>Ga0310690_10000016_pt1 | contig 346004 bp, 296 predicted proteins | sample AusTroGonzalo_MG_2_FD_207661 | JGI IMG/M metagenome (GOLD analysis project Ga0310690, IMG submission 207661) | Bovine rumen microbial communities from tropical cattle in Woodstock, Queensland, Australia - Gonzalo_04 (v2) (version 2) | ecosystem: Host-associated > Mammals > Digestive system >...
AATAAATCGATACAAACAAGGGTTATCTCGTTATTTTTTAACAAGATAACCCTATTTTTTTCTGACAAAAACTATAAAAACAAAAAAAAGAGGATGACTACTTTTTAGTCACCCTCTTTTTTTTATATTTGCCACAACAAAACTCTTATCTTTTATCTTTTAACTTATATCTATGAAACTTCTCGCCCCTTCCCTGCTCTCCGCTGATTTCCTCAACCTTGGAAGAGATATCGACATGGTCAACCGCAGCGAGGCTGACTGGTTCCACTGCGACGTAATGGACGGCCGCTTTGTGCCTAACATCAGCTTTGGCATCCCCGTAGTGCAGGCCATCAGCCAGCAAGCTGAGAAGCCTTTGGATGTCCACCTGATGATTGTGGAGCCGGAGAAGTACTTCGAGGCTTTCGTGAAGGCAGGCGCCGACATCATCACCTTTCATTATGAGGCCAGCACCCATATCCATCGTGCCGTGCAGCAGCTGAAGGCCCTCGGCGTGAAGGCTGGCGTAGTGCTGAATCCGCACACCCCCGTTGCCGTGCTGGAAGACATCGTTGGCGACCTCGACCTCGTTTTGCTGATGAGCGTCAACCCTGGTTTCGGCGGACAGAAGTTCATCGAGCGCACCTTTGGAAAGATCCGCCGGCTGAAAGCCATGATCGAAGACCAAGGACTTGACACCATGATCGAAGTCGATGGTGGCGTCAATACCCAAAATGCCGCTGCACTTTATGAAGCAGGTGCTGACATCCTCGTGGCTGGCAACGCAGTATTCAAATCTGAGGATCCCGAAGGAACTATTAGAATAATGAAAAGTTAAAAGTTGCCTGACGAGGTTGTGCAGCACACTGCCCGGACAGATCGACCTTCGCTGCGGAAGTAAGGGAACACGTAGTAGCTGGCCAAATTGAAGTTGAAGTTCCACGCATTGTATGGGCTGATGGTATCGAGCGAACTCGACCAGTAGTAGCCGATGCTGCCAGCACTGTTGTGAACATCGTCCCATCGGTATCCGGCGGCAGGCAGAAAGAGATTGTTGCCATTAGAGGCGGTGAACAACCTGCCGTTCACTCCGTTCTGTTCCGTCCAGATGTGAGTGGTGTACAGGTAAAGTTCCCTCCATTGTTCGACTGTGGGCATGCACCAACCGTTACCCCAATTGGCCGTGGCGGCATCATCCATCGGCTGTAAAACGGTCAGATTGTCGGTGAAGCCGTTGTAGCCGAAGTTGGAATCATTACAATACTTGGTGAACTCATTCGGTTCCTCACCGCCGTTACAGTATTTGTAAGTACTCCAATTGTAGGTGGTCTTCGTCGTGGTCTCGCCCCAAGCGAAATAGTCGCCATGTCCTTCTTGAGTGTCCGCTCCAACGTTGCAGGTGGCCCACAAGGTTCCGCTCAGCAGGCCGAGGTCAACGTAATTGTGGCCATTGAGGCTGCCACTTGCTCCGCCACTGCCATTGTCATCATCGGGTTTACATCCAGCGGAAAATACAACCGCCGTCATTAGTATCATGGCTGCTATAGCCTTCATAAACTTTTTCATATTTAGGGAATTATGAGTTGTTTTCTTTTGTCTTCTGCATGGACTTTGGATAATTGGCAATGCAAATCTAGGAAAAAATCCATAACTTATTCACTTTTCCTTGCTATTTATGTTTTACTTATATACTTTTGCACTTTAAACTATCACATTATTATCAATCTCATTAATACAATCATAACTCTCGAAGAGAGTCCCTCTCCACAACCCCACACGATAGTGTGGGGGCCACAAAACACCATGAGCTACACACGACTACTATATCATATCGTCATCTGTACCAAATACAGAGTCCCGTCCATCAGCCTAGAATACGACAGGGAACTTTACGCTTTTATCTTAGAAATGTGCAAAAGAAGGAATGTTGTCCTCTATAGGATTGGCGGTATGCCTGACCACATCCATCTTTTGGTCGCACTCCCTACAACGATGGCGATGGCTAAATTTGTCCAGGAGATCAAAGCCGTCTCCAGTGCCTGGCTTAAGGCAAATCCCCATTTCCCGTTATTTACTTCTTGGTCGAAGGAATACGCAGCGTTTTCGTATTCAATCAAAGAAAAGAACAACGTCTTCAACTATATCAAGAATCAAAAAAGGCATCATATCAATCAAACTTTTGTTGAAGAATACAGGGAGTTTTTAACGGAACATGGCATTGAAATTGACGAGCGATTCTTCCTAACCGACTGACATCCAAACGCTTCAACGTATACCCTTGGTTAGGATGCTTTTTCTCTTCAAGCCCCACACTACCGTGTGGGGTCACTAAAAGGGCGCCTCTTCGAGGCGCTGCTTCAGCCCTCCCACAACAAAACCTACTCTTTTCGACCCTCACACAACAAAACCTACTCTTTTCGACCTTCACACAACAAAAACCCACTCTTTTTTTTTAAACAACCCAAAAAAAAGCTTATATTTGTCCGTGAAAAAAGGCTCGTAGAGCCATCCCCTCCATAACCCCACACGGCAGTGTGGGGCCCACGGCAGTGTGGGTGCCCACGGCAGTGTGGGGCCCACGGCAGTGTGGGTGCCCACGGCAGTGTGGGGCCCACGGCAGTGTGGGTGCCCACGGCAGTGTGGGTGCCCACGGCAGTGTGGGGGACAAAAAGAAAACAAACTCAACAAAGGATAAAAACATGAACGAAAGCATCTTAAAACTCGCCCCTGCGGGCATGTGGAAGGAATTCCAAGGCATCCTCGGTGTGCCGCGTCCCTCCAAGAAAGAAGGTAAAATGGTCCAATATCTTGAAAAATGGGCCAAGGACCATAAAGTGAAATATGTGAAAGAGAAATGCGGTAACATCATCATGACCGTGCCGGCCACCAAAGGCATGGAAGACCGCAAGATGATCGCCCTCCAGGCCCACATGGACATGGTGTGCGAGAAGAACGGCGACAAGGTCCACGACTTTGAGAACGACCCCATCGAGGCCGTCATCAAGGGCGAATGGCTGCATGCCAACGGCACCACCCTCGGCGCTGACGACGGCATCGGCGTCGCCGCCGCACTGGCCATCATCGCCGACCCGAAGGTCAAACACGGTCCGCTGGAGTGCATCTTCACCGTGGACGAAGAGACCGGTCTTACCGGCGCTATGGCCCTCGATCCGAAACACATGAAGAGCCGCATCCTGCTCAACCTCGACTCCGAAGACGAAGGCGAGATCTTCATCGGCTGCGCCGGCGGCATGGACACCATCGTCAAGATGTGGTACGACCTGGAGCCCGCTCCGGAAGAAGCTACCGCCTACCGCGTCACCGTGAAAGGCCTCAAAGGCGGTCACAGCGGCGACGACATCAACAAGAACCTGGCCAACGCCAACAAGCTGCTGACCCGCATCCTCTTTGAAGCCACCAGCCGTTACGACTTCGCACTCTACGACTTCCAAGGCGGCAACCTCCGCAACGCCATCGCCCGTGAAGCTACGGCAGTGGGTTATCTGCCCAACGAATGCTGCGATGACTTCGTGAACTTCTGCAAGGAGATGGAAGCCAACTTCAAGAACGAATACCAGGTGGCCGACCCAGGCATCACCGTGGTCGCCGAGAAAGCCGAGATCCAACCCGACGTGGTCATCGACGAGCTGTCGCAGTTCGAGCTGCTCAACGCCCTCTATGCCTGCCCGCACGGCGTCATCGAGTGGTCGCAGACCATCCCGAACTTCGTGGAGACCTCCACCAACCTCGCCTCCTGCAAGAAGAGAGAAGGCTACTTCTTCATCCAGACCTCACAGCGTAGCTCCATCGACTCCGCCAAGGTGAACGTCGCCAACATGGTGGAGACCGTCTTCAACCTCGCCGGCGCCGACGTGGAACACACCGACGGCTATCCGGGCTGGACCCCCAACCCCAAGTCGAAGATCTGCGACATCGCCGTGAAAGTCTACAAGAAACGCTTCGGCAAAGACCCGAAGGTGCGCGCCATCCACGCCGGACTGGAATGCGGCCTCATCGGCGACAAGATCAAGGGCATGGACATGATCAGCTTCGGCCCCACCCTCCGCGGCGTGCACAGCCCCGACGAACGCCTCGAGATCAAGACCGCACAGATGTTCTGGGACTTCCTCTGCGACATCCTCAAAAACGCACCGAAGTAAACGGAGAACGGAAAACGGAAAACGGAAAACAACTTTCCGTTCTCAGTTTTCAGTTTTCCGTTTTCTAAAGGGGCACTCCACACTACAGGAGGCACACTTGCCTCCTGCTTTTTTTTCTCCGTTACCACAGGAGCAACTGCCTCTGCCTTTGCGCATGGCAAGGACAGCCAGCACCACGAGGGCTAGCACCACCCCAAGCACTATGACGGTAGGGAGGTTCATCCGATGATAGCGTTAGCGATGAGATAGGCAACCCAGGCGACAAGCCAGGCCACCATACATTGGAAGATGATGATGAAGACCATCCACTTGGTGCCCAACTCACGGCGCACCGAGGCCATGGCGGCCACACAAGGGGTGTAGAGCAGGCAGAACACCAGCATCGAGATCGAAGTGACCGTAGTGAACAACGGCATGGCATTCAGGACCTCAAGGGTGGCTACCACACTCTCCTTCGCCATGAAACCGCTGATGAGAGCCGTGACCACCTGCCAGTTGCCCAGTCCCAAGGGACGGAACACAGGGGCGATCCAACCTGCCACGCTGGCAAGCATGCTCCCCTCGCCGTTCTCCACCATCTGGAAATGGAAGTTGAAGGTCTGCAGGAACCAAATGACCAAGGTCGCAATGAAGATTACAGTGAAAGCACGCTGGATGAAGTCCTTCGTCTTGTCCCACAGCAAATGGGCGACATTCTTGGCACTCGGCAGACGATAGTTGGGCAACTCCATCACGAAAGGCGCCACATCGGCCTTCTTGCCAAACCATTTGGTAAATAAAGCAATAAATATTCCTATAATAATACCTAATAAATATAAACAAATCAATACCACGCCGCCGTGACCAGGGAAGAACATGCTGGTGAAGAAGCCATAGATAGGGATCTTGGCCGAGCAGCTCATGAAGGGTGTCAGCAGGATGGTGCGCCAGCGGTCGTGGGTGGAGTGCAGGGTGCGGGTGGCCATCACGGCGGGCACAGTGCAGCCGAAGCCGATGAGCATCGGCACGATGCTGTGGCCGGTGAGACCCAGCTTACGCAGGAAGCTGTCGCTCACAAAGGCCACGCGCGCCATGTAGCCGCTGTCCTCGAGCAGACTCAGGAAGAAGAACAGCAGGATGATGATAGGCACGAAGCTGATCACGCTGCCTACGCCGCCGAAGATGCCGTCGACGACCAGCGACTGCACGGCGGGGTTGACGTCCCAACGGGCCAAGGCGTTGCCACACACATCGGCGAGCCAGGTGATACCCCTGTCGAGCAGGTCTTGCAACGGCGCTCCAAGTGCGTCGATAGACAAGTAGATGACAGCCACCATCACCAGGATGAAGATCGGGATGGCGGTCCATTTGCCCGTCAAGATGCGGTCGATGCGGCGGCTGCGTTGGTATTCCTTGCTCTCTTTGGGTTTCACCACAGTCTGTTGGCACAGCCTTTTGATGAAGGTGAAACGCATCTCTGCCATAGCCGCGGCACGGTCGAGGCCTCGCTCCTCCTCCATCTGTACGATGAGATGTTCGAGTGTCTCTTTCTCGTTTTGTGAGAGCTTCAGTGCGTCGAGCACCGTCACATCGCCTTCGATGAGTTTGGAGGCCGCGAAACGCACCGGGATGTCGGCACGTTGCGCATGGTCCTCGATGAGGTGCATGATGCTGTGCAGGCAACGGTGTACGGCGCCACCATGGTCGTCTTTGTCGCAGAAGTCCTGACGGACAGGCGCCTCCTGGTATTGTGCGATGTGGATGGCGTGTTCCACCAACTCGGTGATACCTTCATTTTTGGCGGCGGAGATTGCCACTACAGGCAGTCCCAAGATACGTTCCATCTCGTTCAAGAGGATGGTACCTCCGTTGTTGCGCACTTCATCCATCATATTGAGTGCCAGCACCATAGGCACACCCAGCTCCATCAGCTGCATGGTCAGGTAGAGGTTGCGTTCGATGTTGTTGGCATCTACGATATTAATGATGGCTTTTGGTTTCTCTTGGATGATGAACTGTCGCGACACCATCTCCTCGGCGGTGTAGGGCGACAGGGAGTAGATGCCCGGGAGGTCGGTGACCAAGGTCTCGGGATGGCCTTTGATGACACCGTCCTTGCAGTCGACGGTGACGCCAGGGAAGTTACCCACATGCTGGTTGGCGCCCGTCAGTTGGTTGAACAAGGTGGTCTTGCCGCAGTTCTGCTGTCCCGCGAGGGCAAAGGTCAGCTTGGTGCCTTTGGGGAGGGGACTCTCATGGGTCTTGTCGTGATAGATACCCTCTTCACCCAGACCTGGGTGGGCGTTATGGTCGTGAAGAGCAGAGATATAAAGGCGGTCTGTATTCAAGAAGCTGGCAGGTTCCTCTTCGGCACCCGGCTCCACCTCGATGAGTTTGGCATCGGCGACACGGAGGGTGAGTGAATAGCCATGGATGAGCACCTCCATCGGATCGCCCAGAGGAGCGAACTTCACCAGTTTCACGATAGCATCGGGGATGACACCCATGTCGAGGAAATGCTGACGGCGCGAGCCTTCTCCGTTGACGGCCTTGATGCGGGCGGATTGTCCTATATTGAGTTTATCGAGGGTAACCATAATTTAAATTAAGAATTAGGAATTAAGAATTAAGAATTAAGAATTTAGAGGGGCACAAAAATAGGTTATGATTACTTATCGATACATCCTAATTAATAAGTATTATAAACACTAATCGCCATCATTTGTAAGGATGAATCAGGAAGAAGGGGTTGCGGGTGATATAACGCAGGGTTACTACAGGCAGGTGTTCCGCTTCTGGATCCACTTCGCAGAGGAAAGAGACTTCGTTGTCGCCTTTGGCCAGTTCGGGAAGGCCCTCGACGGCCACGGCCTCAAGTCTGTTGAGGTTGGTGTCCATGATACATGCCGAGTCGCTGAAATGGTACTCCAGCAGCTGGCCCGGCTTGACGGTGCAGGGGAACATCACCAGGCCTTTGCTGGTGTTGACCATCGGGTTGACGACATCTGTTTTGCCTTCCACCTGAAGCCAAAGTCCGAAGCGTCCCTCCTCTTCCGCGTTCCACTGCCATACTTCACTTTGCAACAGACCTGTGTCGATGGCTTGGAATTGGCATTGATAGCGGCGTGAGAAGCTCCATGGATGGAGTCGGTAGAGGCTGTCGGTCTGCCGTTCGAGGCGCCAGTCGAGATAAGGGTCTTTCATCGTCTCTTTCTGCCAGGAGGTGAAGGCTTTTTTTTGGATCAAGAGGTTCCATTGCCGCATGGTTTCGAGCATCTCGTCCATCAAGCCATGGGCGGTCAGGGCTTTCAGATCGACCAGGAAGCCGTACGAAGCGTTGAAGGCGGCGGCTTTCGAGAGCACCCATTCCAGCTCTGTCATGGTGGTGGCTGCACGTTTTTTGTCGGAGGGATGCACCAGGAACCATCCAAGGTTGTTGTTGGCGACGCCATCACGTTCCCAGCTCTCGACTTTCCTCACGCGGATCGACCTGTCGAGAATCTCCTGTCCTGGCTCGTCTTTACGAAGCACCAGTGTCACGTTACCGGCGGCGAGACGATCGGCCAGCTGTTGGCGCACCCTCTGGCGCAGTTCTCCGCCGGGAATCACGTTACGGTCGGGGGTGTCCCATACCCGATACACCTTGGCGTCGAGTTTATGGGCTGTCTTCTTGGTACCGAACATCCCACGGGTGCAATGGTGAAGCAGCACCAGGTCGCCAGCCAGCTCCATGGTCCCGAACGACACCACCTCGTCGTCGATGAGCAGCAGGTTCAATGCGGAGAGGCTCTTGAACAGGTCGTTGCGCCTTAAGGGGATGTCGATGTCGTCGGGGGTGAGCTCGTCGAAGAGCACCAGAGGCACGGAGTGTTGAAACTCGTGATAATATTTCGGAGTGAAGAAGGCGTCGTTGAGGCTGATGACATCTTCTTGTATCATCACGCCGAGGGTGATCCCTTCGGTGGCGGCGGCTTCCACCATGCGGCGCACCGACTTGTCGCCTTCGGGGGCGAAAGTTTCGTCCCATTCATAATGACCCAAGGTGGCGAAGGGCGTCCGCACCACCAGGGTCTCGAAACCACCCTGATGGCAGAGGGCGAGCATCGTGGGCAGGTCCTTCTCCGCAAAGTCGGCGACCATATAGGGCTTTTGGGACCATCCCACAATTGATGCTAATAAAAACAATATAAATATAATATTCTTTCTCATTTTAATCAATTCCCCTTAAATCTTTATACATCTGCACCGCATAAAGGTCAGTCATATTGGAGATGAAATCAATCACCGATTGCATTTTAGAATAGACATCATCATTAATGGGCTTGAACTGCTCCGGCATCAGGCTGAGAAGCTTTTTGTTGTAGGCTTTCTGTGGGTTCATCACAGCATCGGCAAACTCTTCCATAAGGGTGCCTATCACATTGAAACCGGTCAGTTCGATTTTCACCACCGAGGGATGGCGGTAGATGTCTTTCACCGACTCTTCGCGGCATTGCTTCAGCGCATTGTTCTCATGGTCAGGCAGGTAGGCAATCAGGCTTCCCTTGAAACCGCCTTCCATAATCTCATCGTAATGCGCCACAAAGATGTCGCTCACGCAATTGACCAACTTATTAATCAAAGTAGCACGAAGGAATGCCATGCGTTCATTGCGGTCGGTCACATCGGACCACACTTCTGCTTTATGCTGGAAGAAAACTGCATCGGCGACAGGGTCGAAAAACGCCATAAAGGCCTTCTCGACGGCTTCCGTTGTAACGATGCCGCGTTTGTGGGCATCTTCCATATCCAATACAAGATAGCAGATGTCGTCGGAGGCTTCCATCATATACGAGAGCGGGTGACGGGCATACACCAGATGCTTGTCGTCGATCCGTGGAATGCCGCATTCACGCATCACTTCCTCGAAGATGTCAATCTCAGAGTTGAACACATTGTATTTTTTTCGGTCACCTTTGTCGAAAGATGGATATGGATATTTAATAAGCGAAGCCAGTGTTGCGGCAGTGAGCGACTGTCCACCAGGACGGCGACCGTTGAATTGGTGAGTCAACAGGCGGAAGGCATTGGCATTACCCTCAAAAGCCACCAGATCACTCCATTGTTCGGGCTGCACCTGACTTTGAAGTTCTCGTCCCTTCCCTTCTTTGAAGAAGCTGCTGATGGTATCCTCGCCTGAATGCCCGAAAGGCGGGTTGCCAAGGTCGTGAGCGAGACAGACAGTGGAAACGATGGTTTCTATGTCGGACTGGTGTTCTTTGAGTTCTGGATGTTCATCCGCAAGTTTTTCAACAGTACGGCACGCAATGGAACGCCCCACGCTAGCCACCTCGAGACTATGGGTGAGTCGGTTGTGAACCATTTGGGCGCCTGGCAGGGGGAAAACCTGAGTTTTGTTTTGAAGCCTGCGAAAAGCGCTGCTGAAAATGATGCGGTCATAATCACGTTGGAATGAACTGCGCACATCGGCGCTCTTGTGGGGCGATGCATAACGGTGAGTTGATAGTAGGTCAGTCCAATTCATATCACGCTTTTTTTGTTTTGCAAAGATAATCAATTCTTTGAAATCTCTATAAACAAAAGAAACGTGGTATTACCCTAAAACCCTAAAGGGCATCAAGCCACTTTGACCAGCATCGTGGCACATCGGTCAATGATATCAGTAGCAAGATGAATGCCTCCTTGGCAAACATCTTTGCTCAGGTTGCCATCGTAACCCATGGTAATATGCATTGTTTCGTAGGCTGCATTAATCATTGTAAGCAGTTTGCGGTCCCGCTTTACAATCTCACTTCTATAATCCTTGATGTCAGGATGTGGACGCTGCTTGTTTTTCACATCAAAAACAGCGTCAAGAATAATCAAAACCGCACTCCAAAGGTAATGGCCTGCTGATTTCACATATTTAGAATCCTCATAACAGCCAGTCTCCAAATCCAGTTTACCATTCTCCTCCAACACATCCTTGGCATTTTGGACATATCGTCTTGCTTCCGCAACAGGATCCGCTGTGGTTTCAATCATAAAAGCTCTCATATTATTAAGGTGTTTCAGTTAATTAATTGGATATGTTATATTTTCACTGCAAATATACATATATTTTTTCATTTGTCAATAGAAACACCTTATTTTTTTTCGGGGCGCTTATTCTCTCAGACTCTGCCGAGCGTAGGGAGTTAAATCCTGTGAGGCGAACTCTCCTTTCAAGAACTTGAAATAACCCGCCACGGCCACCATAGCGGCATTGTCGGTCGAATAGCTCAGGCGAGGGATGAACACCTTCCAGTGGTACTTCTCCCCCAAGGCCAGCATGGCATCATGGAGGCCGCTGTTGGCGCTCACACCTCCGGCGATGGCCACCGTCTTGATCCCCGTCAGCTTGCTGGCCTTCACCAGCTTGCCCATCAGGATGTCGATGATGGTCTTCTGCACCGAAGCACAGAGGTCCTCCTTATGTTCCTCGATGAAGTTCGGATTCAGCTTCAGATTGTCGCGAACGGTATATAAGATACTGGTTTTCAGTCCACTAAAACTATAATCCAAGCCCGGAATATTCGGCTTGGCAAAGGTAAAAGCGTCGGGATTGCCAATCTTGGCCAGCTTGTCGATGACCGGTCCGCCCGGATAAGGCAGGCCGAGGATCTTGGCGGTCTTGTCGAAGGCCTCCCCTGCTGCGTCGTCGATGGTCTTGCCGATGACCTCCATGTCGAAATAGTCCTTCACCACCACGATCTGGGTGTGGCCGCCCGACACTGTCAGGCAAAGGAACGGGAAATCAGGCACTTCGGTATGCGTCTCATCGGTGGCGAAATGTACCAGGATATGCGCGTTCATGTGGTCGATCTCCACCATGGGGATGTCCAGAGTCTGGGCAAAGGCCTTGGCAAACGAGGTCCCGACCAAAAGCGAGCCCAAAAGGCCCGGTCCACGTGTAAAAGCAATTGCGCTTAATTGATTTTTTTGTATTTTTGCATTCTTCAAAGCCGTGTCGATGACCGGGATGATATTTTGCTGGTGAGCGCGCGAGGCCAGTTCGGGGACGACGCCCCCGTATTGCTCGTGGACCTTCTGACTGGCGATGACGTTGGAAAGCACGCGCGTGCCTTGAAGGACAGCGGCAGAAGTGTCGTCGCAAGATGACTCGATGCCTAAGATGTATTCGTTCATGAACTGTATTTTGGAGGCTCAAAATTATTAAAAAAAACATTATCCATAGCATCCTCACGATTATTGTGGTGTTCCTCTCATTCATCACAAGCATCTTCGTCGCCATCCAAGACCCTATCATTCAGAAGTTTGCCATCCGAATCGCAGGAGGATACATCTCACAAAAAACCGGGACCGACATACAAATAGGAAGGCTGTACATCTCCCCTAATTTCACCATACACATCGACCAGTTCCTCGTGAAGGACCTCAGGGACAACACCCTGTTGGGCGTGGAGGAGCTGCGTGTGCGGCCCATCATGGAAGACATCATCCATGGCGACATCCATGTGGGAAAGGTGGAACTCAACAACGCCGAAGCCAACCTCATCACCTACGAGGACTCGACCCGCATGAACTTCATGTTCCTGCTCGACGCCTTCCCGTCAGGAGAGAAAGAGAAAAGCAACGAGACCACCGTGATTGCCGTCGACCGCATCCTGCTGCGCAACCTCAACTTCCAGCTGTGGGACCAGAACAAGGACAACCCAGAGAAGACCGAGAACCATCTGATGGACTATTCCCATCTGGTGGTTGACAGCATCAGCCTCGACCTCGAAGACCTGGTCATCGGCGACTCTATCACCGGGGTGATACACCATCTGGCCGCCAACGAAGCAAGCGGATTCCGACTCATCGACATGGTCACCCAGGTCAACGTGTCGCCCAAGGGCATCCTGCTCGACGACCTTCATCTCAGGACTATCAACAGCTACCTGCACCTCGACCTTCACATGCTGTTCGACAGCTACAGCGCCATCAGCAGCTTCGTCGACTCAGTCACCTTCGACAATGTCATCTACCCCACCGACGTGATGCTCAGCGACTTGGGGCCTTTCACCGAGGTGCTATACAAGATGCCCGACCAGATTCATTTCGAAGGCATCATGAAAGGACCCGTCAGGAAATTCACTGTCGACAAGCTGAAACTCGACTTGGGCCAACAGACCCATTTCGAAGGCAACATCGCCTTGCAGCCACTCGAGTTCACCAACCGGGTGCAGTTCCTCAACATCAAGCGGATGGACTACGACATCAACGACCTGGCCTCGTTCTACATCCCCACTGCCACCGAGACCATCCCCATCCCCGATGCCCTGCTGGCACTGGGCCAAGGCACCATCAAAGGACAGTTCAACGGCTCGTTCAACAAGTTCAAGACCGACCTCGAAGTCACCTCCGAGATCGGCGATGTCAGCGTGACCCTTAACAGATTTATTAATGAAGGACATCACAACGTGTTCGAAGGCCACGTGGAAGGCAGCCGTGTGGATGTGGGCGCCATCACCAACGCCAGCAAGGTGATCGGCAAACTCGACCTCTCCGCCGAGGTCATCGCCCGTCAGGACCGCAAGGGCAACATGGACCTCGACATCGACGGGTCCATCGAGGACATCGACCTCATGGGCAACAACATCAACGTCATCGCGCTGAACGGCAACCTGCACAACAATTGTTTCAACGGCATTATCGACATCGCCGACGATGAGCTCGACCTCGACTTCAAGGGACGCTTCGACTTCAGCAACCCCAAGGCGCTGGGAGGCGACTTCCAAGCCGACATCACCCATGCCGACCTGCGCAAGCTCAACCTCATCAAAAACGACGACATCGCCGTGCTGCAGGCCTCCATCACCGCCAACATGACCAGCATCAACAACTTCAACGAGGCCGAAGGCACGCTCCACATCAGCGACGTGGCCTTCACCAACAGCAGCGGCGACTTCGTGATGGAACGTTTCGACGCCTCCATCGTCAACGACGACCTGATGCAGAAACGCATCACCGCCAACTGCGATTTCCTCGACTTCGAGATGGCCGGCAAGATGGACTTCAGCACCATAGGTATCGCATTCAAACAGTTCGTCGACTCCTACGTCACCTTCCCCCAATGGACCGACGACCTGGAACGCTTCGCCAAGAGCGGCAAGTCGGCCGAACAAGACTTCATCGTCGACCTGAACCTCAAGGACCCCAAGCCCCTCACCAAGCTCCTGATGCCCTCGCTGAGCATCGCCAAGAACACCACCCTCAACGGCATCTTCACCACCAAGTCGCAATCGCTGAACATGACCCTCCGCTCACGTTATGTCAAGATCAACAATATCAAGATCAACAACATCGAGTGCAGAAACCGCAGCAACCCCATGTTCTCCATGCTGAGACTCAACGTGGATGAGGTGATCCTGCGCGACAGCACCGAGACCGACACCGTGAAGCTCAGCCTCGATGCCGTGAACCTCATGGCCACCTTGCAGAACGACAGCATCAAGACCAAGATCGGATGGGACGACGTCAGCAAGATCGACCACAACAAGGCCGACATCATTGGCTCGTTCGTCCCCTCCCTCACCGGTGGCCGCTTCAGCATCAGCCAGGCCAACATCCTGCTTAACGACTTCTTATGGAATATCGACCCGAACAACTTCGTGGTCATCGACGACGACAAGATACAGATCTCGAACCTCGAGCTGACCAGCGAGAGCCAGAGCCTGCTCGTGGACGGCTTCGCCCCCATGCAAGCCGAGGACACCCTCGCCGTCAGCCTCAACCAGTTCGACCTGGCCACCCTCGGGTTCCTCTTCCAAGGCCTGGGCTTCAGCATCGACGGCCGTGTGAGCGGCGACGCCACCTTGAACAACCTCAAGAACGACCCGACGGTGTTCGCCGACCTGGATGTCAAAGGCTTCGGCTTCAACGGCGAGACCTATGGCGACGCCGAGATCCTCAGCCGTTGGGACAACGAACAACGTGCCATCGAGGTGAACGTGGGGCTGGTAACCGACGACCGCAGGGCCATCAACCTTGAAGGAGCCTATTATACAGCTCGGGACGAGAACCTCGACTTCACCCTCGACCTCGACGGACTCAACCTGTCCATCCTCTCCCCCTTCCTCAACAACGTCGTCAGACGTCTTCAGGGACAATGTTACGGCCATGCCACCATCCAAGGCTCCGCCAAGGCGCCCGAGATACTGGGCGAGGTGAGCGTGGAAGAAGGCGGCTGCCAGGTGAACTTCCTAAACACCTATTATACCTTCGAGCCCACCATCACACTCACCGACGGACTCATCTCACTCAACAACTTCTCGCTCATCGACACCCTCGGCAACGCCGCTCTGGTGACCGGACGCATCACACACAACCACCTGAAGGACATGGCCCTCGACATCAAGCTGTATCCGCGCAACTTCCTCGCCATGGCCACCAACGCCAACCTCAGCCCCTCGTTCCATGGCACCGCCATCGCCAGCGGCATCGTGTCAGCCACAGGACCCACCAACGACCTGCGCCTCAGCGTCAAGGCCATGACCAACAAAGGCACCGTGATGACCATCCCGCTCGGAGGCTCGTCGAAAGTGAAACAACATGAGTTCATCACTTTTGTGGACCACAGCCAGCCGGCGGAAGACGAAGAGGAAGAAACACCCGTCACGGAAAAACCGAAGAAGTCGAGCAGCTTCAGCATCGACCTCGACCTCTCGGTGAACGACGACGCACAGGTGAAGATCGCCTTGCCCAACGGCCTCGGATCGATGGAGGCAAAAGGTATCGGCAACATCAAACTCGGCCTGCCAGCCAACAACCCCATGTCGCTCATCGGCGACTACGTCATCAACTCCGGAAGCCTGTCACTTAACATACAGGACATGCTCCGCCGTAACTTCTCCCTCGAGCCAGGCAGCAGCATCTCGTGGACCGGCGACCCCGTGAACGGCACTATCGACGCCACCGGCGTGTACCAGACCAAGGCAGCTCTCAGCTCGCTGGGACTGGCCGACTCCACCAGCATGGGCGGCAGCAGCAACGTCAAAGTCGACTGCATGGTACACCTCAAAAACAAACTCCTGAACCCCGACATCAGCTTCGGCCTGCGACTCCCCAACGCCTCGGAAGACCTGAAACAAGCCGTGTTCTATGTGGTCGACACCACCAACCAAGCCGAGATGCTCCTGCAGACACTCTACCTCATGGTGTTCAACACCTTCAACTACAGCGGAGGAAGCGACGGATACTACAACATCATCACCAACCAACTGAACGACATCATCTCACAACTCACCGACGACATCGACATCAACGTCAACTACAAGCCAGGCGGCGAGATGAGCAGCGAGGAAATGACCGTGGCACTGCGCAAACAACTGTTCGACGACCGCCTGACCATCGAGACCAACTTCGGCGTGGTCAGACCCACCAACGCCTATTCGTCGAACTCCACCAATATCGTGGGCGACTTCAACATCGACTATAAGATCACCAAAGACGGCAGCTGGAGCGGACAGGTGTTCAACAGGTCCAACTACAACACCACCTACTACCAATACACCTATTATAAGATGGCCCCCTACACCCAAGGCATCGGCCTCTCCTACAGCAAGAGCTTCGACAACTTCAAAGACCTCTTCCGCAAACGCACCAACAACCTCAACCTGCCCAACAGACCCATGATCGACAGGCCCCAAACCTCGGGACAAAGACCGAACAGAAACAGAAACCTGAACCAAAACCAAGAACAAAACCAACAAAATGAGCAGCCCAAGCCCTGATACCTTCAAGGTGTACCAAGCCTCAGCCGGAGCCGGAAAGACCTACACCATCATCAAGGAATACCTCAAACTCTGCCTCAAGGACAAGGCCGCCACCGCCGAATTCAGCCACATCCTCGCCATCACCTTCACCAACATGGCCGCCAACGAGATGAAGGAAAAGATCGTGCGGCAACTCATCGACATCATCAACAGCGACCCCGACAAAGAACCGGGAAGCATGGAGGCCGACCTCATCAGAGAACTCGACCTCAGCCGCGAGCAGCTGAAAGACAATGCCCATAGGCTGTTTTTAAATATAATATATAATTATAGCGATTTCTTCATTTGTACCATCGACAGTTTCGTGAACAAACTGGCACGGTCGTTTGCCCAAGAACTGGACTTGCCGACCCAGTTTAACGTCAGCATCGACGAGCAGGAGGTGGCCGACGACATCACCGAGCGCATTGGCGAACAGATCGGAGCCGACAACCCCTATCTGACCAAGATCGTGGAGGAGTTCATGGAGACCAAGCTCGACGACGAGCGGAAAGCCAAGGTTGACGTGGAGATCAACAGCTTCGTGAAGAACCTCTTCTCGGAGGAGGTCTTCGACAAGAGCGACGCCAACCCCTTCGAGATGGAGGAGAGTTATAGGGAGACCCTTGCTTTCATCGACGGGAAGGTGTTTCCATTTGAGGCGAGGTGCCAACAATTCGTGAAGGACTTCAGCGCTTTCATCGAACGCCACGGACTCACCCCTGACGACTTCCAGAAAAAGTCTATGAGTCCTTGCCTGAGCATACTCAAGTACTTGAGGAAGGGAGAAATAACAAAACCCTCCAATTCCTTAATGAAAATCGTCAACGGCGAAGACGACTGGTACCAAAAGACCAACCCCCACCCCGAGCTCAACGAGGAGTTTGAGAAGGTGTTCTTGCAGCCCATGCGGTATTATCTGGATAACATAGGCAGCTACCTTTTCTACAAGTCGCAGCGCGGAAAACTCAGCCTCTATGTCTTGCGTTCGAAGCTCAAGGCCGAGATGGAGGACTACATCGGCGAGGAGCAGGTGGTGCATATCTCCGAGTTCAACAAGCGCATCAACAAGATCTTGGGCGATTTCTCGGTGCCTTTTATCTACGAGCGGCTTGGAAACCGTCTGAAACACGTGTTCATCGATGAGTTCCAGGACACTTCCGTGTTGCAGTGGCAGAACCTGATCCCCCTACTCCACAATGGCATCGCCGATGGCCAGATGAGCATGGTGGTGGGCGACGGCAAGCAGTCCATCTACCGTTGGCGCAGCGGCGAGGTGGAACAGATTGTGAAGCTTCCCGAGATACACCTCAAGCCCGACGAGGAAGCCTTCGACGAGTTCGAGCGGAGTTTCACCAGGAGCTTCTGGTTCAAGGAGTTGAAGACCAACTTCCGTTCGTTCGCCAACATCGTCAAGTTCAACAACGAGTTCTTCTTGTCGAGCCTGCATTTCCTGGGTCCCGAGCAGCAGAAGGTCTATGTGGAAGACAGCGAGCGTTTCAACAAAGAGGTGTCGGTGGAGCAAGTGGTAAAACACGAAGAGCCCGGCTACGTGGAGGTGGAGCTTTTCGACCCTGACGACGACCCCAACCAAGCCATGTTGGAGCGCGTCAAGGAGCTTATCGAAGACCTGCAAGGCAAAGGTTTCGTGATGAGCGACATCACCATCCTGGTCCGCAAGAACAAGTTCGGGACGCTCGTGGCCGACTATCTCAACAAGAACGGCATCCCTGTGGTCTCGATCGACTCCATCATGCTGAAGTCGTCAAACAAGGTGCGATTGATCATCGCCACGCTCGACTATCTCATCCACTCCGGCAATCCCGTGACGAAGGCCACCATGAACTATTACTGGAACCTCGTCTGCGGCAAGCGTTTCGACGGTGTGGCCGACGGCTTCTTGGAACAAGGTCCCGACCCCGAGGCTTTCAAGCCTTTGATGATGCGTTCCTACAGCCTCTACGACCTCTGTTCCGCCTTGATGCGTCTCTATGGGATGGACGTGGCCGGCGACACCTATCTGAGTTTCTTGCTCGACGTGGTGTATCAGTGGCAGGAAGCCGACGAGAACGGCATCGCCAGTTTCTTGGAGTATTGGGAGAAGAAAAAGAACAAGCTCACCGTGACGAGTGGCAAGACCGACGCGGTGAATGTGATGACCATCCACAAGTCAAAGGGCTTGGAGTTCAACGTGGTCATCTGTCCTTTCGTGTTGGACAACCTCGACGACCGCAGGGAACTTTCGCTTTGGGTCACCCCCGAGGAGTTGGGCTTTGAGCCTATCCCACACATCGACAAGGTGCAGTACAAGCTCACCAATAAAAGCGCAGAGTGGTCGAAGGGCGCTGCCGCTTTGGCAGCCAGGGAAGACGCCATGACGAGGCTCGACAACATGAACCTCATGTATGTGGCTTTCACCCGTGCCAAGCAGCGGCTGCACATCCTCAGCTACAAGCCCAAGGAGAAGAAGGACAAGAAGCAGGTCGTTGACAACAACCCCATCAACACCTTCCTTGCCAGTCATCCAGCCACATACGGCGACCCTGACACCCGCAAGGTGGAGGAAAAGATGAAGCCGAAGGAGGTCCGGGAGTTCTATCACGAGTCGTGTTCAGGCGACTGGCTCCACAAGGTCAGTGTCGACCCCAACCCCAGCATGTTCTGGGCCGATCCCAACGACAGGATGAAGCCTCAGGAGTGGGGTGATTTCGTGCATCAGGTGTTGTCGGAGATACGTCATCCCAGTGACATCGGGCACGCTTTGAGGCCATATATCGACGCCGGTGTCATCGACCAGGCCAAGGGCGACATGTTGGCGAGTCTGTTCTTGCAGATGGCCACCCATCCATTGATTGAAGCCGCGTTCTCGTCCGATGCCAAGGTGAAGAACGAGTGCGACATCCTGATGTCAACGGGCAAGATCGTGCGTCCCGACCGTTACGCCGAGTTGCCAGATAAGGTTATCTTGTTGGATTACAAGACTGGCAAGCGCAGCGACAGTTATCACAGGCAGTTGGCCGAATACATGTCGGTATTAGGCAAGATGGTTTCGAAGCCCATTGAGGCTTATTTGGTATATTTGGGGGATTCCGTCGAGGTAGAGCGGGTCTAGGAGGCTCCCTTATCAGCCAATGTATCTCGGGCGTTTTCAACATAGCGCCCAATAATAATAAAAGAAAAGCAGAGCCGAAGCATTTCGGCTCTGCCTTTTGTTTGAACGGAATTGGAAAACTTTCCGTTTTCCGTTCTCCGTTTTCCGTTACTCCTTGTTTCTCTTCTTCATCGCGTATGCTGCTCCGAATCCGATGAGCAGGAGGGCGCCGCTACCGATGGGAGCGGGCTGGTTTTCGGTTTGGCCGTGGCCAGGCAGCAGCGGCATGCCGCCGCTGTTACGGTCGTTAGCGCCGTAGCCATAGTATTCCTCGTCGCTGACGGCACCGTAGCCGAACAGGCCGCCTTGGGCGTATACGCCGAGGCCAAGACCGAAGATGATTGCTAAAGTGATGATTGTCTTTTTCATAGTATGTCGATTTTTAATTTTCATTTTTCCGTTATCCGTTTTCCGTTATCTAACAACAATCTTTTGTGTCTTGACGTTGTTGCCGTTGATGAGTTGCAGCACATACACGCCTGCTGCGCCGACGCTGTTGACGCTGGCGTTGCCGTTGACGGTCTGGGTGCTGATGACGCGTCCCATGATGTCGATGACCTGCAGGGTGGCCTCACCCTCGTTGAGGATGATGATGTTGCCGTCGCTGATGAAGGCGAAGTCGTCGTTCATTTCGGTGTCGATGTCATTGATGCTGGTGGCCTTGAAGAGGAGACGGAAGCGGCTGGCGTAGTCGCTCTTCTTACCCTCGAAGGTGTAGGAGGGGTTGGCGAGCAAGTCAACGTCGGTTCCGGTGATGTTGTCGATGAGGTGGAGGTAGCCCATCTCAACGTTTTCAGTGTCGAAGCCGAGGGTGTACTCACCGTTATGCGAGGCCTTGAAGTTTAGCGGCAGCTCGCCGGTGGCACCGCTGCTGACGACGGCGTAGTCCTTGCCGTCCATCGTGAAACTGATGGTGGCGTTGCTTTCAAGGAGGCTGATCTTACCGAGCTCGCTGCCTTCGTTGAAGCTCACGATGGCCTTGTCGACCTTGTTCTGTTGGTTGGTGAGGTTCATGTTAAGGGTGCCGCGCATGACGGTGGCGGTGCTAGTGCTCTTGCTGAAGGTGGCATTTGACACAGTACCGTCGGTTTCGACAATGATGCCCGTGCAGGGAGCGATGACTTCACCGTCGGTGGCTGGTACGAGAGCCGAACCGGCATCATTCATCTTGTAGAACGAGCAGTTGACGGTGGCGTTGCAGGGGAAGGGGTTGCCGATGAGGTTGACGCCTGAGAATTTCTTGTTTGCAGTGTATTCCAACGGGACGTTGATGTCGGCATTGGTGGCGGGCAGCTGGGCGTGTTGTTCAACGGGATTGCTGTTTACGTAGTTGGTCCAATCGCCGTTGAAGCTGAGGGTGATGTCATTCTTGTTGGCGTAGAGCATGGCACATGCTGGGCCAATATTCCAAGCAGAGGAGGCTTGCTTGAAGTTTCTCCACTCATAATTTTCCTCATTTTGATCGAATAGGTAGATGTCTACATCACCGTTAAGAGTTGTGTAGAAGTTGCTTCCGATGACGGTAGTGGCAGGAGCTGTCACCAAGTAGTAGCCACCATCGTTGTCTCCGTAGCCGGTGATGTTCTTTTGGATGGTGCCGTTAACTGCGTTGGATGTGTAGAGCTGGGCGCCGTCTTCGATGATGAGGTTGGCGGCGGCGGTGTTGTTGAGGTTTCTTACATCCATGTCAAGTAAACCGCCATTGTTGATGACGAGTTTGCCATTGTTGGTGACCTCATTACCAGCCAGCACGTAGCCGTTGATAAAGTGGATTCCGTAAAAGGTCTCTGCATCAGAATCGGCGATGGTTGTCTGGTCAGCATGGTTGACAACCAAGGTGGTGTAGTCGCAATAAGTTGTATTGCCAGCAACATACTTGAAGACGTAAACAGGACAAGCGTCCTCAACATTCTCAGAAACGCCGAATGAGCTGTTGTAAGTCAAGTATCTGCCGTTCATCTTACCAAACATGGTAAATGCATTGGGGATACCTTGAATGCTAGTGAAATCAAACAAACCATTTCCATAACCGCCAGCGACCTTAATAGCAGAATTATTGAAGTGTAAGTATCCAGTAACACCATCTCTTGAGAAACCTATACCAGTATAATTGACTTGGCTTTGGTTGGCTGATCCGTCTGAAGCAGTCCAAACAGTTTCAGGAGCGTTGGTGATAACGTCGTTGACGACAGTCATTGCCGTAGCGCTGGCCGAACTACCGTTGGCGAAAAATGCATAATAGGTGGCATTATCAAGTGTAGCCAAGATAACTTCGTCTCCATTTTCAGGAGCAGTGTTGCTCAGCGTCCAACCGCTACTGCCAGCAGTTTCGGCGATTGCAAACACGGCAGCCAGGTCCATGTTGGCTGAAACGGCAGTGCTAGCATTCACCATGGTAGGAGCCGTAGAAGCGTTGTAGTAGTCGTTGGTGGGTTTCACCATCCAACCACAGAACTGGAAGCCTGTGGGGACAGAAGCGGCAGCTGGAGTGGGAAGGGTGCCCAAAGTGGAGCTAGCAGTCATTTCCAAATTGCTGTCAACCGTGCCATTCACATAGAAGCTGATGGTATATATCTGTTGTGCCGTAGCAGAAATAGTTACATTATGGGCGGGCATCGTGAAAGTGTAGGAATCATCTGTTGGGTCGATGTCGGCGAGATGATCCACACCGTCGACAGTAAAGGTGGCAAGGGCATAGCCTTGAGCAGCATTGACGAGGACCTGAATCGAGGTGCCTTCGGAGACTTGCACGGTTTGTGCAGTGGGTCCGCCTTCGATCAATTCATTGTTGAGGTCGTTGACGTCGTAAACAAGCATTTCGACATTCGAAAGGGCGTTAACGGTGAGGTCGTATTGCTGAGCTGTGTGAGGCGTCAAGGAAACGATTTCACTGCCTGCAGAGAATTCGTATGTTGTATTGTTGTAATATGTCAGTGTGCCATGAACCACGACTTGGTCTCCAACTCCAAGGTCGTCGGCGCCAGTAAAGTTGGCACCATTGAGGCCCTTTCCTTTATAGACTTCAAGTTGGGTGCTCGTAGTGGTACCATCTGACGAAATGTAATATGTTATGGTATTGCTGCTGTAAGAACCAACATTTGAGATGATACCTGTCACATAGGCATCAGGTACATTATGGTTGGTTGCAGTGGAATTGTCAATAGCGGTAATGGCTTCAGCTACTGTCATCGGGACGATTACCTCACCATTGAGCGGGATGGTGACCGAAGTGGCAGGGGCGGATGAGAGAGTGAGGGTGCCAGAGTGGCTGCCTGTCAGATTACTCTTCATGCGAACCCAAATGCTGGTGGCTGTGACGGTGCCATTGGTTGCTTGAATGGTGATATCGTTATTGTTGTAAGTGCCGTTCTCAGTGGTGGAAATCTCGAAATCGCTGCTGGCACCAACGGAAACGGTAATGTCGTTGGTGAGGTTGGCACCCGAAATTGAAACCGATTGTGCAGCACTCGGATCCTGACTTGAATTCAGATATGAGAAGGTGCTCAGCGTGGTGGGTGTGACCGCAATGGTGGGTGTGCTGTTTGCTGTCATCCAAATCTCAATCGTTGAAACACGGGCTTGGCCATTGGCATCGAAAGAAATCGAAGAGGCACTGCCCGTCCAAGTACCATTTGCGTATGTTCCAGGCTCACCACTTGCAAGAGAAATTCTTGAAATAGGATAATTAGAATAATTCCCAGAAAACACAATTTTATCAATAGTATATCCAGCAGCAGAAATAGTTGTTGTGGATCCAGAATAAAGTCTATACTCAGCAGTGGCGAAAGCAGCATCTGATCCATGAACGGTCACGCCTCCCTTTGTCATTTCGTCAGGAGAATTGTTACCGCTGCTTGAACCCTGATCCGTTCCAGCAGTGAAAGTAACATCCGCACCAGGGGTGCTATCAGTAATATCCACCGTGAAAGTAGCAGTACCCGCATCGTATGTTCCATCAGCGCCTTGGCGCACTGTGATGGTTTGAGTGGTGCCAGTCACAGCATCAGGAGTAACCGAGATGGTCTTGTTCTGCTGGTCAACCACGGCGGTAACATAACTGTTGGCATCTACCGAAACCGTTCCCGTGCCAGAGGTTGTGTAACTGATGGTTTGAGCTGAACTGTTATTGTATAGATCGAAGGTCAGAGCAACCGGAGCATCCGTGAGAGCGAGATCGCTGTCTTCCAGATTTGAACCGCCACCTCCGCTTTCTTGGGTAATCTTAACTTCATCAAGGAAGAAACGATTGTTGGAGGAATTTGCGGCTATGAATGTTATTTGAACACCCGTCGTGACACCTGTAATATCAACAGTATAAGTGTTCCATGCTCCTTTTTCCAATGTTACAGAAGAGGCGTCCAGTGTTCCGCCTGTTGCGTTCAAATTAAGAGTCGTTCCTTCGGAGTTGCTCGACCATGCAGCCGCATTAAAGGTTAAAACAGCATCTCCAGTAAATGAAATAGTTGGCGTTACGGCACTGCCCTTTGCGCTGCCAGTGCCAAATTTTGCACACTGATTTGCTTTGGATCCTTTGGTAAACGTCCATCCATCATTATCTGCTACAATATTTCCGCTAGGATTGCCGTTATTCCAGGTTCCAGCATCTCCTCCAGTTCCATCACAACTATTAAAAGTTTCTTCAAACAACGTATTTGTTGTTTTGGTTTGCCCCACCGCATTCAACGGTTGGACGATCATTGTCAGCAGTGCTATCGCTGCCATCAAAAATGTAAATTTTCTTTTCATTTTGTTGTTAATTAGTTAATTTGTTAATATTATTTTGATTTGCTATTTATTTTTCACGGGCGCAAATTTAGGCAAAAGCACCTATTATATAACAGAAAGTTATCAACAAGTTTTCAACATTACTAATTGAATTATATATATATATATATATCGTTTCAACATTTTCATATTTAGGTAATTTAGTGAGAAAAATAACTATCTTTGCCACACTCAAACAACAGGAGAGAAAAGCAAAGATATGCGCAGGTGGAAAAAACTCACAGAAGCAGCATCAGTGCTCTACGGAAGGCACTTCGACACGTCGTTGATTACGCACGAAGCGACACAAGGCACGCCCATGGTAAGGGTGGGCGACGTGACAACAGGAAAAGCCAACTCCTACTTCACAGGTCCCATCCCCTCTCCACCAATGAAATACCTGGTGAAAAAAGGCGACATCATCGTGAGCATGAGCGGCAACTTCAACGTCAACCGATGGAACTACCATGACGCTCTCCTCGACCTTAGAGTGATGCGCATCCGAGGAAAACAAAACAGCTCCTCCACCGACTACCTCTTCCATTACCTCCAACCAGTCTTCAAACAAATCGAATCTGCAACCTCCGGCAACCGAACCAAAAACCTCACAGCCAAAAAGATAAACGAAATCGAAGTGTTCCTCCCGGAATATAAGGAACAACAACGTATCGCCGAGATCCTCAATGGATACCACGACAAAATCGATGAGATCAAACAACAAATCGAACAACAACAAAAACTGTTGATAACTTTCCGCGACGAGCTGTTCGACATCGAAGACGAACCCGAGACCATCACGACCACCCTCGGTGAGATCTGCCTCAACATCTACGGTGGCGGCACCCCCAAGACGAACATCGCGGAATACTACCAAGGCAACATCCCCTGGCTGCGGACCCAAGAGGTGGACTGGAACCTTATCGACGACACCGAGATGAAGATCTCCCAAACGGCCGTGGATCACTCACAAGCGGAACTCATCCCCCCAGGATGCGTCATCGTGGCCATGTACGGCTGCACCGCCGGCAAAGCAGCCATCAACCGCATCCCGCTCTGCACCAACCAGGCCTGCTGCAACCTCAAAATCGACCCCAGGAAAGCCCTGCCAGAATACGTCTTCCACTGGCTCCAACACGAACACCCCTCACTCAAAGCACTGGGCGAAGGTCCCAGAGGCAACCTCAACGCCAGCAAAATCAAAAGCTATCCCATCATCATCCCTCCCATCGCCGAACAACACCGCATCGTCAATGACATCGACACCATAAATAATAATATAGCCGCCCTCGAGCGCCAGGTGACACTCCTCAGTAAACAATACGAAAATGAACGGGACCAGCTGCTACGGGATGGGCAGGGAGCTTGACCTGACACTGATTATTTCGATGAAATTTTTTGAAAAGTATTGCGGAATAAAAAATAGTTCGTATATTTGCAGCGTAGTAAGAGCCCCTAGGGGTTTTTACGGCGCCACGAAAAGACAGATAACAATCTGTCTTTTTTATTTTTTACAGACGATATTCAATTGGTTCTGAAATAGATAGTAAAAATTTCCGAAAGCGGAATGCAAAAATAAATAAATTAGTTTATAATACTATATTATAGTGTATTAATTATAACTTCTATTTTAACCCCCCACCGATGTGGCACCCCGATGGGGTGCACACCTCTGTGATCAACTTCGCCGAGGAACTGAAACAGGCTATGGCCTAAGCAAATGATAATACTTCTGCTGATACCCTTCCTCCATCATCTCCGGATGGAAAATAGAGATGAAATCGGCCAAGAGCACGTCGGGCTCGATCTGTGACTTCTCGAAATACCCGGTCTCCTGGATGTCGCACACCAATATGCGATGGTTCTTGTAAGCGTCAAACAACGCATACACGGCGTTCTCACGCTTCAGCGACTCGTAGGTCATCGGGAGCGACGACGAGTTGGTGACACGCCAGAAATCGGCATGCTGGGCCTTGGCAAGGATGGTCTCAGAGTCCAACGGAAAACTCGCCGTGGAAGGGTCGTCCTTCCAGATATAGTCGGCTCCGGCATCCCTAAAGAGACAGGCCATGTAACTCTGCCCGCCAGCCACATACCACTGCCCGTTGAAAGCCAAGTCGGAGAACACCGTGGGACGGCTCTCCACCTCAGAACAGAGGCCCTTCAAGGCATCGTAACGCGCCTCGATGTCGGCAAACCAAGCATCGGCAGCCTCGCGCCTGCCAGTCATCATGCCCACGATACGGATCCACTCGGCACGACCCAAAGGGGTGGTCTCCAGATAGTCGGCAAAAGGAAAGAGCATGGCTCCCGTCACCTTCAGATTGTCCTGGTTGCCATCAAAATAAGGGGAAAACAAAATGACGTCGGGATGCATCGAGATCATCAACTCGATGTTCTTGGCCGTCTCAGTGCCGACGTCCCGCACCGTGCCCTCGGCAAGGAGGTCCTTCATCCGCTGGTCGTGCACATAACGGCCTTCCAAAAGGCCCTTCACACGTCCTATCTCACCCAACTCCATGAACACCGACCACTGGGTGGACGAGAAGCAGATGACCGAGCCGAAGCCTTGCTCAGGAATGAAGAAGCTGCCCAGAAGCACCGCCGTGTCCCAAGGGTTAAGCACCTCCATACGATAGCCCGAATCGGCCTCATACACGGCCACGTTATGGGCATAACGCATCAGGTTCTCGCCTTTCGGCTCAACCTCTGGGACAGGCACAGGCTTCGTCCCACACGACACCAAGAACAGCGTCAGGAGACTTATCGCGACAACGCTTCGAGACATTCCTTGCATAGACAATCGTTGTAAACCTTCAACTTGCGCCGGGTCTCATCGGTGAGATTCACCTTGACACACCAGCAGTCAACCGAGTGGACGCACTCGAACTCCTTACCGCATTTGGGACATTTTTTTATCATTCCTACCGATATGGCACCCCGATGGGGTGCAGATAAAATACTATTAATTAAACAACATAAATCCCGGGCAGATTCCGGCATCGAACGAGCTCATCAGCACCCCGTCGGAGGTGTAACGATACACGGTGCCGTTTGTCGTATAGTTCTTGGCGTCGGAGAGATAGAGGTCGCCGTTGTTGGGATTCACGGCAATCTTATAGAACATCTTGCCCTCGGAGGGGATGACAAAGTCGTCGAACTCGGTCGGATGGGTGATGTCGATACGACGCACATCGCCGCCATTGGTCCAATCGCCGCCATAGATGCAATACAGATAGCTGCCTGTGGGGTCGATGGCCAAGTTCAAGGCCTTGAGCTCGAAGCTCACCATCAGCTCGGATTCCTTGGTGGTGGGATTGATCTTCCACAAGGTGCTGGGCACCTCGTTCTCGTAGTCGTACGAGTCGCCCTCGCACAGCACCCACACCATGCCGTTCTTGTCAACGACAATACCATTGGGCTCCATGCCCACCTCGATATCGGCTACCTTCACGTCGTTGTTGGCATCGACCACCTGAACGGTGTTGTTCTCCATCCCGGCGATGTAGTAACGCGACCAGTTGGTCACATAGACCTCATTCCCTACCTGCGCCATGGTTTCGGTCGACTTGCCCATCTCCACACTGCCAGCCAACGTCATGTCCTGGGGATTGACAATCCATAGCTTGGTGCTTGCCAAGTCGCTGACGTAGGCCTTGTTGGGAGCCAGGGGAAGCATGTAACGGGGTGAGATGAAACCGGTGACCATGTAAGGCTGGTTGGTGTCGCACACGATGGTGCTGGCGTCGACCTTATAGATGTAGTTGCTGTTGTTGACCACGATGTAGAGTTTGCCGTCGAGAAGGCAGAGACTCTGGCCTACATCGCCAACGGGGGAGCCGTTGACACGGTAGAACAGGTTGTTGGCCACGGTGTCCATCACCGGGTCGTAAAACGTCAACGACGAGTTGGCGTAGGTAAAGGTGCCTTCGTTGATGACAAAGACGCCCTTGCCGATGGTCACTTCGCCTTGCGGGATGGGGTCCTTCGGTCCACATGCGGCAAGGACAAGCAATAAACTACACAGTAATATGGTTATTCTTTTCATTTTTTCACGAATTTATTGACGATGACGGTTCCGTCGGCCACGACACGGGCGAAATACACGCCGGGTTGGAGCGAGGCGACATCGATTTGGTTGCTGGGGGATTCCGCGACACATTGTCCGGTCAAGGAATAGACGGTGATGGAGCTCACTTCGTGGGCTTTCACCATGAGGGTGTTTTGGACGGGGTTGGGATACAGTGTGATGGAAGTGGCATCGTGGTTGTTGACGCTGGCGTGTGCCCTGTCGTGGATCACGCCGACGGCGTCGAGGTCGAAGCCGCTTGAGGCGAACGGCGTGGGCCAGGGATCGTTGACGACATGGCCTTGGCTGTCGTAGGTGGCGTACTCGGGGTTGATGTTACCCACCACGTCGACGATGCGCACGTGGGTGATGTTGTCCTTGTCGAGTGCCGGGTCGTCCTCGAGCTCGTCGAGGTCGAAGGGGGTGCCGTACATCGGGGCGTATTTGCCGGCGAGGTTATGCACCAGATGGGGTTCCACGCATCCAAAGCCGCCCACTTGAGGGGTCTCCGGAACGAGGGATACGGCGGGGAACCGGAAGTAGTTCACCCCGTCGGAGCTCACCTCCACGAAGCCTAGCTCGAGGAAGAAGAAGCCTGGCTGTTGGGCATTCTCGATGGGGTTCTCGAACACCGCAAAGTCGGGACCCGGGCAGTTACAGATGGGTGAGGCGAAGGTGACCACGGCGTTGCCGCCGTCGCCGAGACTCACCAGTCCTTGTCCGTCGGGGAATCCGATGCCGTCGGCGTCGACGCCGTAGGAGGCGAGTCCTTGTTCAGGCTTGTCGATGCGCATCGGACCGCGTTCCACCACGCATCCTGTAGCCCAGGCCACGAAGGCCGACGAGTCGGCATGCATGGCGGTGGTTCCCTCCTGCCCCGCCGGTGGCGCAAATTGCGCCACCGACAAAAGCGGAAGAGTCACTAAAAATATGGATAGGATTTTTCTCATTTCACGGAGAGTTTCACCGTCTGATGGCTGGCGCCGTCGCTCACGGTCACGAAGTAAAGACCGGCTTGGAGGCCTTCGGTCTCAATGCGGACGGCCTCGTTGTCATCGACGACGAAGCTGCGGATCACACGGCCCTGGAGGTCGGTGACGGTCACGGTGGAGCCGTTCATCTCACCTTCGAGCATGGTGTAAGAGGTGGCGGGGTTCGGGTAGAGTGCCAGGCTAGCGTTGTTTTCGCTCACCGAGGTGTTATAGACCGACACGGGGGTCACGGGAGTCTCCCAGACATAGGTCCAAGCGGCGATCTCGGTACCGACGTTGTAGTCGCCCCATTTCACGAAGTCGTTGTTGACGACGGACTGGTCGTTGAAGGTGAACCACGAAGCCACGCCGTTGACGTTGTACATGGCGTTAAATCCTTCGAGGACATAGGTCACATCGCCATCGACGAAGGTGATGTCGGTGAGCCAGCCCTGTTCAGAGGCGTTGTACTCGAAACGGCCGTCGGAGGCGGCGATGTCGTCCATCACGTCTTTGACGGTGATGTCGGCTCCTTCAGCGAAGCGGTAGCCCCAGGCGAAGCACACATCCTGAGGATCGGCGAAGTTCACGGCGAACACCATTTGGTTTTGGCCTTGGCCGACCCAGTAGAGGATCTCTGAGGGGTCGATCGTGGCTTCATCGGCGAGAGGATACACGGCGGCGACTTCCTTCTCCCACACATAGATGTAGTTCTCGGGGTCGACGAGGGTACCGCAGTGGGTGTCGCCCCATTTGATGTAGTCGCCATCTTGGAGGGCCTTCACGTCGAAGGTGTCCCACGACGACTCGCCGTTGACCACATAGGAAGCCCACATGGCCTCCACGAGGCTCAGGTTGAGGACTCCGTCATTGAAGAAGAGGTCGTTGAGCCAGCTGCCACTAGCGTCGTAGCTGAAGCGGTAGTCGACATCGGCGATCTTGTCCATGACGTCTTTGATGGTGACGCTCTCCTCGCTGAAGCGGACGCCCCAAGCCAGAGCGGTGTCGGGCTCGGCCCAGTTGACGATGAAACGGACTTGGTTTTCGCCTTCACCGATCCAGTATTTGATGTCTTCAGGAGCGATGGTGGCATCTGTTTGAGCATAGAGCTTGGTCGTGAAAAGACCAAAAAGTCCCATAAGGACCAAAAAAGTAAAATTCTTGATACGCATAAACATATATTAATAAGGTTAGTAAGCTCTTTTTCCCGAAAGCTTTGATTCTACGATTGACATGGGGCAGGTCTTCTGACTAAGGTCTCTACTTGCCGCCTTCCCGTCAGACGGAGAGTCCGACAGTGGCGTAGTGGCAAGCGTCCAACCGACACAGCAGCGGGAACTGTCCGGGATTCACACCCGATTCCCTATTGAGTCCTTTCGGACACCACATATCGACTGCAAAAGTAATAAAACTTTTATTTATTCTTCCAAAATTCTTGGAAATCTTCGTAATTTCTTTTCAGGAGGTTGAGCACGTCGAGGCCGTAGGGGCATCTCTGCTTGCAGAGTCCGCAGTCGATGCAGTCTTCGATGAGTTTCATCTTCTCGGCCCATTCCTCGGTGAGGTAGACGCTCAGCGGGGCGCGGCGCAGGAAGAGGCTCATGCGGTTGCAGTCGTTGATTTGGATGCCCACGGAGCAAGGCATGCAATAGCCGCATCCACGGCAGAAGTCGCCCGCCAGGTTCTTGCGCTCCTCCTCCACCTTCTGCCAACGTTCGGGTGTCATCTCGGGTTCCTTGGTCTGGTACGAGATGAACTCATCGAGTTCCTTCTCGCGCTGGATGCCCCAGATGGGAAGCACATGCTCATATTGGTTGAGGTAGGCGTAGGCCAACGCGGAGTCGTTGATCAGCCCGCCTGCCAAGGCCTTCATGCAGATGAATCCCATGCCCCTTTGACGGGCAGCCTCCACGATGGCCTCATCCTCTTTGGCGGAGAGGTACGAGAACGGGTACTGAAGGGTGCTGTAGAGCCCCGACTCGATGGCTTCAAGAGCCACCCCTTGACGGTGGTTGCTGATGCCGATGAACCGCACCTTGCCTTGCCGCTGGGCCACCTTCATGGCGTCGTACAACCCCGCCTTGTCGTCGGGCTTGGGACAATAGGCCGGGTTATGGAACTGGTAGAGGTCGAGGTAATCGGTCTTGAGGTTGGTGAGCGTGGTATGGAGGTCTTTCCAGAACTCCTCCACCGTGGTGGCAGCGGTCTTGGAGGCAATGACGATCTTGCTCCGGCATCCCGAAAGGGCTTCGCCGATCTTCTCCTCACTGTCGGTATAAAACCGCGCGGTGTCATAGAAGTTGATGCCATTGTCATAGGCTTTCCTGAGCAGATACACGGCTTCCTTCATGCTGACGCGCTGGATGGGCAGGGCGCCGAAGCCGTTTTTGTTCACCTTGAGACCGGTGCTTCCAATAGTTACTGTATTCATCATTTCGCAATTTGCCACAAATATAAGAAAAAGATTTGCTACTTTTGCAAAATGAAAAAGATTTTGATTATCAACGGTCCCAATCTCAACCTGTTAGGCCGCCGTGAGCCTGAGATCTACGGCCATATTAGCTTCGACGACTACTATGCCGAATTGTTGCACAGGTTCCCCGAGGTGTCGTTCGACTACTACCAATCCAACCACGAAGGCTGCCTGATCGACAAGCTCCAAGAGGCCGATGGCGTGTACGACGGCGTGGTGATGAACCCCGGGGCCTACGCCCACACCTCCATCGCCTTGGCTGACTGCATCAGGGCCATCGGCATCCCCGTGGTCGAGGTGCACATCTCCGACATCAGCCAACGCGAGCCTTACCGGCGGCATTCCTATACCGCTGAGGCCTGCGTCAGTTGTATCTCGGGAAAAGGCCTGGAGGGCTATGCCTTAGGCGTGGGTGAACTTCTCGGGATCTAACTCGGAATACTTCTTCTTTCCTTTCAGGAAGCTCTCGAAGACGATGTTCTGCTGGTACATCTGGCCCACCTCGCGATGTTGGAGGGCCTTGCGTTTCTTGCGTATCGACGGGATGCGGCGATAGAAGGCCAGGTGTGCCCTGGTGACCGCCCAGAAGTCGGCCAGGCTACCCTCGCAGAGGAACTTGACCGCCGCCACCCAGTCGAGCAGCACACGGTACATCATGACCCAGAACACGCGGTTCCCAGGCAGGTTCTTATAGAGCAACGACAGGTTGTTGCGGAAGTTGAGATAGGTCTTGCGTGCCGAACTCTTGGGCAAGGTGCCGCCGCCGATATGATAGACTTTCGACTGGGGACAGCAATAGATCTTATATCCCAGGTTCTTCATCCTCCAGCAGAAGTCAATCTCCTCCATGTGGGCGAAGAAGCTGTCGTCGAGCCCGCCATGCTTCAGGTATAGGTCCGCACGGACGAACATGCAGGCACCAGTAGCCCAAAACACCTCACAAATATCGTCATATTGTCCATTGTCCTCCTCTAGGTTCTGGAACAAGCGTCCACGGCAGAAGGGGTATCCGTAGCGGTCGATGAAGCCGCCCGAGGCGCCGGCGTACTCGAACTTGTTTTTCTCGTGATAGGAGAGTATCTTGGGTTGGCAGGCCGCGATGGTGGGGTCGGCGTCCATGAGTTCGACCACTGGCTCGATCCAATGGGGTGCGACTTCGATGTCGGAGTTCAGCAGCACGTAATACTCGGCTTCGATTTGCCTCAAGGCCATGTTGTAGCCTGTGGCGAAGCCTCCGTTGACGCCGTTGTCGATAAGTCTGATGTCAGGGAAACGTTCCTGCATGAACTCCTTCGAGCCGTCGGTGGAGGCGTTGTCGGCCACCACGATATCCGCCAGGGCGGCATCGGTGTTCTCGATGACGTTGGGCAGGAACTCCTCGAGGAATTTCTTGCCGTTGTAGTTCAATATGACGACTGCCACACGTTTCATGGTCTTGAGTGTTTCCACCGGCGGTGCGACCACAGCCAGTTGTCGGGGTTGTTCTGGATGAAACGCTCCACATGCCTCACATATTGTTCGAGGATGTAGCCGTCGGGGCTTGTCTTAGGGTCTTCGCAGATGAGTTTGAAGGTGACTTCGTACTGTCCTCTTGCCTTCCGAGTCATCTCGGTATAGACCACTGCATAATCGAACTTCTTGGCCAGGCGTTCCATGCCGGTGAACCAGCAGGTGTCGCGGTGCAGGAAGTCGGTCCAATAGTCGGTCTCCGCACCTCGAGGCGACTGGTCGCCGAGGATGAGTATGGCGTTGGGCGTGCCGGCAAGTCGTCCCATGGTGTCTTTCAACGCGCGGTCTTCGATCATCACCTCTTGTCCGTTGGCGAAGCCGGTCCTGAGTTGGAATACCTTTCGGTCGAAATATTGGTTCTCGAGTCTCTTATAGATGGCAAAGTGACGGTGGGTGGAGACGGTATGCTGTATCTGCCAGAGCCACTCCCAGTTACTGGAGTGATGCATGGCGAGGAACACGCTCCTACCCTTTTGTGCCAGTTCTTCGAGCAACTCGGGGTTGGTGACGGTGACATGTCGGAGGAAATCGGCGGTCTTCATCCGTCGTATCTTAAGGGTCTCGGCGATGAGATCGCAGAAGTTATGGTAGAACTGTTTCTCGATCCGTTTGATTTCGCGGACCGGTTTCTCGGGAAACGACTGCACGAGGTTGTCGCGCACCACCTTGCGACGATAGCGGACGAGGTGGTACACGATGAAGCAGCAGATATCGGATCCCAGGTAGGTCATGCCTTATCTCGGGTTGTTGTAGAGGTCGCCGGCGTGGGTACCCCAAGCGTCTGGGATCTCGGTCTGGTCGATGACATCGCCGGAGTAGCCTTGTCCGTAGAAACGTGAATAGATCATGGTCTGCCAGCGTGGGTTGTTGACTTCGCCGATGAGGTCGGAGTGGATCAGCACGTAATCGTTGGTGACCATGTCTTGCGACATGAACACGAGGTGTTTGTTGCGTTGGCCTGCCACCTCATAATAATGCCATATCTCGTAGGGGTAGGCGCCTGGCTCGAAGGGCTCCTCGTTGATCTTGTCGGGGGTGCCGTATTTGAGGTACATGTAGCCGCGGTCGGTCATATAGCCTTTCTTGGTGCGTGTCGAGTAGCTGGCGTTGACGCGTTTCACCTGGGCGTAGTATTCATCCCAAGCGTCTTTGGGGTTGAGTGGCGCGCGGGTGTTCCAGAAGTTATAGAGGAACTGTTGCATGGTGAGTTTGTCGTCGGTCTTCACCAGGTTGTCGATGTAGTCGCGTTCGGCTTCGGAGCAGCGGGGGACGAGGCAGCGGACGTATTCGCGGAGGGTGTCGAGGTTGTTGATGCTCTCGGCGAAGGTATTGGCGATATGGGTTGAGGCCAGGTCGTCGAGGTTGATTTCGCAGCCGGGGTTATAGCGTTGGAAGAACACGCTGTTGGAGGAGAGCAGTGCGTTGGTACGGTCATGCATCTCCACGACGAGGTAGTAGTTACCTGTAGGCAGGTTCTTGATGTCGATGGTGTTGAGCAGGATGTTGGCCTTGCCGACGTCCATGCGTTTCACGAAGTTGAATTCTTTCATCTTCATGGACGACTCGTACGACTGGATGAAGTAGTTCACGAGGTACTGTCCACCGTCGGGGTAGTATTTGTCGCTGTTATACAGCTCGGCGTAGAAGGTCAGGCTGTTGGTGTTGCTTAGGTAGAACGAATAGATGCGAGGCACGATGTCGTAGCCGCTCTTGGTGAGTTTGGACGGCGCCGATACCTTTTTATAGGAGTCGACCAGAAGGACGTCGGACACGGCGGGGGCGTCGGCTGGGAAGTCGATGGTGACGGTCTGGGAGGCCTTGAAAGGTTTCTGTGTGGGGTTGTTGAGGTCTTTGACGGTGATCTCCATCTCGTACTCTCCGTTTTCGAGTGAGAAGCGTTGTTGGTCGACGAAGGCGCCTTTGATGTTGGTTGTATCGCTGACCACGGGGCTGTCGAGGGCGACTTTGGAGAAGTTACGTATCTCCTCACCTTGTTTAAATATGGTTTGGATCTCGACGGTGGCTTTGAATTTGCCGGGTTCGAACTGGTTATAGACCACGGTGGCGCAGTCGAAGGCCTGGGCGTTCTCGATGAACGGGGTGCCGCCGGGGACGTTATAGGTGGTCATGGACAGGTAGGACTGCACCGATTTGCTTTGGGCCATGCCTGCGGCCATGGAGGCGACGCAGAGCAGAGAAAGGATGAATCTTTTCATGGTTATGGTATTGATGCTGCAAAGGTAGTAAAAAAATTTTTTTTTGGACGAAATGCTTGTATGAATGTAAAAAGTTGTACTTTTGCAGCGGAGATATGGCTGAGTGGTCGATAGCGGCGGTCTTGAAAACCGTTAAGCCGAAAGGCTTCGGGGGTTCGAATCCCTCTGTCTCCGCAGCTTAAAGCGGCTCAGGTCGCTTTATTTTTTGACAAAGGAAAGATGCCGGAGTGGTCGATCGGGGCGGTCTCGAAAACCGTTGAACGCTTTGCGTTCCAAGGGTTCGAATCCCTTTCTTTCCGCGTTGTTGTGAAGCCGGTCCGCGCAGCGGGCCGGTTTTATTGTGGGGTTCGGCGGCCTAAAGAGCCCCGCTCTTTAGTCCCGCCGAACCCCACAATAAAACCAAGGCTGGGCTCCGCCCAGACGGCTTCACAACAACGTAAGGGCCCCCGCGGCGAGCGGCCAGGGATCACTGGCCGGCCGCAGGCCGCCAGTAATCCCGCGCAGCGGGCGCCTCTCGCGAAGCGAGTAATCCCAAAAATTCCTATCTTTGCCCCATCATGAAAACCCGCTCACAAAGAATCAGCATCGACGCCGGCTTCACCTGCCCCAACCGCGACGGCACCCTTGGCACCGGCGGATGCACCTTTTGTAGCAACGAGGCCTTCACCCCTCCCTACTGCGCGCCTGAGAAACCCATCCGACAACAGATCGAAGAAGGCATCGTCTTTCACCAACGCCGGGCCAAGCAAGTTACCGAATACCTGGCCTATTTTCAGTCGTATTCCAACACCTACAAGCCTCTTGAAGAACTCAAACAAATCTATCAACAGGCCTTGGACCATCCCAAAATAAAAGGTCTCGTCATCGGCACACGACCCGACTGCGTCGACGAGCCCCTCCTCCACTACCTCAACGAGGTGCAGGAGACCCATTCCGTGAAACTGGAATATGGCGTGGAGAGCGTCTACGACGAGACCCTGAGACGGATCAACCGCGGCCACGACTTCGCCACATCGCAACGGGCCATCCGCATGACCGCCGAGCACGGCATCCCCTGCGGGGCACACCTCATCTTCGGACTGCCCGGCGAGACCAAAGAGATGATGCTCAATACAGCTGACATCATCTCGGAACTGCCGCTGACCTCCGTCAAGTTCCACCAGCTTCAAATCTTCAAAGGCACCAAGATGGCTGAAGCGTACCTTCAGCACCCTGATGCCTTCCATTTATTTGATTTAGAGGAATATATCGAGTTTATTACCGACTTCGTCAAGCGACTACGACCCGACATCGTCATTGAGCGTTACGCCAGCACGGTGCCGCCACGATATCTCCTCGTCACACCTTGGCCCAGGCTTCGTTACGACGAGGTGAGGAAGCGGATGGGAATTAGGAATTAAGAATTTAGAGAGATAGTATTATGGGGAAAAGAGTATTATTATTCGTGTTATTGGTATTAAGCGGTTGGGGATTTGCCCAAGAGGGAAAGACCAAGATCAACATTGTATTGAAAGACCAATCGGATGCAGCGGCTTTGTGTCGTGAAGCCAGCTGGCTTCCCAGCAAACGGGAACGCAGGGAACATGTCATTGCTACCTTGAAACGCCAAGCTGAACAGACACAGCATGACCTGATGGCGACGCTCCGAGAGTTGGAGCAAAACGGCTTGGTGTCGGAGATTCGCCCACTGTGGATCGTGAATTCCGTCAGCTGCCTTGCCGACCTTGCAGTCATCCACGAACTCGAGACGCGCAACGACATCATGGCTGTTTTTCCATGCGAACCCCTGCCCTTGCTGGATGACTCCCCTGCCCTTCCCGCTGAGCGTGGCGACAGTCGCGAGATAGCACAAAACCTGCTTCAGGTGAACGCTGAACTGGTGTGGGATCTCGGCTATACGGGCGAAGGCGTGCTCGTCGGCATCATCGACACCGGCGTGAGTCTCACCCATGCCGACCTGCAAGGCCGTTTCTGGGATGGTGGCCCGGAATACCCCAACCACGGCTACGATTTCTACTCGCACGACGACGACCCCTCCGACACCCACGGCCACGGCACCCATGTGGCAGGTACCATCGTCGGCAACGGCGCTTCTGGCACGCAAACAGGCGTCGCTCCAGATGCTAAGATAATGGTGCTGAAGGTGTTCCATGGCGAAGACAACCTCACCGAGCCCACCTTATGGATCGAAGCGATGCAATTTGCGTTGGAACACGGAGCCGATGTGCTGAACATGTCGCTCGGACAGCCGCTCCCTAACGATGAAATGAAGCTCATGACGCGCCAAGCCTGCGACAACACCCTGGCCGCAGGTGTGGTGGCAGCAGTGTGCGCCGGTAACTCGCGCCCGATCCAGATGCTGGCCCCAGTACCTTACAACATCTGGTCACCAGGCGACTGTCCCCCTCCCCATCTCCACGAAGACCAGCTGGTCAACCCAGGTGGAACGAGCTGCGTCGTCTGCGTGGGCGCCGTCGACAACAATGACGTACTGGGCGGTTTCTCCTCGGAAGGACCCGCCACCTGGTCCAGCGTGGCTCCCTATAACGATTATCCCTACACTTCGAACAGTTCCACACACATCGGCCTCATCCGTCCCGACGTCTGCGCCCCAGGGGTAAACATCAAATCGTTGGATTATGCCACCAACAACGGCTATTGCCTGAAGAGCGGCACCTCGATGGCCACTCCCTGCGTGGCAGGCACCATCGCGCTGATGCTCTCCAAGAACCCCGAACTTACGCCCGCGGAGATCGACGAGATCCTGGAACGCACCGCAGTGCCACTCAGTGAGCACAAAAGCAACGACTTTGGCTCCGGTCGCATCAACGCACTGGCCGCCGTCAACGCAGTAGAAGCCTACGAAGCCGTGAAGGCTACCGAGTCACCCCAGGCCATGGTATTCCCCAATCCAAGCACAGGCGATTTCACCATCCAATGCGAAGGCATGAAATTAATAGAGGTATTTACCATGGACGGCAGGTTGGTCAAGCGCATTCAAACAGAAAGCCCCGTCAGGCAACTCAATGATTTGCCCAACGGGACTTCCTTGGTGAAGATCACCACCGACGACAAGGTCTTCGTCAGGATGATCGTCAAGCAGTAGGCGTCACTCCACCACTACCTTTCTGGTCACACCGTTGACACGCACGAAGAACAACCCCTTCGGGAGTTCCATCGTGGTCTTGCCATCGAGGTCGATCTCTTTGACCGTCTGACCGAGGGTGTTCATCACTATCACATGTCCGGTGCCTTCCAGGACGACGACACCACTGGTGGGATTGGGATAGAGTTTCACATTGCCATCCATCTGCTCTGCCAGGTCGGTGATGGTCACCATCACCTCCCTGAAATCAGACTGGCATTGATAATAACCATTCGTGTAATAGCTTCTGACAGAATAATAGGTGTCATCCGGCACCATGCCATAGGCATTGTCGAAATAGGAGTAACTGCCGCTTCCATCAAATTCAACCTCGGCAATCAATTCATTATTCTCGCCTATGCCACGGTAAACCTCGAAATGATGCAGATACGGGGTGATCGTGGGCTTGTCCCAGGTAAGATAGGCTCCAAACTCCTCACCATTGTGCCATTGGTATTCTGCTTGAAGGTTTTCAACAGGATAGCAGGTCACGGTACCATAGTCACAATTGTTATTGTAGGTCATAAAGATGCCGTCCTCGAGTTCATCAGAGCTGTAAAGCATGTTGTTATCACCATCAAAGACGAAGAACGAGCATTCATCGTCAGTGTCGTATTCCTCACTGGTGTGATACCAGCCGTGGTTCCAGATGAAGTTCAGGTTGCCCGTAAGCAGCGGAACCACAATCGTATCCATGGAACCTTCTTCCATGCTGATGACAGCAATACGTTGGCCATCTTCGGTGGCCACGCTGATAGCGGCACCTTTCCAGCCATCGCCACCTTGGTCGAGAAGCGCGAAAGTGACAGGGCATTTCTCACCGACCAACACGGTACGATAGGCGGTACGGCTGATGCCGTAGGCGTTGGTCACGAAGATGGAATACTCATAGAGGCCAGGCTCCAGGCCATTGTCGTCGTAGCTCATGGTGGCGCCCACCTGGGCATTGGTCAGGGTGACCAGTTCCTGGTTGTTGCGGCGGATGCTGATCGACTCGATGGACGAAAGCGCAGCGCCGTTCAAGTTGACCGAGGGGTTGGTCCAACTGAGCGACACGCCATCATAGTCCCTGTTCTCGATCACGGTGAAGTCGGCAACGCTGTCGGCTCTCAGGAAATAATCGGAGTTCTGGGGGACGATATGGCCGATGTAGCTGTTCTGGTCGTTGAAGGCGTACTTGGTGGTGTTAAGGGCGCCTATCGGGCACCAGGCGTTGTCGCGACCGCTCCAGCCCCAGTTGAAGTGGAAGTAGTCGTTTTCGTCGTAGCCGTCGCACACATAGGCATGACCGCCGGCACCGCTATCGTCGGCACCGCTGTAATACAGCGGCAGTCCCTCGTCGAGGCCGCCGTCCTTCAGCATCTGTGCCCATTGTTCATTGGTATAGAAGTTAAAGCCCCAGAAGCCCAGCGTCTCGAATTCCTGGGTAGAGTAGCCGAAATAATTGCTCAAAGCCGTCGGCACATCCTGAGAATAGGCGCCGCTGCCGTGACCGCTGTACTGCATGTTGACAGAGATGCCGAGATGATGCAGGAACTGGGCGATATAGAAGTAATCCTCCTCGGTGCTGGTCGAGTCGAGTACCAGCGGCATCAGCTCGAAGTGATAGTCGGTCTCACCGAAGTTGGCCGTCTGCGTCGCATAGCCTTCAGGGGTATAGGAATAGGAGCCTGTGCCGCGCTCGGGGTAGTCCCAGAACTTCATCACCTGACCCATGGCCGTGGCAACACAGCCGGCATACACGTAACCGCCACTGCCTTCAGCATCTTCAGGACACTGGCTATTCCAAGGGAAGTTTTGGTTCCAAAGGGTCTGGCAGAGAGGTCCGACCACGCTACGGGCCTGGCGGCCAGGCATGATCTCACCGCGTTGCATCACGGCATCCCATTCAGACACGATGTCGGGAGTGGCGCTCAGGTTGTGCTCACGGATATATTGGATTTCACTACGGTAGCCGTTGAGGACATACTCAAAGCCTTCGGCGACATTCTCCGGATCGAATGCGCCGGTGGTGGCGTAAGCCAGGATGGGCTTCACACGGTCGTCGCCAGCCACGATCACAAAGCCGTTGCCGCCTCTGACGTTATACACATAATAGTCCACCTCGCCACGGTTGGCGACAGTGCTCACCAGCTGGAGCTGGATCTCGCCTCTTTGTCCGAGGACGGTGGTGCCAAGGAACTGTTGTCCGATGCGCTGTGCCCGCTGTTGGTTGACGTTGCCAGCCCAGACGCTGCCCGTCGCAATCGCGACAAGCATAAATAAAGCCAAAACTTTTTTCATGGTATTTCTCATTAATTTCATTGTCAAAAAATTAGGTGCAAAAATACCATTTTTATAACATAATCGGCTTTTTTAACGGAAAAAAAACGTACTTTTGGACCATCCTAAATCAACAAGTCATGTCAAGAAATTCTATCTTTTGCAAATCGGCTTTGGCCATCGCGGCCATCGCCGTGGTTTTTGCCTTCAGCTCCTGTAACAAGGACGGCAAGAACGTCAAGCGTTTCCAAGACGCGGCCATGAACCTCGACAACACGACCCAGACGCTGGAGTATGAGTACGACTACTGGCCCAATGGTGGCATCCGTGCCACTGGCGACCATCTCGCCTCGCTCATCTCGCTGAGCGACCTCGAGAAGATGCTCCCCTGCCCTCTCTACCTCTCAGGACCGCATAAAAACGGCGAATGGGACCTCTACAGCGAGGACTTCGGCCACTACAACCCCGAGGCCATCCAGTATCTCGCCGACCTGGCCGCCAAGGTGGTCTCCGACGAGAAGTTCGTGAAACTGAGCGCCCCGCTCGTCGACAAGTACCTCAACACCCAGATGTGGACCATGTTGGCCCTCCACGATGTGCTGTACAGCGAAGACATCTACTCTGAAGAAGGACGCGACTATGTCTTCAACGACATCATGGAGAACTACGGCTATAGCGACGAGGCCTTCTACATCATCAACAGCATGGATCTCGAAGACGGCAGCTCTGTGTATTCAAACTTCGGTTTCGAGATGCTTTACTTCTGGGCCAGACGCTATACCGACGGCACCATCGACCAGTTCTATCAAGGGCTCAGCACCGTCTACAAGGCCTACCACCCCGATTATGAGTTCAATCCGACCGAGTATTGGTTTGAAGGCGACGGCGATTTCTATTTCGAGGAGACCATGTACAACTGCGAACTTGAAGAAGACGAACCCATCGCCGACAATGAACGTATCAAAGAAAAGGACGCCATCGAGATGATTAAGACCGCCACCGGAAAACTCGACGAGAGCACGCTCGTCCTCGAAGACGAGTTCGACTACTGGCCCGATTGTGGCTTGCGCGTCACCGCGGGACACCTCTTCTCACTCATTTCACTCAGGACCCTCAACCGCATGCTGCCTTGCGACCTGTATGTGTCGGGACCCCATTACTACAACCGCTGGAACTTCAACGATCCTTGGGACTTCGGACACTACAACCCGGAAGCCATCGCTTATCTCAACAACCTCGCCACCAAGATCGTCGCCGACAAGAAGTTCGTCGACCGCACCCGTCCCCTCGTCGAGAAGAACCTGAAACGCCAGATGTTCATCCTCAGGGAACTCTACAACGCACTCAACAACAAGGAACTCTGCCCCGACAAAGAGTCAGTGCTGGAAGACTGCATGAATTCACAAGGATATGACTGGAACGAACTCCTGTCGCAATTGGACCTCGAAGACGGATCCTATGTCTACGGCAACACAGGCAACATGTTCCTCTACTGGTGGGCCCGCCGCAATGCCGACGGCACCATGGAGCTGTTCCACGAAGGACTTGAGACGGTTTACAACGCCTACTTCCCGGAAGAATAAAGAGTTAGATACTCAATTCGTAGGTATTGACGGCACCGACGGCCTCTTCAAGCACCATCTTGACGAGAGTCCCGTCGGTGCTGTATTTTAATACCACAGAGGCATAGCCTCCTTTGGGAACCCTACCCTGGGTGGTCAGCGTGATGGTCCTAAAACCATCTTCCTCCTCCACGACAGCCTCAGCGTTGTTGTCGACAGCCGCCTGCTCCCAGTTACCCGAGAGGCAATTCAGCAAGGTGGCGCGCTGTAGCTTCACCATCTTCACCTTCTCGGCATTCATCTCGGCCTTCTTCCCGTCGAGGTTCACCTTCACCATCTCGCCTTCAATATTGAAATACTCCCCCTCAGGATTGGTATATACCATCGACAGGTGATCGACGCCGTCAAACACCAGATGGCCTGCCTTCTCGGTAGTCTTCCCCGAAATCTTCACCACTTTTGTCTGGGTGAAGTCAATATCATATTTCTGTTGAGAAAAAACAGTGCTTGAAATAATCAAAGCACTAATAATCAATATAATACGTTTCATAATTAATCAAGGAGCCAACCCGTAGGCTGGCTCCTTATTCATTCAAGTTTTCAAAAAATTACAGTGTGAAACCGAGACCGACGAAGAGGCCGTTGGTCTTGGTGGTGACGTTGTTGCTCTTGTTGATGTCGAGCAGGCCGAGACGGTAGCCACCGAACAGGTTGAAGTTGGTGAACTTCACATCGGCGCCGAACACGGCATAGAGGTTGAAACGGTTCAGATTGCTGTTGTCGCCATACCAGCTTTGATTAAGGGTAATGCCAGTAACAGTCCCAGTTTCTTTGGTGTTACCGGAGATGGCCAGGCTCGGCATCGGTCCGACGAAGGGGATGATGCTGAGGTCGCGGTTCACGGCGATGTTGTAGTTGAACAGAATCGGCACGTCAACCAGGATCTGGTTTTCCTTGACGTTCAACAAAGTGGATGTTTCGCTTTTCATGTTCATACGGAACTGACCGCCAGCGGCTACGCTGATGCCTTTAGCAACTCCAACATTCTGGACGAAGCCAAGGGCAAAACCTTGATAATTGTTGCTGCTGTTACCTGTGACGAAGGTTTCAGGAGCGTAAGTAGCATAAACAGTTGACTGGGCCTGCACATTTCCGGCGATGAACAGAGCGGCTACGAGAGCCACCATTGCAAAAACTTTCTTCATTTTTTATAAAATTTAAGTTAGTCGCTTGTTTTGTCCTTTTTTTTCAGACTGCAAAATTACACTTTTTTTTGAATACGCACATCCCCCATTTTTCTCATGATGGCATCCCACCATCGGGCGGGCAGGATGGCATGGGCTACCCTTCCCGAGATGGAGAAGCGTCCTCGGCAATAGCTTGCCTTGGGATGACGGCTGTTGACGGCACGGCAGATGGCCTTGGTGATGACAGAGGGCTTGGAGAGCAAGTTACTGGAATAGAACCAGTTCATGCTATCTGCCCACCGCTGGCCTGCTTCCTCGTAGGCGGTCCCAGCGGACGATTCCTTGAGGTGGCGTGCTGCGATGACGCCCCAATCGGTCTTGATGGCTCCCGGCTCAATCTTCACCACGTCGATGCCGAAAGGCTTCACCTCCATGCGAAGCGCGTCGCTGAAGGCCTCTACGGCATATTTGGTCACGTTGTACCAACCGCCCATATAGATCACCATCTTTCCGGCAATCGACGAAGTATTAATGATTCGTCCACTCCCCTGCTTGCGCATCTGAGGCAGCACCATCTGGGTCAGACGAGCCAGTCCGAACACGTTCACCTCGAGTTGACGACGTGCCTCTTCCATGCTCACCGTCTCGATGGTACCGAAATAGCCGTAGCCGGCGTTGTTGACAAGCACGTCGATACGGCCTTCCGCCTGGATGATGGCATCGACGCATTGCCGCATCGACGATTCATCGGTGACGTCGAGCCTGAGGACCTGAACGCCTAAAGCCTTCAAGGGCTCCATCAGCTCCAGCCTACGGGCGGCGGCATACACACGATGACCTTGTTTCGCAAGAGCTTGTGCGGTATCAAAACCAATGCCGCTGCTGGCTCCCGTAATAAGTATTACCTTGGATTCACCCATGTTCATCTGACCACTCTTGTGAACACCGGGGCTTTGCCGTTAAGCACCGTGACATACACTTTCATCCTTCCCAAAGGCATGTCGGGACGATCCTCGCGAGGAAGGTCGGAGGCGATGAACAGATATTCCTTGCCGCCAGGAATGGCACGCATACCAGCAGTCTCAGCCTTGGCATGGATCATTGGGTAATCGCCGACAGCGGCCTCGAAGATGGCTGTCTCCTCTTCACTCACAGCTTGCTGCTCGGTGAAGTCGCCCAACTGGGTGTATTGGCCATCGATGAAACCGCCAGCCTTCAGGAACTGGTCGATCTCCTGGGGCATGGCATCCATGCGGGCGGCGCGAACGCCATATCCACCTAAAATGTTGGCCTCAGGCTGTGCCTTGGCCAAGTCCCTCACACTCGACTCGAGACCTCCACTGCCGAAGGTGCAGAAGGGAACGACTTTCTTTCCACTCAGACTCACCTGATCCAAGAAGGTCCACATAGGCATCGCATAGGTGCCGAACCAGATGGGGTAACCCACAAAGATGATGTCGTAATCGGCCACATTGACCTTAAGAGGCTGAATCTTGGGACGGACACCCTCTTCCAACTCTTTCTTGCCACGTTCGACAGTGGCCTGGAAGTCGTTTTCGTAAGGCTCCAGAGGGACGATCTCCTCCAAATCGGCATTGAGCCGGGTGGCAATCTCAGTGGCGACAGCCTTGGTGTTGGAAGTTTGAGAGTAATAGACCACCAGCATCTTGTAAGGGATTTTTTCTTTGATTTTCTGGGTTTTCTTTGGACCGCATGAGACAGCAGTCATGACGATGGTTGCAAGAACCAAAACTAATCTAAAGTTTTTCATGTAGTATAAAATATTTTAATTATAATGACCTTATTGATACAGCAAAACCACCGCAAGGAGCCATCTTGAGCTTCAATACCGATTTCGAGGTGACGGTCTTCTTGGTGATGGTGTAGGCTTGGGGATTGTAGCCTTCGTCGGGAATGCCGCTGGCGTCTTTGGCATCGGCATAGATGACGGCTTCGTATTTCACCCCGGGTTTCAGGAAGTCGAGTTTCACCTTGAACTCACGTGCGTTCTCGTCAGTGATGCCACCCACATACCACACGTCATGCGGCTGGTCGGAGCCACCATAGACAAACTGTGTCACGCTATTGACGACCCCTTTCTTGCCGTCAGGCAGCTCGGCGAGACCCTCGGCGGCTTTGTTCAGCGTAGCGAGCTTGGGGTGACGGGCGGTGACGATGTAGTCGCCAGGCTCAGCGGCAATATAGATGGTGGTGTCCCAGTCGACGGCCACGTCCTTGATGAACTGGAAGGCATCCATGTACGGCTCGTAATGCTCGGGGAAGTCGGCGGCCATCTGCAGAGGCGAGTAGAAAGTCACATACAAGCCCAGCTGGTTACAGATGGTGTGATGCATCTTCTTGCCCCAGGGCACGATCTTTCCCATATCCGGCTCGAAGATGCCAGGGGTATAGTCCATCGGTCCTCCTTGCAGACGGGTGAAAGGCAAGATGGTGGTATGTCCGGGATTGATGCGTTCGCGGAACTCGGTGCCCATGGCGCTCTCGTTGCCGATCATGTTGGGCCAGGTACGGCAGAGACCCGTGGGACGCACCGCCTCGTGCGAGTTCACCATGATATGGTGCTTGGCGGCCTCCACGATGGCATAGTGGTAGTGGTTGTTGATAGGCTGGCTGTAGTGGCCTTCGCCAAAGGGGATGATGGTACCCACATAGCCGCCTTTCACGGCATTGTAGCCATATTTGTTCATCAGGCTGTAGGCCTTCTCCATCCAACGCTCGTAGTTCAAGGTGGATGCGGAGCTCTCGTGGTGCATGATGAGGCGGATGCCCTTCTCGTGGGCGTATTTGTTCAATGCAGGCAGGTCGAAGTCGGGATAAGGTGTGAGGAAGTCGAACACGAAGTCCTTCTGCTTGGCATACCAGTCTTCCCAGCCGATGTTCCATCCTTCGATGAGCAGGGCATCGAAGCCGTTGGCGGCGGCGAAGTCGATATAACGGCGCACGTTGGCGTTGTTGGCCCCGTGGGTGCCGTTGGGTGTGGCATGTTCATAGTCGGTCTCCCCGAGCTTCACCGACGGGAAGTCGTTGGTATAGGACCAGGTGCTCTTGCCGGAGATCATCTCCCACCACACGCCCATGTATTTCACGGGATGGATCCAGCTGACATCCTCCAACACGCAAGGATCGTTGAGGTTGAGGATAAGCCGCGAAGCCAACACGTCGGTAGCCTTTTCACAGACCATTACGGTACGCCAAGGCGTATGGCATGGAGCCTGGATGCGGCCTTTATAGCCAGTGGCATCGGGGCTGAGGAAAGCTTGAAAAGTGAACGGAATTATCAAATCGAGGTGCATTGTCGGGAAGTCGAGAGTGGCGGCTTCATGGATGTTGATGTAGAGGCCGTCGTCGGTCTTCATCTGCAAGGCGGTCTGGACGCCAGTCTTGGAAAAAGCCGTCCAAGGCCAGCCGCCGTCTTTATGGCCAGCTTCCCACAATTCGGGGATCTCCGACAGACGTGACTCGGTAAAGTTGTATTCTTGGGTGTCGAGGTCGCCCGGGATCCACCAAGCCTTATGGTCGCCATTCATGACAAACTCGGTCAATTCCTCCTTGATCCAGAAATAGACCAAGGCGTTCTTCATCGGGAACTCATAACGAAAGCCAAGCCCATCGTCATAAAGGCGGAAGCGAATCTGCATCACAGTGGCTTTGGTCTCGGTGGAGTGATCCATGCTCTCCACGGAGCCGACAGGCTGTTCGAGGGTCACCAGCATCTCGTTGTAATGGTTGCGGATGCGAGCTTCCTCGCCCCAGACAGGCTCCCAGGTCTCATCGAAGGTGTCGTATTTCGTGTCTTTCAGCACGAAAGCATGGGCCAGGTCATCGCGCCATTCAAGCGTGAAGCCCATCTTCGAAGGCAACACCACGGGTTGGTTCAAACGGTCCAGCGTGTAATAAGGCACGCCATCCCTGAGTTCAAATCGAAGCTCCAGCTTTCCATCGGGGCTTTGCAGCTTGACGGGTTCACCAGCTTTGGCTAACATGCTGAAAACCAGCATCATTACAAATAATAAGCACTTCTTCATACTACTCTTATTGCTATAATTTTGCGAAATTACAAAATCTTTCTAATTTTGCGTCACTATGAAGAAAATACTTATCACCATTTTGCTCGCCATGCTGGGTTGGGAATCCGCATCGGCCTGCACCAACTTGATCGTTGGCAAGAAAGCTTCCACCGACGGAAGCGTGATGTGCACCTATAACTGCGACGGCTTCGGCTTCTCCGGATCGTTGTCGTACAGCCCCTCGGGACGCCATGAGCCGGGCGAGCTGATCGCCATCCACGGCTGGGGACCTTCCCATGAGGGACGGTATGTGAAACAGGTGGAATACACCTATAACGTAATAGGCCTGATGAACGAGAAACAGGTGACCATCGTGGAGACCACCTTCGACGGACGTCTGGAGCTTGTGAACCCCGACGGGCTACTCGACTATTTCAGCCTGATGCGACTGGCCCTTCAACGGTCTTCGACAGCCCGCGAAGCCATCAAATGCATGGCGGAGCTGGTGGAAGAATACGGCTATAACAGCAGCGGCGAGACCATCACCATCTGCGACCCCGAAGAGGCCTGGATCATGGAGATCATCGGCAAAGGCCAGGACCGCCAAGGCGCCGTCTGGGTGGCACTGAGGGTCCCCGACGACTGTATCTGCGCTCATGCCAACCTTAGTAGGATTAGGGAGTTTCCGTTGGAAAGTGGAAAACGAAAAGTGGAAAGTGGAAAACTGTTTTCTTTAGATGGGAAGAGTATTAGTAGTAAGAATTTGAAGAAGATTAATGATCCAAAGGTGGATTGCGTGTATGCTTACGATGTCATTTCATTTGCTCGTGAGAAAGGATTCTTTAACGGCAAGGACGAAGACTTCTCTTTCCGCGAGGCCTACTGCCCCATCGACTTCGAGAACGTGCGCTACGCCGACGCCCGCGTGTGGAGCTTCTTCAGACATCATTACAGCCATGAGGAGATGGACAAATACCTGCCTTACATCAACGGCGACTTCGAGCAGTGCGACCATCTTCCCCTGTGGATCAAACCCGACAAGCCGCTCTCGCTGCGCGACCTTCAGCAAGACATGCGCGACCATTTCGAAGGCACCCCTCTGGACATGACCTCCGACATGACCGCTGGCCCCTGGGGCATGCCTATTCGCCCCCTGCCGATGCATTTCAAGGACAGCGACAGCCTCGCCTATTTCCGCGAACGCCCCATCGCCACACAACAGAGCGGGTTCACCATGACCTGCCAGATGCGCTCATGGCTGCCTAACGACGTGGGCGGCGTCACCTGGTTCAACTGCGACGACGCCAACATGGTGGCCTACGTGCCGCTCTACTGTTGCATCACACAGGTGCCCGACTGCTTCCGGCCCGAAAACAACCCCCGCGCCGAGTTCAGCGACAAATCGGCCTTCTGGATGAACAACTGGGTGGCCAACATGGTCTATCCCCGCTACTCCATGATGATCGGCGACCTCCGAAAGGCTCAAAAAGAACTGGAAGACTACTATTTCACCGACCAAGACAAGGTGGTGGAAGCCATCAAGGATATGACACCTGCCGACAGACAGAGCTTCTTGAACCGCAAGAGCATCGCATACGCCGAGAAAATGATGCAACGCTGGGACCAGCTGGCCAAACACCTCATCGTGCGCTACAACGACCAGATCGTCCGCCGTGTCGATGAAAAGGGCAATTTCACCCGCTGGGGCCACGAAACACCTGGCTACGACCAGCAGTTCATCGACGCCGTCCATAAAGCAACCGGCGACCGATACCTCCTTAAAGAAGTTATCGATCGCCGGGAAAGATAAGACAGCTCTTTCAGAAGACTGTCCTTATTTCGCCCTGAAGTTCACCAGGTCTTCCTCGATGAAATTCTTCACATAGACGCTCTTGCCGATGACGTCTTCCTCAGCGGCGTGGACGTACACGTTGGCCGACTGGGTGAAGAGGTGCGGGGCATGGGTGGCATCGTCCAAGATCAGCAATGACATGATGATGTCGCCAGTCATGTCGTAGAGACGACGGGCCAAGAAGTCGGTGACCTCTTGGTTGTTGGCGCCCTTCACGTAGTTGATGCTCTGCTCGTAGAGTTCCACGAGGGTGCGCACCGTGTTATGCAAAGGCTTCAACTCCTCTGAGACTTCATTCTCAAGCATCTCCTTGATGATGCCGAGGTAAGTGCCGTTGGTGATGTAACGGATGGCGGCCACCACCTGCAGCTGCGTGGTACCTTCGTAAATCGAGAAGATACGGGCGTCGCGGTAGAGACGCTGGCACTTGTACTCCATGATGAAGCCCGAACCGCCGTGGATGCTGATGCAGTCGTAGGCGTTCTGGTTGGCATACTCGGAGTTCATTCCCTTGGCCACAGGGGTGAAGGCATCGGCCAGACGGGAGTATTTCTTCAGCTCGGCGCGCTCTTCAGGTGTCAGCGGACGTTCACGTTGGATGTCCTCCAGGCACTTGTAGATGTCAACATAACGGGCCGTCATGTAAAGCAAGGAACGACCAGCATCGATCTTGGCCTTCATGCGTGAAAGCATGTCGTAAACAGCGGGGAACTCGATGATCTTCTTGTGGAACTGCTGACGCTCGCCGGCATATTTCAAAGCCTCGTTGTAAGCCTCTTGTCCGAGACCCACCGACTGTGCTGCGATGCCGAGACGGGCGCTGTTCATCAGTGCCATGACGTATTTGATCAAACCCATGCGGGTGTCGCCACAAAGCTCTGCCTTGGCGTTCTTGAAGACCAACTCGCAGGTCGGTGAGCCGTGGATGCCCAGCTTATGCTCGATGTGACGCACCGTGACGCCGCCATTGCGCTTGTCGTAGATGAACATCGACAGGCCGCGACCGTCCCTGGTACCTTCCTCGGAACGGGCCAGCACCAGATGGATGTGAGAATCACCGTTGGTGATGAAACGCTTCACGCCGTTCAGCAGCCAGCAGCCTTCTTCTTCACTATAGGTAGCTTTCAGCATGACGCTCTGCAGGTCGGAACCGGCATCGGGCTCGGTGAGGTCCATCGACATGGTCTCGCCGGCGCAAACGCGCGGGATGTACTTCATGCGCTGCTCCTCGTTGCCGAATTCATATAAGGTGTCAATGCACGACTGCAAGGACCAGATGTTCTGGAAACCGGCATCGGCACTGGCCACCATCTCGCTCAGCATGGAGAAGACCGTGATGGGCAGGTTCAAGCCACCATAACGGCGAGGCATGGAAACACCCCAAAGGCCGCCCTTGGTGCAGGCGTCGATGTTCTCAACCGTCTTGGAAGCGTAGATCATACGGCCATTCTCGAGATGCGGACCCTCAAGGTCGACGCTCTCGGAGTTGGGCTCAATGATATTTCCGGTGATGTCGCCCGTGATGTCCAACACACGGCGGTAGTTTTCCATCGCGTCTTCGTAGTCGACGGGAGCGTCTTCATAGGAGTCTTTATCCGCAAAGTTGCGTTCCTTCAGCTCGACGATGCGCTTCATCAGCGGGTGGTCGAGATAAAAATCAAGGTTCGGGTTATCGTTATAATAGTTAGCCATGATTATTTCGAGTTTTGTTTGTAATACTTGATGAGTTTGGGAACGACTTCTTCCACGGTGCCAACGATGACATAGTCGGCAATCTTATTGATGGGAGCATCGGGGTCGCTGTTCACCGAGATGATGATCTTGGAGTCCTGCATACCCGCGATGTGTTGAATCTGACCACTGATACCGCATGCGATATACACCTTCGGGTGAACGGTGACGCCCGTCTGACCGATTTGGCGGTCGCTGTCGCAGAAACCTGCATCGACGGCGGCACGCGAGGCACCGACCTCGCCGTGGAGCACCTTGGCGAGTTCAAACAGCATGTCGAAGCCTTCCTTCGAACCCATGCCGTAACCGCCAGCCACCACGATGGGTGAGCCTTTTAAATTATGCTTGGCAGCTTCCACATGGTGGTCGAGGACCTTTACCACGAAAGCCTCAGGCGAGACATATTTACACACTTCTGGATAAACGACTTCACCTTTAGCTTTACCTTCGTAAATGGCTTTCTGCATCACGCCTGAGCGGACGGTAGCCATCTGTGGACGATGTTCAGGATTGACGATGGTCGCCACGATGTTGCCACCGAAAGCGGGACGAATCTGATAGAGCAGGTTGTCGTAGTGCTTCTTCGTCTTGATGTCGTCGAAGTCACCGATCTCAAGTTGGGTGCAGTCGGCGGTGAGGCCACTGGTTAATGAGGAGCTGACGCGCGGACCGAGGTCGCGACCGATGACGGTGGCGCCCATCAGGCAGATCTGCGGTTGTTCTTCCTTGAAGAGGTTGACGAGGATATCGGTGTGCGGGGCCGAGGTATAGGGGAACAAGCCCTCGCCATCGAAAGCGAAGAGTTTATCCACGCCGTAAGGCAGGATCTGGTCTTCCACCTTGCCTTTGATGCCCGTGCCAGCCACAACAGCATGCAGTTCCACGCCCAGCTGATCGGCCAGTTTACGCCCTTTGGTGAGCAACTCCTGTGAGACTTCGGCCACTTGTGTGCCTTCGATCTCGATATATACAAATACGTTGTTCATTATCCGATAATCTTTTCGTCCAACAATTCTTTGATTAATCCTTCCACATCGGCATCGCTGGCGGTGAGGGTCTTGCTCTCTTTGGCTTGGAAGACGATGTTTTGCACGGTTTTCACCTTGGTGGGGCTACCTGAGAGGCCGCATTGGTTGGGGTCGCCATCCACGTCGGCCACGCTCCACTGGTTCAGTGTCAAATATGGACGAGCTTTGCTCAATTCCGCATTCCGCATTCCGCATTCAGAATTAGCATCCACCTCCAGCGGGCACATGGCGTATTTATACTTCATCACCAGTTTGGCGTTGCAGGGACGGCAGGGAGCCGCGCTACCATTGACGGTAATCACGCAAGGCAGCGGCACCTCGACAGTCTCCACTCCCCCATCAATATGACGTCTAACGGTAGCAATAGTTTTCCGTTCTCCGTTTTCCGTTTTCCGTTCCTCAATTTTGAGGATTTCCTCTGCGTAGGTCACTTGGTTGAGGCCAAGTTTCTGAGCCACTTGGGGACCCACCTGGGCGGTGTCGCCGTCGATGGCCTGACGACCGCCGATGACGATGTCCACGTCACCAATCTTCTTGATGGCGGTGGCGAGGGCGTATGAGGTAGCTAAGGTATCGGCTCCTGCAAAGAGTCTGTCGGTGAGCAGCCATCCTGTGTCGGCTCCACGGAAGAGGCCTTGGCGGATGATTTCGCCGGCGCGGGGCGGGCCCATGGTGAGCACGCCGACGGTGCTGCCGGGGTTTTGTTCCTTGAGGCGCAAAGCCTGCTCAAGGGCGTTCAGATCTTCAGGATTGAAGATGGCGGGCAGGGCGGCGCGGTTCACGGTGCCCTCGGGCGTCATGGCGTCCTTACCCACATTTCTCGTATCGGGCACTTGCTTGGCAAGCACCACGATTTTCAATGCTTTGGTCATAAAATAAAAAATCTCGTTTTCAAATTCGGCGGCAAAGATAGGAATTTTTTCTTTAAACTATTGCGGTTTTTAGTTTTTGTTGTATCTTTGCAGTATGGAAAGAGAAGCTCTGATGCAACGCGGATTGCAGTTCCGCGCCTAATCAGAGGTTCTCTTTCGGCTTTTCTAGATGGTCAAGTAATGAGGCTTGATCTGAAATGGAATAGATAAAGCATTGACCTCCCCTGTCATATTTCCTAACAATTATCCACGACGGCTCGTTAGCTATCCAAACACCAAACAAGAATGAATCGAAATCCTCTTTCTCTCTTCTCACAAGCTTTCCAAAGAATTTAGAGTTTTCGAACAGCCGCTTGATTCCCAATAAAGATTCATTCTTTTCAACGTAATGTTTATGAGGTTGATTGAGGATTTCCTTGATATTTCTAACTGAGATCGTAACTACATGTGGGAATGCCACTTGATACATCGGCATTCCTGCCATTCTGGATGCTTCTTTTTTAATCCATCTCCTCTGTTCTGAATAATCAACAATCTTATTCACGTAAGAATATTTTTACGTGACAAAGATAATATATAAACGGATATATTTACATATATACTTAATAAAAAAAATTACTTTATTAAATATATATTTTATATTAATTTATATTACTAAAATCTTATAACGGAAAATGATAGTTATAACCCCGCAACTCAGTACGGGGTTAACTAAAATTCAAATAAAAGGCCAATGTGGTTATTCTAATACAACCTTCCGCGTGGCATCGCCCAATTTCACGAAATACATGCCTTGCGGCAGTTCAATGGTGGCCTTTCCATCGATTTCCCGAGTCATGATGGTCTGCCCCAGGGCATTGGTGATGGTCATTGTACCCGAACCTTCGACGATGAAACTATCTTTGGCGGGATTCGGATAGACCTTGAACGTGACGGCCTCGTTCTCGCCTAGACCGACGAGGTCCAAACTACGGTTAGAAAGCAGGCGCGTTTCGCCGTCTTTGCTGGCTTCAACGCCTTGTACGACGATGTAACCTTGGTCGAACTGGCTCTCCGAGCAGGTATAGCTGGTGACGCTGGCGCCTACATAATCGATGACGTTAAGTGAGCCATCGTTTTCATGCCATTCGCAGATGTTGTAACCTAACAAGTCGTATCCCGTCGGGGTGTTCCATCCGATTTCGATAGTGTTATTCATACCCAAGGTGTAGCTCATGTGAATCGTCTCCTTGGGATAACTCGTGATAGGACACAGATTTCCGTCAGTGCCGATAGCTGTAATGGTGTAGGTACGGGATGCAGCATCGCTTCCGATGTTGTCAATGAACTGGCCGTCGGAGTAGTTTACCGTGCCCATGACCATACCATCACGTTTGATTTCAACTGTGCCGACATATTCGGCTTGTGCCGAAGTAGTAGGCCATGTGACCATGTTGTGATTAGTCTCAAGGTCACAGGTGGCAAGTGTGATTTCCACATTATCACGCACTTCGACGGAGAATGTCTCTGAGCCACAACCGTAAATGCTTGTGATTGTTACGAAGTAGATTCCTGGTTGAGTGACTTCGATGCTCCATTCATTAGAGCCATTGGACCAAAGGTATTCATAATCGTATGGATCAAAGTTCCCTCCTTCAATGGTCAACGTGATGGTTTCATTTGGGCGTTTCCATAGGACTGGTTCAGAGAATGGAGATGTTTCCAATGGAGTATGAAAGAATATGTTAAAGTTTCGATTTCCTCCTCCAATGTAAGTAATATAATAGCTGTATTCGGTGTTTAATACAACTATTGAATCACTGGTAAAATGATCTCCGTTCACTGTCCATTCACAGTTCCAATTCGGCAAGCCATATATTATCACACCATCATACTCTTGTGAACAATAGTGAAACACGGCACCGTGGTAAGGAATATCTGCTATGTACAAGGTATCGTAGTTTTGTGCTTTTACGAACATGAAATTCGTCAGCACCAATGCCAATAATAATACTTTTTTCATCTCTGTAAGTTTTAATTTGTTGTTATTATGAGTTAATCGTTTCGTTTGAGCAAAAAAACAGCGTGGACTTAATTCCTTGCTCGAACACCAGGGGTTCCACGCCCTACAACTCTAACAAGTCATCCACGCCGTATCAATTACGGCATCTGTCAACTTGTCCTTGAGTTGTTGCCCCGCCAAAACGGGGACTAAATGGAACTTTGGTGTTCAAGGACAGCAACAAGTGCTATCTGATTATAATATGTCTTTTGTGTTTACTTTTTCGTTAAATAATTCTAATTGGTTATTCGTTTGCAAATATAGTCATTTTTCAGTTAATCACAACGCCGCTACCATTTTTCGTATTTCTTTGATCCGGCGCCTAATCGTCTTGTCGCTTTTGGCCACCTGAAGATTATAGTCAGCCTGCATCTGAATCCACAATTGAGCATCTATACCCAACACAGCTTCCAAGTACAAGGCATACTCAACAGAAATGGGCCTTTTGCCATTGAGAATCTCATTTAGGACCGTGTAAGAGACACCCATCTGTTTCGCCAATACTTTCTGGGTGATGCCTCTATACTCAATTTCCTCTTTTAACAAAAGCCCAGGATGAACCGGCTCTGAAGATTTCAGATTGTTGGCAATCATCCGAGGATCATGGTCTTTCAATTCTATCATTTCAGCGTCATTTATAATGGTTTGACAAATCAATAATGTTACAGACAGTGACAACAGGTTCTCCTTGATAACTAACCATAAACTCAATACGGTATTTGTCATTGACACGTATGGATGACCTACCCGCTTTATCACCTCCAAGCACCTCGTAATTCAAAGATTTAATCTGAAACAACGTCTCAATCCGAGGAGCTGATTCCAAAGTCTTAATCCTCTGTTGGTATCGCCTCACAATATCAGGTTGATAACGATGCTTTTTATCGCTGGTCTTTCCTTGCTCATAAAGATCTCGAAGATAACCCTTGTCAAATGTTACTATCACGATGCAAAAATAATAAAAGATTCTAAATAATTCGACTTTTTGCGAATTTTTTTATTGTTTTCAATTTGCAAATATAATAAATTAATACAATTTACCAATAATATTGATTTATTTTACAATACCTCTTGGAGCCGATTACTATCTCGACATTTTTCACTACCTTTGCCCCCGCTTTTATAGACCAACATGACCCTCCAAGAAATCCTCCATAAAACCGACCTCACCCACGAGGAAATCAAGCTCCTGCTGGCCACCGAAGGCGAAGACAAGAAACAACTCTTCGACCGTGCCTTGCAGGTGAAGCTGGAGCATCTGGACAACTACGTCCACCTGCGCGGACTCATTGAATACAGCAACATCTGCACGAAATACTGCCTCTACTGTGGCGTGCGCTGCAAGAACCTGAAAGTGGAACGCTATACACTCAGCGACGAGGAAGTCATCGAATGCGCCAAGTTAGCGCATGAACTGGGCTACGGCTCAGTGGCACTGCAAAGCGGCGAACGAAGCGACAAGGCTTTTGTGGATAAGATCACCTATCTGGTTCAGGAAATCAAGAAAATCGACAACGGAAGTTTGGGCATCACCCTCTCGCTGGGTGAACAGACCGAAGACACCTACCGCCGTTGGTTTGAGGCGGGCGCACACCGTTACCTGCTCCGCATCGAAGCATCCAACGAAGATCTTTATTATAAGATTCACCCGCACGACGAGAAACACGACTTCAAGCAACGCTTGGACTGCATCGACAGCCTTTTGAAAGTCGGCTATCAAACCGGCACGGGCGTGATGGTGGGCCTCCCCTTCCAGACACTTGACGACCTCGCCGACGACCTGCTGTTCTTCAAACAAAAAGACGTGGCCATGGTGGGCATGGGTCCTTTCATCCCCCACCCCGATACGCCGCTTTGGCAATACCGAGACCAGATACCATCCGCCGAGAAACGTATGGAAATGACCCTCAAGATGATCGCCATCCTCCGACTGATGATGCCCGAAATCAACATGGTCGCCGCCACCGCCAACCAGACCGTCGACCCGCAAGGCCGTGAGAAAGCCATCCTCGCCGGAGCCAACGTCATCATGCCCAACCTCACCCCCAACGAGTTCCGCGAGAACTACCTCATCTACCCCGACAAGGCCTGCGTGAAGGACAAACCCGACGAGTGCCACAGCTGCCTTGACATTAGGCTGGCGGCCATTGGGCATAAAGTACTATACAATGCTTGGGGGGACTCGGTGGCGTTCGGGAAAAAGATAAAAGATAAAAGTTAAAAGATAAAAGTTAAAAGATAAAAGATAAAAGTTTGATGGATAGAATTGGGAAATACGAATTCATTGCGGAGCCGTTTCACTGCGACTTCTCGGGGCATTTATGCCTAGGACATCTGGGAAACCAAATGCTCAACGCGGCCGACTTCCACTCCACCGACAGGGGCTTCGGCATGAAGTACTTGATGAACATCCACCGCTCGTGGGTGCTGTCCAGACTCGCTATCGAGATGACCTCGATGCCAGCTCAATACGAGCACTTTACCGTGGAAACATGGGTGGAAGACGCCATGAAATTCTTTACCCAACGTAACTTCCAAGTCAGCGACCTCGACGGAAATGTGTATGGCTACGGCCGCTCTGTCTGGGCTATGATCGACACGGAGACGCGCCAACCTACCGACATCTATGCCATCGACAACGGAGCCATCGACCAATGGATTGTGAAGGACAAACCCTGCCCCATCGAAAAAGGCGACCGCGTGAAGATGAACCCCAACACCGAACTCGTCAGGACCATCGACACCTATTATCATGATATCGACATTAATGGACATGTTAATTCCATAAAATACATCGAACACGTCATCGACCTGTGGGATATCTCCTGGTACCGCGAACATCAGATCAAACGGTTCGACATCGCCTACGTGGCAGAGACCCATCAAGGCGACAAACTGCATTTTTACAGGGAACAAACCGGCGAACAGACCTTCTGCATCCGACTAGTGAAAACCGACCAGAACACCCAAGAAGACACCGAAGTCTGCCGCTGCAAGATCTTATTTATCTCTAAATTCTAAATTATTAATTAATCCTTAACTTTATCATTAATCAGGATCTTGTCCTCCTCGCTCAGGTCTGGACTCAGTCGTTGGATGGGCTTGAAGCGGTAGAAGAACCGGATGGCGATGACACGCACCACGGTATAAGCCGGGATGGCGACCAACATACCTACGGTTCCTCCAATATGTCCCGCCATGAGCAACACAATGAAAATCTCCAAAGGATGCGCCTTGATGCTAGTGGAATAAATCACCGGCTGGTAGATGAAATTATCTATTAATTGAGCCGTCAGCATGATGGCAAGGATGATCAAAGCAAAGACCCAGACATTCACAGCCAATCCAGCCCCGATGCCGACCTTGAGTATCACGCCGAGGATCACACCGATGGCCTCACCAATCAAAGGTCCAACGTAAGGAATCACATTCAAGATACCGGCAATAAAGGCGATGCCAATGGCGTAGCTGAAATCCAGTCGCGCAATGAGCCACAGCCCCAAGAAATCGATCAACGCCACCCCGAACATCTCCAAAAGAAGTCCACCGAAATAGCGCGAGAGCAGCTGCTTGATGTCGCTCAAAGTGGTATTCATGGTGTACTCTATCTTGTCGGGAACCAAAGAGCAGATGATCCGTTCAAACAGCTCAGCATCCTTCAGGAAGAAAAACGAGATGAACACCACGGCGAAGAGTCCCACGAAAGCGCTGGAGACCACCGAAGCCACCGAGCCCACAAACCCCGTCACGCTGTTGAAACTCACCAGCTCAGCCAATTTCTCCATGACAACATCAACCAAACTGAAATCAGCCCCCAAACTAGGAAATACCCTGATAAGCCAGTCATTCACGCCATCCAGAGGATTCGAATCGAGATATGCCTTGCTGTTCAAGATGGAGGCGTCGCGTACGATGTTCGTCACCAAAGGCACCAGCTGAGTGACAATGAGGATCAGAATCCCGAGGATCAAGAGGATGGTCAGGATGGCCGAGAACCAATCAGGCAGATGGAACTTCTTGATGTGCAACTTCTTGAGCAGCCTCATGATGGGACGTCCGATCAGCGAGACCACAAAGGCTATGACGATGTAAATCAGCACGTTCTTGAAATACCAGCACAGAGCCGCAATGATGGCAAAGCCCCCTATCTTTATAAGGTATCCGGCCAACTTGTCAATGTTTCGTTCCTTTTCCATCTTTTTCAATTTTAACAAGCAAAAATAGAAAATATTCTTCGTTTTGTTTATTTTTGTCCCGTAAAACATCTAAACATGAAAAAGATTCTCCTCACCCTTTCACTCATCCTGTCCATGACAACGGCTTTTGCCGACAGCGTCTTGATCGAAGGCTTTGAATACGCCAACCACGACCTCACTCCGCCTATCGGGTGGAACTGCGACGACAACTCGTGGCTTTGCGGCTATCAACCCAAGGACCACAACCGCATCCCCCACACTGGCAACTGGTATGCATTCACCGACACTGACGACGCCTGGATGTTCATGGAGCTCTTCATGGGCCATGACCTGAAATACCGCTACTATTACTGGGCCATCTCCGACGGCGAGTACGACGTGGAGGTTTGGGCCGGCAGCGGTCCCTCGACCGAACAGATGACACAACTGCTTTTCACCAAGACCGTCAACAGCGGCGAATACGAGCAGTTTTCGGAATACATCGAGAATCTCTCCACCGATTACGAGTATTTTGGGATTCACGCCATCGCCCACGAAGGCGCGCACTACCTCACCATCGACGATGTGTATATCGACATGGTGGTGAAGTATGCCATCGCCTCAACACCTTACAACGCTGACACGATACTCTATCCTGGCGGGCAGACGAATTACACCTTCTCGGTACAAAACCTGGGCTACGAACCCTTCGAAGTCATCATCCAACCCTCACACGAGTATTTCACCGACTTCCATTTCTATGTCGAAGGAAACCAATGCACGATGTTCCATCTCGAACCTAACGAGAGCAAAAAAGTCACAGCGGTAGCCACCCTGAAACCCGACATCCAAGCCGGCGCCTCGGTGTGGCTCGACATCATGCTGGTGCTCGACTGCGACTGCGCCACCTCCATGACCACCCTCTGGGTGACCGTGGTGGAGCCCACAGGAATAACTGAGCAGGAAAACCCGAATGAGGTGTTGCAGGTGGAATGGTTCGACCTCACAGGCAAAAAGGTTGACCCCGCCAACTTGAAAGCCGGGGTCTATATCGAGCGGACCACCACGGACAAGGGCATCACCACTCGGAAGATCATAAGACACTAAGACATATCAGTCCGTCAAGCACTCATCCAGAGCCTCGGTCAAGGCTTTCTGGTCCATGTGCTGACCGATGAAAACCAGTTTCTGCATGCGGTCGCCGTACTTCTCATCCCAGTCGCGGCGCAGACCCTCGTCCTGTTCCATCATATCGCGTAGCTCTGCCTTGGGCATGGTGGCGAACCAAGCACCTGCATTGCGCAACTGCACTTGCTTGCCAGCCTGTTCAAAGATATAACACACATCCTCTTCTCCCTTGAACCAGCAAATGCCCTTGGCACGAATCACGTTACGGGGCATTTTACGGGCCACAAATTCATCGAAACGGGCCAGGTTGAACGGCTCACGACGGAAATACACAAAGGTTCCGATGCCATATTCTTCAGCTTCGCCTTCTTCGTGGTCATGATGATGGTGGTGGTGATGGTGTTCCTCGTGATCGTGATCATGGTCGTCATCATCGTCGTCGTGGTCCTCATCGTGGTCCTCTTCATGGCCTTCCACTTTTTGGATCCAGGTAGCGGAGGTAGCCACCTCGTCGAAGTCGAACAGATGGGTATTCAAAATCTTGTTGAAGTCGATGTCGCAGTAATCGCACTCGATGATTTCGGCCTTGGGCTGAAGGGCACGGATGATCTGCTTGATACGACCGCGTTCCTGTTCGGGGACTTCCGAGGCCTTGTTGAGCAGGATGATGTTGCAGAACTCGATCTGCTGGATGACGAGGCTCTCGAGGTCGTCTTCCTTGAGGGGTTTGCCCACGAGGTTATCTCCGCAGGCGAACTCGTCCTGAAGGCGCAGGGCGTCGACCACCGTAACGATACAGTCGAGACGGGCCAGTCCATCCTTATAGTACTCGTAACCCATGCGGGGATAGGTGCAAAGTGTCTGGGCAATCGGCTCAGGCTCGCAGATGCCGCTGGCCTCGATCACGATGTAATCGAACTTGCGCATGGAGGTAAGCTCTTTCAGCTGTTTCACCAAGTCCATCTTCAGCGTGCAGCAGATGCAGCCGTTTTGGAGGGCCATCAGGCTGTCGTCGCCTTGACCGACGACTCCGCCTTTTTCGATAAGGTCGGCATCGATGTTGACTTCACCGAGGTCGTTGACGATGACGGCGAACTTGATGCCTTTGCGGTTGTTGAGAATCTTGTTGACCAAGGTGGTCTTGCCGCTGCCAAGGTATCCCGTGAGCAGCAGGGTAGGTATTTGAGGTACGGCCATAGTTTTCGTTTTTAAAATGGGGTGCAAAGGTAAGAAAAAACGGAGAACGGAGAACGGAAAACGGAAAGTTGTTATTATTTTTGCAGTATGACTGAAAAAGAGCTTCAGATATTGCAACGTTATTTTCCGGAGGCGGCCGTGCCCATTGTGGTGGAGGCTTATTCAACGTCAAGTTTTCAGTTGAAATTCAAGAAGCCAAGGAATTCGAAACTGGGCGACTTCCGTGCGCCACGAGGCGACAGGGGTGTCTGCTGCATCACTCTGAACGGCAACCTGAACCCCTATCAGATGTTGGTCACCTTCGTGCATGAATTGGCCCATTACACCGTATATGTCAACTATCCCAAACGTCGCCTGGAGCCCCATGGCGAAGAATGGAAGCAGACCTTTGCTCAACTGCTCCTTCCCTACCTGATGTCCGAGATCTTCCCGGAGGACATCCTTATTGCCCTGAAGCATCATCTTCAGCACATCAAGGCCAGTTCCACTGCTGACGCCAACCTGGCCAAGGTGATGAAGCGTTATGACGCCAATTCGTCTGGTGAGAAGCCGCTTACCGTCGAAGACCTTCCTGAGGGCGCTGTCTTCCAGCTTGCCAACGGTATGCGCTTTAAGAAAGGCCCAAAACGCCGAACGAGGTATCAGTGTGTTTGTTTGGATAACGACAAGACCTACAGTGTCTCAGGATTAGCCGAGATTAAATAAAAAAATTAATTATTTCTATTGACTTTTTAAAAATAATTCGTATTTTTGCAGGGTAAAACAGAAACAACGTGAACAACACATTAGAAATAGAAAAAAAAGTCGAGTACGATTTGGACAAAGCAATCACTATGGATGAACTCCTTTCCTTGGTTAAGGAGGACATTCACCTAATGTACCAAAACGAACCCGAATGTCATTTATCGTAAAAGCTTTACCTGAAGTACGACTTTATTTATCTGATTTAATCCGAATCCTCTACGAAAAGGAATATTTTAGTTTTGAGGATAACGCAATTGAATACGTAACAGATCTTGTTTCCAGGATTGAAAAGGATTTACCTTTTAAAGTCAAAAAACCAGCTCCAGAATCGTTTCTTAGATATGGAGAGAACCTTTATTATTCAAGTTTTCGAAAAAATAGAGAAACAATTTGGTACGTGTTCTTTACCGTCCACTACGATGAGGAAAACGACACCGAAATATATTTAATTAGGTATATAAGCAATAATCATGTTATCGCACAATATCTGTTTTTATAACAGCATCAATATTGCCAACAATATGGAAAAGGTACGTTCCACTTGGCAAATCGCTGACACCGACCTCATTCGTTCCCTTAACCGTCCTCACCAACTGTCCCAAAGCGTTGAAGACCTGAACCTCGACGGCGTCAACGCCCTGGATGTGAACGACATCGGTAGCGGGATTGGGATAGACTAGAATTCCAGGAATCTCATGAGAAACCACGGCGTCAAATTCCTCCGTCGTGAAGCCACGGTAAGGTTGTCCGCCCAACACGCCACCTTCCACAATATGGCCATCGACGCATTCAGAATAGATCCGAAACATGTATGAAGTATTTGGCTCAAGGTCATCCAAGGTGACTTCAACATAGTCTCCGACCTCCACTTCAACCTCGATGGGATCGTAGGTTCCGTTAACATCGAATTTTTGATAAACAAACACGGCTCTCACAAAATCGTTGTTGCCCTCATGAAGATTTGCCGACAGCTTCGCCGAGTGGTCGGTGATCTCAGCAGCATCCCAGAGCATCATACCTGTAAGCGCAAGGATGGGATAGCCGTTGTTGGTTCCGTTATCCATCATGAAAACATTGCTTGTTGTGGAGTTCATTAAAGCCTTAAATTCCTCGGTCTGCATTTCAGCAGATGTTTTACTGATACCATAATTGTTAGTGCCCCCACAAGTATTTAGGTAGTAGCAATCAAGAATAAAAAGGGTTGTTTCGTCTTTTGTCGGGTTGATTGGGCTGATCATGCCGAAAACACCGCCTTTGGTAAGAGCATTGACTGTCCCAACATTATAACAATTCCACATCGCCACTTCGTTTTCTTCCAAAGTGGCACCCACGATACCTGCCGCCACGCTTACCATCATGGCATTGCCAGTGATGTTACCCGCATTGTAGCATTCGCCAATAGACGTGGCACCCATGGCGATTCCCACGATGCCTCCTGCTCCCGCTACACCCATGAAGTTGCCATTGGTGGCGGTGATGCTGCCATGATGTGAACATTCCAAGATTCGGGATTCTTCAGCCGCAGCTGCCACAATGCCACCAGCACCACAGAAGTCGCCATTGTTGCTGACACTGATGGTTCCAGAGAAGCTGCACTGGATCACCATCGCATCGCCAGCCATGGCACCAACAATGCCCGCAGCGCCTGTGCCAGTAGAGGTAATGTTAGCGTTAGTGACCGACAAATGCAAAATCATTCCATTGCTGACCATATTCCCCTCGATTTCACCGCCTAATCCTCCGAACAGGCCGCAGACATCGGCATTCGATTGAATCCTCAAATGATCGATATTGTGATACCAACCGTCGAAAATACCAGCGAAATAATAGCCTTCCATGTTCATGTTGACATTCCCAATCGGTGTCCAGTTGATGTTGTTCAAATCGAAATCATCGGTCATCATGAAGTAAGTGTATCTGAAAACCGCCATACCCTGGGCTTGGTAGCCTTCGTTAACTTTCTCGGCGAGATACGCCAAATTGGAGGCTGTCTCAATGAGATAAGGATCGGTTTGGGTGCCGCTGCCGTTGGTCCAAGGCTCGGAACTGCCGTCCCACACATTAACGGCCATCAGGTTACATGTCAGCACAATAGCACCCAACAGGGTAAAAAGTTTCTTCATGATAAGTTTCTTTTAAAAAACATGACGCAAAAATAACAAATTCTGCGTATCTTTGCAACTTAATTTGATTTCCCCATAATGTCCAATATACTAGACCAACTTAATGAGCCCCAGCGCGAGGCCGTCACCACCATCAATGGCCCCGTGATGGTCATCGCCGGTGCCGGCTCGGGCAAGACCCGCGCCCTCACCTACCGCATCGCGTATATGATCTCCGAAGGCATCGACCCCTTCACGATCATGGCGCTGACCTTCACCAACAAGGCCGCCCGTGAGATGAAAGACCGTATCGTCAAACTCGTCAACGCCGACGATGCACGCAACGTGTGGATGGGCACCTTCCACTCCATCTTCGCCCGCATCTTACGCATCGAGGCACAGCATATCGGCTTCACCTCCGCCTTCACCATCTATGACACCGACGACTCAAAGTCGCTCATCAACCAGATACTCAAGGAGATGCAGCTCGACACCAAGGTGTATCCCGCCAAACACATCCAAGCACGCATCTCCGCCGCCAAGTCGAGCCTCTACTCGCCCGAAGACTACGCCAACGACGCCGTCATCCAGGAGACCGACCGCAAGGCCAACAAGCCCCTCATCGCCCAGATCTTCCAGGTGTATAACAACCGCCTGCAACGCGCCAATGCGATGGACTTCGACGACATCCTCTTCTTCACCAACGTGCTGCTCCGCGACAACCCCGACATCCTCTACAAGTACCAAAACCACTTCAAGTACATTCTTGTGGACGAGTACCAGGACACCAACTTCGCACAATACCTCATCATCCGCCGTCTGGCCGCCCTCTTCGAGAACATCTGCGTGGTGGGCGACGACGCCCAGTCGATCTACGGCTTCCGCGGTGCCAACATACAGAACATCCTGAACTTCAAAAACGACTACCCCGACTATAAGCTCATCCGCCTGGAACAGAACTACAGGTCCACCAAGACCATCGTCGAGGCATCGAACTGTATCATAGCACACAACAAGGACCAGATCAAGAAACGCGTGTGGAGCGACAACGAACAAGGCGAGCTCATCACCCTGCTTCACGCCGCCACCGACTCGGAAGAAGGCACCCAAGTGGCCAACTCCATCTTCCATTACAAGATGTCGCGGCAACTCAACAACAAGGACTTCGCCATCCTCTACCGCACCAACGCCCAGAGCCGCTCCATGGAAGCCGCCTTGCGCAAACAGAACATCCCCTATAAGATCTACGGAGGCCTCTCGTTCTACGACCGCAAGGAGATCAAAGACCTTCTGGCTTACTTCCGCGTGGTCATCAACCCCGAAGACGAACAGTCGCTGCTGCGCATCATCAACTACCCCACCCGAGGCATCGGCGAGAAGAGCATCGAACGCATGATGGTCTTCGCCAACGAACACAAGACCTCCATCTGGCAGTGCATCGCCAACGACCAGTTCCCCACCGACTTCAACATGGGCACGGTGAACAAGGTGCGTGACTTCGTGGTCCTGATCAAGAGTTTCCAGAGCCAACAAGGCAAGATGAACGCCTTCGAGCTCGCCAAACACATCACCAACAATATCGGCATCATCAAGCTCCTGAAGGAGGAAGACACTCCCGAGAGTGTCAGCCGCGTGGAGAACATTGAGGAGCTGCTCAACGCCATCATGGAGTTCAGCGACCAGCAGGTCGACGAGACCACTGGCGAGGCCGCGCAGGTCGACCTGGTGCGTTTCATGGAAGACGTGGCGTTGCTCACCGACAACGAGATGAAGAAGGACGACACCGAAGAGGACTGCGTGAGCCTGATGACCATCCACTCCGCCAAGGGCTTGGAGTTCCCCTACGTGTATGTGGCTGGCATGGAAGAGAACCTCTTCCCTGGCATCATGAGTCTCAGCACCCGTGAGGAGCTGGAGGAGGAACGCCGCCTGTTCTACGTGGCCGTCACCCGCGCCATGACCAAGCTCACCTTGAGTTATGCCGAGACCCGTTACCGTTATGGCAACCTAACCTTGAGCGAGCCCTCACGTTTCATCGAGGAGATCGACGACAAGCTCATCGACCGTCCCCGCAAGGCCTCGTTCCATGGCACCTCTTCGTTCGACGAGGAGCGTCGCGGTTGGGGACGCGGTTTCGGTTCTGGGAGAGGTGGCTTTGGCACCAGCGGAGGCAACACAAGAAGCGCTGCCACTCCGAGAAGCACTTCTCCGGCACCCAGCAGCGCATCACAACCCGCTGCCAGCACCTCGGGACAGCCTTTCGAAGCCTCGAACCCAGACCTCATCCAGGAGGGCATGCGTGTGAGGCACCAGAAGTTCGGCGAGGGCACGGTCCTCTCCGTCGACGGCGCCGGAGCCAACAAGAAAGCCACGGTCAAGTTCGACACCGCGGGCACCAAGCAACTGATGTTGAAGTTCGCCCGACTGGCGATACTTCATTAAAAAAAGCATCCGCTCTCCCGTCCGTGGCAGACCACGCAACGAGAGGGCGGATTATCGTTAAAGCTTGGCTATTGGCTAGGCTTATTTCTCTTTCCTTTTTTTCAAGGCGTATGCAGCGCCAAATCCAATCAGCAGCACGATGCCGCTACCGACGGGAACACTGGGCTGGTCGGTATCTGAACCATGCTGGGTGGGCAGCAAAAGACCCGTCTGTTGGTCACGGTTGCCGGCACTATAGTTATTTTCTTCAGAGACGTTACCGTATCCAAAGAGTCCGCCTTGTGCGGAAGCACCTAATGAGAGACCTAACAGGATCGCGATGGTTAACAATGTTTTTTTCATAGTGTTTTATTATTTGATTATTATCTTTTGATTTCTAACCTGATTGTTTTGGACCATTTGGATTGTGTAAACGCCAGGAACCAAACCGTTGGTGGAGATGACGTTTGCACCGACGCTGCGGACGACGATGCGACCGGTGATGTCGATCACCTGCATGGTGGCGTTGAGGGTGTCCTCATCACCGACGAGGTAGATCTGTCCGTCGCTGTAGTAGGCGAAAGTGTCGTCACTGTCATTGATATCGTCTACGCCGTTTGTACGGAACACGAGTTTGAACCTCGAGGCGAAGTCGGTCTTTCTAGCAGTGAACTGGTAGCTCGGGGTGGCCAAGAGGTCAATGTCGGCACCGGTGAGATTGTCGATTAAGTGGAGAGTGGAAAGTTGAGAGTTGAAAGTTTCCGAGACGGTCAAGGTGTATTCGCCGTTCTCGTTGGCTTCGAAGTTCAGCGGCATCACGCCTTGGTTTCCACCATGGACGATGGCATATTCCTTACCATCTTGCGGGATGTAGATCTTGGCGTCTTGTTCCATGAAGTTGAACTTAGGCATAGCCTCGTCCTCGACAAAACTCACGATGACATTGTCAAGTTGTTTGGCATCACGCATGTTGGCTTTGGTGAGAACCATGTTCAAGCTGTTGTTTTGGCTTTGTGAAGAAGGTAATCCCCCGTCGAAGTAGACCTTGTCACCTTGATTTCCATAAACCGCTATACCCTCGCAAGGCTTGATCACGTAGTGTTGATACTGTTGATTCTCAACCGCAGCTTGATTGTTTAATGTAACAAAATCACGAGATGCAGATACATCGAAAGTATATGGGTTGCCAATAAGATTCCAACCATCGTACTGAAGCGTAACATAATTGTCCGAAGTAGTGTACGCCTTAGTTACGCCAGAAAACTTTAATGTTCTATCACTTGAGTTGGCGTAAAGGTATCCTGAACCATTTTGAATACGAAAACCATCATGATGCAGTGGATTACGATAATTTTGCCATGGTATGTGTTCTCCTTCGTATGTCACAGCGCTTTCATCATATCTATAAAGATCAAAAGTATGACCAAGAGTCTCATCATCAGGAGTAATCATTTCTTCCACTTCGGTCGGGATAAGACTTGCATTGATAGGCGAAGCGATGAAATACCAGCCATCGCTTGCAGTGGTCCAGGCTTCGGCAGCGTTAATATCCTTAATAGCTGTAACTTGAACTGGTGTGGTGTAAACGAGTTGGCTACCACCATCGATTTTGATTTTGCGACCATTTTCGAGGACAATTCTACTCGGTTTAACGGTACTATTTTCAATAATGAACGGGTCGTTGCTACCATCAATAACGACAACCTCGTTGTTGGCAGGCGCGGCTTCCACGTTATAACCAGTAGCTCCAGCCCAGTTGGCGGCGTTATTCCAATTGTTATTGTTAGTGCCGCCTACAAAGCGCAAGTAGGGTACATTAGTAAAAGTTGCAATATTTGCATATCCTTTGGGAACATAGCATAAAGCTGTGTTTGGAACATTATCGAATGTATGTGAAGCTATGGTAGGCCGTGTCGCCCCCATGAACCAAATTTCTTCCAAATTAGAGCAAAAGCTGAAAGCGCCATTCGCCCCCCCTGACTCTTGGATTTCAGAAACGCTGGCGGGAATGGTCAGCAATCTTAGCGCTATACAATGGCTGAAAGCGTTAGATCCGATAGTCTCCACAGAGCTTAAATCGAGCGATGTGAGTTCACTGCAATAGGAGAAAGCTGATGATCCAATGGTAGTCACGCCACTGCCAATGTTAACTGTGGTCAGACCTGTACAACCATTGAAAGCATAGTCATCAAGGGTTATTACATTATTAGGAATAGTAAGTGTAGTAAGGCCTGTGCAACCGTCAAAAGCATGTGTACCAATAGAGAAATTTGCATGTGAACCAAAGTTGATGGTTTTGAGATGCGTAAACCCATGGAAAATGTCGTGCGGTAGGCCTTTTACATTATCACCTATGTTGACGGTGCAATCGGAGGAGCAGCCATTCCATATCCAATATGAGGACGTGGGCATATCAGCAACACTGGGTATTTCGGTAACATTGTAATTGACCACTGACAGATTAGAACAACCGGCAAAAACCAAACTCCCAATGTAGGTCACGCCCGTACCAATTGTGACAGTTTCAAGATTAGGACAATTAGCAAAGGCTTCTCGGCCGAGGGATTCCAAAGTATTGGGAATGACGAGCGATGTCAGACCTGTATAGGCGAAAGCACCAGTCGCACCTCCATCATTACTTTCAAGGGTTTTTACGTTGGCAGGAATGTCAAGCGACGTCAATCCAATGCAATATGCAAAAGCCGCTTTGCCGATGGTCACCACGCCAGAGCCTAAGCTTAGCGATGTGGCTGCTGAACAATTCCTAAATGCAGAATGTCCAATAGACGTAACAGAGTTTGGAATATTGATAGCCCCAATATGGGTGCAACCATCGAAAGCGTATTCACTAATAGTTGTCAATTGCGAGGTCGCAACAAAGTTGAGCGTGGTAAGTGCTGAGTAACCGCTGAAAGCACTGTTAGGCAAGCTTTGGACGGTGTTGCCAATGTTGAGGGTGCAGGGCGTGTGAGTACAGTCAGACCAAACTGAAGATCCATGAGACGTGCAATTAGCAGCATTGTAATTAATTGTCTCAAGGCCGGTGCAACCCATGAAAGCACCTTCACCAATTGCTGTTACACCAGTACCGATAGTGACATTCTTCAAAGCATGGCAAGCCTGAAAGGCGTATGAGCCAATGGTAGTGACAGCATTGGGGATGTTGAGAACTCCATCTTCTGAAATCATCAGTTTCCTGCAATCAAAGAAAGCTTGGGAACCAATCGATGTAACTGCACTCGGTATATTCACCGTAGTCATATTTTTACATTGGTAAAAAGCCCTATCGCCAATGTAACTGACGGTCGCAGGCAGGCTGACTGAAGTCACTGCAGCATCTGTTCTTGTATCATAGAAAGCTTCTGCAGCAACGCCACACACTGTGTATGTCACATCACTATGCGTAACCGTTTCTGGAACCTCAATGGCTCCGCTGTACTTGTTGTAACCCCCGCCATTATACACTTCCACAGCATTTGTATAATTCGGGTCCTGAATAACACTATAGTAAATCCAGTAAGCGTCGTTTCCTGTACCATTTTGGACACCAAAACTTGTGACACTTTGAGCCCACAAAAAGCTGCTCATCGTGCTGAACAACAGCAAAAGCAAGAGGGATTTAACCCTTGAAATAGTAAATAACTTTTTCATTTTCAGTTAGTTATACAATAATATTGTTTATTATTTTTTAAGGTGCAAAATTACAAAAAAAATAATAAATAACGAACAACTATATTTGTTTTCTATAAAAAATGTAATTTTGCACTCAAATCGCATCATTATGGATAAACAAGGATTGCTATACAATACCGAACGCGGCCAAATCATCATCTCGGAATACGGCCGCAACATGCAGGAGATGATCCGTCACCTCATGGAGATCGAAGACCGACAGAAACGCACCGAGGCCGCACAGTTCATCATCAGCGTCATGGCACAGATGAACCCCCAAGTGAAACAGTCCGACGACTACCTCCACAAACTCTGGGACCACCTCTACATCATCTCCGACTACCAACTCGACGTGGACAGCCCCTACCCCATGCCCGAACCCCAGGCACGAGCCGAGAGACCTAGGCACGTGGGCTACCAAAACAACCATATCGAATACGGACACTACGGCCACTACATGGCCAAGATGGTCGAGATGGCCTCAGCCGTCGACGACGAAGAAGCCCGCCAAGCCCTCGCCCTCTCCATCGCCAACCAGATGAAACGCAACTACACCGAATGGGGCGGCAACGTGGTCAGCGACCAACAAATCATCGCCGACCTCAAAAACATGTCACACGGTCGCCTGGTTCTCGACGAAGAGACCAAACTCAACGGCGTGGAACCCTCCATGAAACCCGGACAACAAGGCCAAGGCAAGAAAAAGAAGAAAAAGAAACAGTCGAACCTCAAGGCCGACATGAACAACCCCAATAACCCCGCCTACAAGAAGCGCAAACAACAGCAACAATAAGCCATGGGATCATTCCGCATTGAAGGCGGCCACAAACTCAAAGGCGAGATTGTGCCGCAGGGCGCCAAGAACGAGGCCATGCAGATCATCTGCGCCAGCCTCCTCACCAAAGAGGAAGTCATCATCGAGAACCTGCCCAACATCCTCGACATCAACAACCTCATCGACCTGCTCAAAGGCATGGGCGTCAAAGTCCACCGCAACACCCCCGACCGCGTCAGCCTGCAAGCCAACGACATCGACTTCGACTATTTCCAGACCGAGGAGTTCTCCCAGAAAGCCTCTCGCCTGCGCGGCAGCGTGATGATGATAGGCCCCCTCCTCGCCCGCTTCGGCACAGCCTACATGCCCAAACCCGGAGGCGACAAGATCGGACGCCGACGCCTCGACACCCACGTCATCGGCCTCATGAAACTCGGCGCCACCTTCAACAACGACGGCATCGTGCAAAAAGCCTCCGCCACCAACGGACTCCACGGCTGCTACATGCTCCTCGATGAAGCCTCCGTCACCGGCACCGCCAACATCGTCATGGCCGCCACCATGGCCGAAGGCGAGACCACCATCTTCAACGCCGCCTGCGAGCCCTACCTGGTGCAACTCTGCAAGATGCTCGTCAGCATGGGCGCCAAGATCGACGGCATCGGGTCAAACCTGCTGAAAATCACCGGCGTAAGCGAACTGAAAGGCACCACCCACCGCCTGCTGGCCGACATGATCGAAGTGGGCTCCTTCATCGGCATGGCCGCCATGACTGGATCGGAACTCACCATCAAAAACGCCGGCATCGAACAACTCGGCATCATCCCCGAGATGTTCCGCCGCATCGGCGTCAAGATGGAATATCGCGACGACGACATCTACATCCCCGCACAAGACCACTACGAGGTGGAGACCTTCATGGACGGCAGCATCCTCACCATCGCCGACGCCCCCTGGCCCGGCTTCACCCCCGACCTGATCAGCATCATCCTCGTCGTGGCCACCCAAGCCAAAGGCACCGTGCTCATCCACCAAAAGATGTTCGAGAGCCGCCTGTTCTTCGTCGACAAACTCATCGACATGGGCGCACAAATCATCCTCTGCGACCCCCACCGCGCCAACGTCATCGGCCTCGACCACCATCACGCCCTCAGAGGCATCCGCATGAGCTCTCCCGACATCCGCGCCGGCGTCGCCCTGCTCATCGCCGCCATGTCAGCCCAAGGCGTCAGCATCATCGACAACATCGACCAAATCGACCGCGGCTACCAATACATCGACCTGCGCCTCAATGGACTCGGCGCACACATCGAACGCATCTGACATTTTGTCAATATCAACCTCTTGGCAAACACTTTGATGATGTCATGGCATCATTAAATTAATTATTTATCATGGAAGAAAAGAAAGAGACTGAAAATCAGGAAAATGAACCATTAGAACAACCTCAGCAAACAGCCGGACAAAACCAAGAACCGGCAGCTGAGCCCAACAGCAGGCGCCATAAAGGCAGACGCGCACATGCCAAAGCACTGGAAGAGGCACAAACGAAATATGCCGAACTCAACGAGACCTACCTCCGCCTGTATTCGGAATTCGACAACTACCGCAAACGTACCGCCAAAGAGAAACTCGAGCTCTCAGCCACCGCCTCAGCAGCGGTGATGAAAGACCTCCTGCCCGTGCTCGACGACTTCGAACGCGCCCTCCAAAACATGGAGAAAAACGGCAACGAGACCGACATCCAAGGCGTGACGCTCATCTATAACAAACTGAAATCCACCCTCCAGAAGAAAGGCCTCGAAGAAATCGTGGCCATCGACTGCGAGTTCAACACCGACGAACACGAAGCCCTGACCATGGTGCCCGCCCCCGACGAGTCGAAGAAAGGCAAAGTCATCGACGTGATTCAAAAAGGATACAAACTCAACGGCACCGTCATCAGATTCGCCAGGGTCGTTGTTGGGAACTGATAAACGGAGAACGGAAAACGGAAAACGGAGAATTGCATAATGGCAGAGAAAAGAGATTACTATGAAGTACTTGGCGTAAGCAAGGACGCCACCCCGGAGGATCTGAAGAAAGCCTACCGGAAGCTGGCCTTGCAGTACCACCCCGACCGCAACCCCGGCGACAAGGAAGCCGAAGAGAAGTTCAAGGAGGCTGCCGAGGCCTACGAGGTGCTGAGCAACCCCGACAAGAGGGCTCGTTACGACCGTTACGGCCACGCCGGCATGAGCGGCGCAGGCGGCTTCAGCGGCCAAGGCATGTCGATGGACGACATCTTCAGCCAGTTCGGCGACCTGTTCGCCGACTTCGGACTGGGGAGTTTCTTCGGCGGCGGCTTCGGCGGCGGATCCCGCTCAGGCGGCACCGTGCGCGAACGCGGCGGCAACATACGGGTCAAGGTGAAACTGAACCTCCAAGAGATCGAGAAAGGCGTAAAGAAAAAAATCAAAGTCAACAAATACGTCCCCTGCGAACACTGCCACGGCTCCGGTTCAGCCGACGGCAGCACCGACACCTGTCCCACCTGCAAAGGCCACGGACAAGTGCTGCGTACCGTGAACTCTCTCTTCGGACAGATGCAGACCGCCTCCACCTGCCCCAACTGCGGCGGCACCGGAAGGATCATCAAGAACAAATGCACCCACTGCCACGGCGACGGCATCGTGAAAGGCGAGGAAGTCATCGACATCGACATCCCTGCCGGCGTGGGCGAAGGCATGCAACTCACCCTGCGCGGCAAAGGCGGCGCTGGCCCGCACAACGGCGTCAACGGCGACCTCTACGTGCTCATCGAAGAAGAAGCCCATCCCGAACTCGAACGCGACGGAAGCAACCTGATCTATAACCTGTTCATCTCCGTGCCACAGGCCATCCTCGGCACCGAAGCCGAAGTGCCCACCGTGAGCGGCAAGGTGAGAGTCAAGATCACCCCAGGCACCCAGAGCGGCAAGATCCTGCGACTCAGAGGGAAAGGCCTCCCCGTGGTGAACGGCTACGGCAACGGCGACCTCCTCGTCTACGTCAACGTGTGGATTCCGAAAAAAGTCACCAAAGAAGAAGAGAAGACCCTGCAAGCCCTCAACAACTCCGACAGCTTCAAGCCAGCACCCAACGACGACGACCGCTCGTTCTTCAAGAAACTAAGAGACTATTTCAGCTAACCCTGAAACACTCCCTGCATGAAAATAGAAGTCATCAACGTCACCAAACGCTACGGGGATTACACGGCGCTCGACAACATCACGCTCTCTGTCCCCGAACAGAGCATCTACGGGCTGCTGGGACCCAACGGCGCTGGCAAGACCACCCTCATCCGCATCCTCAACCAGATCACCGGTCCCGACACAGGCAAGGTGCTCATCGACGGCAAACCGCTCCACCCGCAACACGTGGAACGCATCGGCTACCTCCCCGAGGAACGCGGCCTCTACAAGAAGATGAAAGTCGGCGAACAAGCCATCTACCTCGCCCAACTCAAAGGCATCGGCAAAGCCGAGGCCACACGACGCCTCAAGGCCTGGTTCGACAGGTTCGAGATCGGCGAGTGGTGGGACAAGAAGGTGGAAGAGCTCTCCAAAGGCATGCAACAGAAGGTGCAGTTCATCACCACCGTGATCCATGAGCCCGACATCCTCATCTTCGACGAGCCTTTCTCTGGCTTCGACCCCATCAACGCCAACCTCCTTAAGGAGTCAATCCTCGAGCTGCGTGAACAAGGAGCCACCATCCTGCTCTCCACCCATAACATGAATTCCGTGGAGGAGATGTGCGACAGCATCACCCTTATTAATAAAGGTGAGAAGATTCTGGAAGGACGCGTCGACGACATCAAGGCACAACACCGCCTCTCATCGGAAGCCCCCTTGCCGTCGATGAACGACATCTTCATCCAAGAAGTCCAATCCAAAAACGCCAAGCCATGAACAAGATCGGACTCATCATCAGGCGCGAGTACTTCACCCGGGTGAAGAAACGCAGCTTCATCATCATGACCTTCCTGGGTCCCCTGCTCATTGCCGCCGTCTATATCATCCCCATCCTGCTGGCATTGCACGCCGACAACGAGAAACGCACCATCGCCGTCGTCGACCAAAGCCACTGGTTCGAGCGCCAGTTTGTCAGCACCGAGAACCAGACCTTCATCAGGCTCGACGACATCGACATCGACTCCACCAAGAGACTCGTGCAGCAGGGCTTCTTCGACATCGCCCTGTTCATCCCCGAGACCCAGCTCAACATCCCGTCAAGCGCGGTGGTATACAGCATGAAACAGGTGCCGATCACCGTGGAGAGCCATATAAAAGAGGTGATGAAAAACGAAATCCAGGTGCAGAAGCTGCTCGCCGCCGGCGTCGACCCCGACATCCTGGAAAGCCTCAAGACCAAAATTAATCTCTCAGTCATCCGGATGGACGAGGAAGGCGGCGAGAAGGAGACCTTCACCGAGATCCAATTCATCCTAGGGCTGATCCTCGCCGTGCTCATCTATATGTTCATCATGCTGTTCGGCGGTCAAGTCATGCAAGGCGTCTTCGAGGAGAAGAGCAGCCGCATCATCGAGGTCATCGTGAGCAGCGTGAAGCCCTTCCAGCTGATGATGGGCAAGATCATCGGCGTGTCGCTGGTGGCTTTGACCCAGTTCGTCATGTGGATCCTGCTTACGGGAGTCATCTATGTAGGCTTCTCAGCCGCGGTGGGCATCACCAACCCCGAGGCCATCAGCCAAGGCACTGTGTTGAGCCAGGAGATCAGCAACACCAACATCATGGACAATGAGGCCGTGCAGGACGTACTCAACGTGGTGCATTCCATCGATTTCGGCACCATCATCGTGAGTTTCATCGTGTTCTTCCTGCTAGGTTACCTGCTTTATGCCACCATGTTCGCCGCCATCGGCTCGCTGGTCGACAACAACACCGACTCGCAGCAGTTCACGCTGCCTGTCACCGTGCCTCTGATCATCGCCATTATCTCCGCCGTCTACATTGTCAACGACCCTGACAGCAGCCTGGCCGTGTGGATGTCGATGATTCCCTTCACCTCCCCTGTGGTGATGATGGTGCGCATCCCCTTCGGCGTTCCCATCTGGCAGGTGGTGGTCTCCGCCATCCTCCTCGCCGGCACTTTCGTAGGGATGACATGGGTGGCAGCCAAGGTTTACCGCACTGGAATTTTGATGTACGGCAAGAAACCCACCTACAAGGAAATCTTCAAATGGCTAAAATATTAAAAACAATTTGCGAAATCGAACAAAAGTTTCTAATTTTGCAGGCTCAATTTTAGGCAAAAAAAGCAAAAATTAAATATAAAATATTGAAAGTCAAATAATTAAATCGTTTCTACAATGCAAAACAAAGGAGCAATCAAGACTTTAGCCATCATTTTCGGGCTGATCTTCCTGTACCAGCTTTCCTTCACCGTGGTCACCAAGGTGGTGGAGAATCGTGCTGCGAAGTTTGCCCAGGGCGATGAGGCGAAGGAGAACTACTATTTAGACTCTGTGAGCAACGTGAACGTGTACAACCTTTTGGTGAAGAAGTACACCTATCGCGAGGCCAAGGAGAGAGAAATCAACTTAGGTTTGGACTTGAAGGGCGGTATGAACGTCACCCTTGAGGTCTCGGTGAAGGACATCGTCAATGCCTTGGCCGGTGCCAATGCTGGCGACCCCACTTTCCAGCAGGCCATGAAGCTTGCCACTGAGCGTCAGGAAAATAGCGAAGGCGACTTCGTGACCCTGTTCGGCCAGGCCTTCGAGGAAGTTGACCCCAACGCCAAGTTAGCCTCGATTTTCCTTTTTGAGTTCAAAGATAAAGGCATCACCGTCAACTCCACCAACAGCGAGGTGCTGAAGGTTTTGAAGGAAGAGAGCGACGGCGCCATCGACCGTTCGTACCAGATCCTGAGGACCCGTATCGACCGTTTTGGTGTGGCACAGCCCAACATCCAGAAGCTGGAAGGCAGCGGCCGCATCTTGGTCGAGCTTCCTGGCATCAAGGACCCGGCCCGTGTGCGTAAGCTCCTCCAGGGAACCGCTCAGCTCGAGTTCTGGGAGACCTACAACTTCAGCGAGGTCTATCAGTATTTCGACCAAGCCAACGCCCTGCTTGCCCAGAAGAACAAGGACCAGAAGGCTCTTGCCGAGGGCGAGGTCGTCGAGGAAGAGGTGACCGAGGCCGTTGAAGAGACTCCCGCCGAGGTTGTTGAAGAGCAACCCGTTGAAGGCGAGGAAGTCGCCGTGGCCGACACCACCGGCAGTCTTCTCGACCAGATCGGACAGGACAGCGCCAGCATGGACAACCTCAGCGAAGACGAGGCTCTCGCCAAGGCTCGCGAGGAGAATCCCCTCTACGCCCTGCTGAGCCCCTCCTACACCCAGCAAGGTCCTGCCGCCACCGCACGCGTGGGTATGGCCCAGGTGAAAGACACCGCCGCCATCAACCGCATGCTGCGCGTCGCTGCTGAAGAGAACATCTTCCCCCGCACCATGAAACTCGCTTGGACTGTGAAGCCTGAGAGCTTCGGCGATGAGGCCGAATACCTCGAGCTCGTTGCCCTGAAGATGTCGCGCGACAACAAGTGCGCCCTCGGTGGTGAAGTCATCACCGACGCCCGTCAGGACTACGGCCAGAGCAACCAGGTGGAAGTCACCCTGCAGATGAACTCCGAGGGTGCCAAGGCCTGGAAGCGCCTCACCGGTGAGAACATCGGCAAACAGATCGCCATCGTGCTCGACAACTACGTGTACAGCTATCCTGTCGTCAACGACGAGATCCCGAACGGTCGTTCAAGCATCTCCGGCGGCGGAATGAGCATCGAAGAGGCACAAGACTTGGCCAACATCCTGAAGGCCGGTAAGCTGCCCGCACCCGCCCGTATCCTCGAGGAACAGGTCGTTGGTCCTTCACTGGGTCAAGAGTCCGTCCGCAAAGGTATGTGGTCCATGGTGTTCGCATTCATCCTCGTGCTGGTTTACATGATCTTCTTCTATAAGAAGGCTGGTCTGGTCGCCGACGTCGCCCTGATCGTCAACGTGTTCTTCCTGTTTGGCGTGCTGGCATGCCTCGGCTCCGTGCTGACCCTGCCTGGCATCGCAGGTATCGTGTTGACCTTGGGTATGGCCGTCGACTCGAACGTGATTATCTTTGAACGTATCAAGGAAGAGCTCCGTAACGGCAAGGGCCTGCGTCCTGCTATCGACGCTGGCTACAAGAACGCCTACTCCGCCATCATCGACGGTAACGTCACCACCTTGATCACTGGTATCGTGCTGATCATCCTAGGTACCGGCCCTGTCCACAGCTTCGCCGTCACCCTCTGCATCGGTATCCTCACCTCACTGTTCACCTCCATCTTCATCAGCCGTCTCATCTTCACGAGAATGCTCGATAAGGAAAAGGAAATCTCCTTCACCACCAAGTTCACTGAGAACTTCCTGAAGGACACCCACTTCGACTTCATCAACTTCCGCAAGACCGCTTACATCATCGCCCTCGTCATGATCGTCATCAGCGTCGGTTCACTCGCCTTCAAGGGTCTGAACCTCGGTATCGACTTCAAGGGTGGCCGTAACTACATCGTTCGTTTCGACCAGGATGTGAAGGTTGACCAAGTGCGTGAAGCCCTTTCAAGCCTTGATGTTGAAGGTTGGGAGACTCCTGAGGTGAAGACCTACGGTCCTAACGGTCAGGTGAAGATCACGACCAAGTACAAGATTGACGACAACAACCCCGATGTTGACAGCGAGATTCAGGGTATCCTCTACCAAGGTCTGAAGGGTTTGTTCAGTCAGAACATCACTGCCGACCAGTTCTCCTCGGAGGACGAGACCATCGGCGTGTTGAGCACCCAGAAGGTGGGCGCCACCATCGCCAGCGACGTCACACGTAAGTCCATCTGGGCCATCATCGTGTCACTCGTCTTGATGTTCGCCTACATCGCCATCCGTTTCCGCAGATGGCAGTATGGTCTGTCGGCTCTCGCCGCTCTGACCCACGATACCATCATCATGCTCGGCATGTATTCCCTGTTCTTCAACATCCTGCCTTTCACCATGGAAGTTGACCAGGCCTTCATCGCCGCCGTGCTGACCATCATCGGTTACTCCATCAACGCCACCGTGGTTATCTTCGACCGCGTGCGTGAGAATACCAACCTGCACCCGAAGGCCACCTGGAAAGAGAACATCAACAACGCTGTCAACAGCACGTTGACCCGTTCGTTCAACACCTCAGGTTCCACCTTCGTCGTGTTGCTCGCCATCTTCTTCTTCGGCGGCGACACCATCCGCGGATTCATCTTCGCCCTGTTGGTCGGTATCCTGGCCGGTACGTTCTCCTCAGTGTTCCTGTCCTCACCCATCGCTTACAACCTCCTCAAGGGTCATAAGCAAGAGAAGGCCATCGCCGAGGCTGAAGAAACCGGAAAGAAGAAATAAGAAACAGGCTTCTTGTTGCAAATGGAATCCCGCCGGAAACGACGGGATTCTTTTTTTATTTTTCCGAAATAATGATTATCTTTGCGACTGGAAATCAAATCGTAAAGACATGAAACGACTCCTTACACTCGCCCTGCTGCTGGCATTCGGCCTGGCAGCGACCGCTCATCCTATCGACGAAGACACTGCACGTGACCTTGCAAAGAGTTTCTGGAAAGCCAACCATATCATAGGTGTCAGAAACGGCATCGCCTATAAAGCCGCCGACACTGAAGCACGACTCGTCAACATCGCCCAACAATGCGGCTACAACGAGTTCTACTTCTTCAACAACGAGGCAGGCAAAGGCTATGTCATCATCGCCGCCGACGACTGCGTGACCCCTGTGCTGGGCTATTCGTACGAGAACAACATCGACTGGGCCGAACTGCCCCCTGGCTTCAAAGACCTGCTCGACGACTATGCCCGACAGATCAAGACGGCTGTCGCATCGAAAGCCACGGCCTCCGAAGAGACCCTCAACGAATGGGCCTGCCTGCGCCAAGGCAAGAACCTCCCTATCAGGTCGGAGAAAGCTGTCAACCCACTAGTGGCCACCCAATGGAGCCAGAGCCCCTACTACAACGCCCTCTGCCCTTACGACAACGCCGCCCACGAACGCACGGTGACAGGCTGCGTGGCCACCGCCATGGCACAGGTGATGAAATACTGGTCGTACCCCGAACACGGCAGCGGCACCCACTCCTACACCCCCTACACCCATCCCGAATACGGCTCCTTATATGTCGACTTCAGCTCCGTCAACTACCAGTGGTCGGCCATGCCCAACAGTGTCAACAGCAACAACAACGCCGTGGCCACCCTGATGTACCACTGTGGCGTCGCTGTTGACATGGACTACGGCATCAGCGGCAGCCCCGACTATGGCAGCGCCGCTTATATCATCAGCAACAGCAACGGCCGCCCCTGCGCCGAACTGGCCCTTAAGACCTATTTCGACTACAAGAACACCCTCCACAACGCCGTGAAGTCGAACTACACCGACGCCCAATGGGTGAGCCTGCTGAAGAACGAGCTGAACGCCTCTCGTCCCATGGTGTACGGCGGTTTCGGCGACTCAGGAGGACATGCCTTCGTGTGCGACGGATATAATAACAGCGACTATTTCCACTTCAACTGGGGATGGGGTGGTTATTGCGATGGGTTTTTCTATATAAATAACCTAAATCCTTCATCACACAACTATTCCAACAATCAGCAGGCCATCGTCGGCATCGAGCCCGCCTACAGCGGCAATGGCGGCGGAGGCGGCGGGGGTGGTGGGGGAAGTTCCACCATCTTCGATCTCAGCTACAACTGCGACTTGACGATGGAAGAGGATTATTGGTTCTACGACGACTTGTCGGTTTACACCGAGATCGCCAACAACGGAGGAGGCAGCTTCGGAGGCTATTTGGGTGCTGGCGTGTTCAGGTTGGAGAACGATGAGTACCGCTTTGTTGATGTGATGGACCAATGGAGCATGGTCTCTGATCCTTTGGACCCAGGCTACTATATCTACGGCAACATGAGCTGCGCCGGCGGTCCACCCTACACCCCAGGATCGTATGCCATGGCAATACTTTACAGCATGGACGGTGACCTGTGGAACCTCATCGACAACGGAAACTACAGCGACGCATACTTCGACATCGAGTACACAGCTGACATCGAGACCAATTCCAACTTCACCATCACCTCAGGAGAATACCTCTATTACGATGAGACCGCCACGGTGAACGTCGATGTGTGGAACTCAAGCAACTCTGACTTCTACGGCAGGTTCCGGGTGAACCTTGCCAACCCCGACGGCTCATGGGCGCAGAACATCGGCATCTTCGACTGCTCGAACGGTCTGCAATCAGGCTATCATTATACCTACGGTCTCGATTTCACAGGGACAATCACCGTGGAACCCGGCTCCTATTACATCGAGCTAGCTTACCAACGCTCGGGCTCCTCCAACTGGTATTATGCAGGCGCCTCGCAATACCCGAACCCCGTCAACATCGAGGTGGTTGCCCCCTCGGTCACCCACGACCCATACGAGAGCAACAACAATGTCAACTCAGCCTACGCACTGCCCTTCAACCTGTCAAGCGGCACCGTCAACATCACTACCAACGGAGCCAACTTACACAACGAGAACGACATAGACTATTACAAAGTACAACTCACCCCCGGAAACACCTATACCCTACGGACGCGGCTCAACGACTCCTACAGCAGCGACGACGGCACCTACTACACCGTCGACGCCAAGGTTGCTTATTCTACCGATGGCAGCAACTGGTCGGAGTATTACGACGACATCGTGTCGGACTTCACCACGACGAACGGAACGGTGTATTTCTGCGTGATGCCTTACTTTGAAGGCCGGACCGGGACCTACCAACTCCAAATCAACGTCAGGACAGGCACCGGTGTTGATGAAAACGAGTATCCGACTGACGACGTTAAAGAGTTCAGAATATACGACTTACGTGGCGTTTTGGTCAAGACCCTCGGTGCCAACGAAGGCCATCGCATCCAAGATCACATGAGAGACATGCCCAGCGGGACCTATCTCATCCAGACCCTTGGTGAGCGTCAGGTATCGACCCAAAAAGTGGTCAAAACCGAATGAGAGATTTTTTCTGCCTTACGCCATCTATTATTCGCCGATTTGTAGTATTTTTGTAGCATGAAGAAAATTATCATCATCCTACTCTCAGTTCTATGTCTCAGCCTCGACGCTGAGCTCTATGCACAAAGAAGAAACCCAGCCAAGAACGCCGACCTGGCTTTTGGCCGGAAACAATACACCGAAGCCGTGGACCTTTACAAGAAGGCCTACAAGCGGAGCAAACGCAACAAGGCCGAACGCGCCCGCATCAGCTTCCAGATGGCTGAATGCTACCGCCTCATCGGACTCAGCAAACGCGCCGAGCCCTACTACCGCAGGGTGCTCAACACCGACTTCCCCAACACCCATCCCGAGGCCTACCTATACGCCGCCGAGACCTTCAAGACCAACGAGAAGTTCAACGACGCCATCCAGCAATACGAGAACTACATCAAGGCCGTTCCCGACGACCCGAGAGGCCGATTGGGACTGGAGTCCACCAATCTCATCCAAGAGTGGATGGACAATCCCTCTCGCTATGAAGTCACCGAGATGAAGAAGATCAACTCCCGTTACTCCGACTTCGGAGCCATCTGGACCAGCACCAACTACAACGAGATCATCTTCACCTCCTCGCGTGCCGGCGCCACCGGAGGCGAGAAGGAAGGCATCACGGGTCAGGACTTCACCGACTTCTGGACCTCCAAGCAAGACCGCAAGGGCGACTGGAGTACCCCCGAGCTGGCCGACGAAGGCGAGAACATCAACACCGACGACAGCGACGGCGTGGGCTTCATGAACTCCAGCTACACCAAACTCTACTTCACCCGCTGCCAAGCCGGCGAACATCGTAAGAATGGCTGCCAGATCATGGTCGCCTCCAAGTCGGGCGGTGCCTTCTCACAGGCCCACCCCGTTGAGATTGCCACCATCGACACCTTGGACATCGTGGGCCACCCCACCCTCTCAGAGGACGAGCTGGTGCTTTACTTCTCAGCTGAACGCAAAGGAGGCTTCGGCGGCAAGGACCTGTGGGTGTCGACCCGTAAGAGCACCAGCGAGGCCTTCGGACGCCCCTTCAACCTCGGCGAAAACATCAACACCGCCGGCGACGAAGTGTTCCCCTTCCTCCGTAACGACACCAGCCTCTACTTCTCCTCCAACGGCCACGGCGGCATGGGCGGTCTCGACATCTTCGTGAGCACCATCGACACCGCAGGCAACTGGGGCGAACCCGTCAACCTGAAATACCCCATGAACTCCACCAGCGACGACTTCGCCATCGTGTTCCACCCCACACAAGAGAAAGGCTTCATGTCATCGAACCGAGGAAACACCCGCGGCACCGACAACATCTACTACTTCGAAGAGCCTAGCATCCAGTTCACCTTCTCAGGCACCGTGAAAGACGAGAGCACCATGCAACTCGTGTCGAACGCCACCGTGCGCTTCGTGGGTTCCGACGGCTCCGTGATGAGCACCCGCACCAACGACAAGGGATACTTCAACTTCAGCGAGTCGCAAGTCAACAAAAACACCACCTACGAAATCACCATCGACAAGGACAACTACTTCACCCTCAGCGCCACCGAGACCACCGTGGGCCTCGAGTTCAGCAAGGACTTCGTGAAGGAATACACCCTGCAACCCATCCCCGAGGAACCCATCATGCTGCCCGATATCCTTTACGACCTGGGCAAATGGGACCTCAAACCCCAGTTCGAAGACTCGCTGCAAGGCCTTATCGAGACCCTGCAAGTCAACCCGACCATCACCATCGAGCTCGCCTCACATACCGATAGCCGTGCATCTGAGGAAAGCAACGACATCCTGTCGCAGAAACGCGCCCAAAGCGTCGTCGACTACCTCATCATCCGCGGCATCGACCCCTTGCGCTTGACCGCCAAGGGCTATGGTGAACGCGTGCCCCGCACCATCCAAAAGGACATGACCGTAAGAGGCTACACCTTCAAGGCAGGCACCCAACTCACCGAGGACTTCATCAACAAGCTGCCCAACAACGACGTGCGTGAAGCCGCCCACCAAATGAACCGACGCACCGAGTTCCGCATCCTGTCGAAAGACTATGTGCCACGCGACGTCATCGCCGAGGGCGGCACCGTCAACATCACCATCAACCCCGAAGAGAAGACCTCCGTGGAGTTCGAAACCGACAAACGCGGCTACTTCACCTTCGCCGCTTTCGTGGATGCCTATAAGGAGACTTTCACCTATAGCCAAAACGCCGAGTTCAGCATGTCGGAGGCAACCGCCCTGCGCCTCCTGAAGGAAGGACGCATCAACCGCGACAACTTCGAAGGCGAGGTGGAGAAGATCCTCGGCACCGGATCGGTAGCCAACGGAGCCATCGTCCACATCAGAGAGATACGCATCGCCAACAAGACCCTCACCGACGTAAGGGTGAAGGTCGTTCAAAAGATGATCGAAGACTGGGTCATCGGCAAGAGCACCCTGAACCAGATGGGCACCTTCGAGTTCGACACCAAAGTGAAGCAATTGAAATTCAAATAATGGACCACCAACGTTATAGCCAACGTGGAGTCTCCGCCGAGAAAGAAGACATCCACAATGCCATCAAGAACCTCGACAAGGGGCTCTATCCAAACGCATTCTGCAAGATCATCCCCGACATCCTCGGAGGAAACCCGGAATACTGCAACATCATGCACGCCGACGGCGCAGGAACCAAATCCTCACTAGCCTATCTCTACTGGAAAGAGACCGGCGACATGAGCGTTTGGGAAGGCGTAGCGCAAGACGCCGTGGTGATGAACACCGATGACCTCATCTGCGTGGGCGCCACCGACAACATGCTGCTCTCCTCCACCATCGGACGCAACAAAAACTTGATCCCTGGTGAAGTCATTTCCGCCTTGATCAATGGCACAGAGCATTTCTTGGAAAAACTGCGCAAGCTGGGCATCGGCATCGTATTGACCGGAGGCGAGACCGCCGACGTGGGCGACTTGGTACGCACCGTCATCGTCGACAGCACTGTGACGACACGCATCCGCCGCGACGAAGTGATTGAGAACAACATGCAGCCTGGCGATGTCATCGTAGCCTTCGCTTCCTACGGACAAGCCACCTACGAGGACAGCTACAACGGCGGCATGGGCAGCAACGGCCTCACTTCGGCCCGCCACGACATGCTGAACCATTATCTGGCCGAGAAATACGATGAGAGCTATGACCACAGCATCCCTGAGGACTTGGTCTATTCCGGTCCGCACAAGCTCACCGACCCGACCGAGGTCCCTGGCGTGGACGTGGGCAAGCTCATCCTCTCACCCACCCGCACCTACGCCCCGCTGATGATCCCGATATTGAAGGACCTTCGCAAGCAAATCCACGGCATCATCCACTGCAGCGGCGGTGCCCAGACCAAGGTGTTGCATTTCGTCGATAAGCTCCATATTGTGAAGGACAACATGTTCAAGTTGCCTCCCCTTTTCCGCATGATTCAGGCCGCCTCAGGCACCGACTGGCACGAGATGTACAAAGTCTTCAACATGGGTCACCGTCTGGAAATCTACACCAACGAAAAAGCCGCCAACGAGATGATTGCCATTGCCAAGGAATTCAACATTGACAGCCAAATCATTGGCCATGTGGAGGCTTCAGACAAGAAACAGCTGACGATAAAGAGCGAATTTGGAACGTTTAAATATTAAAAAGCCATAATGAGATCTTTTGTTATTTTTTTCGCTTTAATCCTTTGCTGCAAAATAGCAGCCTCACAACGCCAAACATTTTTGGAGGACTTCTCTCCTGACAACCCAAACTACGAAAGCTTATTGGACAACTATCAATTTGACTCTCTATACTGGACTGAGTGGAAACCCACTTATCCTTCGGGAAGCGTGCTCATGCACTATAAATGTTTATTTTACCGACAATCAAATGGTAATCTTCATCAAATACAACAATATTACCAAAACGCTAATAGTTGGAAACAATCTTATCGATATACCTACTATTATGATGAAAACAATAGAATGAATTCCTATTGGCAGGAATGGGAATACCCTGCGGGCAATTGGTTTTATTATAATATCTATGATTTCAGTTATGACGATCAAAACAGGGTAACAACAAAACATATAACCACATTTACTGGACATGGTTATTCAGATGCCCATAGTGAATATCAGTATCAATATGATGAAGAAGGACACTTAATCAACAAAACATATCAAAATGGAGATTATCCTTTCAATCGCTGGCTTTATTCCTATAAGGATGGCAAGATAGACTCAGTTTGCTACCAACGATTTGGACTTTACCATCCTGGTTGTTGGAATAATGTGGATTTGTATCTTTATACCTACGAAGACGACAATATCGCCAATATTTTACATCAAAAAAGAAAATATCCAGACGAGTTTTGGTATAATTTTGAAAATACACATTACGAATACAATCCTTCGGAATCTTCAATTATTATTGTAAACCAATCCATCGATAGCACAGGATGGGTAAATAATACCCGTATGATTCGAACCCATAATGAATATGGAATGCCTTTACAAGAGCTTTGCCAACTATGGCAAAACGAAGAATGGATCGACAAACAAAAATGCGATTACAGTATTGACGAAAACGGCAATTGCACTGATGCAAAATGGAAAGAATATGCCAATGGTTCATGGATTGACAGCCATAATAATTATGAGTTGTCCATTTATTACAACAAGGGAGCATCTTTCCTTTCAGGGTCTGTTCAGGGCTATCATACAAGTTATGTAAATGTTAATATGCTTAGCACCGACGAATCAAATGTCAAAGAAGTCGCTAAGGCTTTCCCAAATCCAGGAATATCCCAACTCAATATCAAAGCTGATATTCCATTGGACAGAATTGAGATTTACGATGTATGGGGGCGACTAATTATTAACAATACTATTTCTGGAAACGAAATTCAAATCAATACAGAGAGATGGCCTAAAGGTCTTTATTTTTGGAAAGTTTACAGCTCAAGTTCTACCTTATGTGGAAAATGGGTAAAAAAATAATTTTTGAACAGCCGTGGATATCACCGAAAAACTCGAAACGATAAAACACCGCTGGGAGGAGATGGGCGAACAACTCGCCGACCCCGCCGTGGCCGCCGACATGAAGCGATTCGTGAAGCTCAACAAGGACTATAAGGACTTGGAGCCTATCGTCATGGCCTTCAAGGAATACAAGACCCTGAAAGCCAACGTGGAGGAAGCCAAAGTGATTCTTGCCACAGAGAAGGACGAGGAGATGCGCAAGATGGCCCAAGAAGAGTTGGACACCGCCCAAATGCGCATCGAGCAACTAGAGCAGGACATCCGGGTGATGATGATTCCCAAAGACCCTCAAGACAGCAAGAACGCCATCATGGAGATCCGCGCTGGCACGGGCGGCGACGAAGCCTGCCTCTTTGCCGGCGACCTGTTCCGCATGTATGTGAAGTTCTGCGAAGCCAAAGGCTGGAAGACCGAAGTGACCTCCGTAAGCGAAGGCGCAAGCGGCGGCTACAAGGAAATCGACTTCACCGTGACGGGCAACGGCTGCTATGGCATCCTCAAGTTTGAATCGGGCGTACACCGCGTGCAACGTGTTCCAAAAACTGAAACACAAGGCCGCATCCACACCTCCGCCGCCTCGGTAGCTGTGCTTCCCGAAGCCGAAGAGTTCGACGTGGAAATCAACGAAGGTGAGATCAAATGGGACACCTTCCGTTCAAGCGGCGCCGGCGGACAGAACGTGAACAAAGTGGAATCGGGCGTGCGCCTGCGTTATATGTGGAAGAACCCCAACACAGGAGAGATGCAGGAGATCCTCATCGAGTGCACCGAGACCCGCGACCAACCCAAGAACAGGGAACGCGCCTTGGCCAGACTGCGCACGCGCATCTACGACATGGAGTACCAGAAATACATCAGCGACATCTCCGCCAAACGCAAGACCATGGTCTCCACCGGTGACCGCTCGGCAAAGATTCGCACCTATAACTACCCCCAAGGCCGCGTCACCGACCATCGCGTCGAAGGCCTGACGGTATATAACCTCGCCGCCGTCATGGATGGCGACCTGAATGAAATCATCAACCGTCTGCAAATGGCTGAGAACGCCGAACGACTGAAAGAAAATATAGAACAATAATATATATGAACAAACAACAACTCATCGAACAGATCCAAAAGAAGAAATCCTTCCTCTGTGTGGGTTTGGACACCGACATCAACAAGATTCCGCAGGACCTTCTGGCCTTGGAAGACCCCATCTTTGAATTCAACAAACAGATCATCAACAAAACGGCTGAGTTTGCCGTGGCCTACAAGCCCAACACTGCCTTCTACGAGATGAATGGAGCCAAAGGCTGGCAGAGTCTGGAACGCACCATCCAATACATCAAAATCAACCATCCCGAGATCTTCATCATCGCTGATGCCAAACGTGGCGACATCGGGAACACTTCTGCCAACTACGCCAAGGCTTTCTTCAACACCTTGAAAGCCGATGCCCTCACCGTGGCACCCTATATGGGGAAAGACTCGGTGGAGCCTTTCTTGAATTTCGAGGACAAATGGGTCATCCTCCTAGCCTTGACCTCCAACAAAGGTTCTCAGGACTTCCAGTACCTCAATGTCGGCGAAAGGATGCTTCACCAGCAAGTGCTACAAACCGCTACCACTTGGGCTACCTCGGAACAAATGATGTTTGTTGTTGGAGCCACCCATCCCGAAGAGCTGGGTGAGATCCGCAAGATGTTGCCCGACTATTTCTTCCTAGTCCCAGGCGTAGGCGCCCAAGGCGGCGACCTTCAGGCTGTGGCCCGACATGGATTAAACAAGGATTGTGGTTTGTTGGTCAACTCATCGAGAGGTATCATCTACGCTTCCAACAAGTTCGACTTCGCCGACCGCGCAGCCGAAGAGGCACAAAAACTGCAGCGGCAGATGGCAGCCTTGTTATAAACAAGACAAGCAAAGCAACAAAAAAAGGCAGCCCGAAAGCTGCCTTTTCTTTTTGACCGTTCACAGAGATCAACGATTCACTGAGAACTTACGGACGACCGTCTCACCGCCATTATACACACGGAGGAAGTAGAAACCGTTGTTGAATCCGGAGAGGTCGATCTGGGTGTTTCCGTTCACTTGTTTGCTGAGCAGGCACTGGCCCACGGTGTTGTAAACCTCGACCGAGGTCATCGAGCCTTCCACGTTCAGCACTTGGCTGGCGGGGTTGGGATACACCTTCAAGCTATTCTCGAGCTCGCTGACACCTTCATACCAGGTGTGGAAGTGTTTCTCAGCACCATACACTTTGTTATTGCCGATGAGGGCATAGGCTTTAACGGAATACATCAAGCCTGCCTCCAGAACGTCAACATTGGCGGTAAACACGCTGCCGTCGAGTTCACCTTCGACTTCATGGACGATATGGTCGGTGAGTTTGTAATACTCGAATCCCACCGCATCAGCAGCGCCCTCGATGGTACCGATGAACAAGGCATTGTTGTAACCCAGCACACGGGGATCCTCCGTGACCACTGAAGTATTGGTCCTGAGTGAGAATTGCTGGCTGGCCATCTCGCCGAAGTCGCCATTGCCCTCGCCGCCGAAGATGACGTTGCCATGGCCGTCTTTCACCTGATAATAGCCATTGCCATAGTTGCAGCAGATGCCATTACCGTTGTTGTCGTAGATGCGGAACAGGTAGCAGTCGTTGGCAGGAACATCATTAATACTTGTAATATTGGGCTGGGTGGAGCCGCTGCCGGCCAGGTGCTGGTAAGGACCGCCTTGGCCGATAATGTCACCAGCCGAGTTGATGATATCCCAAGTGATTTGCTCACCCCATTGGTCTTGAATGACGTAGACCTTTAAGGTGGTGGTAGGTTCGCTCAGCTCGAAATCGATCCATTCCTCGCAGACGGCCGGGAATGAGGCTTGGTATTCAAACGAAACGCCATTGGCTTCCACGATGTTCAGGTGACCGGTGAAGGTACCGAAAGGCATATCCATATCGAAATCCATCATGGTCTTGTCGCCCGATGGGAGATTGCCGTTCCATTCAAACTCCTTGGTTGCATTGCCGACTTCAGCGTTGAATTTCAACGAGGTGAGTTCATCAGTGCCGATGTTCGAGACTTCGAAGGAGAACGATTGTTTCTGGCTGCAAGAAGCGGAGACAGCCTGCTCCACATTGGTGACGATGGGATAGATGGGCTCATCGGTCATGGTGGTCTTCTCGAGTTCGCAGCCAGTGAGGATCGGACGGGTGGCAGTGCCTTGGTAACGTTCTGAGACCCAAGCCAGGAAGAAGATATGGTCGAGGATGACATCCACTCCGTTGGGGCTTCCGATGACTTCAGGAATCTGATACTCGTAGGTCTTGGTGATCAGCGTGCCCTGTGTGGTTGGGCTGATGGCCTCACCCCAAGCGCTCTCGGTGATGACATCACGAAGGATGTGCATGTGAACATACTGTCCATTAATCATTTGGTTGGGGTTCCATGTTGAGCCGCCGCTCTGTGAGCCGAGGATACTGTCTTGCAGCATGGCCACGGTCAGATAGTTCTCGTCGGCGCTGCTGTTACCCGTGTAATACACCTCGACGGTAATCGAGGCCATACGGGTGTCGGGGTTGATCTGGACACGGCCGGCGATGTTGCACTCCGAGGCTTGGTTCAGCTGGGTGTTGGAGAGGTTGGCCCAAGCGGAGCGGCTTTGTCCAGCGGCGGTAGAACGGTTGACCACGCCAGACGGATATCCACTAATACTGAACCCTCCATGGATGGTGTTACCATCAGGGGTGATGAAGTTGGGATAGGTTGTCGTAGCATAACCACCAGCATGGACGTTGATGGCCCATGCACGGCCAGGATGGGAGGCCATGATCTCGTTAGCGATACGATGTCCATCGGGACAATACTGACAGTTACGGCCTGTGAACTCCTCGAGGATGACATTCCTGTTGGCAGGCTCGGTTGATACAAACTGCTGGGCTTTCACATCGAAGGCGAGAGCCAGCAAAGCCATAATGACAAGAGTAAACTTTTTCATATTAATCGGTTTAAATTGAACATAATTTCCATTTTCGCTACAAAAATAAATAAAAATAAAAAAATGCGCCACATTGTGACGCATTTTTTAATCTCGGATGTATCAAAGGATTAGAGACCCTCGATCACCCAGGTCCAGCCGAACTCATCAGGCTCGGTGCCGTATTGGATGCCACGGAGCTTGTTGTAAAGTTTCAGGCTCCAGGGACCCGGCTTGCCGTCGCCGAAGGTGTAGGACTTGCCGTTTTCGGGGTCGTCGATGCGCGAGATCGGGCTGATCACAGCGGCGGTGCCACAGGCGCCAGCTTCCTCGAAGGTAGCCAGTTCCTCTTCAGCGATGGGACGGCGTTCCACCTTCATGCCAATGCTCTCAGCAAGTTGCATCAAGCTCTTGTTGGTGATGGAAGGCAGGATGGAGGTGGACTGAGGAGTGATGTAGGTGTTGTTCTTGATACCGAAGAAGTTGGCGGCGCCAGCCTCGTCGATGTATTTCTTTTCCTTGGCGTCGAGATAGAACTCGCAGGCATACTGACCGCCGTGGCAGGCCTCAACGTGGGCGCGCAATGAAGCGGCATAGTTGCCACCGACCTTGAAGGTACCGGTGCCCAGAGGGGCTGAACGGTCGTACTTGCGGGTGATGACGTAGGGGTTGGCCATGAATCCGCCCTTGAAGTAAGGACCGACGGGGGTCACGAACACCACGAACAGATACTCGCTGGCAGGCTTCACACCCACCTGGGCGCCCATGCCGATAAGCAGCGGACGGATATAGAGCGATGCGCCAGTCTCATACGGAGGGATGAAATCGGAGTTCAGACGAACGACCTTCTCGATGGCAGCCTTGAACTTGTCCTCGGGGAACTCGGCCATCATGATGCCTTGTGCGGAACGCTGCAAACGCTTGCAGTTCTCGTCCCAGCGGAAGATGCGCACCTTGCCGTCCTTGCCACGGAATGCCTTCATGCCTTCAAAAGCCTCTTGACCATAGTGCAGGCAGGTGGCAGCCATGTGGATGTTGATGGTGGTCTCCGAGCTGACTTCCAGCTCACCCCATTCGCCGTTGCGGAAATAGCAGCGGACATTGTAATTCGTTGGATAATAACCAAACGTTAAATTTGCCCAATCAATGTTTTGCATGATTTTATTGTATTTTTTTAGATTAGTTACTGTTGGCAAAGGTACGAAGTTTCTTTGAATAATCAATCTTTATTCAAGAAATAATTTACAGCACCGTGTCGTTTCAAATCGCCGATGGCCTTGCTAATCATCAGTCTGTCAGGCGTTTTATCAGTCTTACGTCCCACCAGCAGTATGTTCTTCGGGGTGTTCTCCATCTCGATGAACTCCATCACCTGGGTCTTGTAGCCGTAATATTCCATCATTAATGCCCTTATCGTGTCGGTGACCATCACTGCCTGGCGTTCCATGAAGATACCATAACGTGTGATGGCGTCGGTCTTCCCTGAGCGCTCCATCTCTTGACGGATCTGCTTGTGGCAGCACGGGGCGCACACTATCAGCTCCGCCCCTGCCCTGACGCCTTTGGCGATGGCGTCATCGGTGGCAGTGTCACAGGCATGAAGGGCAATTAATATATCCAATTGTTGAGGACGGTAAGCGTCGATGGTACTTTCCACAAACTCCAACCCTTTCAGGCCCGACATCTTGATGATCTCATTAATCTTTTGCACCAGTTCGGGCCGAATCTCCACGCCCTTGATGTCCACGTCAAGGTTCAACCGTTGCGTAAGCAGTTCATGCAAGGCGAAGGTGAGGTAACCTTTCCCCGCCCCCATGTCGGCAATATGCACCGGACCGTCGAACTTCAGCGGCTTGACGAGGCTTTCCACGATCTCGGCGTATTTATATATCTGCTTGAACTTATGTTGCATGTCGGCAGTGACCTTCCCTTCACGTGTGGTCAACCCCAACTGGTACCACCAAGGATTCGCAGGATTAATGAGGCGTGCCTTTTGTTTGTCGTGTTCGAGGTTCTGTTCTCTGCATTCCTGCACCTTTTTGGTCTGAACGGTAACTTTGCCCTTGCTTGACACCAACAACGCGACATCCTCATTCACGGTGAAGAGAACCGCATTCAAGAACTTTGAAGGCACGAGCTCTTTCAGCGTAGAGATCATCTGCTCAGCGTCATAGTTCTTAACCTCGTCGCGACGCTCATAACGATAAGTGAAGGCGAAGAGGCGTTTCCCCTTGATCAATACGGGTTTCACATAGATGTTGCGTAGCTCGTCATGTTTGTCGGCAGGCTTGCTCAGCGTCATTTTCACCAAGGCATTCTGCTCGGCGGCTTCGGCCACTCGGTTCAGGTATTTTTCGATGTTTTCACCCATGGTCTGTCATTATTTGGTTTCCAGCCATCCCAAGCCGAAGTTATAGAACACCATGGAATAGCCCAGGGTGTCGCCGTCGGATTCCTCCACATAGAGACCGATGCTATTGTCGGGAAGAATGCAAAGGGATGAATAAGCCGAAGCGTAGGGCACAATGCACTTGCTCACTGGCCAGGTCTTACCTTCGTCGTAGCTGACATACACCGTCACGTTCTCACGGCGTTCGGGCGCAGGCAATGAATGCAGCAGCACCGAGTTCCCTTCTGTCGAGGGACAGCGGATGATGTCGCCATTGCAGGCCGTAGCAACGAGATCGGTCCATGCTGAGGTCTCTGGCCTCCAAGTGATGCCGCCATCGTTGGAGATGTTGAACCAGCGCTCACCCTCGTGACGGATGCTCATCAAGATGCGTCCATCCAACAGTTCGACCACCTTGGCTTCGTCACCACGTTGTGAGGCACGTCCTGAAATATTCCAAGTCTCACCATTGTCGTCGGAATAGACCACATAATTGCAAGCCGCCCATTCTTCCGTATCACGAACAGCGAGAACAAACATGATGCGTCCTGTTGAGGTCAGCAGGCCATTGCCCGAAGCAAAGAATGCCGACCACCATGTGCGGCTCACCTCGTTGGGACATCTGGCGCCATAGATCTCATCAGTGATGTCTTTCGGTTCAGTCCAAGTCTGTCCGTTATCGTAACTTCTTGCAATATAGGTCCTAAGCGGATTTTCAGGTCTTCCTTGCCAGAAGCCACAGCCGCCTACAAATGCCGCCAAGAGACCATTATCGTCGTTGGTTCGCACCAAGGCACAATCGCCATAGCCCTTCCCCACCCCTTGGCCTTCCATGAGGGTGTAAGGCTCGCTCCATGTGCGGCCTCCATCAGTGCTTCTATTAATTAGGATGTCAATATCCTCTGGCAAGTCCGCGTCGTTATACTTCCTTTTGTCGGTGGCAACCACCAGAGAGCCATCCTTGGCCGTGACAATGGCAGGAATACGATAATTTCTTGATTCATAGTCGCCTGGATGGTAAAGCACAGTGCGCAGACGGATGGAATCGCACGTCACTTCCTCCTGTTGTTGCGGACGTTTCGCATTGTTACAAGAGCCCAGGGCAAGACCCAATGCGAGGATGATAAACCAAAGCCGTTTCATCACTTCACAACCAATTTCTTAGTGATGACACCATCGTCGGTAAGCAGACGGATGAAATAGACGCCCTTGGAATAGCCCTCGAGCGGCAGTTCCATCTCCTTCGTGTTCACAGGACGGCTCTCAAGCATCTCGCCTTTAATGCCATATAATGCCATGCTTTGAATAGTCTGTCTCGACTGGATGCGCACCCTGTCCTTGGCCGGGTTGGGATACAGACTGACATTGGCGAGACTCGTCTCACCGACGCTGACGGAGGTGGTGTCGGTAGCCACGACCTTAACGTTGTCGATGTACCACGAGAAGGTCAGCACTTCGCTCCCGTTGTTATGGCCTCGCCATCTCAAGCGGATGTTGGACCCTTGGTATTGCGACAGGTCGATGCTCACCGGCTCGTTGTAGTTGTTCAGCATATTAGGCTGGTTCACGGCATCCCAGAGGGTGATCCAAGAGCCTGTGCTGGTATTCAGCACATCCACCTTATAGTGGTCTTGATAGTCGGGCACACCATACTGGCACGAGGTCTCGAAGGTCAGCACTGCCGGACGGTCGAGGGTGATCAGCGGGGTGACGAGCGACTCGTCCTGAGGTCCCCACTCCTCACTGCTGTCCCATTCGAGGGCGGCTTGTTTTACTCCTTGTGGAGGAACCACATAGTATTCATCGCCAAACCAGTTGTCGGCATAGACGGCGCCGCATCTGAACCACACGAACCAACTCATGTTAAGCGATTCCATCGACCATCCTGCCGGCGGGAACTGTTCGCCCTCGAAGCCTTCAAGGAGGTAGGGCGCCTGCCAATCCCAGTGCAAGTCGTAAGGCTCTGAGTCAGCTGTGTTTCCTGGTTCATCGACTAGGTGGAAGACGATCTCTCCTGTGGTATGGTTGGGTTGTGCAGGCAGGGTTGCCACGTAGTCGCAGTTGGCCTTCGACGTCCTGTTGAAGGTGATGTTGGTGGATTGTCCGTCAATGGTATATGTCGCCTCCATCTGGCTCGGGAGATCTGACTCATCATAAACTCTCAGGGCGAGTTCCATAGGAGTCTCCGCCCAGGTCTGGGTGCCGTTGAGCGAGACCACGACAGGTGGGTTGTTGTCAACCGCCGAGGTATTAATAAAGATGTCATCGATGCAGAGATTCCATCCGTAGCCGCTTTCGCCTTCGATGATGATGAACCCATACCCTTCGGGGCTGTCGAAGGTATAGTTGTATTCGTACCAGTCGCTCACCTCACCCACCACGGGTTCCAGCATGGTATTGCGGTGCACGGTGCCGAGCAAAGTGCCATCGGCGGTATTGGTGGTCGGCGAATAATACACGTTGATCCTATCCGGACCCATGATGTTGTTGTTGAAATTACGGAAGATCCAGTAACGCACGGTGTTGCCCGTGGCATTGAGTTGCAGCTTGGGAGAGATCAGGGAGCACTTACCTCCTACCGGGTTGGTATAGCAATAATAGCGGGCCATGGCGCTGCTTTCGTTGTGTGGCAGGCAGTTCGGCCAGTCGTTGGAGGTCTTACGTTCATAGACATAGTTACCTGAGGTAGCCACGTTTTGCCATCCCGCAGGGGGAAACACGGTACCGTCGAAGCCTTCCATCAAAGGATATGAGGAGATTGGCTCCAGCGCGGTGATGGTGAAGTCGGCGCTCTGTGTCGGGGCAGAGTGTGCCGAACTCACGTTGAAGGTGGCGTGAAGCGTCTGGTTGTTGGTTAAATCCATTGGCAGGGTAGCTTTTGCAATCATCTCAACAGAAGTGTTGTAAGGAAGATTAATTTGGCTCACTTGGGTGCCATTTTGATAGAACTCGACAGGCAGCGAACCCGTGTTGGTGAACTGGTAGGTATCGGCTTGTTCGCCCGTGTTGCTGAGGAGGAAACGGAGGTAGGCCGATTCTCCGAAGTAGGCCGAGGTGTCGGCAGTCAGCTGTTCCAGGTTGAAGCAGTATTGTGCGGTTTGTTCGATGATGACATCGTCGACCGACAGGTACCAAGGTGAGTTGGTGGCGGTGCTGTGGAAGCCCACGTAGAAGGACCCCGAACTTGTGGCTTGGAACACGGCTGAGGCCTGTTGGTATTCCTCGTTGGAGATTTGGAACTCCGGCATCACGGTGACTGTCATGCCTGCAGGTGTGGCATTAGCTCCGGCTTTGACTTCCAAGTTGAAGTGATCGACATGCCAGGTTGCGTACCAGAACGAGACACGGTAGTAGCTGCCACTAGTCACATTAATCTCTTTATAAATCCACACGTCGGAGTTATAGGTGGCATACATGTACCAATCGCCGGTATGCGGTTTCCGACCACGGGCCTCGTTATCGTCGGGGATGGTGATGCCGGCTTTCCATCCTCCATCGCCAATCCACCCCACAGGGTTCTGGCCCACGGTGTTTCCATTTTCAAAAGTCTCGTTGACAAGTACTTGGGCGAAGGCTAAACCCATCAGGAACAGCGTCGCAATTAAAACGTACAGTTTTTTCATATTTCGATTCTGTTTAGTTGCTACAAAAATAGGAAAAGTTTTGATTGGGAGCAACACAACTTTTTGCCAAAATGTCAGTTTTTGTCATGGCACATATTTTGACTAACGCCCCCACATCAATTGAATTAATTAAAAACAACACGATATGACAACCGGTAACATTGGAGTAAAGACAGAAAACATTTTCCCTGTCATCAAGAAGTTTTTGTATTCAGATCAAGAGATCTTCCTGCGTGAAATCATCAGCAACGCCGTGGACGCCACGCAAAAACTGAAAGCCTTGTCCGCCTCGGGCGAGTTCAAGGGCGAGCTGGGCGACCTCACCATCAAGGTGGAAGTCGACAAGAAGAAAAAGACCCTCACCGTGCGCGACCGCGGCATCGGCATGAACGCTGAAGAAGTTGACAAATATATTAATCAGATTGCCTTCTCAGGCGCCGAGGAGTTCATCGCCAAGTTCAAGACACAGAGCGAGGCTGAAGCTGCCAACATCATCGGACATTTTGGTTTGGGCTTCTATTCCGCCTTTATGGTCTCCTCGAAGGTGTCGCTGATCTCGAAATCCTGCAAGGAAGAAGGCAAGAACGGTGTCATCTGGGAATGCGACGGTAGTCCCGAGTACACCATGAACGAGATTCCGAAGGGCGACCGCGGCACCGACGTCATCCTTTATATCAGTGATGATGCCGAAGAGTTCCTCGAAGAAGGCCGCATCCGCGAACTCCTTAATAAATACTGCAAGTTCCTCCCCATCCCGATCCAGTTCGGCACCCGCAAGGTCAACGAGCCCATCGAGGGCGAGACTGACAAGGACGGCAACCCAAAGACCAAGGAAGTGGAGAAGCCTTGGATCATCAACGACGTGGCGCCGCTGTGGAAGAAAGCCCCGACCGACATCAAGGACGAGGAATACAACGACTTCTATCACACGCTCTACCCGATGAACTTCGGCGAGCCGCTGTTCCACATCCACCTCAACGTGGACTACCCCTTCAACCTCACGGGCATCCTCTATTTCCCGAAGGTGAAAAACCGCTACGAGTTCCAGCGCAACAAGATACAACTCTACTGCAACGAGGTCTTCGTCACCGATAGCGTCGAAGGCATCCTGCCCGAGTTTCTCTCGCTGCTGCACGGTGTGATTGACTCGCCCGACATCCCGCTGAATGTCAGCCGCTCGTTCCTGCAAAGCGACCAGAACGTGAAGAAAATCTCGACCTACATCACCAAGAAGGTGGCCGAGAAACTGGAAGAGCTCTTCAAGAAAGACCGTGAGGCCTACGAAAAGAACTGGGACGACATCCGCGTGTTCATCGAATACGGCATGATGAGCGACCCGAAGTTCTACGAACGCGCCGAGAAGTTCTTCCTCTTCAAGGACACCGACGACAAATACTACACCATCGAGGAGTACAAGACCTTGATCAAGGAAAACCAGACCAACAAGGACAAGATGCTTGTGTATCTGTACGCCACCGACAAGGACGACCAATACACCAACATCGAGAACGCCAAGGCCAAGGGTTACAACGTGTTGATGATGGACGGCATCCTTGACCCGCATTTCATCAGTTCCTTTGAGCAGAAGGAAAGCGAGAAGGGTGAAGACAGCCGCACGATGTTCGCCCGTGTTGACTCCAACACCATCGACAAGCTCATCGTGAAGGAAGAACAGAAGACCGAGTCGAAGCTTGACGACAAGCAGAAGGAGACCCTGAAGGCCGCCTTCGAGAAGGTCATCGACAAGGAGCGCTTCCATATTGAGTTCACCGACGGCAATGAGGCTGATGCACCCGTGGAGGTCACCCAAGACGAGTGGATGCGTCGTATGAAGGAGATGGAGCAGATGGGCGGCAGCCCCATGTCGTTCTATGGCTCCCTGCCCGACAGCTACACGCTGATGCTCAACGCCAACAGCCCCATCATCACTGGCCTCCTAGACAAGGACGAAGCCGCACAGGAAGCCACGATTCATCAGATCTACGACCTCGCTTTGCTATCGAAGAACTTGTTGAAAGGCAAGGACTTGAGCGAGTTTGTCAAGAGGAATCTTGAGAAATTGTAATATAACGCCCTGAAGGGGCAACAGCTACCAGCCCAGGGCAACGCCCTGGGCTAACGGGCAACGCCCGGATAAATGGGGACAACGCCCCAAATAATTGATTTTCGAGAACGATTGAACCATGTCAACGCCCTGAAAGGGCAACAGTCAACAATCCAGGGCAACGCCTTGGGTATAAGCAATCAAATCATGTCACAATCGCTCTCCAAAATATATCTACATATTATCTTCCACATCAAAACCACCAGCCCTTCTATAAAGGAGGAGCATCTGGAACGTGTTCATTCCTACATCGGACAACTGGTCAACACCACGGGTTGCCAAACATTGATTGTTGGTGGTGTTTCCAACCACGTTCACATAGTCTGTCAACTGTCAAAAAATGAAACCGTCTCACATCTTTTGGAAGAGGTCAAGCGGAACAGCAGCCGTTGGATCAAGACTATTGATGACAGATACGGACATTTTGCCTGGCAAGGTGGTTACGCCGCTTTTTCAATTAGCGAGTCCGTATTGCCAAAAACAATCAATTATGTGAGGAATCAAAAAGCACACCATGCAAAATCGTCATTCCGGAAGGAGTATCTGGATTTTCTGAAGCACTACAAGGTCGAATATGATGAACGATACGTGTTATCTGATTGACCATAATGCTTTTGCCCTTTCAGGGCGAAACCTAAAACAAATAATGGTTGTTGTGGCATCGCATCATTTATCCAGGGCGTTGCCCTGGACTGGTGGCTGTTGCCCTTTCAGGGCGTCTGTGGGCTTTGGAAACAAGATCCCGCTTTGGATGTTCGGTTTGCTCTACTAATGAAAAAGCCGCAGTCAGGCAAGGATTTGCTTGGCTGCGGCCTTGTTTTTTGGTTTCGCGCAGAAGCAGCCGCGCGGTGCTGGGCAGATTGCTCCGCAAGCGCACCGCCCGACTGCTTCTGCGACCCTACCCGTCTTTGCCCGTAACGGAACAAGAGTCAGTTCTGACGCGCGGAGCGCACTGCTCGGACAGACCGACCGAGGAGGCGGTTGTAGTTGCTCACGTAGGTGCCGTACGAATCGAAGTTGAAGTCCCACGCGTCGTTCGGGCCGTCCGTGTAGAGCGAACTCGACCAGTAGTCGCCGTATTTGCCTGCTTCGACGAGCCCATCGTACCAACGGTAGCCGGCAGCGGGCAGGAAGAGACTCTGACCATTCTTTTTCGAGGTGAAAAGCCTGCCCTTTACGCCGTTCCTTGTCGTCCATTCGCTATTGGTGTTCGCCATCAATTCATCCCATTGTTCCCGTTTGGGTGTGTACCAGCCGTTGCCCCAGTTGGCCGTGGCGGGGTCGTCAATAGGCTGCAACTCGGCCAGCCCATCTGTGAAACCGTCATAACCGAATTCTGCTTCGTCGCAATACTTTGTAATTAGCACTCCCGTCGTAAGCAAACGTTTTTTTCTTGTTTTGCCATATTTGTATGTTTCCCAACCATACTTTGTCTTAGGATGTATTTCTCCCCAAGCAAAATAATCACCATACTCCTCGGGCTTATTAGCACCCACGTTGCAGGTGGCCCAAAGCGTGCCGCTTGGAAGGCTGAGGTCAACATATTCGTGGCCGTTAAAGGAATTTGTCGTTTCCTGCCTTGTATTGTTTTGCTTTTTCTCTGCCTCTATTCGTTCTTGTTCCGTTTTCCTCCGTTCTTCCTCGGCTCTTCTCTCTTCCTCTAAACGCTTCTTTTCAGCAGTTTCTTTCGTAAGACGTTCGGCTTCCGCTTTCGCCAACCGTTCCTTTTCGAGCCTCGCTCTTTCTGCCTCTTCCTTAGCTTTACGTTCAGCTTCCAATCGCTCGCTTTCCTTACTTCCCATACCAAGTTTATTCCTCAATGTTTTAAACAATCTCTCCCTCATTGCCAAACGAGTCAAAACCTTCGAATAATCCACATAATCAAGGTTTATCAAGTCAAACTCGACAGCCTCATTGAAATTCGAATCGTCAAGCATAATAGGTATGATATGCTTTTTATACTTCACTGCAACACCTATCTCTTTTGCTGTCCAATCCGAGACATTGGAATGTTCCGACGAGAAGAATAGTACGACCTTACTCTCCTTAATAGCCTTCAAAATTACCCGCTTAAAATCATCACCACTTTCGATACCGTCGCGGTCGATCCACACGGAATAGCCCTCTTGCTCCAACATGGTCACTATCTCATTGACCACATTGGTGTCGTATCGGCTGTAACTGATAAAGATGTCGTTTTTCATAACGAACTATTATATGCTGCAAAGAAACAAAAAAATCCCATCGATAGTCATTCCGAAGCAAAATAATACAAACTTCAACAGTCATCAAACTCATGTGCGGAAACCATGGTAAAAACATCGGTTTCATACTTAAGTTGATATTTAATTGATGCCAACAAGTCGCGCAAGGCCTTGCAACTAGCCATGATTACGACCTACGACGTAAGGCAAAACGCCCACAGCGGTCTCGTGCAGTCGCAGGTAAGAATGAACGACCTGTTTGTCGCTCCTGAATAGACTGACGGCTCTTAAAGACAAGGATTTGAGCGAGTTTGTGAAGAGGAATCTTGAAAAACTTTGATTATCAAAAACTTGAGAATTAAGATCCCAGCAATGCCTCTAAGTCTCATAGCATTGCTGAGATATAAACCACAGGAGAAAATACGAACAATTAGACTTTATTTAATAAGAATTTTGCAAGACGCTCTGTATCCGTTTCATCATACACCACAGTATTTCCAACATAGAATTTTCCAGTACAGAACGTGGACACATAAGGATCGCACTTATGTTCATCTAAATTCGAATTGATATGGTATTTCTTACAAAGATTGCGTAAATTCGCCATAAAACCCGCACAGTATTTCTCTAAATAGGACAAAGCGATAGCATCACGCTCTTTAGTTGACAGCAAGCGACCTATCTCAACATCCATCAAATCACTTTTAGTAATGATGATGCCTACCGTTTTCACCTTACTCATGGTACACCCTCTATCACCATACTCACCCGAACCATCATTACTGATAGTTAATAGGATCTGTTCAAATAACAATTCTTGTTCCAACCTAGAAAAGCAACCCTTTGCCTTTCCTATAATGATACCGTAGTCAAACAAAAAGAACAAAGCCTTGGGATTATCATTCAGCAAACAACGCCCAACACTACTTATTTTCATAGCTTCCCGCTCTAGGTAGCGCCCGCTAATCGCTTCCCCCGACGAATCAACAATTGTCAACTTATTATGTCTCTTATCATTGGTAGTTATATGCAAAAAACTAAGCGTATCCGTTGATGTAGATCTCGGGGCATTACAAGAATTCAGCCCTTCAATACAGGCACAATAATACGCATAACAAGCATCAACGCCTTTATCATTGAAATGAGGCTCGTAAAATATACCATGGTCACGAAAATACTTAGATAGACAGGCAAATATGCATGATTTCCCTGAATTTGGCACACCTAAAAAATACACATCTGTTCTATCTGGATACAATTTACCTATTTCTTCAAGGGAAAGTTGTGGAATTTCAAAATCGGTCTCAAAAATGGCTTTTTCAAGTTCAAGATTGCCTTCTGGAATAACACCAGCACGGTGTAAATCATCCATGGTTAATTTCAAGCCAGCTTTCAGGAAACGGCCTATTGGACTAGGGTCAGCTCGCTGCTCTTCCGTAGAAGGACACAAGCCAAAAAGAAGCTGCATAACATTGCTTTTGTACGCATAATTCCAACTATCATTTACTCCCCGCATATCAGTAAGAAGGTCTTCTTTTAAAGTTGTTTCTTCAACTGCAACACATTTTGTTATTTGCTGTCCTGTTTCTAATGATGGTTTTTCATCTGCATGCTCATTTTTTCCAAATCTAACAAGCAAACCGGAAATGGAATCCAACAAATCGGGCAATCTATCAGCATAATGAGGATACGCATCAATCCAGTGCATTTGGTTCAGCATTAATCTAAAACTGCCTTTAGTCTCTGATTCATCCACTCTGAAAGGCAGAATAGGTTTATCGTCGGTAAATGCCACATTGATTTCCCCTTTAACCCATTTCGACATAGAAGCTGCTTCCGAAAACACCAGCACAACCACTTTACACGCTTTAATAGCGTCCTCTATCAAATTGCCATACTCACTTCCTGCGGGAATGTCTCGCGGAGCCATCCAACATTTGAAGCCATTCTCTTCCAAATAGTGGCAAACACCATCGGCAATGCTCTTTTGCATATGAGAATAACTAATAAATATGTCGTGGTTCATAGCGAATCTATAGTTGTTTGAGATTGCAAAGAAACAAAAAAAGCGTGACTTGGCAAGGTTAAAATGCAGAATTATACAATTAGTGTTTTCAAACACTATTTATATTATTGAATTAGTATTTTTATACACTATTATTTTAGCATTTTTAGTGTTTTTAAACATTATTATTTGCAAAATACTTGTGTTTTGAAATACTACATTTAGCCATCGACGAAACCGAGGTGGGCTTTGGAAACAAAATCCCGCTTTGGATGTTCGGTTTGCTTTACTGACGGCAGCACACCGCCCTCACCACTTGTCCGCGACAGCGTTCGTAGGTGCCACACACATGGTAGTTGACATCGTCGAAATGGAGACTCCACCCACGCTCGGGGAACCCCGAATGGAGCGTGCTTGACCAATAGATGCCGAGTCCTGGACAGATCATCTGGTCGTCCAAGAAGAAACCCGTGACCGGGAAGAAAACGCTGTTTCCGTTAGGCCCCGTGAAGAGCCTCCCTCCCACCCCGTTTTGAACGGTCCAAACAAAGGTGGCATTCTGAGTCAGCTCTTCATAATCTTCCTTGGTAGGAATACGCCAGCCCTCACCCCAGCATACGGTGGCTACATCGTCGGAAGGCTCCAAAATGGTCAGGTCATCGACAAAACCATCAAGTCCCCAATCCGACACAGTGCAGTATTTGGTCATCTCAAAACGGTCATCGAAGGAATTGCCATAACGATAGCTTTTCCAATCATAGTGTTCCTTGGTTGCTGTATCGCCCCAGGCAAAATAACCTCCAATGTCTTCCGGCACTTCAGCCCCCACATTGCATGTAGCCCACAAAAGGCCGCTCGGCAAGCCAAGGTCAACATACTCATGGCCGTTAAGGCTATTGTCCTGCACAACGGGGTCTTCCGTCTTTGTGCAACTCAGCGCAAAAGCCATGAATAACATCAAAGCCATGGCCCTTAAACCTATCTTCATCTCAATGGTGTTTTAGTTGTTTGAGATTACAAAAAAACAAAACTTTTACTATCTTTGCAAACAAAACAGCTTGTATTATGTTGACCGAAAAAGATTTAAGCCAGATCAAAGACCGGAATGTCACAGAAGAACAGGTGGAACGCCAGGTAGCCCAGCTCAAACGGGGCACCGCGTACGTCAAACTCGTCCGTCCCGCCACCATCGGCGACGGCATCCTCAAGATGAGTCCCGACCAAGTGAATGCGATGTGTCAAGCCTTTGACGAGGACAAAGAATACTACCAGTTCACCAAGTTCGTCCCCGCCTCGGGCGCAGCATCGAGGATGTTCAAGGACCTCTTCACCTTCGTCGAGAACGGCGAGGAGACCAAGTTCACCGAAATCTTCTTCGCACACATCCACTGCTTCGCCTTTGCTGACGACCTCGACAAAGCCTGTCAAAAGCTTTATGGAATGAGCATCAACACCATGCTGGAAAACGGACGAAAGGTGGAAGTAGTGAAGGCCTTGTTGCTGGAAGACGGCTTGGGATATGGCAAGCTACCCAAAGCCCTGCTCAAGTTCCACCACTACGAAGGGTTCGACCGACTGGCATTGGAGGAACATCTGGTGGAAGCCGCACGCTATGCCACCGACAACGGAGGCGTGGCACGACTGCATTTCACCGTATCAACGGAACACGAGAAGCCTTTCCTGGAAACCATCAATCGGTTAAAGAATGATTATGAACAGAAATATAGTGTTAAATACGATATAACCTACTCTTTCCAGAAGCCCTCTACCGACACGGTTGCCATTGATGCCAACGGTGAGCTGTTCCGCGAGAGCGATGGCAAGCTGCTGTTCCGCCCCGGCGGTCACGGCGCATTAATCGAAAACCTCAACGACCTCAAGCAAGAAATTGTGTTCATCAAGAACATCGACAACATAGTACCTGAAAGCAAAGCCGAGACCACCATCACCTTCAAGAAGGTGCTGGCCGGTCTACTGCTGAAACTGCAACAACAGACTTTCGAATATCTCGAAATCCTCGACGGCGGCGATGTCACCCAAGAAGAGCTGAATGAGATGATTGATTTCGCCAGAAAGCAATTAATGATCGACATCCCTGGTTTCGTGGAGCAATACGATGTTTATGAGAAGACCGACTTCCTCTACGATTGCCTGAACCGTCCGATGCGTGTGTGTGGCATGGTGAAGAATGAGGGCGAACCTGGCGGCGGTCCTTTCTGGGTGAAGAACACCAACGACGAAGTGTCGCTGCAGATCATCGAGTCGTCGCAGATCAACCACGGCAAGGAAGACCAGGAGGCCATCTTCAAGGCATCCACCCACTTCAACCCCGTTGACCTGGTGTGCGGCTGCTGGAACTACAAGGGAGAGGCGTTCAACCTCACCGACTACGTCGACCCCAATACCGGCTTCGTATCCAGCAAGTCGAAAGACGGCCGCGAGCTCAAAGCCCTCGAACTGCCTGGACTGTGGAACGGCGCCATGGCCGACTGGATCACCGTCTTCGTGGAGGTCCCCATCGAGACCTTCAACCCCGTGAAAACGGTAAACGACCTCCTCAAGCCCATGCACAACTCCTAACTTTTATCTCTTATCTCTTAACTCTTATCTTTCCCCAATGCCTATCATCGAACTAGTCAACGCCACTATCTATCAGCGCGAGAACCCCATCCTTAGCGAGGTAACTTTCAGCATTAATAAAGGCGAGTTTGTCTATCTCATCGGCAAGACCGGCAGCGGCAAGTCATCGCTGCTAAAGACCCTTTACGCCGAACTGCCCACCGACGAAGGCATTGTGAAGGTGGCGGGGTTCGACCTCACCGACATCAGCCGCAAGGACATCCCCTTCCTCCGGAGAAAACTGGGCATCGTGTTCCAGGACTTTCAGCTGCTTGACGACCGCAACGTGGAGGCTAACCTCGACTTTGTGCTGCGAGCCACGGGATGGTACGACGAGGAACAGATCAGCAACCGTATCGACGAGGTGCTGGAGAAGGTGGGACTGAAAGACAAAAGGAAGAGCATGCCCTATAACCTGTCTGGCGGCGAACGCCAATCCGTGTCCATCGCCCGCGCACTGCTCAACGACCCCGACATCATCCTCGCCGACGAGCCTACTGGCAACCTCGACCCCGAGACCACCCTCGATGTCCTTAAAGTGCTTCGGAAAATCGCCGAAAACGGCACCGCGGTTTTGATGGCGACCCACAACTACGGATTAATCCAGAAATATCCGGGACGCATCTTGAAATGCGAGGACCATAAGGTGATTTGCACCAAAGTGGAATGATTCTTATGGGAAACCGCATCCCGTAGGGATGCTCTATCGGTAGATGGAATCCATGATGATTTGAGCATTTTTTTCATTCTGATAGAGCTCTTTTAGGGCTTCATCGCGTTCATTAATGTCATCTTCGGTGAAGTCTTCTTTCATTAATCGCCTTATCTGACTGATGAACTGCTCAGGTTCTTCGGCCAGCACACACAATTGGTCAAGCGATGTACCACGAACCATATCGTCGTTGACCAGACAGAAACGTCCGTTATACAAAGCATTCATAAGCTTGAGTTTCAATCCCGTAGGTTGATCTGTGACCATCACGTTGACTTGGGCGTTGCGGATCAAATCCATCATCTCGGCATCGTGCAAATTGGCCTTGAGTCGCACATGAGGATAACGACTGCAAAGCTTACGAAGGCTGTCGGGAGGATTCAAGCCTGCCACCACGCAGGGGACATCCAATTCAGAGAAAACGTTTTCAACCAGCCATTGCGCCGCTTTCTTGTTCTCCGCCACTGAGAGGTTGCCATGATACAGCACATAGTCGCCCCTCCCCGTCTCGGAACACACACGACTTAACGCACTGAAACCCGGCACCAGCACTGCCTTACCATAGTGTTGGTTGAAGTAATCGGCGTCTTGCTGGGTGATGGCGAAGATGCCAGCGGCTTTCTTCAATATGGGCTCATAACGTCTCAGCTTGCGTGCCTCCATCCGATAGAACCAGCGCTTCCAAAAGGTCGGCTCGGAGTCAGCCAACAGGCGGTAGTAGTCATGTTCCACATTATGAGCCCTCACAAAGACCTTACGGCCTTCCAACCGGGAATCGTTTAAGATGGCGGTGGTATGAAGTCCCTCGCAAAGGATGGGATAATCATCCTTCAAAAGGTCTTTTATTAATGCTTCTGACCTTCTTGAGGCCACCACATAAGGATCACGGCTGAGCTGTTTCCAAAAGGAAGTGTCGCGTTTGTAGTATTTCACCTCGTGGCAGCGGTCGAGCACCTCGGCATGTCCTCTGCCGTATTCAAAGCAATGCAGATGCACCTTCACGCCTGCTTCCGACAGGGCCTTGATGCGATAAAACACATCGATCACCCCACCGTAGTTGGCGGGATAAGGCACATCGAAACTGATGACATGTAGGTGATAGTCAGTGTCATTCATAATGCTTATAGATTTCAATCAGCGTTTGTTGTTCATTCTCCCAGCACAATTCCTCGGCGGCTTGGGCAAGTCCTTGTTTCCATCTCATGCGAGCCTCCTGGTCGTCAAGCCCTCGCCTAATGGTAGCTGCAATCGACTTCGGGTCGTGGTCAGGGATGAACAGTCCGATATCATATTTTTTGATAATTTTTCCGACTTCCACCAAATTGGAGGCCACCACGGGCACACCTGCTTGGATGAAGTCGAACAGCTTGTTAGGCAGACAGAAACGGTAGTTGAGGTTCGTGTCCTTGTCGAGCACAAAACCCAGTTCCGCCAGTTGCGTGTAAGCCATCATCTCGGCGTAAGGCATCCTGGGGAGAAAGCGCACCCGGTCTTCAATATGCAGGTCGGCGGTCATCTGTTTCAGCGTCGCCAGCACGTCGCCGCCTCCGATAACCATCAGGAAGCAGTCGTCGAGATACCGCATGGCCTCCACCAACTCCTCGGCCCCACGTTGGATATTAATACCCGATCCTTGCAGGACCAAGAGATGCTTGTCGTCAGGCAGGTTCAACGCCTTTTTGTCGCCTTGGGGAGGCAATGCCGCCCTAGCCGGGATGTTGCGTATCACATGGCAGTCCACGCCATATTTCTCATGGAACAGCTCCGCGATACTGTCGCACACGGTGATCATCTCCTTGAGTCGCGGCACCACGAAGCCCTCAATGCGTTTCCACACCCTTTGCACCCTTGGCCGATCCACCAGCTCCGGAGTCTCAGTAAAATACTCATGGCTGTCGTAAATCATGCGGATACCTTTCATCTTCGAGATGAAGTAGTTGGGCAAAGCAGTGTCCAAGTCGTTGGATAGCAACAGATTGGCTTTATGAAACAGCAGGAAGAAGAACAACCTTGTGTTGTATTCCGCATAGAACAGAGGTCCTTTCTCGAAGAGGAGTTTCATGCGTTTCGTACGGTAAGGCCGCTCGTCCATCGGCGGACTATTGCGTTGTTTTCGGCCCACAAGCAGCACCTCATACCCCATCTTTTGCAGTGTGAGGCACGACTTGTTGACTCGCTGGTCGGTGACCAGGTCGTTGATGACAGATACGATGACGCGTTTCATATCGCAAAAGTAATATTTTTTTTATATTTGCATTATGAAAAACAAAGTCAACCTGCAGCCCTACAACAGCTTTGGTTTTAAGGCCACAGCCAAGTATTTCATCGAGATCAATGATGTCAGCGAGTTAAAGGACCTTATCCAATCGCCCGAATTCAAGCAAGAAAAGCACCTGATTCTGAGTGGTGGAAACAACATCCTATTCACCGAGGATTTCTTCGATGGCATCGTCATCTTGATGAACAACAAAGGCATCGAAGTCTTAATCGAAGATGGCGATGATGTGGTGATCCGAGCCCAAGCTGGCGAGGACTGGCCCGAGTTCGTCAAGGAGATGGTCCGTCGGGGACTTTACGGTGTGGAGAACCTCGCCCTTATTCCTGGCAAGGTGGGTGCCGCCCCAGTGCAGAACATCGGAGCCTACGGCATGGAGTTGAAGGACAGTTTCCTACAATGCCAGGCGATGGATTTGACCACTGGTCAGATACATATTTTTACCAACGAAGCCTGCTGTTTCGGCTACCGTGAGAGCATTTTCAAGCACGAACTAAAAGGACAATATATCATCACTTCTGTTGATTTTCAATTATCTAGACAAAGTGAACTAAAACTGGAATACGGCAACATCAAGGCTTATTTGGAGCAAAACGGCATTTCCACTCCCACTTTGCAGCAGTTACACGATGCCATTTGTGCCATCCGGGGTGCCAAGCTGCCCGACGTGAAGCAGATTGGCAGCGCTGGCAGTTTCTTCAAAAACCCAGTGATTCCGAGCGAGCAGTTCGAAGCCTTGCAAAGGAAATACCCGGAGATTCCCCATTTCCCCGATGAGGAGGGCATGGTGAAAATCCCCACCGGTTGGTTGATCGAGCACTCCGGTCCCACCGATACCGTGAGCTGGAAAGGTTGGCGCGATGAGCACGTAGGTGTTTATGAGAAGCAAGCCCTCGTCCTCGTGCATTACGGCGGAGGCCAAGGTCAGGACATCGTGGCGCTGGCTCGCAGAATCCAAAAAACAGTGGAAGAAAAATTTGGTATTCGGATTACTCCTGAAGTCAATTTCATTCCATAATTGAGTTTAGCGTGAAATACCTTCGTAGCGTACGAGGTGCCCCACAAGGCACCTTAGAAACGAACCGAAGGGAGTTTCTTAGTGCCGTTGGGGCACTTCGTACGCTCTAAATGAACACTAGGCATCCAAAGCCCCTGTTAAATCCGAGACTTTCTCGAACCCATGCCGTTCGCAATAATCATGAATTCCTTCAACGACTTTCACAGAAACAGCCGGATCGATGAAATTGGCGGTACCTATCTCGATGGCGGAGGCACCGGCGAGTATGAACTCCACGGCGTCGGTGGCGTTGCTGATGCCGCCCAGACCCACTACCGGGATCTTCACCGCCTTGGCCACCTGCCACACCATGCGCAGCGCCACAGGTTTCACGCAGGCACCTGAGAGTCCTCCGGTAATCACCGACAGCTTCGGCTTGCGATGTTCAGCATCGATGGCCATACCCATTAAGGTATTAATTAAGGAGACTGAGTCGGCGCCTGCAGCTTCGGCAGCGAGAGCAATCTCAGCAATGTTGGTCACATTGGGCGAGAGTTTCACCATCAAGTGCTTGTGATAGACCTTACGGACCTCTGAAACCACCTGGGAAATGCCCGTGGTAGTCACTCCGAAAGCCATACCCCCTTGTTTTACGTTGGGACATGAAACATTCAGTTCAATGGCGGGAATCTTATCCAGAACATCCACCATCTCCGCGCCCTTCACATAGTCGTCCAAGCAAGAGCCCGAGAGGTTCAGCAGTACGTTGGTATCGAAGTCCTTGATGCGGGGATAGATTTTGTCGATGAAATACTGGACGCCTTTGTTTTGAAGTCCCACGCAGTTGAGCATCCCCGAGGGAGTCTCAGCCATACGCGGATAGGGGTTGCCCTCACGGGGGTTGAGGGTGGTGCCTTTCACGATGATGCCTCCCAGCTGGGACAGGTCCACGAAGTCGGTGTATTCCTCCCCGTAGCCAAAGGTACCCGAAGCTGTCATCACGGGGTTGCGCAGCACCAAGCCACGGCCCAAATCGATTGTCATGTTCACCATTTCAACCTCCTTATGTTAAATACCGGTCCTTCTTTGCAGACGCACAGGTGACCATCGACGGTATCCTCCACGCAGCAGAGGCAGGCGCCGAGGCCACATGCCATCAGGTGTTCGAGCGAGACCTCGCACCAAACGCCGTTAGCCTTGGCGATGTCGGCCACGGCCATCATCATCCGTTTGGGTCCGCACACATATATCTTATCGAACTCGCGTTCCTTCCACACCGAGTGCATGGTCACCATGCCTTTCTCGCCCAACGAGCCGTCTTCAGTGGTGACAAATGTATCACCCAGAGCGCGATAGGTGTCAAGCCTGACAAGGTCGGAGGCTTTCTTTCCCCCCAGCAGGAAGGCCAGTTTCACATCCATGCATTTCCCAAGGTAATAAAGCGGAGCGATGCCGATGCCGCCGCCGACGAGCAACACGCGTTCCTCCTTTTCGGGAAGGGTGTATCCGTTGCCCAGAGGAAGCACGATGTTAATGCTTTCGCCCACGTTGGTGGTTCCGAGATGTCGTGTCCCCTCGCCCACCATTTGGACAAGCAGACTGATTTCATTTGCAGCAACATGCACGTCGTGAATGGAGATGGGACGTCGCAGATAGGTGGACGGCGAGCCATCGACACGCACTTGTACGAACTGTCCCGGAGCGATCTCAGGCAAAGGCCGTTCGCCACGGAGTCGCAGCAGCACTGCGTTTCCGAAGCATTCCTTTTCAACCAGCGTGAAGTCGGCGATCTGTTTCATTATGCTTCGCCTTCGGGTTTGGCTTCTTCGGTAGGTTCTTCTTTTGCTTCTTCAGTGAAGTCGAGCAGTCCCTTGTCCATCAGCATCTGATACCACAAGAAGACTTTCTTCATATCCGAGGGATAAACGGCATCCTGGTCATAGTCGGGCATGATCTCGAGGAACTTGACCTTGAGCTGGTCGTTGGTAGCCTTTTTGGCATCGAAATCAACTTTGTCGCCCATCTTTTCGTGAATGGAGCGGAACACCTCCTTGAGAGGTCTGTCCTCATCGACTGAATAGATGGAGATTTCCTCGAGCGAACTCATGCGTTCACGGGCGAAAGCGGGGGTGCATTTGCCGTCGATGAGCGATTCAACAATGATTTTACCGACGGATTGGGACTTCACTTGATACAGTCCCGGACGGCCGACTATGGTGACAATTTTACTTAAATCCATGGTGATACTATTTTTTTAAAAAACGGGCAAAAATAGGAATAATTATGGAAAAAAACCTAAAATGTTGAATCAAAATCGTTCAAAGCCCTAACCCGACCTTCTTATAGACTCTCGTTAACATCTCTTTCAGGTCGCCACAGATCTGACTATAACAATCAGCGTTTTCAGTTCGAGCCTTGCTAACTGCCACGGCTGTCTCGAAGATTTTTGTTATTTCGGTTTTGGAGGGATAGAGTTCGTGTTCTTTGGCAAATCGCACCGCCGCAGCGAGTTTTTCAACATCGTCTCCCGATTCTATCATTCGCATGATTTCAGCGGCAAACCTCTCAACAATGGCATTAAACGGCCATTTTGAACGACACACTTCAAAATCGGACATCATCGTCTCAACCCCAGGCATTTCCGATCCCATAACCTCTCGCCGAATGACGAGTACTGTGGCATCATCGGCACTTGTTGTTCCGAGGGTATTGATGGCTTCTGACAAGGCCGGGGCATTCAGACGCTCAACAATGTCCTTTGTGAAGGATGACGACTGATGTATCCCGTCAGAGCAGAGCACGAGGCTATCTCCAGGCTCGAAAGCGAATGTACCCGTATGGAACTCAAGTGTACCATCTCCAATGGCCACACTCACTCCCACATTAGGCACCAAGGCTCCGTGATCGGTATAGTACTTGCCGTATTTCGGGTCGTTCGACTTTTTGTTTTGGACACTCCGGTCGTCAACGGTCATCTGCGTCAGCACACCCTCCTTGTTAAATTTGTAAATCCGGGTATCCCCCACGTTGAACCATGTGACTTGGTCTTCGTCAACATACCACACCACGGCGGAGAGGCACGACATATCGTCACGACCTGCAAGAACCGAATCAATCTCAGTACAGAATTGCTTGATGGCAGTTTCATCCAACCGCTTCCCTTGTTTTAAGAAAGCAGCACATTTCTCTATAAAACTATTGCATGTAGTTCTCGCCGCCCTCGCATCGTTGGCACAACTGCCCACGCCGTCGGCTACAGTCAACACAACACATTTTTCAGTTTCAAACCACCTGAGCCAATCGCCATTCGGTTGGCTTTCTTCTTTTTTGCTACCGGTGGTGGTTTTCGAGGCGATGTTATAGGTCATTTTTGCGTTTTTTTTCTCTGTTCGACTATCCATCCGCCCTTCACGGACACATAGAGGAGGTTGGGGTCATAAAGATGATTTGGTCCTCAAAATTACACAAGATTATCGCTCACCGCAACCCCATATCATCTCTGTTCTTCTCCAAAAATCCTCAAACTCGGTATCAAAAAGAAAACTTTATTTACGGCACCTCGCAATAATCGATACTGAGAAGATCTCGCACCTTGACGCTGCTGTGTGGACGCACCACCTCAGAGAAGCGGATGCATTCTTTTCGGCTTGCAGTCACCCATTCATAGTGTTTCCCTCCAACTTCGATAGGAATCTCGCAATTATTGCGTATAAAGGTGGCTCCATACCAGTCGTCATATTCAGAAGTGATGCAGCTATCGTATCTACCAGTTCTCACAATGGACATACCCAGAGACTGGACCAATTCCAAGTGCCAGTTTGTATTACGGCGTACATATAGCACCTTGACCCTAGCATCAAACGCTTTGCCCGACTTGCCCGTAAGGCGCATAGTTGCGGTGACTTGGTAATCGGTTGAAGTTTGACGGTCAACACTTTCTATCATGAAACCAGAAATCTCCCCTCTCTCAATAATCCATTTCCAAGACGAAGAATAATAGCCGTCCTCAACCCCCTCCGACAAAGAATGCCCTATCAAATCCTTTTGAATCTGATAGGGATCCGGGACACCATAAATTAGTCCAAATAGAATAATAGAAATAATAGTCTTCATATGTCACTCATTTAATAAACCACTGGCGTTGGCGCCCAGCAAGCCTTTGATATACTCAATCAATTCCGTCACTCCTGTGTCGTCAAGAAGGCTCTTGAATCCCAAATAGACTTGAATGCTCACTAAGACTCTAGTGTAGCGTCCGTGCAAGTTCGAGAGTTTACTTTTTTGTTCGCTTGACATGTCCTCCTTACGTTCATCCAGCGCATTGAACTGTTTCTCAATGAGTTCTATAGAGGTTTTAATGTCTTCTGTCGACATTTCTTTGTATTTCTCGTCGAGTTTGTCGATCGACTTCTCAAGAGCGGCGATTTGAACGTCGATGACCTTGCCGCAGGAGGTCGACGCAACCATGAACACTATGGCAATGAAGGATAAGATTAAAACTTTTGTTTTCATGATAATTGTATTTTCTGATTCATATTCAAAGGGTCTTTGCTTTCTCCCTGATATACCCGTATGGATCGTCGGGGCAGTTCTCCATAATAAATCTCAAACCTCGACCATATTTGTCATCACGCGAAAGCCAACTCTTCCTCTTGGCTTCAATATTGGTAGAGCCATTTTTCTCAGAGAGGAAGAGGTCGGTCCAAACGGCGAGGCCTTCAACGAGGTCTTCGTTGGTCTTTCTGACTTTCTTGAAGTTGTCGTTATTATACTCCCAGATGTGGGTCATCTCATGGGCAATGATACCGAAAGTCTTAGCAGGCTTATAGCCGTTTTCCACATAGAACTCATCGAGTTTCCTGTCACATGCCAAGCCGATTATTTCCCTGACATCGTAGCCGTTGGTAATTGAGAATTCGTACCCGCCCAATTTGTGAAGTTCAACAGCCGACACAAGCTTGGCGGTATAAACGATACCTGAAAAGTTGATTCCAAGATGAGTCAAGAACGCATTCCTTACTTTTTCAACCAGTTCCTTAAACTGCCGGTCAGTATCGACAGCACCTTCGGAGCATTCGGCACAACGCATGCGTCCGTCATCGAGCCGCTGCATATCACCGTTTTTGAACTTCTCGCCACAAAAATCGCAAGTGCCGGTGACATCTGGAGTTATTCTTTCAACAACGAAAGACCGCAACGACTCATTCTGACCGAAAAAATCCCGAATGAAATTAATAAGAAGATCAACATCAAAATAGGAAGGCAGGCTTTCACGTCCGTACTTAAGGAAAGACAACCTGTCGAAGCCTTTTCTTATACGGTAGTCCTCATACTTTGCGGGAATCACCGCGTCTCCCTCGGTAAGCCAGATCAAGTAATCATAAATATAGCCGAACAAGTACCAGACATTCTGCACATTCGACAATGCGCCGATCAAGCCCAAATCAACATTTGCGTCTTCAATAAAATAATAGGTCAAGGTCGGCTGTTTCTCTTGATTCAGTCGTTCAACCCGCGTATAATCCTCAAACTGGTTGAACACCCATGGAAGATCCTTGTCGATACTTCCTTCCGATGAGATAATCAAATACTGGGCATGATGAGGGAAGACTGATTGCATGGCCTCATACAAAAGGATTTGCAAACCCTTTCGAATCTTGTCGAAATCCTTAATGTATTCCTCCTTTGGAAGGAAACATATCGAATATCTCAGGACCTTCCCCTTTTTATAGATACGGGTCGGAGGGCAATAGTCTTTGCTGTGATGAGAGCCAATCTTATACGAGGTGAAGGTGTACATATCGGTCGTTTCAACCTCAACCTGGGTTTCGAATCCCTCTCTGATAATTGACAGTGGTTGTCCGGAAATATGATGGCTCCATACATCCGTGGTTTTCAGCATGTCCTCAATCGGGCTTGGTTCACCTGACAATACGACCTTGAAACAAGGTTTATAGAAAATAACCTCTTGGTCGTTGCCGTTCTTCGACCTCACATTTAGCGTCCGCAATCTATTGTCATAATCCGCGATAACGTATGGTTTACCGTTAAAAGAGTGGATTTGGCCTTTGCAGAAGTTTTGGAACATCAAATCCTTAAGAACGCTAAACAATACATTATTCGACTCGTCCTTTATTTGAACGGTTCCCAAGAACGACAAATCAATAGCATCAGTCAGCTCAAGCCAATAACGGGTTTGGTGGTAGTACTCTTTCCCGTCAAACACGACCATGTCGCCCGTTCTCAATTCATTAGCCAGATCGCTCGAAAAATACTCATAGAACAGTTCCTTAATCAGGGTGGGGACTGATCTGACATCAGCATAGTAGCCTTTTAGCAGTTTTCTTATATCTTTCTCCTCTATGCCTTGTTCGGAATCCTTAAGCATGTTCAGCAAGATGATGGCAAGGGTAATACGGCTCTTGCAAAGATGAGGTTCCAAAGCGGCAAAAGGTGCTGTGACAAAATGATCGTGATTAGAATTGAAATAATCCCTGAAAAGATAAGGTTTGGAAATGACAATTGAGAAATTCTCAGCATAACCCAAATGCCTCCACTTGGAATACACTGCCGGCGCATTGTTGTCTTGGTCGAAAACGACCGAAAACACCTGCTTTTCGACAATTTGGTCCACTGGCAACAGATGGCTCTTGATATTCTCGTTGATGTCTGCTCTAGTCACCTCAAAAAGGTCAGTGTTCAAGAGTCTATGGAACTTCTCGAACTCTTCCGGACCCTCAACCGCATTGGTATAGGCCAGTTCGAGATAATGAACTGGAGTGACCACTTTTTTGGCCAGCCCATTTTTGAAACTCAATGCGATAGGTGACATTTCGCTGCCCGAATACATGGGTTCCGTGGGCCACGCTACAAGTATCTTACGGAATCGCTCCTCATATTCCTCATAATTATAGCCAATAAAGTATTGAGCATCTCCTCGTGAATACTGCCATAAGGCAACTTCCTCCATCAGAGCGCCGGTAAGCCATGTGTTTTTCATTGAAGCCTCGACGCCCCTGCGATGCGGGGTAATGAAAAGCAGCTGGTATTTTTCATTGACCGCATTCAAGATGTAACAGAACTTCCTGTTTTCATATAGATTAGAAATTCCTTTATCAAATATATTGACAAATACTATCAACCCTATTTTTGACATCCATTCATAGTCAAGTCCTTGTCGCACAATCAGGGACAGAGGGGCAATAATGACATTTTCACGCAGCACTTCCTTGGTCGATTTCTCGTCATACACATTAAATCTCCTCTTTAGGATTTCGCTAAGCTTATCCGAAATCTCATCCGTATATGACTTTTCCTGATGCTCAGTAAAATGTTGGGGAATCTCCAAGGCAACCAACACATGTCGGCCATTCTTCTCAACCAAATCAATGAACGGTTCCAATTTGATGAAGGCTGTAACCAAATCGCAGTTCTCGATGATGGCACTATATTGATCTTCCGAAAAGCGCTTCATCACAGCCGTTATGGTATCATCATTGTCAATACCACGTTGTTTGGTGCGTTTCATTTCCTCCTCGTCGCTTTTTCTTTTCCAGGCCACCGAATAATTATCGAATGTGCCAACGTAGATGTTCCATAGCTCATCAAAACAGCTGTCTTGCCGCTCTTTAACAATCACCTCCTGCTCCTCTGTAGGCACTTCCGCCCCCAAATAAATATAATACTCAATAATTGGAAGCATGCCAAGAATTCCGAATGCCGAAATCAAATAAAAGTCAATTTCGGCAAAGTGAACAAGAAGAAAAAACACGGTGTATACGAGCACCACCATCAACACGAGAAACTTCAATACCCAACGATAGAACACCTGCCCCACCCTTGCCTTGACGACTCCATCGCTAAGAAAAAAGGGAAACGGTAATGCGTTGGCTTCGTCGTCCTGCTTTTTTGCGAACAATCGCCGATACAAGCCAATAAGCGAGTTATGGACCGATGGCGATCGCAAGACCGACCTCAGTACCATCCAAAGCACAATACAGACTAGCGAGTAGACCGCTTCAACCTGAAAACCTTCCGAGAACAGATTAAAGAAAAAGAAATCTGGAATGTCACAATAGTGATACACCAAAAACATGATCACCGAAAACAGCAACGCTTCCCATGGAATATGCCACCATTGATAGACTCGCTGCTGCTGCTTGACAGGAAGGATCTTTAACTGGTAGAGCAGGAAAACACCAGCCAACAATATGACGATTGCTAAGATAAAGTTTGTCATTTTTCCGGATTACTATGATAGTTAATTGGGATGGCGTGTAAATTCAAATTTCTTAACAAAACATGTAATGCCTTTAACCCGCATTCCATCTTGAGTGAGCATCACCGTGCTCATGTCAGAGAACTCTTTGCGAATCTTGTAAGGTATGAAAGGGAATCTTGACAGTTTGAAATCCCCGGGCACCAGACTTATTGTGACACTTGGATCGGGGGCATCATAATCATCTCCATCTCTACTAGTGTATTCGATGATATGCCGCAGTTTTTCACCGACACCCACATAGTGTTTTTTCCAAATTTCGACCTGCTTGTTATGCCCATTGAAACCATCAACTTGCGCCTGCATTTCATCCAAGTTCCTCTTGCGTATATCAGCCTCGTTCTGATATCTCACACGTTTGTATACGGTTTGCAAAAAGTCATCCAATGCCTTTTTCAAATCTTGGACAATAACATCTATTTGGGAATAGATATTTCTTATCCTTGACTTGATAGTTGATCGAGCGACAACTGAAGCCAAGACAAACAGGAGAGCTATAGCCAGGAAGCAGCCCGCAATCGCGATTGCCTGCTCTTCAAAGCCATTGTGGAAGTAATGATATGTGTAACACAATGTGATTGCCACAGATGAAATGATTGAAATCCACAACAGCCTGGAGAAAAAGCCAAGCTTCACCATTTCCTTTTTCAAGTCGCCAATAGCTTTCGCAAAGACCTCCATCATAGCATGACGTTTATCTTGATACTCTTTATAATTCTCCATTTTAACCGGTTCAGGGGGATTCCCCTCCAAAGCCCTTTTTCTTTCTTCCAATTCTGAAAACGGGCAGGTCCTGAAAGTCGGCTTCATCTCGCTGTCGGTAAGTCGCTTTGGAGCATCATATAAGGGTCGATCGTTTTCAACTTCAAATTGATAGAGGTCGTCCAAATCCCCCAACACCGTATTATACCAAGACCAATCGCCCACATGTTTGCCAAAGAAGAAAGGCACCTTCCTGTCCTCACGAAACTTCAGAACTTTGTCCATTCTTAAACTAGCAAGTTTGTCGTTCTGCTTTTTATGCGAATCGACATCGGACGGGTCATGGGCATTGTTCTCAAAATGCTTGTAGGTCACCATGACGTCCTTCTTCTTGACCAGATTATCCACCCTCATTTCGCACCTTTCAACCATACCCGCATATTTCGTCAGCGACTCATGGTCGATTCTGTCGCTCAATCGTCCGTTGGCGACATCAAGCACAAAATACCAAGGTTTGAACATGGAAGGTTCCGGTAGGAAGTCGGCTCTATAGGAGTCGTCATCAATCGTCACGAGCAACTGGATCAACGATTTGAAGAACACTTCTCCCTTGCACTTCTCCTCGTCAGGCGAGTTCTTTACCCTAAGCAAGAAGCAGGTACAGTCCCTAAAATAATCGCATCCCAAACCGACAAGCGAGGTGATTGTGCTCAAAACCAAATTTTTACTAGAGGTTTTGCACGACACCCTCCCCTGTAAGAAACGATTCCGGAACTCGTCTTTCACCCCGGCTCGTTCCAAATGCTTTTCAACTTTCGCGAGCACCTCTTCCAACATTTCTTCAGAAATGTCATCAGAAGCCTTTGAGAGGTCTGGGGCATTCAACATGTCGGTTGAAATCCAATCAAACCCATCACCGCTGGTAGTATAACCATGATATGCGGTTTCACGATACAACCAAGGGACCAACTGCCTATCATTGCTACTGTCAATGAAAATGAAGCAATAGGTGAAACGGTCGACAAGCCGGTTTTCTTCATCATACGATTTCTCCGAAAAAGCCTTTTTGACTTTTTCCTTGAAATATCTGGCGTTTTGTGCGGGGAAGAACAACGAGTTATTGCCCGACGGTGCCACAATGCCTTTGGCCAAGTCAAGCGCGACGATTATTCTTATCCTTCCGTCACGATCCTTACGGGAGAGGGCTCTTCCTTCCAACTTGTTCTTCATTTCCGAAACAAGCTGGTCGATGTGTTCCTCCCACAACTCCGACTGAGTTGGAAAGTTCTCCACCGAGAGCCGGTCGTAGTAGAGCAAAGGCTCCACTACACCGACCAAACTCATCAGCGGATCAGAAACTTCAAAGGATACACCCGTGAAATTAAAGAAAATCGAAATGTCGTTTCTTACTTTTTCAGTTTCCATTATTATTTGGCAGAGAATACAAATTTATGATTTCTGTCGAAGGTATCAACCTTTGTCATGGCAGCTTTCTTCATAGCCTCTTCGGGAATCGCCTCAAACAAATACTTACACAATTCACGCGTATTTGCCGAAGGCCCGAAAACACCAATCACCCTATTAATCAAATCCTCAAAGAAGAAATCTCTCAATTCTTCAATGATATTTGCCAAGGTTGTTCTGCTATTACCGGACAAGAATGAGAACCACTTCCAATTCTTACCTACCCATTTATTATAGATAACACCGTAATCCATCTCCCTCACCATCTTCTTGATAATGGGTTGTTCCTTCATTAAGGCTAGCATGTCTCCCGAGGCACGGTCAGTATTCTGCCAAGTTGTATATGCGGCTTTCCACTGCCTACCAGCCTCTTCGTTTATCTCATTCACAATATCTGGGTTATCCACCAGTCCCATTTCAAAAAGATCATTCAAGGAGCTACCCAGATTTTGAGAACCGCACAAAGGAATTGGCCATTTCGTAAAAGTATAAATGAAATCGGAATTATAGCACCAGTAGTCTTCTCCATCTTTGTCACTTGTATTAAACTTCTCGAACAACAGGCCATAATACAAAGCTGAGAAAATGTCCTTGAGCGTTTCCTTCAAATCTTCACCGATGTTTGGCATATAAGAGGGAAGTTGCCAACGTTTGTCAAGGTGACGGGAGATGTCAGCTTTATCGTCAACAAGACGGTCATTGACCTCATCATAAGCTTTTCGATAAGAACCGACGAATCCGTCTTCGTTAGAGTCGGTTTTCTTTTTAGAAAAGCCCTTGAAGTTGTTTTCAAGCTCAAGCAAGCTGACTGAATTGGCCCTTACCAGTTCATACTGACTGTAAAAAGCATTGGGTTCATGATCGGCTGCGGTTTGAGGATTGGTTCTAACATCCGTAGAGCCAAACAGATCATCCACTTCCTCTTCTGTTGCACCTTTCAAATTATTAATGCCCCATGAGTTGATATAAGTAACAGACGTGTTCAAATTATAGGCGCCCCTGATAATCGCCATATCTCTAACAGCATCAAACTTCTTCTTCATATAGTGATAGGCTTCCTCTTCGGTGGCTTTCATCAGCTCTCCCTCTTTTCTGAGAGCTTGAATGATGTTCATCTCGGCATATTCCGGGAACGAAGCCCTCAAAGTTCTAATTTGGCTTTGGACAACGCCTTCAAAGAGTCTGTTGTTGGCTTCAACCAACACTCTCTCCCTGGCTTCTTCAGCCTCTTCATCATCGCTAAGAGCACCCAATGAGGTTGTTCTGTCAAGAGCAATCCTGGTGTTATCGTACATGGAACGATAGATTCTGGCTGAAATATCGGTCGGGATTAATAATTGATCGCCTCTCTTTATCTCACCGTATAAGTACTCCTTGATCTTTCTCGTGGCAAGGACGTACATCACGGTAGGATCAGCTTTGCCGTCGTGTTTAACGAGGAGGTCGTTACATTTATTGGTAAGCATCCGTATGGTGTCAGGCAATCTGTTGAAGAAGTTCTCACTCTCTTCTATCAACTGAAGAATTTCAACCTGCAAGCCTTCCCAAACATATTGGGTTAGTTTGTTTATTGCAAACTTCCAGATGTTATTCATCTGTTTTTTGGATTCAGTGATATATTTATCCTTAATCTCATCAACAGATCCTTTATTGAACAACGACTTTTGTTTATAGGCGATCTGCAAACGTTCAACAGCGGTTTCCACATGGTCGGGTTCCAATTTGTCATCGTGAGAATCGTATTTCTTCTCATAACCTTCCGTGATGGTCTTTTCGAGCTCTTCATTATCCTTTATCAGGCCCTTTTCTCCTTCCAATCGATCCTTAATATAATCCCTTACTTCATAAAGGAAGCAGCGAACCGCTATAGGATGAAGCTCTTTGCCTTTGACAAGAATGTAAGAATTGAGGTGGTGTTTTGCGTAATCTTTCGACACCCTACCTGCTTGAGAAGCATCCGCCAGGAAGCATTCCTTGACAATGCCTCTCCTCGAACTCTCAATGAATTGGAACACATAATCCCTGAAATTCTTCAGATCCCCTTCGTGTTTATCGATATCTGATGATTCACTGTCATAATCAGAATCCTCTCCAAATCCTTTGAATTTTTCACAGGTTTCTTTGTGATTCATCAATGCCTTGCTACTTGAAAGGACCGTTTCGATGTATTCCTCGACAGCCTCGGCATACTTAACGCTATTCTCCACACCAGCAACACCATCATCGCCAATCTCCCTTATACTATCATAAATGGACTTGAACTCCACTTTCTCCATTCCAGAACCATTTTTTGCCTTGTGTTCGACATTGGTCAAGAAATACTCCCCAATCTCGGGTTCCGGCTTCGGTATGCCTTCTCGAATGCTCTTAGTATAGTTTTCATACTCATCTTTGAAGGCATTGTCAATATTGACCCAAGTCGCGCTTAAATTGTCGACAAGACGTTGGGTGGCAAAGTATTCATACAGGTCGTTAACCGGGAAAACCATTTTTGAAATACCTAAAGCCGCATAGCGAGCGTTTCCATTGGTTTGAACATGTTGAATGGTGTCGTTAATCAATCTTGAACGCTGCGTATCCCCGTAGGGGCTAAAGGCATTCATATACAAAAAGTCTTTTACCTGATTGTAATAGATTTGCATGTCGCCAATATTCGTTCCGTCAACATTGGTGTAATCAATCATGTAACAAAGATCATACGGATCGCATGTTGGCAATCCGATATCTTCCTGTCCTGCCTTATATTCAAATTCCAATTTCTTAATTAGTTGACTTTCTTCTCTATTGATAAAAGCCGTCAACTCCTTCATGCAGGCATAGGTGTTAGCCCTGACATTCTCCTTTTTGGGTTCGCTCAAGGCAGCATCCGTATCATGGCAAAGCACATCGCCTAGGACAAAATAGCCCAAAACCCTGGGAGCGTCGATGTTAAGGCTCCTCATGACATCCTTCACATAGTAGGCGGTTTGAAGGAACGAGCCAGCACCTGTACCGCCCGCCAAACTGCAAACGATATGCACCTTGATTTCGTTGCCTTGGTGACGCTCAGGATCGACCATCAACAGTTTACGAAGGCTATTGTCAATGGCCTGAAGCTTGCCATCGGCAATGGCCGACATGTAGGCCAAGCGGGATGCCATTCTAATTTGTCCCGCGCCATCGTTGAGTTTCATTTTGATAACTTCAGGACTGGTGGTATCGAACCAGTCCAAAACAGTCGTGCTATCTTTGATTCGATTGATATATTGACCGACCGTGAAACTCTGGGTCGAGGAGGTCTGCACAGCCCATTCTTCACGCAGTCCCATTTCAGTTTTATACTTTTTGATATCGTTGGCGTCCGTATCAAAGCACAGACAGACAACGTTATCTTGATCGTCACGGTTAGGCAGACGGTCCATGAATTGTTTGTAAACCCCAGCGGTGATACGAGAGCCCACACCACCCAGGCCGATAATCAATGTCGTTGGAAACGACAGTTTTTTGTTGTTTTCGTTTGGCATATTATTAATGTTTTTTAGAGATTTATAGTTTTACAATAATGATTTAATCAGCAACACCACCAAAGTGGCTATAGCAGCAATCGTGGCAAACCAGAGAATCCAAATGGCCATTTTATAATACTTCTCATCGTTAACATTTCCGCCCATATACTCCAGCTTACCTTGGTATTTCTTATTTTGATAGACTTTTATGTCATCAGCCATTTCCACAAGCTCCGCTTCGTTTTCTTTCGGGTCATAGTCACCCATCTTCATCCTGAGAGGGTTGAAGCTTTCTTTCGTGATATACACCCATTCCTTCGACTTGCTTGCCACATACGTAATGTTTCCCGCAAGCGGCACGCGCCAATTGTAGGACCGCCTCTCATCCGGATACGGGACCAACCAACGTTTCACCCACGCAAGGAAGGTCTTTTCGCGTAGTTTGATCCCTCTTTGCAAATCAGTCTCACGCAACATACTTCCCTTCAGCTCCATATAGGTATAGTCAATCCTAGCTGACTTCTTAAAACGTTTCTTTTTCAGCAACGCCCTCAGGTAAACCGAGAACAGTATCAGGCCGACAATGGTCAACAGAACCCATAGACAACGCAAGAACCACGGGCGCTCCTTCTCAAGGGTAAAGTGTATAGTGTGCACTGTTTTAATGAATTGTTTGTTCTCATCTTTAAACGCGCCTTCCTTAGGGGTGGAAATAAGTCTAATGTTCACGTCCTTGGGGAATAAACATTCGCACCATCCGCCCTTGGGTCGTAAATCAATTTGAATTACGTCTTCATCAAAAGTAACCTTAGGTTGCTCAAACAAAAAAGGATTATCCACTTCCACATCAATGTCAAACTTCTTCGGGTCCAACGTATTGTCTTCATCACCTAATTCGTGCAACGTACCTCTGATGGGTTCTATCTCTAGTTGATGGAATGATCTGGAACCTATTTCTATGGTATCCATTTCTTTTATCGTCATGTCAGGTTGGACGGACTTACATTCGCTTTTTATTATCTTGGTAATGGGAGTCACGCGCTTTAAATAGCCGGGGCAATCGCATTCGGCGTAATACTGTGTTTCATCGTCCACGAGGTCAATCACGCATTCAAAGCCACCGTCCTTGTAGGTGGTCTTGTATTCCTTATTGTTGGCTTTCACCACAACGTTGGTCTTTTTCAGCATGTGTTCGGGCAAGTTCTGTTTCGCTTTTTCACTCAATTCGATACGGACCATGGCAGTGTTTTCGTCACGACAGATGGAAAACGTCTGGCTGTCAAGTTGTTTCAAGCTCTCGCCAATGGGTGTGAAACATGACGCTCCAAATTCCACATCCTTTACCAAAGGATAGATGCTCACATTCTTAATGTCGATCTTTTTGTCGAAACAAACGCTTATTTCGGAACCGGCGGGAATCGGCGCATCGGCTGTCAACTTCCACACACTGCCACTCAACAATACTTCTGATGAGGTTCTCATCGGATCGGTGGTCGGGGTCCCCTTATAAATATACTTCAGCTGTTTCTCACCTGCCTCCGCCTGGCTAACATTCGGCAAAACCACCGGCTTCACATCATCTTGATAAACCAGAAGCAATTCCTGAACAGGGAGTTCCACCTTGACGCTCAGGCAATTCGACGAGGATGATTTAATATCCATTCCCACCTCGCTAAAGCCAAGTATCTTTTTCGCGAAATGATCGCAACCGGCTTTGATGGTCTTCGTCTCAATGCTCGATTTGCCAATGTCAACCACCCCTAAAGTTTCGATAAACGCGGTAAAATCGCTATGTTCTATCATACTATGACCAGTTTGAAGATAACACACATTCAGCGTGCCTCCACCTACGATGGATTGAAACTTTTTCGTAATCTTCGAATAGCTTTCGGTATCCCAATAGCCGTCACCTATGATAAACAACCAATCTTGATATTGCTTTGAGGGCTTATAAACCGAATTGAACCCATCAATATCGTCAATTTGCGATTCATAATCAGTCACAAGGCCAAAATGCAATTTATCTTGAGGGACCTGCAAAATCTTCAATGGCTCCTTCTCTTTCGAAAAACATTTATCTTTACCATAAACAATCATGTAAACCTCATCATCCGCATCGCACAAGGTGATGATCATCTGTGCCGTATAGTTGGCCAACAAATACTTGTCGCCGGTCATGCTACCCGACACATCCAAGGTGATATAAACGCGTTTGGGCTGTTGAGCCTGAAGGGCGACAAGGCCCAGCAAACAGGCTAAGAAGAGAAACCATTTTTTCATTTTCAAAACAGACTATTACACATGCAAATATACAAATAAATATACGAATATCAAAATCACCCTAAAATTCCTCTCAACATCAAGAAGGTCAGCACCAATATCGCAGCGATTGACAGAGCCATCAAAACAGTAATAATGATACGATAGTATTTCTCGTCGTTTTTGCCACCACCATTATATTCCAAATGCCCTTGGTATTTCCCATTTTGATAGACTTTTATGTCATCAGCCATTTCCACGAGCTCCGCTTCGTTTTCTTTCGGGTCGTAGTCGCCCATCCTCATCTTGCGCGGGTTGAAACTTTCTTTTGTGATATACACCCATTCCCTTGACCTACTGGCCACAAATGTAATGCCTCCCGCAGAGGGCACACGCCAATTGTAAAAGCGCCGCTCATCCCGGAATGGGACCAGCCAACGCTTCACCCAAGCCAGGAATGTCTTTTCCCTCAATTTGATTCCATTTTGCAAATCGGTCTCTCGCAACATGCTCCCCCTCGTCTCCATGTAGGTATAGTCAATCCTGGCCGATTTCTTGAAACGGTTTTTCTTCAACAATGCCCTCAAATAGAAAACGAACAACAACAAGGCCGCTATGGTAATCAGCACCCAAAGGCAGCGAGAGAACCAAGAGCCCCTATCGACAATAGGCACCACCCTGGGAATTACGATTTGTTCCATCTCACCATCACTTCCCGATTTTGGGGTCAAGATTATATCCACTGGAATCTTTTCTGGAGAGAAGCAATTGCACCAATCTCCACGAAGCCGAAGCATAACATAAATCGAGTCGCCTCTAACCTCAGCGGCAACCGTGTCGAGCAAAGCATCATATTTAGGATCCAAGGTAATATCATAATCATCAAGGTTAATGGGTTTCTTGTAATCGCTTGGCTCAATCGAGATTCCAAATTCATAGCCTTTTTTAAGTTCCTCATACGGAACGCCTTTGACAACCCTTTCGGGAAGCGTATCAATCTTGAGATCATTCGGAACAACAGGACACTTGCCGCCTTCACCCACAACAAAGCCGTGCTCATCGACCGCATTAAAACTCATAGCCTCGATAAACACCGCCGATTCCAACCTCATGTCACTTACATTTGAGATGGCCAGTTTCATGTGATAGGTCCTGTTGGGCTCCAGATCGACTACCGCCTCGAAAGGCCCCACGTAACCATCAAATTGCATCTGCGGCGAACCTTTAGGAAGCATCGTAAGATACTGTTCGTTGACGCCCTTACAGTTATCGGGATCATAATCCGGATGAATATTGTTAACCGAGACCGCGTCTTTTGTGCCCGGTATCAAAGCTATATTCTCAGTCTTCCCCGTTTTGGTGTCTGTGACAAAAAAACCAAAAACGTCATTAAATTGCGAGCAGCTATACTCGGGATACTCTTCCGAGGCAAACACATATCTGAATTGGACATGTTGAGTCACCGATGAGAAATCGAACTCCAACACGGCGGGACAATTCACCGGATAGGGCTTAACTATCTTCTCAAGCTCTTTGCATTTATGACCACTTGGACTCGCCTCAGACGTCTTCCCGTCATGGTCGTTCGGGCCTTCAGCCATTTTGCAGTTTCCCGTACAAATAATGATACCTGATGAGAAAAAACCAGGAAACTTTTTTTCATTGTTTGTAAAAGTACCCAATTGGGATGATTGTTTCTTTTTCAATTTGTCGTCGGTACCGTTGAATTTAGCATTGCTGATCTTTACGCCGTTACCCTTGACGAATTCTTCCACAACTTCTTGAGCGGTTTTTCCATTGCAAGAGTTAACGCTTATCTGGCCAAAGCCACACGTGGCGATCGCCAGAATGCACATCAATGTTACAGAAAAGACTCTTTTATTCATCTTTAGCCTTATTAAACTATAAAACTCCTCTTAACATCAAAAACGTCAGCACCAATATCGCAGCGGCCGACAAAAGCATCAACACTCCCAAAACAATTCGACAGTATTTCTCATCGTTACTACTCCCGCTGTTATATTCCAGACGGCCTTGATATTTATTGTCTTTATAAACCTTGATGGTTTCCATTTCCACCAACTTATTCCCATCAGACTTGGGATCGTAGTTTTCCATCCGCATCGTACGCGGATTGAAACTGTTTTTAGTGATATAGACCTTTTCTTTTGATTTAGCGGCCACAACGGTCATGTGACCCGCTGCGGGGACTGTCCACGGAATGGAGCGTCGCTCATCACGGAACGGAACCAGCCAGCGTTTCACCCAAGGAACAAACCCCTTGGCGCGCAGCTTAGGCCCTTTTCTCAATTCGGTCTCCTGCAATATGGATCCTTTTAATTCCATGAAAGTGTAATCAATCCGTGCCGATTTCTTAAAACGGTTTTTCCTTAGCAAAGCCCACAGATAAAAAAGGAACAGCAGCAATGCAGCTATGGTAACCAACACCCCAAAACAGCGTCTTAACCATGAGTTCTCCCTAACAACAGGTATTGTCATCGGAATCACCACCCTGCTTTGTTGTTCGCCATCCTCCCCTACTTCATAAATAATGACAACTTCCACTTCTATCTCATTGGGAACAAAACAATCGCACCAATCGTTTCTGGCACGGATACCCAGAATGATGGTATCTCCAACTTTATTAACCTCGATCGGCTCCAACAAGTATGGATAATTGGGATCTGCCGTGACATCGATAATATTGACATCTTTGAGCAAATTTCCAGGATCCTTGATCTCCCCCCGAATCTCTGATCCTTTTTCCAAAAGCGTTAGGGTCAAGGTGTCGCACTTAACCTCGGGAAGTGTATCCGTCGAGACATAGGTCGGCTCTGGCTCTACTTCGACTGGCTCCTCCGGAGACACAGTATCCAAACCCTCTATCTCACTCGGAACTTCGCTGAAAATAAGATTTCCTTCATCATCGAACTGGTTAAGCACTTTCGAGTTTGACCCCACTGTATATGCATAGCTCTCATACGAGCCCAACCCATAGACATGCGCCACAAAGCCTCCAGAGGCCGCCTCAAGGGTATGCGATCCATGCTGGACACTGACCCGTGCATACGACAGCTCCTTTTTACTTGGCACAGGTTGAAACTCTGAGGCGATTGATTCTCCGTCCAAGGTAATACCCTTCACCTGACTGGTTTGCGTAACAATGTTTACAAAATGATGGTTCGACACCACTGTATTATAAGTACAGAAGGTGACTTTATCCATTTGCTGTTCTATAGGGTTGATGTTTACCATCGAGGGATCGCCCATGATTCCACCCATAGTGGAACTGGTCAGATAAAGGCAAATCACGACAGGATCACTAGTTGAAATATACACTGCTTCTTTTTTCTTGCTATCCAATTTGAAATCATACGATTTGTTTTTGCCAAGAGTGCGTTTTAGTTTCCCATCGATGTATATCCGACAGCCTGAAGTTATCGAAGTAATCCTGACCATATCGTTATCACGCAAAGCCGTTGCGGTCACCACAAAATGCTTTCCGAGATATGCCATTGGAGTGCATTGTTCAAAAACGGCGTCATAGCAACATCCATTCTCGGGAATCTGAGTATCGCCTCCCGAAAAAACCGCTATTCTCTTTCCATCCTTTGCCATGACAGTCGTGCCCGAAATATCGCCAACGGCGCTGATAAACAAATAGCACTCGCCTCGGTTAAGTTTGATGGTCCTACTCGAAAAGGACGGGACATACCCAGCCAAACCACCCTTGGGGTCTATTTCGATCTCCGTATCATCCTCGGTCCCCACAATCAACAATTTGGAATACAACCCTCCTTGTCCCGCTCCGAATCCAACTTCGTAGGACTGTACCATATAATTGCTCATGAGGATATTCGTTGGCAATACGTTGGCTACATCATAAGTTGCCGTCACAAAGTTAGAGGCATATAACGACACTTCCTCTGTCGCGGTAACATGAAGCGCCTTACGCTCTATTTTGTTCATGTCAGCCATAAGACCTTCGGAATTCGGAATCAACACCGTTGTTACATCTCCAGGGACTACGGTAAATGTGGTCGACCAACCCGTCAACGGATTCTCCACCTTACCGCTGCATGGTTGCTGACCTGCGACAAGAAGCTCCAGTTTAGGTGTTGATTCTGGCCAATTGGGCAAAAACGAAACCCAAAAGTCCTTTCCCATTGTACTAATGTTTTGGGCCCGCCCATTGATTCCAAGGGGCATTAAGAAAACCAACAAACAGAACAAAAAGAAATGCTTAACGGAATTCATAGCAATGATTTTATTAAAACAAACAACACGGCACCCAACGCCATTGCTGAGATTGTAATAAATATCACAACAAACATGATAAACTTCTTTTCGTCATCCTTTCCGCCTGGTTCATAGGTCAGCGATCCCTCGTATTTCTTTACTGAATAAACTTTTATGGGGTCCGTCATCTCAATTGTCTTGACCTTTCCCGCTTCAGCCAAATCAAAGTCTCCCATCTTCATCTTTACAGGGTTGAAGCTACTCTTCTTGATATCGACTTTTTCTTTCGATTTGTTGGCAACAAAAACTATCGATCCTGCGGGCGGCACCTTCCATTCCATCCTACGCGACTCATCCACAAAAGGAACAAACCATCGTTTAAACCAAGAGCCAAAGCCTTTTTTACGAAGTTTTCGGGGCTTTCCATTGGAGGTTTCCCTCGGACGGCTGCCCCTCAGTTCCATATAAGTAGATGCGATTCCCGCATTCTTCTTAAATCTTTTTTTCTTCTTGATTGCGACCAAATAGGCAATGTTCAGAAGCAAGGCAATTCCCAAGATCAAATAGTTCTTGCATCGCACCACCCAACAGCGTTTATCAACGGGAATCCAAATCGGTATCACAAAACCCTCATACGACTTATCGTCAACAACTATTCCCTTCGAAGAAACAAGCGTAACCTCATAGTACAACGAATCAGGGAAAGCGCATTCACACCAGCCGCTATTAGGACGTTGAACAAACGACAATGCAAAAGAATCTTGACTATATGTCAATTTTTCGGCAAATGGATAGTTGTTCAAATCTTTTACCGTTTGATTATCAAACACACCAATAGTGGCGACTTGCCGAAATACCGTATCATCAACCTCCCCTCCAAACGACACTCCTTTTTTCAGCTCTTCAAACGTGACAGGATCGAAATACTGCGGCGGCAGAGTAATCAACGGCACACACTCGGGCGGGCACACTTCGATGTTTTTTTCCAGATATTGTTTATCGGAAATACGGCTGAAATAGCCAGGGCTCTCTACGTAGGCAAAATAGGACAGTTCCTGGTCGGGCATGGATGCCACAGCAAAAAACGACGTATCGGCATTATCGTATTTCATCGTCAACGTGTCGTTCCCCACCACCATTTTCACATCCATTTTCTGCATCAAAGGCGGGGGAAATTTCCGAGCGAACTTGTCGGTTGCCATCAGCCTTATAAGCGCTTCATCTTCCTTTTCGCAGATGTAGTAACGGTTCGGGGATGCTTCCACCAACGTATCCTTTGTAACCGACCAGGGGCGCAATAATATAGCCACGTCCACATAAGGATAGAGTTTCAGGTCTTTCACATCAACTTTTTGATTGAATTGGACTTTTACCGTATCATTGGCGGGAATCGTTTGAGGACTGCTCAATTCCCACACCATACCATTTAGAAAAGGCTTCCCCTTGGAAACGAGCTTTTTGGTGGAAGGATTGCCTTTTACAACCACCGAGAGTTTCGTCTCGTTGCAGGTGGTTTTAACGATCTTAGTCTCATCGGCAACAGTTTGACTCGTTTGATAAACCAAAAGGCAGCGCTCGAGGGGAAACTCCGAACAAAACGACACATTCTGGTCATCTTGCTGATACAATTTAACATTGGTATGGCTAAACCCAAGGATACGGTTGGTGAAATACACACAATTCCCCAAAACCGAAGACGCCGTGGTGTCGGAGTACCGAATGTCAACCGTCGGAGAGTTCAACGATTCCAAAAAAGTAGTAAAATCGTATTTTACGGTATCTACATTGCCTGTTTGAAGGTAGCACACCTGCAGGTCGTTGTCCTCTATCAATTGCGCCAACTGCGGGGTGGCGACGCCAAACTCCGCTTTTGCCTTGACACCATAGTTCCAGGCTCCGTCGCCAATGATAAAAAGCCAGTCCTGATATTGGACATTGGCTTTGTAATCCTTAAGAAACTGAGACACATCGGATATTTCATAATAGGCGTTCTTCCCCTTAAGATTATTGTATTCTATTTGCAGATTCTTATAGCCTTCTGCGCTGCTGATATCGTGCTTGCTGCCAAGATAATACACATAAACACGGTCTTCCGCATTACTAAAGACAGCAATACTCTGTGCAGCGTAATTAGCCATCAGATATTTATTTCCTTCCATACTACCGGAAACATCCAAGGTTATATAAATCCGTTTGGGTTTTTGGGCAGCGGATTGCGCATGGCTAGCAAACGACCCAACCAGCAGTACAAACACAACCAATGTTCTTATTATCACTTTCATAATACTTAATTCATTTTGGGGACTTATTCTCAACCGACAAAGATACAAAACTCTCCCCGTTATTCCAACAATTTCTCAAAAACTCAGTTTTTCATTGAATTCCACTCCGTTTTTATACATACCTCCCACCATCACCAAGTGGTTGTATACATCGCCGAAGAGCAGCACCTTCCTTTTGTTGTCCTGTTGGTCCAAAATGGCCCCGCCTTCGACGCGCCAGTGCAGCTCATCCACATTGTCGCAACCGACAGCTTGGAACCAGGGGCTTGGAGGATCGATTTGCTTTAGCTCTACCACCGTACCTCCTACCAATTCCTCGCAGAAGAAACGCGTGGTAGCAGGCAAGATGGTATCAAAGAAATAAGGTGTGAGCTGCCCCCAATCGTCCACATGAAGGTGGTGTATGGACTCCCCGTAACAAGTATGCAGTTCACTACGCATCGGTTCGCCATTGGCCTTCTTTACGGTTTGAGCCTTGTCGTGAATGGCTTTGGAACCTTGCATGGGATTGAACACCAGTTCGGTGAACGACGTGCCGAAAAAGCCTAAAATGCCATCAACATGCAAATCAAGGATCCCGTCAAAAGGATACCCATAGCCGTAAGGAACGATGTGATCATCATCGCCATGGAACGCGATGATGCCTGTCTCAGGCGAATTCGCCAGCATCGAGAGGTCGTGAACCGCACCCCACATATTGGCCACGGCTTTGACTTTGAATTCACGGTCAATATCGCCACTCAGGGCTCCGATGGTTCCTTCCTGAACCACAGCATCGGGGCGGTTTTCGTCACGCATGAATGCCAGGTTGAGCGCCGTGATGGCACCCGCGCTGGAACCGGCGGCAAAAATAAGATTGGGGTCGATGCCGAACTCGTCGGCGTTCTCAATCAGATAACACACAGCGGCATGGGCATCCTGCAAGGCGCGGAAACCCGCCCGATCCACATCGTCGGCCGTGGGACCGAAGCCCATCCGGTAGTTGATGGATGCGACCACATAGCCCCGCTCGGCGAAATGCCATGCCATCTCAGGATATCCGATGGATTGTTTGTAGCCATTACAGAAAGCCCCGCCATGGATGAGCAGCAACAAAGGATGCCGGCCCCCAATAGAGTAATCCACCGGATAATACAAATCCATGTCAAGATCCAGACTCCTCTTGAAGAGCAGTTCAGGGGTCTTACGGAGATATATCACGGCAAAGCTCTCATCCGTCTCAGGATAACTCTTCCAATAGCCCTGAACGTCGCGGGCGTAAACCCGACCCTGTTCGGTGGTCACCTCATAACATGGCTCTTTATATTGCGACTTGAAAGGCAGTTCTTCGTTAGGCGCCAGCAGCAAAGTAAACGCTGTGCCATCAATCGTCCCTTCCAGCCGGTTTTTCTTCAATTTAACTTTTGTCAGGTGCTTTTCAACACCACCAATCCTCAAGGTGCCCTTCCCGCTTCTCTTCAAATCCGCTGAAAACCCAACGGGGTCAGCCACCAGTTTCCCCTTGTCGAAATAGACCTTGCCTTTCACGTTGCCCTCCTCCACCTGGATTAGCACGACCACGCAATCCTTACCTTGGTAAAGCCCCACGTATGGCTGGCCAATTTCCACCTGTTGGAAATCAATTCTTGCACACGATGACAAGATCAACAGTATGCTGACAGCAGCAACTGATAGAACTTTAATAATCTTATTGTTTGTAACACCCATTGTTCTTCCTCCTTAATCCAACAGTTTCAAAAGAAATTTGTAATCCACCTCTTTGGGATCGCCATAAAGTTGGATGAAGGCCTGCTTTTGCGCATCCACTTTACTAAGCAAACGTTCCATCGGAAAGTTGTCGCCGGGACAATCTCTACTTGCATGAAGGTCTTTATGCCTGCAAATGACGATATCGCCATAAGCCAGGCTGAGCACGCTGAGCAACATAATGGAGGCATCCAATTGTTTATCCTTCATCGTTTCGTAGTTGAAATTCCCCTCGAAGCATACGCCAATGCTGACCGAGTTGTAATGATGGACTTTGTCGTTGACGTGCGCGCCTTTCTTCCATCGGGGACGGCCCTCATAGATCTCACCATTTTTCCGAATATAATAGTGGTAACCAATTCCGGCCATTGGTGGCTTTCGATTCAGATGCCATCGATGTATATCCTCTACTGAATAGGATCCTCTTCTCCCGACATGATGAACGACGACGTATTTTGTCTTCGCTCGGGTTGTCAATGGCTCTGTGAAAGTGAATTTTGTGTGATGAATCATAGCGGTTCGGTAACGGATTTGTCGGACACAATGAGTTGACCCACAAATGCTATAATGAGCACTATGAGTGAATGGAAGATGAGCATGCGGGGAAATAGAATCGGAGTGATTTGCAATTTCTTTTTTTCGCAAATCTTTAGCACGAGTCTTCGACAAAACTTGTGATTGACCGAAGCATCGTAACCCAAATAAGCAAGATAGTAGTTTTCGGTATCAAACTCATTATCAGCAAACAAACTATCATTCACAAACTCAGCATCCTCCCTCATCTTTTCTGGAGTACACTCTTTTTGCAGGAAAGCGTCGATGCCAATCAATTGATGACGGAGGTCTGTTTTAAATCTTCGTACGTTTTCAAGATTCTCCTTAACGCTATCCTTCAAGCTGTTTTCGTCCAAATTGTAGGAAAGCGGGGTGGTTTTAGCCCATCGGGCAACATCTCGAAAGATTGGATCCAAGAAACTGCAAGTGTCATCCACATCCAGACTATCAACAGGAACTCTTGTGTTTGTTATTCTAATTGTATGCTTGGAAGTATCCCGAACGGCCACAAAACACAAAGAATCCACATCAGCATCAACAAGCACATATTCTAGAGGAGAGTTTTGGTAAAAACCGACAGTGTTATTCTCGGCCACCCCCTCCAACCAACTTGAGATGTTTTTTATACTCTTATTATTTATATCTACATATCGGTTTAACTCTTTTGTCAAGTGTCCTTGTTTAAAATTTGTTTTGATGGTATGAGTAATCACCATAAAATCATCTTGATATGAAGTATCAATGGTCTCTTCTGGTCGCCCACTCACTTTCCCATGGTCGTGAAAAACGCCATCCATAGTGCGGTCATAGTCATCAAGCATACCCACGCAAGTCTCAACAAGATTTCGGTATTTACCGACTTCATTCGGCATCTGTCCGAGTATAGCATCGGGCATGGCACCACTCGTCTCAAGCAGCGGAGAGTACATAATACCCTGCATCACTATTCCCAAAAGCAAATTCCAAAACATGGCATATACTAGTACCACCGAAACCTTAGGCCAATTGGTAATCTTCCTCAGCTTGAAGCGGCAATAGTAAGGCGAGTGCTGGCGCACCTCGCCCCACAACATAATCGCTACGATGACAAGCACGGCAACCAAAGACCACCAAACCATCGCTTTGCTCAGTTCGAGTTGGCTTTTAATTAGATCTTCGCTGACGGCGATGGCAAACCAACCCATCAACAAGGCCACAACGACACGCGAATGAAACACCTTGGCGCCCACTCGCCGTCTCGGTTTAACTTTTCGTGTAATAGGAAAAATAAAAGCAACCACCGACATGACGAGCCATATTCCCAATAACCACAAGAAATTGTTTGTATCAAAAAAGTCATTGGTCCAGCCGGAAAGCCAGTCCCCTTGATCCGATGGCCGATCGAAGCACATCATTGAAACGGTCATCCAGACAACCATGTAAAGCATCAGGGAAAAACGCCCTAATTTTAGCCATCTCATCCATCCACCAAAATCGCATTCCAAAGTGGCATGCTTGGTTAGGAAAAAAGCGCTTATTTTGTCCTGAGTGGCTTCTTTAACCAGATTTTTTGCATCGTTGCGGTGAATGATTAGGCGCAACTCTTTCTCGGGATTATAAAGGAGGCGAGGTTTGTCGTAATAGCTTGGAGGCACCATCTTGTTATATGCCTTATCCATAAGAAGGTCGGCATATTTCGAAACCACAAAGGTCATTTCTTCATCGTTCAAGGCATCGCGTTTCTTATAGCAATACATACAATAGCGTAGTTTTGCGCATAGCATCAGATACACCTTTGACTCGCGAAGCTTCGAGCGCATTTCGTCGAAACCTGGGGTGATGGCAAACACATCGTCGTGAGTGTCAACGGCAAGCAAGAACTCAAGCAGGCAAATCCTCATGAAAACCTGGCTTTTGTTAGTGCTTTTGAAAAAAGGAAAATTAAAGAAAACCTTTTGGGCCGAAGCCAAATAATTGTTGAACGCCTCTTCCCAATCTTTGTTTACAAATGTTGTTTCGCTTATGTCCTCTGCAAAATAAAGCAGGTCATATCCAGTATCTTTTCTATTGGTTAGGGAAATGGATTCTATCATCCTTGGTTTTTCACCCGATAATGTTCCCGAATCCAAAAAAAATTGGACGAAATTGCCGCTCATCCTAACGAAGATCCTTTCATTTAAATCTTCAAGGCCTTCGCAATAGACAGCATAATGAAAGTCCTTCTTCAGGTCGTCACAGACCTCATCCCTACGACCTCCGCCTGGATTTAAATCGTTGTATGGTTTAAATATGAACATAACAAAGAGTCGATAGCGTCGTTAAAATAATTCATTATATCCTCAAAGTCGTCGGAGTTTTTCGGCAGGTATTTGTTGACGTCAATGTTGATGTCAATAAAATACCTCAGCCGCCTAAATGATTCGCGAAGCCTCATCACCCCATTACGGTCTTCGGGCATGGAGGCCGCAACCTGATAGAATGACAGCATGAGGTTATAAAGGGAAAACAGTTTCTTCTTTTCCTTCTCTTCTTTCTTCTTCGCCTCTTCTTCTTTTTCCACTATATTATAAAAGTTATTCCAAACCCAGGTGGCAAAAACCGATTTCTGATCCTTGTTTTTATTACCATCAATAATAGCATCACGTCTGATGACATTTCGAGACCCATAGTGGCGAAGGAATGTGGAAAACTCGGCTCCCATGAAATCTTGGAATTCATGGAATCCACATTTGGGGACTTCATTATTAGCCCTGGAATACATCTTTTCCAGATGTTGTCCAGAATATAAGAGGAAGTTCATTAAATCATTTAATTCATAAACGCAGCCCTTTACCTGCATTTTAATAAACAAGTCGATCCGTCTAGCCACAGCAGCAGCGGCGGTGGAGGCCTCTCCAGTTTTGCCGCTGAGACCAGGCGCTATCTCAATATACCAGCGCGAATGATTAAGAGATATGTCTTTTTCTTGCAAGTCGCCAAACACACCATTCACATCATCTGAGCAAAGAATTATCCATAGCCGGTTAAGCGGTCCCCGATTGTTAAGCACCCCACGGCAAAGCTTATATTCATCAGGATTGCTCTCGTGCTTTTCCGATAAGAAAGATAGAAAATCTAAATACTCATTTGATTCGTTACAATCAAAAATAATCATGTCAAACTTATAACGGCATAGATACACAATAGCCCTAAAGCGATCCGGCACCGCCCATAATTGAACCTTGTCTTTGCACTCAGAGAAACTAAAACTAGCTTCTTCAAAAAGCGCCTCATAATCAACAACTTTACCAGCTTTTATAGAAACAGTGGCAGGGGCGTGTTCTTCTAGGATGTCGTCTTTTTTCCAAACACCTTCATTCTCCTTTAAAAGCTTCTCAAAAAGCGAAAGGGTTTCCGTTTGTTCCGGTTTTGAAACCAGAAGAATACGCAAAATTACATCTTTAATTTCCATCTTGTCGTTTCAATTAATATTGCAACGGCAAAGATAAACACCATTTAGCACAAATCCAAGAACGTTGGCAAAAACCTAAGCGTTTTCCATCGGAATTGATCTGAAGAGTTTGAATTCTACCTTCGACAAAGGTCGAGCTCATCCTGCACTTGCTTGATTCTGCCGTCGCCCTCTTTCAAGTGGTTTTTCCTGATACTGAGCGCCATGACGAGATACTTTTCCGCTTCCTCGACCTGACCCTTTGCACGATAGGTACGCCCGATGCGCCAGTAGGTATTGGAAAACGAATAGTCACCCTCGTGGAGCAAATTCTCCTTGATTTTCAATGCTTTGAAATAGCATTTTAACGCTTCATCGTATTCTTCCATGTCATAATACACATTTCCCATGTTGTTGTATTCTGCGGCTATCGACAAGTGATAAAAACCAAAAACCCTCTCTTTGACACCCAACGATTTTTTGTGCAAGTTCAAAGATTCATCGTACTGCCCGGCAACCCTATAAAGGTTGGCAAAATTGTTATACGCATAAAGCGTCTCCTCGTTTTCCTCACCCGATGTTATCTCCAACACCTCAATGGCTTTCTTGAAAAATCCCCAAGACAGTTCGAACAAAGCATCGTCTTTTTCTTGTTCATACAATTCTTTGTATAGCCAACCAAGATCCCTATACACCTGACCTGTCTCGGAATTCACGACACCTAGTATGTCCTCACAAATTCTCAACGCCTTCTCAAAACACGTTTTTGCCCCAGAATGCTGTTTCCGATTCATTTGCACCTCGCCCATCAAGCGGTATGTTCTTGCCACATCGGGATGTTTTGGACCAAATTCTTTTTGGATTTTCAGTGCCTTTTCCAAATAGGCCCATGCCCTATCCAAGTTCTCATTCCCTTTGATTTCCTTCCAAACCCTTGCAATATCATCACATGCACCAGCTACAACCAAGTTGTCCGAACCGTAAATCAATTCAAGAAGCCGCAACCGATGCTCCAACAAAGCCACGGCTATCTTTTGGTTGCGCTTCTTAAGGAAGTTACCGTAAGAATGAAGCAAATCCGCAAACTTCATTTTGTCGTACTGGCTCTTCTCGGCCATGCGAACCGCTTTTTCGTAAATCTCTTTTGCACGACCCACCCGGTCATCGACCGACATACTTGTGTCAAGCATGACGACATTTGCCTCCATCGCAAGCGCATCAATGTCTTGATGAACCAATTCCAGCATCTTTTCCCATTGTGCGAAGTGGCTGTCGCACTCCTCCTCGATTTCAGCCAAAAGTTGTTTCGCCATCGCAATGTTACCTTTTTCAAACTCATTTTTCGCCTTGAGCAGTTTTTCACTCACTCCATCCTGTTGCTTTTTAATAATATCCATGGCTATATTGAAAATATATTGTCTATAATCCTTGATTCTTTGTTGGGTTTCACTATGGTCTTTATCCAATGCTTCCCTAACCTCCTCTGAAGCCTCCGTGCCCTTGAGTGCTTCTTTCCGTTGTTCGAGCTCTTCCAAATGATCCAACAACCTCTGATACTCCTTGCAGTTAGCGGCGAAGGGAAGGTTCTCCAGCTCGGCCACCTTTAACTCTCCAAGTTTTACCACACCATTCATCACATTCATTTCCATCGTTACCGATCCAAACAATCCCAGCCAGCCTTGCAGCAGTTGACTGATGAACCTGAAGCGCAACGCATCCCAATGGCTGTACGAATCCCAAAAATGACCGTAATGCGATTTAAGTTTTTCCTTGAAAGCCTTCAAATCGGCATCTTCGATTTCTCCGTCTTCCAAGTCCTTGCAGAAAATGAAAATCCTGGGTCTCTTTTTGGTTTTCCGCAGCTCCCTGACGGCCTCTTCAAATTCTTCAATGGTGTATTTACCTGCCTTGACATGGAATAAAACCACAAACACATCGCTGTCTTCAATCTCGCGGTCGTATTCGCTCTGTTTTCGTTCGTTGTTATAGGCGGCGTCAAAGTCCTCCCATTTGAACAAATACACTCTCTGCCCATATTTTTCAGCTGCATTGTCAAGCCATCGCACCATGTCGCCAAACATGACACGATCCATAAACAATTCATTTGAGGAAGCCAAAAATATTTTCATTTTTCAATCTTGATTATGTTTTCAATCGCAAAAATAAACAAAACCAATCCAACTATCAAAACAATTTAGTTTCTCGTGATTGAATTTTGTTTTTTTTGTGAAAAACATTACTTTTGCCGTTTATTCGGAAACATTTTTAGAACCATGACTGCCGACAGCAAATACGACGTCTTTATCAGCTATTCCCGAAAGGACTACGTGGATGAAAACAAGAAAGTCATCCCAGGGAATATCGTATCACAGATAAAGGATGCCTTCAAAGAAAACGACATCACTTTTTGGATGGATGAAGAGGGCATCTACAGCGGCGATGAGTTCGCTAAAATCATCGCAAAAATCATTAGGCAAAGCAGAATCCTGCTGTTCATATCAACCAAAAACTCCAACGCATCGGAGTGGACCAGCGACGAGATCGCCACGGCACGCATGTACAAGAAAAAAATCATTCCTTTTAAATATGACGATTCCTTTTACAACGAGGAAATTATCATTTTCATCGCCAAACTCGATTTTATCGATTACCTGGCCAGCCCCGAGCAAGCCATCAACAAATTGGTCAGCTCAGTAAAGAAACATCTCACCGAACTGGAAGAACAAAAAAGACACGAAGAAGAACTGCTACTGAAAAAGAAGCAGGAAGAAGAGGAACGTCGTCGAAAAGAATTGGAGGCGGAAGCCGAACGGCAACGGAAACTTGAAGAGGAAAAACTCAAGAAACAAATTAAAAAAGAAATCAAACAGCTAGCCATCGACCATCGCTTGCTTTCTGCTCAACAAGAAGTCATTGTGCAGCAGCTGCTCGAAAAGAACCTTGCCATTGGAAACGAGATAAAAACCTGCCCCGTCTGCAAAAAGCAAAATCCAATCGGAGCATCCTACTGCGAGCAGTGCGGTTTCCAGTTTCCACCCCTTTACGCCCTTGACGGAGCCAAAGATTATCCGTTCGATAAAGACCAACTGGCAATATTTACAAAAGCATGGAACGACAGAGGAACGGCACAGATAGAAAAGCTCGATCGGCTGCTTAAAGAACTGGAAACCGAACTCAAACAAAAAAAGCAGGAGCTCAAGGAAAAAAAGATTGAAAACGAAGAGCTTAAGGAAACACTCGACAGATTACGCAATAGCATGAGAGTTGAGGAAGCACAGCAAAAGGAACCTGCGAAGCTTCCAAAAAATTCTCAACAGCACCCCGAAGGCGCCCTCTGCGGATTGTTCTCTGTCAGCCCCCACGAAACGGTTTATTTTTCAAAAGGCAACCTGTTGTTCCAAAAAGATACCAACTTATACCGTTTTTCCGAGGTACAACATCTGACCTTAGTAAGGAAAGGGGATGCACCTCAAAACCCTCAGAATTGGACAGATCTTTTCTCGCAAAGCTCCATCGATTGGGGCGATCACCCAATCATCAACGGAGGCAACAAGCCAGGTCTTTGGCGTACCCCGACAAAAGATGAGTGGGATTATCTGTTCTTCGAACGTTCTACCGATATCAGATTTGTCAAGGCAACAATAGGAGCCACCAATGGCATCATCATCTTCCCTGACAAATGGGACGGTTATTCCCCTTTACAAAACATAAACAAAACAAAAGCTGATTATTCCAGCAACATGATATCAGTGGCAGTTTGGCAGAAATTGTTCGAGTCCAAAGGCGCAATTTTTTTACCAGCCAACGGCTACATCAAAGAAAACTCACCTGTATTGAATAAAAATCATTACGGATATTATTGGGCCGCTCCAACAAGTAATTCCAGAGACTATTATCTGTATTTCTACGGGCGCCATCTTGCTACTCACAACTTCGACCCCACTATTTCACGTAGCGTCAGACTTATTTACTCAACGACTAATAACCAATAGAAATCTTAATTATTTTCAATAAGGTTTTATCATGAAAGAATACATTCCCTCCCCTATCAACACCTCTGACATCGAGCTCACTGATGACCTAAAGCAGCTCGTGGAACAGCTTGCCCGCAACGTTCACGACATCTGGGCCGTCGGTCGCATCACAGACGGTTGGACCTACGGTCCCGAGCGTAACGATACCCTCAAACAACACCCCTGCCTAATTGACTACAGCGAACTCCCCGAAAGCGAAAAAGAATACGACCGCAACACCGCTATGGAGACACTGAAAATGATCCTGAAACTGGGATGGAAGATCGAAAAAGATTAATGACGATAACAAGCAATACGACAATGGACTTTACATTTCAATTTTGCGACAGCACACTCATGAAGATGTGCGAGAACACCTGCCAATGCTCCAATTACTATGAAAAAACCGCAACGACTGGAAATCCGGAGATCTCCAATATCGTTTGTGGCGCCTTGATTCACTTTGCTATTATAGTCGTTTGTGGCCTTTTGGCATGGCAAATCATCAAACTTATTTCCAATGGAATCAAATCTTATACAGAGAACAAAAGAGCAAAAGAAGCCAAGGAATTCGAAGTAAAATGCACCTATCGCACAAAGGCCCTCGATTATCTGAAAGACGAGTTGATATCATTTAACACAATCCATAAAAAGCTGGATGATGCGGAGAAGGAAAAAGAAGACCCCATCGAATCAGTTAAACAGCTCTTGGAGAAAATGGAAAAACAGAATGCCGAAATAGCCAAAAGTCCCTATCTCAAGGCTTTAAGTGTATTCCTTGGTGAGGAGTTGAAGGGCATAGTCAACGAGGAAACTCAAAATCCCACTGAATAATGACAAGAAAAAACCGCAAAACCCTACTGCTTAAATTTGACAGAGCACTGTCAAACAGCCTACTGAAACAGATTGGCATCCTAGCCCTTGTCTTGATCGGTACGCTACTCCTCTCATTCCTATTCCTGTCGTTTTCAAAAACACAATGGATTGAGGTTTGCCGGCAACAAGGAATCAGCCCCATACTCCTCCCCATCTATCTGGTGATCGACCCAAACGTTTTCAATGCACTGTATTTGGGAGAGGGAATCGCTCACGGCTGGACACTCATTGCCTGTTGCATCACATACCTCTGCGGCGTCATCATATTCAACGGCATGCTAGTAGGTGTGATCATCAATGCCATCAGCGCCCGCGTGGAAGACCACCGCAACGGCCTCACCCATTACCTTAATTCAGGGCATTATGTCATCATGGGCTACGACGACATGGTACCTTCGGTTATCGCCGACATTTTTTCAAAAGACAGCGAGGCCTACGTGTTACTCCTAACTGCCTACGATGCGAAACGAATTAATGAAAAGTTGAAGAAATCAGTGGCCAAAAAGCAACTTGACCAAATCATCGTCAACTATGGGCAACGAACAGCCAGCGAATACTATCCCGAGATCCATCTTGAATCGGCCAAAGAGATTTTCATCGTTGGTCGCCGGACCCAACCTTACCACGATGCCGTAAATATTGAATGCATTGACAGCATTTGCAATTATTTAAGCAACCACAAGTCGGACCAAATGCCAAGACGCATCACCTGCGTCTTTGAAGACCTGGACACCTACGCAGCCTTCAAGACCTCCGAGCTTTTCGGCGAAGTCAGCAAGTTAGGCATCGAGTTCGTCCCATACAACTTCTATGCAGGTTGGGCAAGACAGGTGTTCGCTACCCGTTCGTATAAAGAAAAGAGTGACCCAACCAAGGCTATCCCTTACCCGACAGTCTATGGCGACGGCATAGGCCCAAATGATGAAAAATATGTGCATTTGGTCTTTGTTGGAACAACCAACTTTGCCGTATCTTTCGCCATGGAAGCCGCTCACATGCTTCACTTCCCTAACTTTGACGAAGAAAAACTAAAACCCAAAACACGCATCACCTTCATTGACAAGAACATGGATCAAGAAATGCCGCTGTTCATCACCAGAAACCGACATTTCTTCGAGGTCCAGTCGTATTATTTCAGGGACCTCTCGAAACCAGGTCCCTACACCTGGCGTGTCGTTAGCGACCGGCTTTCCAACGAATTCAACTGTTATAACTTTTTGGACGTTGAGTTCGAGTTCATCAAAGGTGACGTGTATTCAAAAGAAGTTCAGCAATTGGTTCGAGATTGGAGTTTGGACAAAGAGCAACAGTACCTCTCCATTTTCCTCTCGCTTGCCGATCAGCGACTCAATTTCATGATGGGCATGAACATGCCTGACGAGGTGTACGAAAACGCCGTCCCTGTTTTCATCAGACAGGATCGTGCCGACAACTTTGTCACCAACCTCCGAAAAGCCGATGATAAAGAGCTGGAATACAATCACGTTGAAAACGGCGAATTGAAAACTATTAGACGTAAACGCCGTTACGCCAACCTCTATCCCTTTGGCATGGATGACATGGCGTATTGCAGTGATGAGCGCGTCATGCGACAAGCCAAACTTATTAATTATCTATACCAAACAGCCAACTACGAAGAATCCCGGTTTACTGACACGATCATCTTAAACGCCAAACAAGAAGCCTCCATCTGGGCTGATGCAGAAAAGTATTGGAAAGAGTTAACTGTTGCCTTAAGATGGTCGAATCTTTACTGTGCTTACTGCATTCCTTGCAAACTGGCCACATTGCGCGTGATGCGCGGTTTAAAGCCCGACGACACTTCGCATGATCTGTTCTCGCTCAATGACGATGAAATCACTCACCTCGCCCGCGTGGAGCACAACCGTTGGAGTGTGGAGAAACTCCTTATGGGATTCCAAAAACCAAGTCTTGACGAAGACAAATATGAGCATCCCGAGTTTAAAAAACAATTGAAAAACAACAAGAATCTGTTCATTCATCATGACATCCGTCCATTCCACAAACTTGACGATGTGCAAAAGATGGACTTTGAAATCTCCAAATACATCCCTTGGATCCTCAAAATGACCGAATAATGGACAAACTGGAACTGGTCTTGAAACGCATTGCGGCGAAGGAGAAATACACCATTGGCCGACTCTATGTCAATGGAAAGTTCTTCTGCAACACGCTTGAGGACATCGACCGGAAGCTGACCGACAAGATGACCGCGGAAGAAATCAGGCGGATCAAGGTGTATGGCAAGACCGCCATCCCCACCGGCACCTATCGGCTTACCATGAAGAGGAAGAGCCCGAAGTTCTCCAAAAACCCGTTCTACATGATAGTGTGCGGTGGCTACATGCCCCGTCTGCTTCGTGTACCCGGCTTTGAGGGAATCCTTATCCACCCCGGCAAAGACGAGAGCAACACCGAAGGCTGCATCCTAGTTGGTTTCAACATCAGGAAAGGCTGCCTCTCCAACTCGGAAACCGTGTGGAAAAAGTTGATGGAGAAGTATTTTCTGCCAGCAAAAGAGAAAGATAATCCGATTACGATAACGATTTACCAAAAACTCTCATGACGACCCTATTTTGTTTGCTTATATAACTATCTTTTAAAAGTATGGAGCAAGTTTACGACATATTTATCAGCTATTCTCGTAAAGATTACCTGGACGAAAACCAGAACATCATTCCAGACAATGTGGTTTCAACCATCAAAGACACGCTGACCAAGGAGGGCATCAGCTTTTGGTTCGATGAGGAATGCATTTACTCAGGACAAAACTTCATTGAGAAAATCGTAAATAACATCGAAAGTTCAAAGCTATTCCTCTATCTTTCCACCGCCAACGCCAACAATTCAAGATGGACCTGCAAAGAGATTGCCAGCGCCAACGAGTTCGGGAAACCCATCATCCCCGTTCGCATCGACAGGTCTCCATACAACAAAAAAGTCATGTTTCTCATTTCGGACCTTGACTATATTGAATACTATAACAATCCTGAAACCGGACTCAGGGACATGGTGCTGTCAATCAAAGCCCACCTCCAAAGCCTGAAGGAAGAAGAGGAAAGAAAGAAGAAAGAGGAGGAAGCCCTACACGAAGCCGAAATTAAACGCCTTGAGGAAGAACGTCGCAAAAAAGAGGAGGAAGAGCGGCGTCGTCAAGAAGAACAGAAAAGAATAGTTGCCGACATCGAGTTAGCATGTACCAGATTGAACAACGAAGAAAAGAAAATAGAGCTCGATCGAGGCATCCTTTTGGTAGACATCGAAAGAGTTATCGACACCGAGCGCAAAGAACAATTGAGATCGTTCATCATCTCCAGTAGTCCAATTCGGCAAAAACTCGTTACCGAAACTAAACAATTGCAAGAAAGAGTACATGAACTCGAAAAAGCTCTAGAAGCACTTACAAGGGATAGAGAACAGCTCGAACTAGAGTTGGAAGAAACTCGAGTTGTTGAAGACCACAGAGAAACCATCCAAAAGTTAAAAAAAGAACTGGCCGAAAAAAAAGCAGCTTTTGAAAGAAGCGAAAAAGAGTGTCAACTATTGGGCGGAAAACTCGACAGACTGCAACACCAACTCGAGGAACAAACATTAACCAACACAACAAATGGAGCTACGCACTTGAAAATATGGCCATGGATAGTCAATGGTGTCATGATGCTAGTTGCCACCTTTGTATACTTCACATTTTCAAATTCGTACAATAAAAACTCAATTTTCAATGAGGTATCTCTATTTAATTGGTTTTTTGTTATCGGTGTCAGTTTTTCTATAACAATTCTCCTATTAACCTTTAATACCCTTCTAGCTTTTGTTGGTTTTAAACGCAATTCAGAAACGCACTTCAAAGATGTTTTTCAAAACAGACTCCATAATCAATGGAATCATTATGTTCTTTTTATTCTCTTTATGGTAGTCCTTGCTAGCTCCTGGGGCAATCTATGCAATCTCTTACTCTATGGCGGGAAAGCCCATTGCTATGTATACAATTGGAACAATATCTTAATAGATCCGATTTTAGATGAACCGTTGTTTCGATTACTACCATTTCTTGTTGCTTCCATACCACTTGTTTTTATTGGACAGAAACGATGGATGAAAGTTTTAAAATCAATTCTCTTTATTGCTTTTGCGGTAGCAATTGAATATATTCAAATAATCTATTGGACTTATGGGAAGATCGATATCTCCTGGCCTAATAATATCTATCCAATACAAGGCCAAGGAGAGATATACGCAATTGTTTATGGATTAGTTTTTTATGTTGCGTTTAAAACAATTAACAAGGAGGACGAAGGACGAAAAGCCAAGGCGTTTATTTACGCACATTCCTTAGCCTTTGTTGCTTCCATTCTTGTTCACGCACTAACTACTCTATCATTGATGACAATCGAAATGCGTTGACCCTATACACCAAGATCATTTTTTGCACAGTTTTTGTAGAAACACACAACTCAAAAGCTTACAAAAGACTAGCCGCCATGTCACCTAAAAAAAGAAAGGGACTTTTGAGAAAGTTCCTTACCGTCATCCTCATTGTCATCGGAACCTCAGCATTTGCGCAAAGCAACTACTACGCCAAGCAAGCTGCAAGCTACACAAGCGAAGCGCAATACTATATCAACAAAGCCGATGGCTACGACCGAGAGGCGAAATACTACAACGACAAGGCTGTCAGCTACCTCCGCGAAGTGGAGTACTACCTGCGCAACGGCGACTACGACCGAGCTGCATCCAACGCCAAATGGGCCAGCGATGCCGCCGACCAGGCCATGACCCAAGCCAAATACGCCAACAACGCACGCGACAAAGCACGTGACCAACTACGCTATGCCAGAGACGCCATGGACAAAGCAAAGCGATGAAACCTCAACGAAACTTCTTCCACAACCTTGCCACCAGCCAATGCGGCAAGATGGCAATCAAAGGCGGAAGATAATAGTTCATTAATCCTGGCTTCACCACACGGCGCTTGTGGAACAGGCCTCGCAAGGCCCTGCGCACCAACCAACGCGGTGTGCCAATCAAACCGATGTTGACACCCAACTTCAAGAGCGAAGGCTTCAACTTGTATAACGGCGTGGCAATGGCTGCGGGACAAACCGTGGTTACCCCTACCCCATACGGACGCATCTCAAAGAAAAGCGACTTGCTGAAACTCTTCAAATAGGCCTTGGTGGCGGAATAAACCGCGATGCCGGGACAAGGCAACCTGGCTGCCATCGACGACATGTTCAAGATATAGCCGTGACCACGACGCTTCATCACCTCACCGAACAACAGGCACATCCTCGTGGGAGTCAACATGTGAAGCCTCATCATCGCCAAAGCACGAGCCTCGTTTTCAGTAGTGAGCTCCTCGAAAAAGAACATTCCAGCATTATTAATGAGCACTTCCACCTCGATGGACTGCTCCTGACAAAAGGTCATCAGCTCATCAGCAGCGGTTTCGGCAGATAAATCCTGAAAACGGGTAACCACCCTAACTGGATAGACCTTTGAGAGTTCCTCCGAAGCCTGCTCCAGCTCCTCCTGCCGGTTGCTCACCAACACAAGGTCATAGCCTTTCTTGGCTAACTGACGGGCGTATTCCAAGCCCATTCCTGAACTGCCTCCCGTGATCAATGCCCAAGCCATCACAAAGTCATTTCTGCTTCGTCGATTTCACGTTGCAACTTCTCGGGCAGATGCTCCACGCAATGATGGCACTTCATCTCCAAAGTGTACATCCTTCCGATACAATAATTTGAATGCTTGCAGCCGCTGCGAGTGATCTCGCCACGCTGAAGTTTGTTCACAAACTCGGTGTCGTGCACCAAGGCGCGCGCCATCTGCAAGCCCATGAAGCCAGCGTCGAGCACCTCTTCCATCTTCTCCTTCGAGATAAGGCCTCCCACATAGATCAAAGGCAACTGCAAATTGGCTCGGAACACCTTGGCATCGTCGAGGAAATAACCCTCGCTGTAAGGCACCGTTGGCACCATCAAACGACCTGCCACGGCGAGTCCGGCCTTCAACCACCAAAACTTCCTCATGTCCATGTAATAGGCCATGGTCTTCAAAGGCATGGCGCCACGCATCACCTCCATCGGAGCCTTGCTCACGAAGCCTGCCGTCAACACCAGGGCATGTACGCCGAGCCTTTCCAACTCTTGCGCCACCTTGAGGCATTCCTCTTGCTGCATGCCACGACGGAAGCCGTCGTGCATGTTCACCTTGACCACCACACCCATGTCGTCCTTGGCCTGGCGCATCACCTCCTCGATGACCAGACGCATGAAACGCATCCTGTTGTCGAGACTGCCACCGAACTCGTCATGACGGTGGTTGGTATAGGGCGACAGAAACTGGCTGATCAGATAGCCGTGACCGGCGTGAATCTCCACACAGTCGAACCCCGCCTCACGTGCCAGGTTCACGGCATGGCCGAAGTCCTTCACCAAGTCGTAGATCTCTTCCTTGCGAAGCTTACGCACAAAAGTGGGAGAATACAAGTTGAACCCATTGGAGGCTCCCACCGGCATGCATCCGCAGGTGGCACGATGCGTCATGTTGCCGCAATGGCCCAACTGGATGGAAGCCTTGGCGCCCTCGGCATGGATAGCGTCGGTAAGATGCCTCAACTCGGGCACGATCTCCTCACGCATCCACAGCTGTCCGTCGAACGACAGCCCTGAACGGCTCACAGCGGCATAAGCCACCGTGGTCATGCCCACACCACCTTTCGCGACCGCCACATGATAGTCGAACAGCTCCTTCGTCGGCCTGTTGCCATGGGCCATGTTCTCGAAAGCGGCCGAACGGATCACCCTGTTGCGCAGGGTGACGGGTCCAATCTGACAGGGAGTGAATATCTTCGATTCCATAGTTACCAGATAAAGGGAATGATACGTTTCGTTTTCTTCGTGTCGAGCTCGGCACCGAACTCCTTTTTATATGCGTCATAGATGCGATGCGCCCGGGGAGCCAAGTTGGCAAAGGTCCACCAGGCAAACACGGCGCCGGCCAACGACCAGGTGAGGATGGCAAAGCCCACCCACTCGATAACCTCACCGAAATAGTTGGCTGAGGTGACATAGCGGAACATCCCATCTTTGGGGAGATAATGCCGGGAATCGCCATTTTTCCGCAAATTACGGATGATGTCGTCCGATTGGATATTAATATACATCCCGATGATGAAGACCAGGAAGCCCGCGATGAACTTCGGGGTGGTCAGCCAGTCGGCACCATAGTAGTCGTCAGGCGAGAGATAGAATATCCATCCGCCTTGCATCAGGGCATTCAGCACGTTGAAAGTGACGCCCATCACGATGATGGAAAGGGGCATCACGCTCTTGCCCCTCAAACGGAAAGGAAACACAAACGAGCGCTGCAGATAATGCAACTCAAACAAAAACAAGAATGCCAGCCTCACAAGGTCGCCCCGACGGTCGGAACAAAGCCACAGCACCAACATGGCGATGAACACGGGAGCTTCCATCAGCACCCAGCCCAACTTGTTATTAATAGCCGGACCCCATTTCTTGTTGTAGAACTTACCATAGCCAGCATCCACAAAGAAGAGGCTCACATACACCGCCAAAGCGATGACCGCCATGACGATGAGAAAGATATAAAACTGATGAAGTGTCATACTCAATTAATAATCAATCCTGTAAATATCCACGCAATTGCCGCCTTTGCCCTCCCTACCTTGCGATGTAGTGTAAATGTAATGTCCATCGTTGGAAATATCGAGGCCCACCGGGAAGGAATCTGCCTTGATCCTGGCGACTTCCTGAAATGACTGCGTGTCAACCACCACCAAACGGCTCCCGAAGTTGCAAGCCGCCACCACATAACGCCCGTCAGGGGTGATGCCGATAGTACGCGCACCGGCAGCCACCTTGCAACTCTCCCAGTCCTTCAACTCGTTTTCCCCTCTCCTCAACCTATCGATGGCATCGTAAAAGAGTTTTAACGGAGTTCGCTGTATGTATCCTTTATTATTGATACTCAGATAGATAAATTCATCTTTGATAACAATATGGCGCAAATTTGTCATCATGCCGTAGATAGTGCCCAGATAACTGAAATCACTCATGTCAATCACGGCGATGCCGCCTTTGCCTCCCATGCAGCCCACCAGGAGATAACGTCCGTCAGGAGTGAAGGCGGTACCCCTCAGGCAGAGACCGCTGCCAATATCGCGATTGACAACGCTTGTCAGGCTGTAGTTCAACGTCAGCTTATGTTGTATCGTCACACAATCCACATAGTACCATTCCTCTGGCGAGTCACTGAAGATATCGATAATCCCCACGGTGTTGTTGCCCCAATGGGTGATGGCCACATAGCAATTGTCGTCGGAAACAGCGATCATCTTGGGCAAAGGCCCTGTCTCCATCAATCGCACGATGGAATCGGTCTGGGTGTCGATGACAGCCACCGCAGAAGGATCTTGTGCGTTGAGGTCGTAGCTGCGACGGTAATAAGGCACCCAAAGGTAACGTCCATTATGCGAGAAGGCACTCTCGACAGGCTTTCCCCAGAAGGTGTTGAGATTCTTCATGTAATGGGTGAATTCAAACAGCCCCGAAGGCTCTGACCACAGAAGTGAATCGGCCTCGGTGAAAGCATGTTTGATGACCTTCAGCTTGACATCGGTGCCGGCCTCGTAAACCACCGTCTTGCCTCCTTCAAGCGAATTCACATAATATTTGGTTCCATCGGGATGGATGTTGATCGACTTGGGTGAGCGCACATCCACATCCCGAGTCGAGGTTTCCAATGCGGAATAATTCTGCTTTTTGCCAATCAAGGTGATGGAAAAAGTTTTGTCAGACGACAGTACCGTTGTCCCGACAGAAGGATGCAAGGTGGTGTCAACGACAGCACTTGCCTCGGAAAAGGCAGGGAAGAAAACAATTACAAAAAGAAGCAAAAAATGTCTCATATTATTCAGGTAGGATCCTGCATGCTGTCATATAACGGATTCGGTAATATTTCTCGGTCGAGCTGGAGACGATAACCCCCAACTTCACTGTGGCATGGATGAAAGTGAAGCGGCCGTTATCGCGATCGCTGTTGACCACGATGCCGACATGCCCCAAGCGCTTCGGGTGCTTGCGTCCACCATAAAACACCAAGTCGCCACGCCGCAGGTCGTCAGGATCTTCGATGACCATCCAGCCGTCCTTCAGCTGACCTACCACGGTACGCGCCAAGTTATAGCCGAAATGGGAGAAAACGAACTTCACAAAACCCGAGCAGTCGAACTTCTCAGGGCCGTTTCCGCCGACTTTGTATGGCCTTCCTATAAACTCCATCGCATAGTCGATGATGCTATCGGCCATTATCTCCCATGAGGGTTTCGGTGGCAGATGCCTCAACATCGAGTCGCGTTCTCCCTGAAGCATCCTGTCGCATGAGTCGCTGAACCGCTGGATGCGGTCTTGCTGCACCGAGTCGTTGTAGGCATCCAGTCCTTCGCTAGAGATCGTGACCGACTCACCACGATGGTCCTTCTGGAACATCCGATGCAATGTCTGGCAGCTCCCGAAAAACAACAAGGAAGCCAGCAACGCAAAACGGTATTTTAGGCGATTGTCAAGCATAAAGTGGCAAAATTAAGACATTTTTTTGTTTCCTTCACAGAACCACATTTAAAATAAAATATGTATCTTTGTCGTTTTATTAGTCTAATCCTCACTCATTATGAGAACGAAAAATATCTTTTTATTGCTACTCTTTTTAGCAGGTCCAATGTTTCAATTGGCAGCCCAGAATGCCATTTGCGTCGTGACTACCACCGACAATGTGGAGCATTCCATCGGTCTTTGGGAAGATCACCAGATGTATTTCGACCAAGCCTACAGGCTCGTCATCCAAAACAGTCCCCACTCCAACCATGTTTTCCCCCTCTCCGAAATCCGAAAAGTCGTTTTCACTGAAATCACCAACACAGAAGAAACTCCAACCCAAACGCCATACATTCTTCCCAACCCTACTTCCAACCACTTCATTGTCAGGAGCCTCCCCGAGGTCTGCTTTGGAAAAGTAATTGCTCTCGACGGACGATTGGTAAAAGAATTTGAAGCCTCGGAAGGATCAGTCATCGATATCAGCGGACTCTCCGCCGGAATGTATCTGCTCAATATCAACGGTCAAACACTTAAACTGATGAAGCTATGAGAAAGATTGCATTCCTTCTGGCTCTCATGATGAGCTTCATCGGCCTTCAAGCCCAAGAGTATTACATCAACCTGCACCAGTCGGGACAGGTCATCTATCAGAACAACGTGAGCGGGATCAACAACATGAACATCCAAGGCAGTCCCGCCTCGCTGTATATCAACGGCGCCAGCACCTTCCCCATCAGCGCTTTCGACAGCATCACCTTTGTGCTTCAAGAGCCTCCCCAACCAGGCGATGCGGTCATCATCACCTACAACGGCAGTACCGTTACGGTGTCCAACCCCTATCCAGACATCGATGTCACCACCAATGGTGCAGATGTCACGGTTTACTCAAGCATGGCAGGTGCCAGCTACCTCGTTGAAGGCAGCTCCTCGAACGGCTCGCTGACCATTTATAGCAACAGTGCCTTCTCGCTGACACTCGGTTTCTTGAACCTAACCAGCAACACCACAGCCGCCATCAACCTCGCCTCACCCGTGGATGTCGACCTCACCGTGCAAGGCATCTGCACCATCGCCGACGGAGCCAACAGCGCCGTCAACGGGGCCTTGTATGCGGCTGGCAACCTCATTGTCGGACCCGGCGACAACCTGCGTGTCACGGGCAACGCCAAACACGGCATCCTGGTGGATGGTGACCTGACCGTGAATGACGGTAACATCGACATTCTCGACAGCGACAGCGACGGCATCCACGTCAACGGCGCACTGAACTGGAACTCGGGTTACCTCTACATCCCCGCAGCCGGCTCCGACGGACTCGACGTCTCGGGCAACGTCACCATTCAGAATGGCGACCTCCAAATCAGCACCACCGCCGAGAGCCAGAGAGGCATCAAGGTTTCCGGCATATTTACCATGGACGACGGTCATCTCGGCATCAGCTGCACAGGCTACGACGGGAAAGGCATCAAGGCTGACAGCCTGCTGTTCATCAACGGCGGCAACATTGAGATTGAGCATACTGGCGATGTCTCCAAGGGCATCAAGTGCGACCAGGACATCACCATCAACGGGGGCACCATCTCCATCATTTCAAGCGGATCTACCGTGGTGACCGACTACGACCCCGCCTATTGCACCGCCATCAAGGGCGACCAGGGCATCACCATCACCGGCGGCGACATCACCATCACCCTGCCCACTTCCAACCATGGTGGCAAGGGCATCTCGTGCGCCGGCAATATGACGATAAGCGGCGACAACACCATTAATATTGAAACCCATGGCGACGGTGCCAGCTATAACACGACATCGGGCACCGACACCTATTCCAGCGCCTGCCTGCGCGCCGAGACCAATATGCAGATCTTGGGCGGCACCATCACCCTCAGTAGCACCGGCAAAGGCGGCAAGGGCATCAAGGTGGGTACCAAGACGGGCAACACTTATTCGGGCACCTACACCCAAGGCAACCCCGACGGCAGCGGCCCCACCCTCACCATCACCACAACGGGGACACAAGTAGTCTCAGGCGGCGGTGGCGGCTGGCCTCCCGGAGGAGGCTCCTCGGCGAGCGGCTCGGCCAAGGCTATCAAGGTGGGTGGCACAGCTTCCATCTACGGCGGCACCACCACCGTCAACACCTCTCAGAAAGGCGCCGAAGGCCTGGAGTCGAAGACCCAGATCAACATTGAAGGAGGACAGCACTACTTCAAATGCTACGACGACTGCATCAACTCAAAGGGCAAAATCACTTTCAATGGTGGAGTGACGGTGTGCTTCAGCAACGGCAACGACGCCGTCGACTCGAACGCTGGAACGGCAGGCGCCATCACCATCGGTAACGGCGTCGTCTTCGCCTACACCACCAAAGGCAGCCCCGAGGAGGGCTTCGACTGCGACAACAACAATTACATCCGCATCACCGGCACCGGCATCGGAATCAGCGCAGGCGGTTCGCAAGGCGGTGGCGGCTGGCCCGGAGGCGGAGGCAGCGGAGGCACCATTACCAATCCGGCACAAGGCTATAAGTTCTACACCAACAGCTATAGCTTCCAAACAGGAAGATACTACACCCTGTCGAATACCAATGGTGCGGGCGGAAGTAACATGGTGACCTTCAGCTTCGAGGCCAACTGCTACAGCAACCTCGCACTCATCACGGCAACCGGCATGGTAAGCGGCAGCACCTATTACGTAAAGTACAGCAACCAAGCCCCCACCGACCCGACTACGGCCTTCCACGGGATTTATCTCGGCGGAACCTCCTCAGCATCGAGCCAAGCTTTCAGCTTTACCGCACAGTAGAAAAAGAAAACTTTTCATATCCCGCAAGGGTTTTTAAAAGTTTTATTAAAATAAAACGTATATTTGCAGGTTAGATTCTCAAAATTTGAAATTCAAAACCTACAAATCATGATCAGCTATAAAGAACTCGGCCTCGTGAACACCAGAGCGATGTTCGCCAAGGCAGTCGATGGCGGCTATGCCATCCCCGCATTCAACTTCAACAACATGGAACAACTGCAAGCCATCATCATGGCCGCAGTCGAGACCAAGTCACCCGTCATCCTTCAAGTGTCGAAAGGCGCCCGCAACTACGCCAACCAAACCTTGCTGCGCTACATGGCCCAAGGTGCCGTGGAATATGCCAAGGAACTGGGATGCGCCCATCCTGAAATCGTGCTCCACCTCGACCATGGCGACAGCTTCGAGCTCTGCAAGTCGTGCATCGACATGGGCTTCTCATCCGTGATGATCGACGGATCGGCCCTGCCTTACGACGAGAACGTGGCCCTGACCAAGAAGGTCGTCGAATACGCCCATCAGTACGACGTCACCGTCGAAGGTGAACTCGGCGTATTGGCCGGCGTGGAAGACGAAGTGGCCGCCGAAGAGAGCCATTACACCAAACCCGAGGAAGTCATCGACTTCGTCACCAAGACTGGCGTGGACAGCCTCGCCATCAGCATCGGCACCTCGCACGGCGCCTATAAGTTCACCCCTGAACAATGCACCGTGGATCCTCAGACGGGTCGCCTGGTTCCTCCTCCGTTGGCCTTCGACGTGTTGGAAGCCATCGAAAAGAAACTCCCCGGCTTCCCCATCGTACTTCATGGCTCATCATCGGTACCTCAAGAGGAAGTCGATACCATCAACGCCAACGGTGGTTGCCTGAAAGCCGCCGTCGGCATCCCCGAGGAACAACTCCGCAAGGCCGCCAAGAGCGCAGTCTGCAAGATCAACATCGACAGCGACAGCCGCCTGGCCATGACCGCCGCCATCCGCAAGGCCTTCGCCGAAAAGCCCGCTGAGTTCGACCCGCGCAAGTACCTCGGACCCGCCCGTGATAACATGAAGAAGCTTTATATCCATAAGATTGTGAATGTTTTGGGGTCAAACGATAAATTAATCAATTGATTATTTCCTACCGATAGAGCACCCCGATGGGGTGCGCCTACCATAAAGAAACATCATGCTAAAAGCCATATCACCGATTGACGGCCGTTACCATTCCAAGACCGTCGAACTGAACGACTTCTTCTCCGAATTTGCCCTCATCCGCTACCGCGTGATGGTCGAAGTGGAATACTTCATCGCCCTCTGCGAGATCCCGTTGCCACAGCTGGAAGATTTTGAAGGCGACTACGAAGACCTCCGCGCCATCTATGAGGAGTTCCAGACCGAGGACGCCGAAGAGATCAAGGAAATCGAAAAGACCACCAACCACGACGTGAAGGCGGTGGAATACTACCTGAAACGCCAATTCGACGAGATGGGACTCGAGAAATGGAAGGAGTTCCTGCATTTCGGCCTGACCTCACAAGACATCAACAACACCGCCGTGCCGCTCTCCATGATGGAGGCACACAAACTGGTGGTGAAGCCCGCCATCGAAGAGGTCATCGACAAGCTGAAAGGCATGGCCAAAGAATGGCGCGACATCCCGATGCTCGCCCGTACCCACGGCCAACCCGCCAGCCCCACCCACCTCGGCAAGGAAATCTATGTGTTCGTGGAACGACTCAGAGACCAGCTCCAGATGCTCAACAACGTGCCGTTCACAGCCAAGTTCGGCGGCGCCACGGGCAACATGAACGCCCATAAGGTGGCCTACCCCGACATCGACTGGCCGGCCTTCGCCAAAGACTTCGTGGAGAAGAGCCTTCATCTGAAACGCCAACAGACCACCACCCAGATCGAACATTACGACTACATGGCCGCCTACTTCGACGCCCTGCGCCGAGTCAACACCATACTGATCGACCTGTCACGCGACATTTGGATGTACGTCTCCATGGAATACTTCAAGCAGAAGATCAAGGCAGGTGAAGTGGGTTCGTCAGCCATGCCCCATAAGGTCAACCCCATCGACTTCGAGAACGCCGAAGGCAACCTCGGCATGGCCAACGCCGTGCTGACCTTCCTCAGCACCAAGTTGCCCATCAGCCGCCTGCAACGCGACCTCACCGACTCCACGGTCACCCGCAATATCGGCGTGCCAGTCGCCCACACATTGATAGCCATCAAGTCCCTGCTAAAAGGGTTAGATAAGCTATTACTCAATGAAGACAAGATCCGCCAAGACCTCCAACAGAACTACGCCGTGGTGGCCGAAGCCATCCAGACCATCCTGCGCCGCGAGCAGGTGGAAGGCGCCTACGAACTGCTGAAAGGCCTCACCCGGACCAACAAACACATCGAAAAGGCCACCATCGACGAATTCATCGAGACCCTGCCCGTCGACGAACGCATCAAAGAAGAGCTGCGAGCCATCACACCGGAAAACTATACGGGGTTCAATTATTAATTAAGAATTTAGAATTAAGAATTAAGAATTTAGAGATAGATGAAGAAGGGCAGGCCATTCCAACGGGTCATCAACTATGTGAAGCCTTACTGGTTTCTCATCTTCTTGAATTTGGTCTTCAACTTGGTCGCCATCTTCTTCTCTCTGTTCTCGTTCGCCCTCCTGGTTCCCTTCCTGAACCTGCTCTTCCAAACCAACGCCATCGAGGCCGTTTCCAAACCCGAGTTCAGCCTCTCATCCGACTACCTCATCGGCTACCTCAACTATGTGATGAGCGACATCATCGTCGACAAAGGCCACACCTACGCCTTGGCCTTCGTATGCCTGGTGCTGCTCATCGCCTTCCTGTTCCGTAACGTCGGACGCTTCTTCGCCTGTTACTTCATGGCCAAGGGCCGCGTGGGCGCCATACAGGACCTGCGAAGGGATGTTTACGACAAAATCCTCGTCCTGCCACTCTCCTTCTACAGCAGCCACAAGAAAGGCGACATCATGGCACGCATCACCACCGATGTCCAAGAAGTAGAGGTCTCCATCCTCAACTGGATTGAGATGCTGATCAAGGACCCCTTGACCATCATCTTCTACTTCGCCTTCATGGTGAGCCTGAGTCCCAAACTGACACTCTTCGTCCTTGTGCTCCTGCCCATCGCGGGATTCCTCATCGGCAAGGTCGGCAAGGCCCTTAAGAAACAGTCGAAGGACAGCCAGAACCGCCTGGCCGGCATGATCTCCACCGTTGAAGAGACCATCTCGGGACTCCGTATCATCAAAGGTTTCAACGCCATTCGCTACTCTAAGGAGAAGTTCGGAGAACAGAACCAAGAGTATTCGGAAGCCCTGCTCGGCGTGCACCGCAAACGCGAGATGAGCTCCCCCATGAGCGAGTTCCTTTCCGCCATCGTGGTCATCATCGTGCTCTGGTTCGGCGGCAACCTCATCCTCGGAGGCGGAAGTTCCATTGGTGCAGCTGATTTCATCACTTATATTATAGTTTTTTCACAAATCATCTCTCCTGCCAAGTCGTTCTCACAAGGCTATTACAACATCCAGAAGGGTGTGGCCTCGGCCGATCGCATCTTTGAGATCCTCGATGCCGATGAGGTGATCACCGAAAAAGAGAATGCCTTGGAAATCAAAGATTTCAAACAAGAAATCAACTATCAGGATGTCACATTCCGCTACGAGAAAGACGATGTCCTAAAAGGTATTAATCTGAAAATTTCCAAGGGAAAGATCATTGCATTGGTCGGTGAGAGCGGCGGCGGAAAGTCCACCTTGGTTGACCTCCTTCCCCGCTTCTACGATGTGTGCGAAGGCAGCATCGTGATCGACGGGCACGACATTCGCGACTATAAGATCAGCGACCTTAGAGGCTTGATGGGCATCGTCACCCAGGAGACCATCCTCTTCAACGACACGGTGTTCAACAACATCGCTTTCGGAATGTCAGGTGTTTCCAAGAAGCAAGTCATCGAAGCCGCCAAGGTAGCCAACGCCCATGAGTTCATCATGGAGATGGAACACGGGTACGACACCGCTATTGGCGACCGTGGCATGAACCTCAGCGGCGGTCAACGCCAACGACTGAGCATCGCCCGGGCCGTGTTGAAGAACCCACCTATATTAATATTGGACGAAGCCACCTCGTCGCTCGACACTGAAAGCGAGCGCCTAGTGCAGGATGCCCTATCCAAGGTCATGAGCCAACGCACCTCCATTGTCATCGCCCATCGTCTCTCCACCATCCAACACGCCGACGAGATCATCGTGATGCAGAAAGGACAGATCATCGAACGCGGCACCCATGAACAATTAATCGCCTTGAACGGCGTTTACAAGAAACTGACAGATTTACAATCATTCAATTAACATAAAATCATAACATTATGACAATTCAAGAATTACAACCCAGTGGCATTTGGAAGAACTTCCACAGCCTGACGCAAATCCCGCGTCCCTCGAAGAAAGAAGCCAAGGTGATCGCCTTCATGAAACAATGGGGCGAAGACCATGGTTTGGAGACTATGGTCGATGACTGCGGCAACGTGATCATGCGCAAGCCCGCCACTCCAGGCATGGAGAACCGCAAGGGCGTCATCCTGCAGGCCCACCTCGACATGGTGCCGCAGAAGAACGACGGCAACCCGCACGACTTTGAGAACGACCCCATCGAGACCCACATCGAAGACGGTTGGGTGAAAGCCAACGGCACCACCCTCGGCGCTGACGACGGTCTGGGAGCCGCCGCCGCCATGGCAGTGCTCGAAGCCACCGACATCGAACACGGTCCCGTCGAAGCCCTCTTCACCATCGACGAAGAGACTGGCATGACAGGCGCCAACCTGCTGAAACCCGGCGTCCTGCAAGGTGACATCCTGCTCAACATGGACTCGGAGACCGAAGGCGAACTCTACGTGGGTTGCGCCGGTGGCATCGACAACATTGGCACCTGGACTCCTTCCTATGAAGCCGTGCCCACCGGCATGGTGGCCTACAAGCTCTTCGTGAAAGGCCTCAAAGGCGGCCACTCAGGCATGGACATCAACCTCGGTCGCGCCAACGCCAACAAGGTGCTCAACACCATGATGCTCATGGCCGCTGAGAAATACGGCCTCCGCATGGCCTGCATCGACGGTGGCAGCCTCCGCAACGCCATCCCAAGAGAAGCCATAGCCATCGTAGTCGTCCCCGAAGCCAAGAAAGCCGAGTTTGAAGAATATGCCAAGGAATATGAGGAAGTCGTAAAGGAAGAGTTCGAAGGCATCGAGCCCGAACTGGCCATCCTCTGCGAACCCGCCGAGATGCCCAAACAGGTCATCGACCTCACCACACAGGACAACCTCTTCTGCGCCATCGCCCGTTACCCCAACGGCGTCATCGCCATGTCGAACGACTTCGAAGGCACCACCGAGACCTCCTCGAACCTCGCCACCATCAAGATGGACGAAGGCAAGATCGTGTGCGCCTCGCTGACCCGTAGCCTCGTCGATGCCGACAAGGACAAGCTGGCCGCCCAGATTCGCAAGAACCTCACCGACAACGGCGCCGAAGCCTACTCCACCGGCGACTACCCGGGCTGGAAACCGAACCCCGACTCACCCATCCTCAACACCATGAAAGCCGTCTATAAAGAAAAGTTCGGCAAGGAACCCAAAGTGATGGTCATCCACGCCGGCCTCGAATGCGGCATCCTCGGCTCGAAATACCCGCATTGGGACATGGTGAGCTTTGGTCCTACCCTGGTCCACCCACACTCACCCGACGAAGCCCTGCTCATCGAAAGCGTCGCCCCGTTCTGGGAGTTCCTGGTTGAGACACTGAAAAACATCCCCGTGAAAGAAACAGTGGCTTGAAAATAAATTTTTCAGAAAAAGTTGCGTGAAACAAAATATTTTGTATTTTTGCAGCCCGAATTGAAGGATTAGAAATTAATTAATACATATACGAAAATGAAACGCACTTTCCAACCATCGAACAGAAAACGCAGAAACAAACATGGTTTCAGAGAGAGAATGTCAACTGCCAACGGCCGTAAGGTCTTAGCCCGCAGAAGAGCTAAAGGCAGAAAGAGACTCACTGTTTCTGACGAATACTAAAATAAAGATAGAAGCCGTTTCTATTTCTTATTTAAGGTATAACCGAAGGCCGCCATTGGCGGCCTTCTTTAGTTAATAGATAAGAGATAAGAGATAAAAGTTCAGTTACCACTTCCAACTTTTATCTCTTATCTCTTATCTTTTATCTCTTATCTCTTATCTCGCATTTATAAACAATCTCCTCCCCTCTTCTCGCCAACCTCATCCGCTGACGCTGCTCCTCCGAAAGCTCATAGTAAAGTCTGTCCTCCACCACCTCAAAGCCTGCCTTGCGAAGCACCTCTGCATAGTCGCGACCGAACTGACGGACATGGTCGTACTGACCAAATAAACGCTCACGCTCTTTCGGATCAGTGACCGAAGGATCCTCAAAGGTATCCACATCGGGATTAATGGGAACCAGCAAAATGGCCCATCCCCCTGGCTTCAAGATGCGCTGTATCTCCTTGAAAGCCTTATTGGCATCGCTCACATGCTCCAACACATGGTTGCAGATGACCACATCGTAAGTGTCCGAGGGCTGGTCGATGGCCGTCACGTCCAGATGCAGGTCGGCAATGGGCGAATCCAGGTCGGCCGTGGTGTAATCCAAGTTCTTCAAGGCGCGGAAACGCTTCAAGAACGGCTGCTCCGGAGCAAAATGCAAGACCTTCAACGGTGCCGTGAAAAAGTCCGTCTTCTCTTTCAGATAAAGCCACAACAAACGGTGACGCTCAAGCGACAAACAATTGGGACACATACGGTTATCAACAGCGTGCCCATAGCCGTATGGCAAAAACTTACGGAAATGCTTGCCACATACCGGGCACTCCACCTTGTCGCCCCAATAGAAAGGCTTGACCAAAAAACTGAACAGATAACTGCACTTGATCAAAAACTGGCGGGGAAATATCTTGGTAAATAAGGCGATAATCTTTTTCATAGGTTCAATATCACGTTTGAAAGTTTCTCCCAGGAGTATTTTTCCTTTTCCACCTTCAGGTTCCCCACAAACTCCTCTTTTCGGTCATGCTCAAAATAATCCACCAACGCATCGGCGATGCTACGGGCGTCGGGATTGACCGCATATCCCACCTTCCCGTTGGGGACAATCTCCTCCAGTCCGCCCACGTTGGTCACCAGCATGGGCTTCTCAAAATGATAGGCGATCTGAGTGACCCCGCTCTGGGTGGCCGACTTATACGGCTGAACCACGATATCGGCAGCGTTGAAGTAGTCCTTCACTTGCTCATCAGGGATGAACTTGTCGCACACCACCACATGGTCCTCCAATCCCAGCCGTTTGATCTGTTCCAGATAAGGATCTTTGGCATCGTAGAACTCACCCGCTACCAAAAGCCTTACGCCTCGTCCCCGAAGCCGCTCGTCGGCAAAGGCATCCAACAGCAGGTCCAACCCCTTGTAGGCACGGACCAACCCGAAGAACAGCAGATAACGGTACTGGGTATCAAGTCCCAGACGTTCCAATGCGACCTCACGTGACTCGATGGGCCCGTAATGGTCATACACCGGATGCGGCGACCAGGCCTTGGGTTTGCCTTTCTTGTCAAGCTGCGCCACATCGTCAAGAACCGACTTCGACAAGGCCACAAAACCATCCATCTCCTTCACGAAAGGCGGAGGAAACAACTTGTCGAGAAGCGATTTCTCATGCGGCATCATATTGTGCACCAGCGCAATACGTTTCACTCCCCTCAACCGGCGTGCGATGGCAGTGTAACATGGGGCAAAGAACGACATCCAATAGGCGAACATCACCAAATCATAACGCTCGCGGCTGATATGCCGAGCCACATCCCTCCAATTGAAAGGATTAATGGAATTAATGCAGCGATTAATGTTCAAATCCGCTGGCGCCGGCCCCTCGGAGAACTGGGTTTTGCCGGGAAACAACGCTTTAGGATATTGCAGCGTGAACGTATAGAGGTCCACCTGATGGCCTTCAGCCTGGAACTGACGCGCCAGACGCTCGCTAAAGGCCGCGATGCCGCCTCGATAAGGATAGGCCGATCCGACAATTGCAATTTTCATGGAGGTTACCGACAATCAAAAAGCAAAAATAGGAAAAATTATTGTAAATTCGCAGCCTAATAGCAAACTCATTTCTACCGATGAAAAACACATTCTTTGAAAAGAACAAAAAGGCCATAGGAATAGCAGCCTGCATACTTGGTTTTGCATTAATCACCTTGATATACTTCTCTCCAGCCATCCTCGAAGGAAAGCGCATCAAGCAGCACGACATCGAGATGTACAAGGGTTTGTCGAAGGAAATCACCGATTACCGCGACGCCACCGGCGAGCAGTCGCTGTGGACCAACTCGCTCTTCGGCGGCATGCCTGCATGGAACACCTCCGTGAAAAGCAGCAGCAACCTGACGCAATACCTGGGCAAAGTGCTGACCGCGGGCTTCCCTCACCCCATAGGAGTGGTCTTCATCAGCATGCTGGGATTCTTCATCCTGCTACTGGTGCTGGATTGCAGTGTCTGGATCAGTTTCATCGGAGGCTTGGCCTACGGGTTGACGTCCTATCTGTTCATCATCCTCGGGGCCGGACACAACACCAAGGCCTTCGCCATGGCCTATATGGCTCCCGTGCTGGCGGGCATCATCATGACATATAAAGGCAAATACCTATGGGGCTCCGTGCTGACCGCCATCGCCCTCGCCTTGGAAGTCAAAGCCAACCACCTGCAAATCACCTATTACCTCCTTCTCGTCGTCATCATCTTCGTCATCGCCCAATTCATCAGCGACCTCAGGGAAAAACAAGTGGGACGTTTCGTAAAAGCCTCCCTTTGTTTGATCGTGGCTGGCATCCTGGCGGTACTCACCTGTTCGACCAACCTCTACGGCAACTATGAGTTCAGCAAGGAGACCACCCGTGGCAAACCCGTGCTCACACAAGACGCAGCCAACCAGACCAAAGGCCTCGACCGCGACTACATCACCCAGTGGAGCTATGGCATCGGCGAGACATGGAGTCTGCTCATCCCCAACGCCAAAGGCGGCGCCTCGGCCTACATCGGCAATGGCAACTCCGCACTCGACAAAGCCGACAGCCGCTTCCGTCCCAGCATCGCACAGAGCAACGCCTATTGGGGCGACCAGCCCGGCACCAGCGGTCCCGTCTACGTGGGCGCCATCGTGGTGTTCCTCTTCGTCCTCGGCGCCCTCTGCGTGAAAGGAAAGCTGAAATGGGCCCTGCTCATCGCCACCCTGCTCTCCATCCTGCTCAGCTGGGGAAAGAACTTCATGGGATTCACCGACTTCTTCATCGACTACATCCCCGGCTACAACAAGTTCCGCGCAGTGTCCATGACCCTGGTCATCGCCGAACTCACCATGCCCCTGCTCGGCATCATGGGTCTGGCCGAACTACTGAAAGACCAAGAGAGCTTCAAGAAAAACGCGAAGAAGTTCTACATCTCCCTCGGCATCACCGCTGGCATCTGCCTGCTGTTCTATATTGCACCCAAACTGTTCTTCAGCTTCCTCAGCCAAGGTGAGGCACAACAGTTCGCCGAGCTGTCGGCCGGCCAAGACGGCGCCACCTACAAAGCCTTCGCCACCCAACTCGAGAACGTCCGCGTGGCCATCTTCCGCAAAGACGCCATCCGTAGCCTCCTGTTCATCCTTCTTGCCGCCATACCCATCTTCCTCTACGGAAAAGGAAAGATGAAAGCCACCCCCGCCTTCATCATCCTCGGCGCCCTCGTGCTTGTCGACATGTTCCCCATCGACAAACGCTACCTCAACAACGACAACTTCATCAGCAAGCAACTGGCCGAAAAACCCTTCAAGCCCACAGTGGCCGACAACTTCATACTGAACGACAAGTCGCTCGACTTCAGGGTGCTTAACCTGACCAAGGACGTGTTCAACGACGCCAGCACATCCTACTTCCACAAGTCGATCGGCGGCTACCACGGTGCCAAGCTGCGCCGCTACCAAGACCTCATCACTGGTTACCTCAACCCTGAGATTCGCCAGTTCGGCAGCCTCATGAAAACCGTCGACTCCGACGTGACCCTCCAGCTGGCCTTACAGCAGGAAAGGATGCTCAACATGCTGAACACCAAATACATCATCTATAACCCCGACTCGGAACCCATCGTGAATCCCTGCGCCTTCGGCAACGCCTGGATCGTCGACAACATCCGCTGGGTGGAGACCCCCAACGAGGAATTTGAGGCACTCAACACCACCGGCCTGCGCCATACCGCCATCCTTCATAAGGAATTCCAACCCGAGGTGGGTAGCTACGACGGCGGTGACAGCCGCACCGGAGAAATCGAACTGACCGAATACCGACCCAACCAACTCACCTATCATTTCAACTCCGACATCGACCAACTCGTGGTCTTCTCCGAGATATGGAGCGACTCAGGCTGGAAAATGTTTGTCGATGGCAACGAACACCCCCTGCTCAGAGCCAACTACCTGCTCAGGGCAGCCTTGATCCCAGCCGGCAGCCACCAGATCGTGATGCAATATGCACCCAAGATTTGGAAAGTAGGAAATACCATACAACTGATTAGTTCATTAATACTAATCATCGGATTAATAACAGCCATCATTCTCAGTCTCAGAAAGAAGAAACAGGCATGAAACGGGTTTTGATCATCACCTATTATTGGCCTCCTTCAGGCGGCAGCGGCGTGCAACGCTGGCTGAAGATGTCGAAATACCTACCCGAATACGGTTGGCAACCCGTGGTTTACACCGCCGAAGGAGCCGAATATCCCGTCGAGGACCCCTCCCTCGAGAAAGACGTGAGACCCGAGGTTGAGGTCATACGGCAGCCCATCATCGAGCCCTACAGCTTCTACAAGAAGTTCCTCGGCATGAAGAAAGAACAAAAGGTGAAGGCCGGTTTCATCGACGACACGGGACACAAGCAAGGATGGAAAGAACGCCTCTCCATCTGGATCAGAGGCAATTTCTTCATCCCCGACGCCCGCTGCTGGTGGGTGAAACCTTCGGTCAAATACCTCAAGTCCTATCTGAAAGAACATCCCGTGGATGCCATCATCAGCACGGGACCACCCCACTCGATGCACCTGATCGCCATGCAGCTGAAGGAAGCATTGGGCATAACATGGATCGCCGATTTCCGCGACCCTTGGACGGAGATCGACTACTATAGCAAGCTGCGTCTCACCCGTCGGGCCGACCGCAAGCACCATCGTCTGGAACACGAGGTGCTCACCAAGGCCGACAAGGTAGTCACCGTGAGCCCCAACTGGGCCAGGAGACTCGAGGCTCTCGGCGCCCCGAAAGCGGATGTCGTTTACAACGGCTTCGATGAAAGCGACCTCGGCCAAACAGGCGACGCATTCGTGTCGGACAAGTTCACCCTCACCTATCTTGGGGTGCTCTTCAAGGTGCGCAACCCTGAATGCCTATGGCAGGCGCTGGGTGAGTTGGTCGCGGAAGACACCCGTTTCGCCGAGAAGCTGCAAGTCAAGCTAATCGGTCAGGTCGACAAGGAAGTGACCCAGACCATCACTAGAAACGGGCTGAAAGACCACGTCGTGCTCTCACCCTACATCCCCCACGATCAGGTGGCCGATGCCCTCCACCAATCGAGCGTGCTTTTGCTCCCTCTCATGTCAAACGACGAGAGCGACACCCTTGGGCTCATCCCCGCCAAAGTTTTCGAATACATGGCCTCTGGCAAACCCATCCTCTGCATCGGTCCCACCAACGGCGACACGGCAAAGATTCTCACCGAGACCAATTCCGGAGTGACAGTTGGTTTTGAGGACACCAGTAGGATGAAAAACGTCATCAAAGACCTTTTCAAAAAACATCTTGAAAGCGGGTTGCTTTCCAACGACAACCCCGCCATCAAGGAATACTCGCGAAAGAATCAGGCAGAATTATTTGTGAGGATCATTAACACCCATTCATTACAATAAAACACTTTAGAGATGAAGATATTAATGCTGTTGGATCACCCGTTCCCTCCGGACACCCGAGTTGAAAATGAGATGAAATCATTGACTGCCGCAGGCAACGAGGTGCATATTGCTTGTTTTCAAAAGAAGGCCGAACCGTTGCTTGAAAAAACTTCATACGGCATCATCCATCGTAAACCTGTTTCTTCTTTTGTCTTCAAATCAAGCGTTGGGGTGCTGAAATTTCCGTTCTATTTCAATTATTGGCGAAAATATGTGGATGAACTATTTGCACAAATTCATTTTGATGCCATCCATATTCACGATCTTCCTTTGGCCAAGGTGGGATATGAAGCAAAACGAAAATATGGAGTAAAATTCGTGCTCGACTTGCATGAAAACTGGCCTGTCCTACTGCAGTTGTCCACTCATACAAATACATTTCTCGGGAAACTTTTGTCGTCGAATAAACAATGGATTAGGTACGAGAAAGAGATGAGTTCCTCAGCAGACCGGGTCATTGTAGTGGTTGACGAGGCTAAAACCCGCATCAGTTCTCTGGGTGTAAAGCCCGAAAACATCGAGGTTGTTTCAAATACGCTGAACATCGAGCAGTTTGACCCAATTGAGAGAAAAGAATTTAAGACAGACCTATTCAGGATGTTGTATGTGGGAGGAATCAATTATCATCGCGGCATTCAAACAGTGATCCAAGCCATCGCACTTTTGAAAGACAAGGGAATTGAAGTTCACTTTGATTTGGTTGGTGACGGCAGCTATTTGAAAGACATTAAAGGATTAATTGATGAGCTGCATGTCCAGGATAATGTCACGGTCCACGGTTTTAAGCATTACACCGAGATTTGCGATCTATATGAATCAGCCAATGTGGCACTGATACCCCACATTAAGTCGGGGCATACGGATAACACGATTCCGCATAAGATATTCCAATATATGTATGCCGGCATCCCCATGGTTGTTTCAAATTGCGACCCCTTGGTGCGCATCATGAAAGAAACTGAAAGCGGTGTCAGTTACCGTTACGATCATCCTGAGGAACTTGCCGATATCATCGCTGAGTTTTATGCGCACCCCGAACATTTGAACGACTACATTCGAAAAGGTCGTCAAGCGGTGATTGACAAATACAACTGGAAGATTGACGGTGCCAAATTGGTGAATCTATACAAGCAGTTCCTAGCATGATGTGATTCGTTCGGCATAAACGATATAGTATCTAGGTGTTATTTTTCTCAAGAACGGACGTATGCCGATTTTGCCCGTTGGCGAAGTCCATTTTTCGGAGTCCATTACTTTCCATCCTGCTTTTTCAAGAAGCCAGTCGAATTGCCAGTCTTCAAATTCGTGGAAATGGCGGTCCCATTTATCGGTTTTGCTTCTATAGGATTTTGAAAACCAAAGAGACAATGGGATTGATGCAATTAATTTGTCACAAGGAAGCTGAGAGAGGACTCCCATGGGGTTAATCAAATGCTCGCAGATTTCCAATGCGGTGACAAATTCGACGCCATCAAATTGTTTCACCGTATCGCTTTGAAGGTCCAGGTCTTCTCCTTGTGTGTTATACACTTGATAGCCTTTTTCTTTCAATATGTCGGAGAAAGGATTGGCAATGCCTAAGTCGAGCACTTTACGCTCTGTCGGCAGATGCTTTTGAATGAACGACAAGGTCTTCTGGTAACGACTCATCATGCTTTTGTCGATTCTGAAAGGGGTTGCTCCGTTATTCATGATTTGCTGTTTAAAAGATTGCAAAATTAAAAAGAATCTGTAAATTTGCATCAATAATTAAAGAATCATGAAAACCGCTATCATAGCAGGCGCCAGACCCAATTTCATGAAAATAGCGCCCATCATCCATGCCATCCAGAAAGCCCAAGAACGAGGAAAAGACATCACCTACCGGTTGGTCCATACAGGTCAGCATTATGACCGAAAGATGAGCGAGACCTTCTTTGAGGAGTTAAACATTCCCCAACCCGACGTCAACCTCGGTTGCGGTGGTGGCACCCAAGCCGAACAGACCGCCCACATCATGGTTGCTTTTGAAAAAGAGCTCGTTGACAATCCCTGCGATTTGGTCATCGTAGTTGGCGACGTTACCAGCACCATGGCCTGTTCCATCGTCGCCAAGAAACTCAACACCAAGGTGGCTCATGTGGAAGCCGGCATCCGTAGTTGGGATCTGACCATGCCCGAAGAAATCAACCGTATGGTCACCGACACTTTGTCAGACCTCTACTTCACCACCTCCGAAGTGGCCAACACCAATCTCCGTAACCTCGGGGCAAAGCCTGAACAGATCCATTTTGTCGGCAACGTGATGATCGACACCTTGATGGCTAATTTCGAAAGGCTTCGCAAACCCGACTTTTATGACCAAATCGGATTGCAAGAGAAGCAATACATCGTCCTCACCCTTCACCGCCCCGCCAATGTCGATGAAGCCGAGAAACTCACCGCTACCATGCGCGAAATCGTGGACAATGTTCAAGGGCTACCCATCATCTTCCCAATTCACCCGCGCACAGCAAAGGTGTTCACTGAACTTGGCATCCAAGCTCCTCACCTGCACATCGTGGATCCTTTGGGATATCTGGAGTTCAACTATTTGGTGCGCCACTGCAAGGCGGTCATCACCGACTCGGGCGGCATCACCGAGGAGACCACCGTGATGGGCGTTCCCTGCATCACTCTCCGCGACAACACCGAAAGGCCCGAAACATGTACCATCGGAACCAACGAACTGATTGGCACCAACCCCGATAATATCAAACCCATCCTCGACAAACTCTTCTCCGGTCAATGGAAGAAAGGAGGTATCCCCGAACTCTGGGATGGTCATGCTGCCGAAAGAATCGTGGAAATATTAACCTTAAAAGCCTAAAACCATGAAAAAGCGCCTTTGCCTTCTAATAGCCTCTCTTATATCGACCATAGCATTGGCCCAATCCGTCAGCATTGGCGACATCCTATGCACCGACGGGACCACCGTCAAGCCAGCAGCGTTCCCCTTATCGGGGAAAACCGCCGAAGGCATCGTGTTTTATGTTGACCAAAACGGTCAGGAAGGCTGGGCTGTCAACCTGAACTGCGACGCCATCAACATCAACTGGGTCTCACCGGAACATTACGAAGAAGGTTACGACATCCCCATCCTGCCCAACCACGAAACTTCTAGATCCGCATTGTTCGACCTTGATGGCTACAGCAATACCGCCGCCATACGAATGACCAACGGACCCGAGTGGTATCCAGCCGCCTGGAGCGTCGATTTCGACAACGGCTGGTATCTGCCCGCAGCTGGACAAATGAGGCTGTTGCTCTCCCATGTCAAGGAAATGAACGAATCGCTCGCCATCGTCAACGGGACTCCTTTCGAGATCCCTTATCCCGACATGCACTGGACCTCGACCGAAATGAGCAGCCATCACGCCATTTTCGTTTCCAAAAGAGGAACAGTGTCGGCTTATATGAAATATAATTATTTAGGAGTTTACAATATTGGCGTCAGAAGTGTCAAGGACTTCACCTGCAATAGTTCCCCAACCTACAAAATCGGAGACGTGGTCACCGCCCCTGGAGGACAGAAAGGCATCGTGTATTATGTCGCTCCCAATGAGGAGTATTACTGGTTAGTAGCGCTCCGCGACCTTTCCATGAAATACAGCTGGGGCTCCGACATCGACCTACCCGACCTCGAAAACATCGACGAGGACTGGTATAGGGTTCACAGCGAACAAAACGGGTGCGAGGCCACCAAAGCAATGCGTGAAGCTCAAGGGGCCGGCTCCTCATACGCCGCCAACCAAGTCGACTTCGACAACGGGTGGCATCTCCCCTCCACTGGTGAATTCACAAAACTCTACGCCTCCCTGCCTTATATCAGTCAGGCGCTTACTCAAAACGGAGGCACCATCCCCAACCAACTTTATTGGACTAGTACTGAATTCTCCAACGAAGAGGCATGGGGCATCGACTTTGGAATAGACCCCACTATGGAAGGCATATTCAGACATTACCCCAAGCAGGGCCTCTACAATGTACGCCCAGTTTGGTGTCAACCCTGTTCGATACCCATCATCCAAAACGAGTTCTCCGTCCAAGCCTGCGACTCCTACACTTGGAACGATAGCACATATATCCAAAGCGGCGACTACCAACAGACCTTCACCTCGGTGCAAGAATACGACAGCATCGTCACCCTCCATCTCACCATTATCCCCGGCCCTTATGTAAGTGAAATACAAGGCGAACAAAATATCTATGTTGAGAGTGGAGGCCTCTTTACCTATAGCATCGACCCAGTACCCGAGGCCTACGGTTACGATTGGTTCATAGACAACGGTTGGACCGTCAACGACTCACCCAATTCTCCCCAATGCACCGTCAACGTCAACACCAAAAGCAGAGGCACCCTCACCGTGAGAGTCTACTGCGAATGCGGCGTCATCGAACGCACCCTGCTCATTCGTCACGACTTTGAACCCGGCATCAAGATCTTCCCCAACCCCAACAACGGGAAGTTCAACATCCAACTCTATGGCATCGAGGGAAAAACCGTCATCGAAGTATTTGACTATCTGGGACAACTCATCGACCGATTCGAAGTCCAAAGCGTGCTCAACGGACTCACCATCCCCTATTCACTCAGTGGAAAAGCCGCGGGAGTGTATGTCATCAGCATCACCAACGGATACGATCATTATAAAGAGAAAGTGGTCAAGTATTACGCAGCACCGAATGGAATGATCCATTATTGAATGGCCTTCTTCTTTCCAAAGAAGAACTGCGACACGTGAAGCTTATCCATTACCCATCCTATCAATAAACTTCCTGATATACAAATAATTAACGAGATTATCAGGAACAGCAGCCCTGTCTTGTCAAACGCAAGATAAGGCACCAGATATTTGCAAAGAATTGTGAAAATGGGCGAGAACACAAATATCGGCATGGTGTTTCTTCCCAAAAACAACATGAAACGGCGCAAGCGGCCCCGAATAATGGAATACACTGAAAGGCAGAAACTTATAACCAAGTAAACGATCAAGACCCCACCCACCACATCGGTATGAAGGTTCTCTGGATGAAGAATGAGAAGCGCCAGCCCGACAACCCCCAACCATGACGATTTGAACACATCGAGGAACTCAAATCGGCTTTGATGCACCGCCACGCCCGCAAGGAAATAAAAAGCCCTTGAAATCGAAATGAGTCCCAAATAGGCATATCCCACAAAAATGAGTCCCAATAGGATACAGCGCGACATGGTATTCATCGGCACGAGCCTGAAGATCAAATAATAGGTCAACCCGCAGAGAATCAACGCATGAAGATACCAGTAAGGACCCAAGGGATGGAGGAATAGCTTTTCGAAAAACACCCCCACCGTCAAGTTGTCGATATGGTCGCCCACGGGGAGCATGGAACACATCCATATATAGCCCCCCTCCATGACCAGATAAGGGATGAACAGCCAGAACATGCTCCGGAGAAACTGCAAAGGCGACTTGTCGATATTGGTCAGATAGCCCGAGATAATCAAAAGCACAGGCATGTGGAAGGTGAAGACCACCCGCTTCGCATAGGGATGCAACTCCTCGAAATAGACCAGATGAAATGCCACCATCAACACAATCATGATGCATTTCAAGAAGTCCAACTCGTCGATACGTCTGCTATTTTTTGAAATCATAGTGCAAACTTACACTTTTTTTGTTAGATTTGCATGTTGAAAACAATTTTCAGACGATGAAAAAAATCTTTTTCCTTTTGCTTGTCACACTCATACCAGCGCTCACGCTGGCCCAATCGGTCCGTATAGGCGACTTCCTGTGCGTGCAGGGAACCGACACCATCACCGTGCATCCCGAGGATTATTCCGATGGCGCCATCGGCGTTGTGTTCTATGTTGACGAAACCGGACAACACGGATGGGCGATTCACCCGGGGATCGAAGCCGTGGGTATCTACTGGTCCTATCAGACCGAGTTACCTTGGGGCCTGACTGGATGGCAATCCATCCGCGAAGCCATCTACGACCTCGACGGGTACGACAACACCGGATTTCTGCGAATGGCCTCCCTCAACGACCACAATATCTATCCAGGCGCCTGGGTGGTCGATTACGAAAACGGCTGGTACTGGCCCTCCCTCGGCCAGCTGAACATCCTTTACGGTAGCGCCCCCATCGTCAACCAATCGCTCCAAATCATCGAAGGCGAACTCATGCAAGGCGCTTGGGTCTATTGGTCGTCTTCGGTTTATGGATTCGACAACGACTGCGCCATTTATCTTGCCTATACCGGCACCATGGGTGCCGTGGTAAAAACGCGTGATTACCTGGGAGACAAACCCATTTGCGTCCGTAGCATCAGGAATTTCTAAAACCGAAGGCCATGAAAAGAATCTTTTTAACCCTTTTGATCAGCCTATCAACAGCATTTGCCTTATCCGCTCAAGAGTATCATCTAGGTCAGGTGGTCACCAACCCCGATGGCAGCCAAGGCGTGGTGTTCTACCTCAACGAAGATAACACCTCAGGATGGATGGTGGCCTTGCACGACGCCGCATCCATTTGTCCTTGGGGACCTATTGGAGACATCGATGGTCTCGACAATGTCGCTCCAGTTAATTCCGACTTCCTGTCGACAGTATTCCTCGACTATGACGGTTTCGACCACACACAAAAAATCAGGACATTTTGTGAAAACACCAATTACTACAACCCTTGCGCCGCCAATGTGATGGACTTTGACAACGGATGGTACCTGCCTTCTGCAGGACAGCTGAAATGGCTCTATGTAAACGCCATTTTCTACGAACAAGCACTGAAAGAGGTAGGCGACGTCATGGGATTGAAGACCTATTGGTCAAGTTCCGTGCAAACCGACGGAAAGGCCTGGGGAGTCATGTTCGGAGCCCCCTATCCCATGGAACACTGGGCTTGGAATGCTGGTTTTACTGCCATCAACAGGGAATCAATGCTTGACAACTCCGGTCTAGGCTATGCCGTCCGCACCATCCGCAACCTCGACTTCTCTCCCCTGCCCATCATAGGGATCCTTGAAACTCCCGCCGCCATCTGCTACCAAAACCCACTCGATCTGGTGATGCCCACTTTGAGCCATGCAGATACTTGCGGATGGGAAATAGCCGAAGACCCGTCATTTTCCGACCCCATCGCCTACTCAGGACAAGACCTCGATGCCAGCTATGACGGCTGGTACCTTCGTTTCTGGGCCTCTAACGAAGAAGGTACCCGCTACAGCAATGTCGTCACCATCACCGTCGAAGGCATTCCCACCAGCGAAATCCATGGCCAACAGGATATCTACTATTTCATCAACGACGTCTTCACCTATTCTATCGACACCATCTCCGACGCCTATGGATACGAGTGGCACATCGACAATGGCTGGTCCTTGAACTACTCCCCCGACTCGCCTCAATGTGAAGTCCGTATCTTTTCCAAAGGACAAGCAACCCTCTCCGTAAGGGTTTATACCAAATGTGGCTTCTTCGAAAAATCCATCCTCATACGACACGACCTCGAGCCTGGAGTCATCATCTACCCCAATCCCAATTTTGGAAAATTCAACATACAACTGTTCGGCCTTGAAGGCAGGACACTCATCGAAGTGCATAACTATCTGGGGCAGCTCATCGACCAATTCGAAGTCCAAAGTGCCCTTAACGGCCTCACCATCCCCTACTCACTCAGCGGAAAAGCCGCAGGGGTATATGTCGTCACCATCACCAACGGTTACGAACACTACAACAAAAAAGTGCTTAAAGAATCGGGCGGCAGCTACGGGATAACCCATTATTAAACACCGTCACTTTTTGGTTTTAACAACCTGCAACGCCTTATCGATCAGGTCGTTGACAGACTTTGACACCTTCAACTTGTAAATGGCGGTCAAGCCCACAAGCAAGAACAGGACCGACTTAAAGGCAGCATCGATGAAAAGCCCTATCACAGGTTTTCCAAACAGATTGGCAAACCAAGGCGTCAACAAAGATGACCAAACCCAGTTGAGGCCAAACAAAGCCATGACGACCAGCAACACTGGCAACATTTGGCCCGAAAAGGGCTGAACCCCTATCTTCCACTTGATGAATGCCATCAGCAGAACGAAATAAACGAGATACGACAACATGGAGGCCACGGCTCCTCCATTGATGTCCCAACGAGGCACCAGCCAATGGTTCAGCAACACCGACATCGTGGCCAACAGCACGGTGAAGATCAGTGAATAATAATAGTATTTCGAATAGCTGAGTACCGTGGTGGTCACTGCCAGTGTGGAATAGATGAGCCTTCCCATCGAAAGGAACAGCACCGCCCACTTGCCCAAACGATAAACATCGCCGTTGGGCAACAACTCAAAGATGAAATCGATATTAATCCAAATCAGCAAGAACACGAACAACCCAGCAATGAACTGATGCAGTGCCACGCTCTTGCACAGGCTGTCAGCTTGCGCCACATCTTCCTTCGCCATGGCATCGGAAACATGAGGCCTCGAGATGGCCCCCAACGAACGATAGGGCATCTCCACCAAAGCCGCGATGTTGGTGGCGATGGTAAACACACCCGCCAAGCGGAAGCCCGTCACCCCCGCAACAAAGAACTTGCTCAACATCGGAATCACATTGCCAGCCAAAGCCGCTGTGATCATGAACAACGTATAGAAAAGGAAATCACGCCGCAACTGAGACGACACATAGTGACGCTCGATTTTGAAGGAAACCCTTTTAAGCGACAGAAGGTAAACCACATTAATCAGGGTGGCCAAACCATAAAAAACGCAGAATCCGATGATGATCCCATCGAAACCAATGACCTTGTAGAAATAAAGGAGATATACCACCAACGTGGCAACCCTCAGGCCCACCTCACGGATAAACTTGGGTAGAACGATACGTAGCAGAAGGTTGCTATTGGTCTCGAACACCGAGATATAAAGCATGAAAAATGCCAACGGCACAACAAAGATCACATATCTTGAGAACAGCTCCGAGCCCACTTCGGAATCCTTGGTGAAGAAATCAACAATGGAATCTTTAAACAAAAAGAAGGCTAGCAGGAAGATTGCGAATCCCACAAGTGGAACCAGCAATGTCCAACCGAAAAACCCATGGTCGCGATGCTCCTCGTCCTTGAAGAAAGGATAGTACCGCATCGCCGACGAGTTGGTCCCCAGTTGAGCCAATCCGCCAAACAAAAGCGAGCATTGCAGCAGGATGTCAATCAACCCAATCTGTTCAGGCTGCAGCGCCTTGGTCTGAATGAAAAACGTAGTGACAATACCAACCGCCACCCCGATATAGGTGGCCAGGGTCCCCTTGATACTCTGCCGCGCTACGATTCCCATGACAAACTATTCTGATATCTTTTCGGACGCAATCACTCCCCTCATCGAATCGGCCTCCAAACTTTGCTGGTCGGCGGCACGCATCTCCTGCTTCAAGAAGCCTTGATAAGCGCTGATAATCAGCTCACTGTCTTTGATCTCCTCCTCCAAGTCGTGGATCAGCATCTCCTTCTCCTGGACATCCTTCCTAAGACTTTCAATCCTCCGGGTACGATGCTCTATGGCCTGCTCCTGGCTCTGTATCGACTTCCGCAGATAATCAATCACAATCTGCTTCTTACGGGTGTTGTCCTCCGAAACACTCAGCTTGTCGACCTTCCGCCGGATACCAGAATTCAGGTCGTTACCCGTCAAAATCAAGATGGCCACGATCCATATCCACAACAGAAGTATAATTAATGTACCGATGGACCCATACAAAGCATTGTATCGTGAAAAATTAGATATATAAGTATTGAATCCAATAGTACCTACCACAAATAAGGTTGTCGCCAGAATGGTACCAGGGCTGAAGATGACAAACTCACGGTACTTTTTCCCGTTGCGTCTGGGGCGTTTCAGCTGTTTACGGTAATGCTCGTTGAAACGCACGTTGCCGAAATAATATAGGATGGCAATGCCGAAACACAACGCGAAGACTGCCACGATCCATCGCAATACGCTGAAGAGGTAGAACAAAAACTTACCTTCGGTGATGATCTCGTTGGTAGCCAGCAACTTCAAGGCCATGCCACCCAGGGAAATCAGCAGGATGGACAGCATGATCAACGCACCTATGATAATCAGCATGAGGATGGCGAATATGCGTTGTATGATCCAACCTTTCAGGGTCAAACCCTTATCGGACACGTAGTTGGCATAAACATTTCGGAATCCGTTGAAGAAGGCCACGATGCCGCTGGATCCGAAGACCACACAGAGCAAGATACTGATGGAAAGCAGTCCCTCGTGTGGCTGGTTCATGATGCCATCGATGGTATCCGTCACAAAATCAAGCGTTCCCGAAGGAATCAGGAAGTCCTTGATAAGCATCATCACCCGTTCATAGAGATGAGGTATGGGGATGTAGGGGATCAGCGTAAAGAAGAACAGCAGCAGCGGGAACAACGCCACAAAGAAGTTGAACGCCACACCTGCCGCCCGGTCGATGGTACGGCCCTTGGTGAAGAGCTTGATGAAGTCGGTGACCACGTCAAGCAAAGGCAGTCTCGTTCCCGGGAAACGCACCACCTTCAAGAAGTTGTCCTCCTTGTGGTACCACTCGCGCAGCGCATCGTATTTTCTTTTGACCCACATAAACCTAATTTGATATGACTTGCAAAATTAAAAAAAAACTAACTTTGCAAGCAAAAAATCAAGCTATGGCAGAAGAAACCATCTCCCACGAGGGAGTGATCACCAAGATTTCCGACACCGAGTTGGAGATTAAGATAATAGCGCAAAGTGCTTGCGCCGCCTGTCACGCCAAAAGCGCCTGCGGCATGGGCGAACAAACCGAGAAGATCCTCACCGTGCCCAGACCCAAAGGGCAGGAGTACCATCTGTTACAAAAGGTCAATGTCATTATGGCCATCAACCAGGGCAACAAGGCCGCTGTGTTGGCCTATCTCATCCCCATCGTCCTTTTGTTGGCGGTTTTGTTCGTCTGCCTCGGCCTCGGTTTGGGCGAGGGATGGTCGGCACTCATCAGCATCGTCGCACTAGTTCCTTATTACACAATACTTTATTTTCAACGTGACAAATTGAAGCGCCGTTTTGAATATCGTATTGAATAAATTCTTATTTTTGCAAGTTGCAAAATTGAAAACAAACATAAAATCCTTTACTAATGAGTAACACTTTACTTATTTCATTACTGGTCCTCGGCGTCCTTGGCGCTGTGTTGGCGGTGATCCTGTATTTCGTCGCCCAGAAGTTCAAGGTCGAGGAGAATCCCCTCATCGACGAGGCTGAGGCCTGTCTGCCAGGCGCCAACTGCGGCGGTTGCGGCTTTGCCGGATGCCGTGCCTTGGCAGAGGCTTGTGTGAAACAAGCCGCTGAAAAAGGCAACATCGACGGTCTGGCCTGCCCTGGCACCGACATGAACAAGGTGGCCGCCGTGCTGGGACTCACCGCCGGGACCTTCGAACCCAAGATCGCTGTGGTGCGCTGCAACGGAAGCTGTCAAAACTCACCCGCCAAGGTGCATTATGAAGGCGCTGACATCTGCGCTTTCGCCAGCACCCTCTACGCCGGCAAGGGCGGCTGCTCGAAAGGCTGCATGGGTCTTGGCGACTGCGTGAAGAAGTGTAACTTCGGTGCTTTGCACATCGACAAGGAGACCGGTCTCCCGGTTGTCGATCCCGACAAGTGCGTGGGCTGCGGCGTGTGCGCCAAGACATGTCCCCGCAACATCATCGAGATCCGTCCCCGTGGCAAGAAAGACCGCCGCGTCTATGTCTGCTGCTCCAACACCGACAAGGGCGCCCTCGTCGTCAAGAACTGCTCCGCCGGCTGCATCGGCTGCCAAAAGTGCCTCAAGACCTGCCCCTTCGACGCCATCGAGATGCACGGCAACCTGGCCTACATCGACCCGGCCAAGTGCAAAGCCTGCGGCAAGTGCGCCGAGGTATGCCCCCGCGGCACCATCCACGCCGTCAACTTCCCGCCACGCAAGCCTAAAGAAGAACAGCCTGCCGAAACCCCGGAAGCCCAGAAAGTTGAACTCGAAAAACCCGTTAACGCATGAATCCCATAAAGACCTTTAAAAGGGGCGGCGTCCATCCCGAGGAAAACAAAATCTCGGCCGACCAGCCCATACAAGACTTCCCGATGCCCAAGCAAATCATCGTCCCCCTGGGACAATGCCTCGGCGCACCGGCTGAATGCATCGTCAACAAAGGCGACCGCGTGCTGACGGGACAACTCATCGGCACCGCCAAAGGCTTCGTCTCCGCCAACGTCCACTCCCCCGCCACCGGCACCGTCGCCAAAATCGACGTGGTGATGGACCACACCGGATACTACAAACCCGCCGTGTTCATCGACCGTGAGGAACAAGACGAATGGGCCCCAGGCATCCTCGTCACCGACGAACTGATCACCGATATCAAACTCGACGGCAAAGCCATCGTCGACAAAGTGAAAGAATGCGGCATCGTCGGCATGGGCGGCGCCACCTTCCCCACCCACATCAAAATGATGGTGCCCGAAGGCAAAAAAGCCGAATACCTCATCGTCAACGCCGCCGAATGCGAGCCTTACCTCACCTGCGACTACCGTCTGCTCCTTGAAAAGACCAAAGAGTTCCTCATGGGCGTGAAAATCGCGATGAAAGGCGTCGGCACCGAAAAAGGCATCATCGGCATCGAGACCAACAAAATGAAAGCCATCGAGTTGCTCGACAAGACCATCAATGAAAATCCCGACCTCTACAAAGGCATCGAGGTGCAACCCCTCAAGACCAAATACCCACAAGGCGGCGAGAAACAGATCATCAAAGCCATCACCGGACGTGAGGTCCCCTCAGGGAAACTGCCTATCGATACCGGTTGCGTGGTGACCAACGTGGCTTCTACCTTCGCCATCTACGAAGCGGTCCAGAAAAACAAGCCTTTGATCGAGCGCATCCTCACCGTCACCGGCAAGTCCGTCAAGAAGCCTTCGAACTTCCGCTGCCGCTTCGGCGTGCCTGCCGACCTCCTCATCGAGGCCGCGGGCGGCATGCCTGAGGACATCACCGATGTCATCAACGGCGGCCCCATGATGGGCAAGTCTGTCTCCGTGACCAGCTTCCCCACCATGAAAGGCACCTCGGGCATCCTGCTGATGACGAGCCACGAGGCTCAAGACCGTCGCAAGACCAACTGCATCCGTTGCGGCCGCTGCGCCAAAGCATGCCCCATGGGACTGCAACCCTTCCTGCTCCATAAAGTCGCCAAACTCAACGAGTTCGACGAGACAGAGAAGAACCATATCATGGACTGCATCGAATGCGGCTCCTGCGAATACACCTGCCCAGCCAACATCCCGCTGCTCGACTACATCCGTTACGGCAAAGCCAAGACAGGGGCGATCATTAAGGCAAGAAACCAGAAATAGATAAAAGATTAGAGATTAAAGATAATAGTTTATGAATAACTTCACAATATCAGGTTCACCGCATGTGCACTCAACCGAGAACACGCAGAAAATCATGTACCGCGTGATCCTCGCCTTGATCCCCGCTCTGCTTGTGGCACTCTATTATTTCGGATGGTATGCGCTTAGACTGACCATCGTGACGGTCATCACCTGTATGCTCACAGAGTGGCTCATCCAGACTTTCCTCCTTAAAGGCTCCATGACCATCAACGACGGCTCAGCAGCCTTGACGGGTCTGCTCCTTGCTTTCAACGTACCTGCCAACCTACCCTTATGGATGGCTGTTGTCGGCAGCATGGTCGCCATCGGCATCGGCAAGATGGCCTTCGGCGGCCTGGGCAAGAACCCCTTCAACCCCGCATTGGTAGGCCGCGTGTTCATGCTCGTGTCGTTCCCGACCGCGATGACCACATGGCCACAAGTGCAACCCATCTTCCAAAAAGGCTTCTTCGCCGACGCCATCACAGGACCTACCCCCCTGGGCATCCTCAAGGAATCGGGTGCCGGCACCCTGGCCGAGATGGGCGACATGCAATTCCTCGACATGGTGCTGGGCAACCGCGGCGGCGCCTTTGGTGAAGTCTGCGCCATCGCACTCCTCATCGGAGGCATCTACCTCATCGCCCGCAAAGTGATCGACATCACCACCCCGCTCACCATCCTGCTCACCGTGTTCGTGTTCACAGGCATCTTCTATCTCGTCGACCCGGCACAGTACATCGCACCTTGGTACCACCTCGTCTATGGCGGTCTCCTCCTCGGCGCCTTCTTCATGGCCACCGACATGGTGACTACCCCGATGACCACCACAGGCCGCATCATTTTCGGCGTAGGCGTGGGCTTGATTACCGTGGTGATCCGCCTGTGGGGCGCCTACCCCGAAGGCGTGTCGTTCGCCATCCTCATCATGAACGCCTTCACACCGCTCATCAACAAGCTATGCAAACCCACCGTCTTCGGTGTCGTCAAACCCGCTAAAAAGTAAATGCCATGGCTAAGAAAAAATCATCACTCATCAATATGCTCGTCGCCCTCTTCGTCATCACGGCGATCTCGGGCGGACTGCTCGGCCTGGTCTATGGCATGACCAAAGACACCATCGCCGAAGTGGATGCCAAGAAGAACGCTCAAGCCATCGCCGAGGTGCTTGGCACTGACGAAAACACCCGTCTCGACACCGCTACCGTGGGCGACCTGTTCTACAACCTCGCCTACGATGCCAACGACAACCTCATAGGAGCCGCCATCAAGACTTACTCGAACTCCGGCTTCAACGGACGTATCGAGCTGATGGTCGGTATCCTCGCCGATGGCACCATCAACGCCATCTCGGTACTCTCCCAAAGCGAGACCCCAGGCTTGGGCGCCAACATGGTGCAACCCAAGTTCAAAGACCAGTTCAACGGCAAGAACCCCGCATCCTACAACCTGTCTGTCAAAAAAGACGGAGGCGACGTGGATGCCATCACCGCAGCTACCATCAGCTCACGCGCCTTCACCGGCGCTGTCAAGCTGGCCTGCGACAGCTTCGAAGCCAACAAAGCTAAATTCATGAAAGGAGGACAAAACAATGAGTAACCTGAAAACCTTCACCAAAGGCCTCATCAAAGAGAACCCAATACTGGTGCTTCTGCTCGGCTGCTGCCCCACCTTGGCAACAACCACCAGCGCCATCAACGGCATGTCGATGGGCCTGGCCACCACCTTCGTCCTCATCATGTCGAACCTGGTGATTTCACTGCTTAAGAACTTCATCCCCGACAAGGTGCGTATCCCCTGCTTCATCGTCGTCATCGCCTCGTTCGTGACCATCGTACAGCTGGTGATGCAGGCCTATGTGCCGGATATCTACGAGACCCTCGGACTCTTCATCCCCCTCATCGTGGTGAACTGCATCGTGCTGGGTCGCGCCGAGGCCTTCGCCTCGAAGAACCCCGTGTGGCCCTCCATCCTCGATGGCGCCGGCATGGGCCTGGGATTCACCCTCGCCCTCACTGTGCTGGGCTGCATCCGTGAGCTCCTCGGTAGCGGCAGCATCTTCGGACTGCGCCTCCTGCCTGAGACCGCCAACATCCTGGTCTTCATCCTGCCTCCAGGCGCTTTCATCTGCCTCGGATTCGTCATCGCTATCGTCAACCAATTCAAAAAAGAAAGTCACTAAGCCATGAAATACCTCATCATCATCCTCTCGACCATCCTGGTCAACAACGTGATCTTCTCCCAGTTCCTGGGCATCTGCCCCTTCTTGGGCACCTCAAAGAAGACTTCCACCGCTTTGGGTATGGGCGCCGCCGTCATCTTCGTGTTGACCCTCGCCACCTTGGTGACTTGGCTTGTGAACCAATACCTTCTCATCCCGTTGGGCTTGGATAAGTTCATGCAGACCATCGCCTTCATCCTGATCATCGCCGCCCTCGTTCAGATGGTGGAGATCATCTTGAAGAAGATCAGTCCCTCGCTCTATACCGCCCTCGGCGTGTTCCTGCCCCTGATCACCACCAACTGCGCCGTCCTCGGCGTCTCGTTGACCGTGGTCACCAAGGAATTCAACTACGGTGGCGTGGCCCACATGCTGAGCCTCGGCGAGTCGGTCGTCTATGCCGTCGGCATCGCCCTCGGCTTCGCCCTTGCCCTCGTCATCTTCGCCGGCATCCGTGAGCACATCGACCTCATGGAACCCCCAAAGGGAATGAAAGGCACCCCCATCGCCCTCATCACCGCAGGCATCTTGGCCTTGGCGTTCATGGGATTTACGGGAATCGTTTAAACGGATAACGGAAAACGGAAAACGGAAAAGAGGTTGACTGGTTCAGTCAACCTCTTTTTTTTAACAAAAAAGTCAACCGCCAGATTGAATTCCTTCAACCTGGCGGGGGGTGGTACAGGCCCACCGAGGTGTCCCGTTCCTTATTGTTTGCAAAGATACACGAAATATTTTTTTTCGCAACAAAAAAAGTAAAAAAATATCACCTTATTAAAAAAATAACGCTCAGTTTCATTTTTTTTTCGTATATTTGGCGTTTATAATCATAAAACGGGAAAAAGCATGAAAAACCTTTTCTTCAAAGCCTTGGCGATCGGCCTGATTTTACTGGCAATGCCGATGAAACAATTCGGACAAGAAATCAAGAACCATCTTATCAGATTGGATGTAATGGCCATTGAAAATCCAGACATGCGCTATTGCATGCTGGCCAATTTAGCCAATGATAACAATATCATTTACACTATTGACGAAGAAGAGAACAACCTGTTACTATTCTCTTCGAGAGCCTTGTCGGACGATCAGTTTCAAGCATACTATAACCAACTGAAAACCAATGCCATTGAGGAGTTCCACGACTATCTCTCTGCAGATAAAGAAACTCAAGGCAATACTTTCTCCCAATGGAAATCATCCTTGCCTCAGGACCTTTTTGGTTTATTGTTAAAAATCATGTTGATAGAGAATCCATCAAACCGCGATGGCAACCAAAATTGCATTGATTCCGACCCTTTTTGCACTACCGATGTGATTTCATTCCATGTAGATGGCTCAGCTAGCGGCGTCTGTGAATCAGGACCCAATTATGGATGCATGACACCGTATACGGATAGACCTCCCTTTTGGTTCCACATGAAAATAGGAGTTGCCGGTACATTCACTATTCGCATAACAAACAGCAACAACTTAGACTTGGATTTTTGTGCTTGGGGACCCTTCTCTGACCCAACCACACCATGTGCTGGAGAATTAACTTCAAATAAGATCATTGATTGCGACTCCCCGTCAAACACTGTACAAGAATGCACTATACCAAGTAATGCTCAAGTCGGGCAATACTATATTATGGTCATAACCAAATATTCATCCGGTTCGACCGACATCACTTTCCAAAAACAAGCTGGTAGCGGACCTGGCGAGACCGACTGCGGCATCCTTCCTCCTTTGGTATCGAATGGCGGTCCCTATTGCGTTGGCCAAACCATCACACTTACCGGCAATGCACAAAACGGTGCCACCTACAACTGGTCGGGACCTGGCGGTTGGACGGCGACGGGACAAACCGTTACCCGTCCCAACTGCACCTTGGCTATGAGCGGCGATTACACCTGCACCATCCACGTGGGCAACCAAAGCAGCAGTGCCTTTACCCAAGTGCAAGTCCACCCCCAAGCCATCGCCAACTTCAACTTCACCACCGTGTGTAGAGGCGAGGCCACCCAGTTCACCAGCACCTCCACCACCAACCCCAGCGGACAACAGATACGCAGCTACCAATGGAACTTCGGCGACGGACAAACGGGCACAGGACAAAACGTCAGCCATACCTACGCCAACCCTGGTAGCTACCCTGTCACGCTCACCGTCTCGACAGGCGGAAGCTGCACCGCCCAGAAGACCCAAAACGTCAACGTTTATGCCGTTCCTACCGCTAACGCCGGTGAAGACCAGACCGTCATCTACGATGGCGTCGCACAACTTCACGGAGCCGCAGGCCAACCCGGCACCTTCAACTACCACTGGGAACCCGCCAACAAAGTGGTGAACCCCAACGCACAAAACACCGCTACGGTGCCCCTGCAACAGAGCACCACCTTCACACTCACCGTCACACACCCAGAAGGCGGATGCAGCAGCACCGACCAAGTCAGCGTCCTCGTGGAAGGCTCCAACATGACCGCCACAGCCAGTGCCTCACCCAACAGCATCTGCCAAGGTGAAAACTCACAACTGAACGCCCAAGCGGTTGGAGGCAATGCCAACGCCTATTCCTACTCATGGTCCCCCACCATCGGCCTGAGCGACCCCAACATCGCCAACCCCATGGCCACTCCTGCGACCACCACCACCTACACCTGCCACGTGAGCGACGGCCTAAGCTCCCAGGATGTCCAAACCACCGTCACCGTCCATCAGCCAGAATTCGAAGAGATGGAACAATGGATTTGCCCTGGCGAGTCATTTACCTTCTATGGTGAAGACTACAGCGACGAAGGTGATTATCCCTACTACACCACCACCGCCCAGGGCTGCGAGAAAGTCATCACCCTGCATCTGCACCATTACGAGGATTACCCCTACGCCCATACCACCACCGAATATATCTGCCCTGGAACCAGCTACAACTTCCACGGACACTATTATAACACCGCAGGCACTTACCATGAAAACCTTCATACCGTCCACGGATGCGACAGTATCGTCTGGCTTGAGCTCCATGTGTATCAGCCTAACGACACCATCATCGTCGACCCGACCATCTGCACCTCGCAGACATACAACTTCCATGGTGTTGAATACAACCAGGACGGCGATGTCGCCTACTTCGACACCATTGACAGCCACGGCTGCCTGCTGGTGGAGAAACTCGAACTCTCCGTGGGTCCGTACCAGATGCCACCAAAAGAAGAACCCCGCATCTGCGTCCCCTACGACGAGACACCTTACTTTTACTGGGACAAGACAGGCTTGACCTATACCCAAGACACCCAAGACGAGATCATCCTCCCCGACCCACAGGGCGGATGCGACATCAAATACCGACTCAACCTGAAGTTCCATCAGGAGTTCTACCAGTCAGACACGGTGACCGTGTGCGACGCCTATCAATGGCCCGTGGTCCCTGGCAGCAACTACACAAGCACCGACCACCATATCGTGAAGACCTTCCCAGGAACAGGAGGTAGCGGATTCGACTGCGACAGCACCTACGTGCTCAACCTCACCGTCAACAAATCAAACAACAGCGAAGTCACCATGCTGAACCAATGCGACCAATACGTTTGGAACTTTGGCTGGAACGACGAAGCATACACCCTCACTGAACCAGGCGACTACCCCAAGGTCATCCCGACCTACCAAGGCTGCGACTCAACCGTCGTCATGCACCTGCAACTCGACTATACCCCCGACTTCGAACGCGTGGAAGGCAAGCCCTGGGTGGTGGGCGGCTCCGAATTCCAATACACCATCGAACGCTACTGGATCAACACCCATCCGCAATCGACCCATGGTACCGAATGGAAACTCTATTACCCCGACGGAACAGAGTTCAAGAAATGGGATGTAATGCCATACGACAACGGCGACAAATGCACACTTTACATCTACACCTTCGAACGCGACTCCATCGAACTCCGGGCCCGCACCTGGAGCACCGGCGAATGCGATTGCGGCGAATACACCCACTCCAAATGGATCCATTGCGGTTACTACGGCGTCGGCGAGACCACCGCTCAGTTTGAGGCCGACATCTTCCCCAACCCCAACGACGGCACCATGACCCTTTCGTTCGACAACATGATGGGCTATGTCGATGTGAAAGTCTATAACATCACCGGTACACTGGTGGACCAGTTCAACCTCTTTAATGGCTATGGGCACCAAACCCACGAATACCAATCGAGCCACCTCTCCAATGGCGTCTATTTCTTCCAATTCAGCAGCAATGAAGGCAAGCTGACCAAGAAAGTGGTCATCTTTGACTAACACCTAAAGTATGAAAAACACCTTCCGCTTCCTCGTCATCATCATCCTGGCATACAGCCTCTTCGGCTGCAAGCCTATGGACCTCGACTTCAACAACCCAAATGATGTCAACCCCATCCAAGATGAGTTCATGTTTGAAGTGAACGGTGCCCTGGTGGAAAACAACGACCTGGTGGAACTCTTCGGAATCGAAAACATCCATTTCGGCCCAGTCCCACCCTCATGGAACGACAGCATCTGCTTCAAGGTGGACGGCATGGAATACGACACCTGCGTCCGGTTCATCTATGACACCTGCAACGCCATCATCCCCTCCTCCGCCGCTCCACCCGATATTGACGCATCCATCAATGTCCACCTGTTCTTCGACAAGAAACAAGGTGTCTTCAAACACGAGATGAAAACCCGCGACCCATGGGCCAACTATTATTTCCTCGACCTTGAAAAAGCCTACATGATCGGTCACGACAGCCTGTTCACCACCTATTACCAAGGCAAGACACTGGGTAACGGCGACCCCACCATCATCATGATCATCACAGGCACACTGGTCTTCGACAAAAACACAGGCGAGTTCATTGGCGTCAAGGATTACAAGTTCGGGAAAAAAATATTGAAATACGAAAGCCAACCCACCCACGCATACGCCCCAGGAACCATCGAAATCAAAAGGCACGAAGGACTCTCACCCAAATGCAATTGGAACGACCTATAACGATCAAGCACTAATGAAAAGGACTCTCGTCATAAGCATCATCCTGTTTCTCGCATTCTCGCTGAACATGAGCGCACAAGGACAATTCCGAAAGCCTCTCAAGTCGCAAAAACAAGGAGCCAACCTAGCCTTCAGCAACTATACCATCGGACTGAAGTTGGGTTGCCCCTGGAGCGTCCTGGCTGACTCAGAACTAACCGAAGTGGCTTATTCAGGTAACATCGGATACAACATCGGCATCGTTGCCGAACGCTATTTCCCAAGACTGTCGATAGGCATCGAAGGAATCTTCTCGCAAAAAGGCACCAAGATGTATTATAACATGCCTTATCAAGTCTCCTTTACCGAAAACGGCATCTATCACAAAGAGTATTTTTTCGGTTATAACCTGGTCTCGGTCCGCGCCCCTCTGACCTATTACTTCAAAGGTGCCGTCAAAGACGACAAAGTGGTGCCCTACGTGTTCATCGCACCTCAGGTCGATATCCCATTACACATCAACGCCACCCTCAGGGACGGCGGATTCCTGTTTGAGAACCCTCCAACCCAAACCACCATCACCACCTACGGAGACGTCAAAGAAACCATAGCCACCAACATCGACACCAGCCCACTGCTGAGCGTCAACGCCCTCGCCGGTGTGGGCCTCATGGCACGCATCCCCACAGAGACATCAGCCATCATCATCAAGTTCGACATCGCCGCCAACTACGGTCTCCGAAACCTCGCCGAGGAAGGCTTCATCTGGAAACAAGACCCAACCAGTGGCGAATTGGTATTGAAAGAAAACACCCACACCATCCGCTCACATGATGTAGAGGCCAACCTCACCATCATCTTCCCCATCAAGAAACGACTTCATGATGCATGTTACATATATAAATAGAAAATAGAAGACAGAAGTAAGAATATTTTATAATTAATCAACAAAGCTATGAAACATTTTTTCACAAGAATCGTTGCTCTAACCGTTCTGATGCTCAGCACCGGAATGATTATGGCACAGACGTATTCCTATCCTGTCAAAGGACAGCAGGGTTTCTCTCTGACTGAGAAGACCCGCGACGGAATGCACATCAGCTACCAGCTGGGACAGTTCACCATGGACCAGCTGAACTACCGTGGCGAAGAGATGTCGGAGATTTCGATCAAAGGCATCGTTCTGCCCAATGCCGCCGGCAGCCCCAACCTGCCTACCGAGAGCCGCATGATGGCCATCCCCACTGGAGCCAAGGCCACACTGAATGTGGTTCATTACGACACGGAAGTCTTCCACGATGTGAACATCGCTCCGGCCCTTCGCATCCAAGCTGAAAGCGAAGAACCCGACATGGATTACAAGAAGGACATGAAGGTCTACTCACGCGACGCCTTCTATCCCGAGACCCCCTTTGAAATGGGTTCGACGTACATCCGTGGCGTGGATGCCGTCACCGTGTCCATCACTCCTTTCCAGTACAACCCTGTGACCAAGGAGTTGAGAGTCTTCACCAACGTGGAGCTCTCCCTCAACTATGAAGGCGGTAACGGTCACTTCGGAGAAGACCGTCTGCGTTCACCTTACTGGGACCCCATCCTCGCCGCCGAGCTGATGAACTACGATCAGCTTCCGGTCATCGACTACGAGGCCCGTATGCAACAGTGGCTCCGTGACGGTGCCGAAGGTGCCGAATACCTCATCATCACCCCCAACAACGACGCCTGGGCTCCTTACGCTCAACAGCTGAAGGACTTCCGCATGAGACAAGGCATCCTCACCGAGGTCTACCGACTCGACGAGATGCCCGCCACCAGCACCAACGCCATGAAGGAATGGTTCCACAACGCCTATCACAACTGGGAAATCGCTCCCGTGGCGGTGTGCCTGTTGGGTGACCATGGCACCAACATGAGCCAGTTTATCCCCGCCGAAGAAGTCTATCACTCGTCAAGCTACGGCAACTGCATCACCGACAACCGTTATGCCGACGCCCAAGGCGGCGACAATTTACCCGACATGGTGTTCTCACGTCTTGTTGCCCAAAGCGAATCCGAACTTCCCGTCTTCGTCGGAAAGCAAATCGATTATGAATCCAGTCCAAACACGGATCCGAGTTTCTACTCCAGTCCCGTCACCGCTTTGGGATGGCAGACAGAACGCTGGTTCCAGCTCTGCTCCGAGGTGTTCGGCGGTTATATGCGTAACAAAGGCTATGACACCAACCGCATCAACTGCATCTACCAAGGCACTCCTGGCAACGTATGGTCATCAGCACAAAACACTTCCACTGTGGCCAACTACTTCGGCCCCAATGGACAGAACTACATCCCCGCTTCACCTTCCGACCTGGGAGGTTGGACTGGTGGCACTCCCGACCAAGTCGTAACCGCCGTTAACAACGGTACTTTCTGGATTCAACACCGCGACCATGGTTTAAATGAAGGCTGGGGCGAGCCTGCTGTTCGCAACCAGCATATCGACCAGATGAACAATGTGGGCAAACTCCCATTCGTGATGTCCATCAACTGTGAGACTGGTATGTTCGATTACACTGGATCGAATGGTAACTGCTTCACCGAGAAGTGGATGCGCCGTACATTCAACGGCCAAAACGCCGGTGCTGTCGGCGTCCTCAGCCCCACTGACGTCTCCTATTCCTTCGTCAACGACGCATTTGTTTGGGGCGTCTACGACCTCTTTGATGGTGACTTCATGCCCACCTACGGCCCCTTCCAGCCTGCCGCACCGCAAACCGGCAACTGGAGACCGGCTTTCGGCAACGTAGCTGGAAAATACTTCCTCGCCCAAAGCTCATGGCCGTACAATGTGGAAAGCAAGGACATCACCTATACCATGTTCACCGCACACTGCGACGCCTTCTTGCGCATCTACACCCAGGTCCCCCAGACCATGTCCGTGAACCACCAGAGCGTCCAACTCGCCGGAATCACCACCTTCCAAGTCAGCGCCCCCGCCGGAACCACCATCGCCTTGACCAAAGGTGAAGGTGAAGACATGGAAATCGTTGCCGTGGCCACCGCCACCGGCACTGTCCAGAACATCGAGATTCCCTCACAGGTGCCTCCCACCATTCTCAGACTCACCGTCACCGGACAGAACTACCTCCGCTACGAAGCCGACATCGAGGTCATCCCAGCTTCTGGTCCCTACCTCATCATCAATGATTACGCCCTCTCTTTCTCGGCAACTCAACTCAACTTCGGCGAAGACGCCGGACTCGACATCGTGCTGAAGAACGTGGGCAGCGACCAAGCCCCCGCCGGCACCGCCATCCTGACCTCCGAATCGGAATATGTCAACATCACCAACGGTACCGTCGACTTCGAGGCCATCGCCCCTGAAAGCAACCTCGACCTCAACGAGGCCTTCGCCTTCACCATCTCCGACGAGGTGCCTAACAAGACCATTATCCCCTTCACCGTCACCATCACCAGCGGCGACGACACCTACGAGAGCCAAATCAAACTGAAAGCCTTCGCCCCTGAGTTCGAGATTGGCGATGTGTCCATCCGGGAGATCAACGGCAACGGCAACCACCGCCTCGACCCAGGTGAGACCGTCAAGTTAACCTTCCCCATCAAGAACAAAGGCAACGCCGAATCACTCGCCGTCAACGCCACTCTCGAGAGCAACGAATACATGATTATCGTTGGCGAACCTACCGTTACCATTGATGCCATCGCCCCAGATGCCACCGAGAACGTCGAATTCACCATCTACGTCTCTGGCACCCCGTCGAACAACACCGTCGGATACACCTTGGATGCCGTCTCAGGCGCCTATACCGCCACCAGACGGTTCACCTCCAAGATCGGCCTCAACGTGGAAGACTTCGAGTTAGCCAGCCTCGACCCGAGCATGTGGACCAACAACTCTTCATCTCCTTGGACCTTCGACTCAGAAGAACCCTATGAAGGCAACTACTGCCTGAAGTCGGGTAGCATCGGCGACAACTCTGAGACCGTAGTCACCCTGACCTACACCGCAACGGAAAACTTCCTCTTCTCCTTCTATTATAAGGTGTCGTCGGAAAACAACTACGACAAGCTGTACTTCTATATCGACAACGTGGAGAAAACCAACTGGTCAGGCAACATCAACTGGACACAGAAGCAATACCCAATAGCCGCAGGCACCCACACCTTCCAATGGAAATACAAGAAAGACACCAGCGTCGCCAGCGGTCAAGACTGCTGCTGGATCGACTACATCATGCTGCCTCATGACGAATCCATGACCGCCAATGCCGGTATCGACATCTCGACCTGTGAAGACGAGCCCGCACAACTCCTGGGCTATGCCAGCAACTACGAAACCCTGCTTTGGACCACCGATGGCGACGGCACCTTCAACGATGCCACCATCGCCAACGCCATTTATCTCGCCGGCCCGCAGGATATCGCCAACGGTTCCGTGACCCTCACCATGACCGTCAGCGGCAACGGCGACACCATCACCGATGACATTATGGTGAACTACTTCCACAATGTCAGCATCTCCATCCCGCCGACCCTGCTGCCCATGGAATACTGCGCTGTAGCAGAGCCTCAAGGCATCGCCGTGGAGGTCGAAGGCGACTACACCTCGTTCCAGTGGACCACCAACGGAAGCGGCGTGTTTGAGAACGCCAACGAGACCACCACGACCTATACCCCCAGCCCGGAAGACATCGAAGCAGGTAGCGTGACACTGTTGGCTACCGCCATCTCGGAAGGCTGCGGCCCCGTGGAGTTCGAATACGCCTTCGACATGCACCCATTGCCCATGATGTCAATGCCCCTGCCAAACTGCATACTGATGGTGAGCGAAGGAGAAGACTTCGCTGTTGACTTTGCCTCTTTTGAAGGTTACGTCGATGGCCTGATGACCATGGAAGTCAACGGAGAAACCGTCAGCCTGATCGAGGGTGAGCCTCTCATGCTCCACACCTCCGAACTCGAGCCTGGCGACTACAGCTTTGCCTTCCACAACCTGAGCAACGGTTTCTGCGATACCGATCCCGACATGGCGCTGGACATCAAGGTCCTTGAGACCCCCAACCTCACCGTGAACGAGACCACCTTCGAAATCTGCGAGGGCGAGACTGTCAGCGTCGAATTCATGGCCACTGGCGGCGACCCCACCGTGCAGACCTACACCATCGAAGGCGAAGGCTTTGAGCCAATCACCTTCACCGGAGCAAGCTACACCTTGGAAATGACTCCCGCCGAGTTCACCGAACTCCACCTGACCCGTATCGTCGCCGAGACCAGTGGATGCCTCGAAAGCTTAGGAGCAACTCTCGACCTCAGCATCTTCATGAATGTCATCCCCTTCGATGCCGTTCCCGAGATCAGCGGCGATGCCGAACTCGACGTGCGCCTCACCCCGACAACCACCTACACCATCGCCAACGAGGTTCTGGTCAGCTACACCCTCGAACCTGAAGAAGCTGGTAACATCGTCGGTGACTACGAGGATGCCATGACCATCGACATCGAATGGAGCGACAGCTTCAAGGGTGAAGCCACCCTCACCGCCACCCCGTTGAGCCAGTGCAACAACGGCAGCGGCAGCATGACCATCGTGGTGAAGAACAGCACCGGTGTGAACGAGATGGCCAACAACGCCAAGATCTATCCTAACCCGACCTCAGGGAATGTGAACATCGAATGCCTGGGCATGACCCACGTGACCGTGTTCAACACCCTCGGACAAGTGGTTTACAGCACCGAAACTGACACCGACAAGGTGACCATCAACACCGAGAGCCTGCCGGCCGGCAGCTACCTGGTGAGGATCATCACCACCGACGGCAGCTTCGCCAAGCACCTCAACGTGATCAAGTAAGATCACGGTTGAGACAAAACAAAATCAGGCGGCCCGAACGGGCCGCCTGATTTTTTTATATGCCTAAGAAAATTAAAGATCCAGAGTGAGATTGAATCTCAGTGTGTTCTCCAAAGGATTGGAACCCACGGTGCCGTTCACAGGAACGAGATAAGAGATGTCAAGACCGAAAACATTGTATTTCAAAGCGGCACCCAAAGTAACATACTTACGATTGCCCTTCAGAGCGGTCTCGTTGAAATAACCGGCACGGACAGCAAAAACATTGTTATACCAATATTCAGCACCGACACCTATATTATATTCACAAAGCTCTTCGTAGAAGGGACCCTTGCCCACACGCTCGCCCTGGTCGTTGAAAGAGTAGCCAGGAGCGTCGTAGAACGATTGGATCATGCCCACAGGCACTGAAACGTCGTCCGACATGCCATAGATGATGGAATCGTTACGGTAGGTAGGCGGAGTGGGAACCAACAGCTTGGTAACGTCCACCATGAAGGCCAATGAGTTGTACTCATCGATATCCATACGCAGGCTGGGACCAAAACGCAAAGTGGTCGGGATGAAGTCCTTCTCAACGCTGGTGTTGTTGTAGCTTACCTTGGAGCCGATGTTGTTGATGCTCACACCCCATGAGAAGTCGGCGTCCATGTCGCGGAACCACTCCACAGGACGTTTGTAATAGACAGCCACATCGGCGGCCACCGACCAACCCACAGTAGAGCCTTCACCTTGACCCTGGGTAAGGTTCGAATAAATGAAACGGCCAGCAACGGCACCAGAGAGGTATTCGGTCAGCATCCTCGAATAAGCCACATCCAAAGCCCATTCGTTAGGCTTATAGTCGCCCAGCGAGTTGCCCTCATTGTCACGGAAAGTGATCTCACCGCAGCTGAAGTAACGCAAAGTGGCAGCCAATGCCGACTCAGAATCCAACTTGGTGGCAAAGGCCAGATAAGCCAGGTTCATGTCGGGAACCAGGTTGCGCAGCCAAGGACTGTAACCCAAACCCACACTCATATTCTGCTTCAAGAATGAATATTTGGCCGGATTGTAGTGCATGCTATAGACATCAGCTTCGGAAGCCACACCACAATCACCCATGGCACCGCCTCGAGCATCAGGTGAGATGGACACAAAAGGAACTGCGGTGGTGATGACATTAGGATTCAAGGACTGACCCAGAATCTGGTTTTGGGCATACGTTTTTGCTCCTAAAACGACCATGACGGCCATTAACAAAAATGCTTTGATTTTCATACGTTCTCTATAATTACAATAATAACATGCAAAAATAACGATAAACTCCTTGTATTAGTATATATGGCTTTATTTTTTTATTCCTTAACCAAAATTTGTGACACAGATTTGCTCTTTCCTTCCTCGTCAGTGACGGTCAGACGATACAGATAAACACCATGAGGGAGTTCTCCCCCATTACTGCTTCTGCCATTCCAATGGATGGGAGGCACCCCCCCCGACACAGCCGAGGTCTCTTCCTGAAGAGCCGCCACACGACGTCCCATCATGTCAAAAATCTCCAACCCAACCGTCAAATCCTCAGTTAGTTGCCCATCCACAAACGAAAAGTCAACTTCATCCTTAAACGGGTTGGGATAACTCCGGACCTCGGCAATCAGGACACTTCGCTCAACCAACAGCACTATGGACACCTCCGAAGAGTTGTTCCAAGTGTCCCAAGCCTTCAGCGAGAACTCATACACGCCGTCCTCAAGCTCGTTCAAAGGTATGACAATGCGACCTTTGCGGTAATCGTCAACAGCCGGTTCGAAACGATCGTTCAAAACCAGGTTATCGAGCTCGTCAATGGTACTGTTCATCACAATGTCCCTACCAATGCTGACATTGTAGTGATAGATGCCATGCTCGTCGGACAGATCAGCATAAAGCACCCCGCTAGGAGATCCGATACTGCCACTCACAAAATCGGGAGTGTTCCAATACAATTTGATGTCAGGTCCTTGGTTGTCGACAACCTCGGTCGGCGCTTGCACCCTGAGGTCTGTAAATGTACCACACGCCTCCACTTTCCGGATACTGTCATAAGCCGAATAAACCAAACGGGCATTCCCGTTTCCTAGATTGACAGCTGAAGGTACAGGAACCACGACCTCGAACCTGCCATCCCTGACACTGGCTTTGCCTTCAAAGAGCACATCGTTGTGGTATGCGTAGCTGACGGGAGCATCGTATTGTCCCAACGTAGTGTAGCTCGACGGCTGGTCATACAACCTCAATTCAAGCAGTCCATTGAATTGAGCGTCGATAACTCCATCCGGATCGGCCACATGCCCAATCACCGTGAGTGTCTCAGAGCCCTGAACCTCCTCGGTGACCACCTTGCGATTGGGATATGACATCCGCAGGGCTGGATCGCCAAACAACACATACACAAGATTTGTCATCGAATAATATTTAGCATCTGATTTAACATTTTTATAAACATCACCAAAACGATAGTGTTGATTATCAACAACGTCATAAAAATGCTCACTTAAGGAACGCGACAGCTTTTGGTTGTTTTGTGCGATGGTGGGACGCATGGTGGTCAGCAAGGCGATGGCCCCACCTTGGGGTTGAAGCAGCAGCAGCTCACCTGCCGACACCACCCCGGGGTTGTCGAACTTGCTGAATTCGCAGGTAGCGGTATGGATGAAGGGAAGTTTGTCGTAGTTGGTCATCGAAAGGACGTCGGACAATGCCAGCACCCACTCCGCGCTGAGGCTTTTCACGCCACCATGTCCAGTATAGCTCAACACCCCGATACCTTGGTCGAAATACTCATGCAAAAGTTGGTTGGCCATGGGGATTCTGTTTCCTGACGGGGTGCTCACCACAGGATAGGAGTCGAAATACAGTTTTTTCTGGGTGACTTCCGACCAGGCCGTGTCGAGGATCCTTCCCAGTTCCTCTGCGTTTTCGGCATACCTCTTTGTATCGTTGTCGGCCATCAGCAGATGGGTGTTCTTCCAAAGACCATGTGTGGCGTCGGGATCGGAATAATGTCTGATCTTCGCCAAGACAGCATCGCCTTGTTGCGGTGTGGTGATGGGGATACGTCCCACGCCAAGATCGACACGTCCTTCACAGTTGTTGCCCTCTCCTTCGTCCATCAAAGCGAAATAGTCGTCGGAACAAATGGATTCAACTTCTAAATAGGCTTTGGTGGCACTCTCGAAAGTAGGCACGAAGTTGTTGTCGATACCTTTGATGCAACGATAGTCATGCGTTCCTTTTCCAAGCAGCAACACATACTTCAGGTTTCCATTGCTACGCAGGTAAAGCATCCTGATGAAGTCGCGTATGGCGGTGGGGTCACAAGCGCCGGTACCGAATTCGTTATAAATCTCAGCCACATCGGCAACCACACAGTCCATGGCATCGTTCTCGACATGGAAAGCGGCAAAGCCTTGTGCCTGCTCCCAAAACACACGAGGAGTGACAATCAACAACTCCGCATCGTTCAAGCCATGAAGGTTCTGGTTGGGGATGCGCCTGCACGATGCCACCTGACCGACACCATTCATATCAAACAGGCGATAGCGACGCTCATTACCGTCACCAATGCCAAAGAACAAGCTGTCGGCCCGTATCTCGAACGCTTGGCTAACGGGATGGATGGGGTCGGTGATATCCCAGCAGGTCACCGAGTCACCAGCACCGGTCACCTTAACCCGTGCGGGAGTAACCACCAGTTGCGAAGGGATAACCCTGAAGCCGAGTTCATCTCCTGAAAACCGCAAGTGGCGCCAGTAACTCAACACAAAGTAATCGATGAACAGCATCGGGTTGCCTTCGAAGGGGTCAAAATCGTAACGAAGGGTGATGTGGTTCGTCGTCGGATGTGCCAACTTGTTGATTCCATGTTCTTTACCATATTCACGGTCTTGGTATTTATCGAGAAGATGACTCGCAACCAGACTCACATTGTTGACTTTCAAGTTATAGTACGCCTTTGGCTTGCATCTTCCAAGCACCTTCGACTCCACTCTCAAACCGCGGTCAACCACCATGTCGGGAAGCGTCATCTGAAACTCCTTGTACCCATCTTGTCCGGTGATCAGGTCTCCATACCAAACCCTTCCAGAGGCGTAGGGCGACAACTCCTCGCTTTCGTGACAATAATAATCAAGGAAAAGGTCGATGACCGGGGCACCGTCGCCAGGGTCAGCCGAGACTTGTTCACCAACACGAAGCCCATCGACCTCGCTGTCAACGCAAAGGAAATAAAAGGTGGTGTCGGTATAGGGATTTCGATCATATCTATAATAGCTGCCCGCAGAGATGCCCATATTCACAGGACCTTGTCCATAAAACAGGATTTGGTCGCCTTCGTCGAACGATCCATCGGCGGCTCCAGTCACCACGATGGCTGCCTCCGTGAGGTCATCGAAACGCTCCACGTCATTCGACTCGGGAAGGACTCCCTGAACATTGCTAAACAAGCGTATCTTTTCAGGTCTGAGTTGCGACGGGTCGATGCCAAACGACTGAAGGGCGGCATAGTCCAGTCCATAGACGCCATCGGCGGTCACCCCAATCTTGTACCATTCATGGTCGGCCAACACCGAACGTTGCGATGGCCATTGTGCCTTGGCCGAAGCCATCACGGCTATTGCCGCCACGACAAAGGCCAGTCTCAGGTATTTATGTTGCATCATTTCGAAATCATCAGTTTAGAGGTAATGGTCGCCACCTCTCCTTGGTCGTTGGTGGCGGTTATGGTATAGACATAAAGACCGGCAGGCAACTTGCCTCCAAAGTTGGAGCATCCATCCCAACGGATCGGGTTGGTACGCGCCGAGGTACCGAACACCTGCTCGTTCAACACGGCGACCAGACGACCCATCATGTCGAACACCCGTATCTGAACATCCATGTTGTTGCCAATCTGGTTATGTCCAAAGCTGAAATAAGTCTCGTTGGTGAAAGGATTGGGGGAGCACATGGGTTCTTCAAGCACCATCAATTCGCTGTTGGCCACACGGAAGGCAATGCTGGCGGTGCCAGAGTTATTGTAGATGTCCCAAACCTTCAAGTTGAGGATATAATCGCCTTCGGCCAAATTCTGCATCCGGTATTTGATGACTCCTTTTCCCTGGTAGCCCATGTCGGACACGAAGTAATCGTTAAGCACATACGACTCGATGGTGGGACCCGTCAAAGTAGCCACAATGTCGTGGCCGATACCGGCACCGGTAGTATTGATGCCGCTAGCGTCCTCCACATAAGCGATCAACGTGGGGCTGTCGCCTGTGACACCTCCGCTCACAAACTTCTCATCATCGATAAAGAGCTTCACAACGGGAGGATCCTCGTCGAGCACCGCGTCTTCATAGAAGCCACCTATGATGAAATCCTCATAAAGGCCAGAAGCATCCTCCTGGTAGTCTGTCGCATAATAGCTCACCATACCGTTACCATAACGATAGGAGATATCGCGGGGCACGATAAAATCGATGCTGAAACGCCCATTCACCACCTCGGTCTTGCCATTGAAAAGCACGCTGTGTCGAAGGTTGAACTCCTGTGGAGCCACCCCTTCGTCGCCTTTGGTGGTGTAGGTGGTTTCCTTGTCGTAAACACTCACATAGACGATGCCGTTGAATGAGGTGGCCACCTGGCCCTCAAGGTCTTTGACTACACCCTCGATGGTGACAGGCTGTAATGCCTTGATAGTGTCGGCGATGCTCAAGGTCTCCACAGTCCATCTTGGCAGAGGCAAACGTAGCGCCGGGTCGCCGAAGAAGACATAGGGACGTTCTACCTCCAAGCCACTGGGTTTGGCCATGCGGAACACGTCACCCAAACGACGCCTCTTGCCATCAACGATTTCAAAGAGATGGTCGTAGACACCATTGATGAACGCCTGGTTGTTGGGAGCCATGGTGACCCTGGAGGTAGTGAACATCGCCACCATTCCGCCATATTGGTTCAAGAAGGCGTATTCGCCCAAGGAAGTACGCGTATGGTCATCGTAACGGCTGAATTCACATGTGCCCGTGATCATCAGAGGATATTTCGGGCCGTTGCGCCAGCTGTTGACGTCCTTTCGTTGCAAGATGCGCTCACTAGATAGCTGGACCTCGCCTCCATGACCCACATAGTTGAGCACGAGTGTCCCCTTTTCGATACGGTTGTTCAGCGCCTGGTTGACCTCAGGTGCCACCTGACCGCTCGGGGTGTTCTCCTGGTTGTAGGCATCCAGGTAAATCTTGTCAACCACCATGCGTTCTCCTCCCGTCCCCTTGATTCTTCTGGCAAAACCCTCCGAATGTCTGAAGAACTGGTTGCTCTCGGCATCGTCGCACATGAATGTGATGACGTTACGCCACGGCTGCATCGTACTCTCATCCATGGCTAGATAATTCTCCACCTTATCAACCATCTGCTTCGCCTGATCCACAGTGGATACAGGGAAGCGTCCCACGCCGATGTCGGGCACCGAGCCTCTTAACGAACCCTCATCGTCGTCCATGAAAGCGAAATAGTCGTCGGTGACCAGGGTGGAAAGGATATCGGAAGCCCTTACCTGTTCATAGGTGGGGACAAAAGTAGCCATGCCATTGCGGTTCTTGTAGTCAAACGATGCGTCACCGAAAAGGAGCAGGTAACGCAACGGACGTGGGTCGGCATACAGCACTCGACAATAGTCGCGGATGGCGCTGACATCGACGGCACCACAGGAGAACTCGTTGTAAATCAGCTCTGGAGTGACGATCTTGATATTGAGATCTGGGTCGTACACCGCATGGATGGCCTTCAGGCGCTCAGCCTGCTCCAAGAAGTCGGGATAAACCACCATCAGATAGTCGTAGCCGGTATCATTGTGGAGGTTCTGGTTGGCGACCTCACCGATAAGATTGGGACTCAGGTACGACGAGCCGTCGAAAGCGACGAACTCGTTTTTGGCGTTACCCTTGACCTTAAAGGAATACGACGTCCCCGTGAGCTGTCCGTTGACCTTGACCGGACAGATGGAGTCGGTGACATCCCACACCTGTAGCGCAGAGGTAGCCCCAGAAATCTGGTATTGATATGTTTTGGAGCCATCGGAGGCCTCGGGATTGCGGAACTGCATCTCGGAGCCAGTAAACGACAGACTGCGCCAAGCGTTTAACTGCACATAATCGACATAACCCAGGGAGGTGGTCCCCGACACACCTTGGTGCTTGAGGGTCACCTTAACGGTATTGCCTGTCACAGGAGTGGTTATCTTCCCTGAGACCTCGTGAGCAAAAGTGTTCTGGGAACCCGCCGAGGTGGTGGTGATGTTATAGGTCTTATGCAACACGTCATCAACAAGAAGCTGGAAAGAAGCCGCTTGAAAGTTTCGGCCTGCCAGATGTACCGCCACAGAACATACCCTGTTGCTCTTGGCATTGGGGAAGCTGAAGCTGCGCGTCACTGAGCCATTACCCTCGATGATGTCGGCATAATAAGTACGACCCCCGTTGATGATATTGTATTTGTCGTCATCATATACTTGATAATCAACAAATTCACTTATCGTTGCATCAATCGCACCAGAAGGAGCCGAAGCTGTCTGCACACGCAAGCCTTCACCTGCATCGACGGTGATGAAAGCATAGGAATAGTCATCATAGGCATTCGGCACATGAACGAACATGTCTTTATTCTGATCATATCGCCATGTGACAGGACCACGGGCATAAAAAAGCACATAGTCGTCGCGGTCGAAGCTGCCATCGCTCTCACCTACGACAACGACAGGAATCTCTTTCAAGTCGGAAAAACGCGGTTGGGCATTGAGCTCGTTAAGCACCCCGCCTCCATTGTGGAAAACACGGATATGTTTCGGGTTGACATTCCCGATATCGATCCCCAGCGACGACAAATCGTTATAACTGAGCCTATGGATACCCGTCTCAGAGATTCCGACTTTATACCACTTGCCTGACGACAACATCGAATCAGCGGCATTGACGTTCAATGAGAAAAGCGATAAAAACAACAATAAGGAGTAAACGATATGTTTCATAAAAACCATTGACTATATAAAGAGGAAACGAAATTACTGCTTTTTTATTATTTTTAGGTACTTTTTCAGTAATAAAAAGAAAAAAAATGTACTTTTGCACACAATAAACAGGCGACAAGATAGTTTTTAAAGCACAAAAATTATTTGCAATGATTATCAAATCAGGATTGAAAACCTTAACCATCTGCCTTCTGGCAGGTTTACTATTAGCCTCTTGCGCAAAGAAAACCTCACGTACGACAGGTTGGGCCTACAACGACCCGAAGAATGGCGGTTTTGAAGTGACCGATATCAACGACCAAGAGATTGGTCCCGGCCTCATCGCCATTGAGGGCGGCACTTTTGTCATGGGTGGCACCACCGACAACCTCACCTACAGCTGGGACAACAGTCCCCGCAGGGTGACCGTGCCTTCGTTCCTCATCGACCGCACCGAGGTGAGCAATGTTGACTATCGTGAATATGTGTATTGGCTGAGCCGCGTTTATGGACAGAGCTATCCCGAAGTGGTGCGCAACGCCATGCCCGACACATTGGTGTGGCGCGGCCGTCTGACCTACAACGAGCCCATGATCGAGGTCTATTTCAGACACCCCTCCTACAACGACTACCCCGTTGTCGGCGTCACCTGGGTCCAGGCCAACGACTACTGCTCATGGCGTACCGACCGCGTGAACGAGTTGATGCTTATCAAGAAAGGCATCCTCGACTGGGACCCCTCACAGCAAGACGAGAACAACTTCAACACCGACGCCTATCTCGCCGGACAGTATGTGGGTAATGTGAAGAACGGCAAGAGAGACCTCAGCAAACAGAACGGCGACGGCATCCGCAACGTCACCATGTCGGACGGCATCCTGCTCCCCTCCTACCGTCTCCCCACGGAAGCTGAATGGGAATACGCCGCCGTCGGCCTGATCGGCAACACCAACAACGAGATCGTCTCACAACGCAAGGTCTATCCTTGGAATGGTGACGGACTCCGCACCGACAACAAGAAATACCGCGGCAGCTTCATGGCCAACTTCAAGATCGGCCCCGGTAACTACATGGGCGTGGCTGGCAACCTCAACGACGGTGCCGCACTGCCAGCTCCCGTGGGTTCCTACTGGCCCAACGACTACGGCCTCTACAACATGGCTGGCAACGTCTCCGAATGGGTCGCCGATGTCTATCGTCCCCTCAGCTTTGAAGATGTGGCCGACTACAGCCCCTTCCGCGGCAACGTGTTCACCCAGAAAAAACTCGACGAAGACGGCTTCATCGCTCAGAAAGACTCCCTCGGACGTATCCAGAGAGAACCCATCTCACAAGAAGAAGCCGCAAAACGCCAAAACTACCGCACCTCGTTCAACTCCAACTATGTTGACGGCGACTATATGTCCTCCATCAGAAGCAGCTGGACCGACACTCAGGAAGACCAGCAGAACTTCACCAAGGACATGTACGACTACGCCACCAACGATGCCTCCGGCACCACCCTCATCAGCGACGAGTCACGCGTCTATAAAGGCGGCTCATGGGCCGACGGCCCCTACTACCTGAGTCCCGGCAACCGCCGTTACCTTAACCAAAACCAATCATCGGCCGCCATCGGATTCCGTTGCGCCATGAACAAGGTAGGTAGCTCGTTCTCCAAATAAACATGTCAATCTACGAATCTTACAAAAAATCATTCAAGATAAGCACCGACAGCAGGCACATCGAGCCTGCGTCGGTGTTTTTCGCTTTGAAAGGCGAACGTTTCGATGGAAACGACTTCGCCCTTGAGGTTGCCGAAGCCGGCATCGCCAGCCTCGTCGTGGCCGACCGACCCTCACTGCCCGACCATCCGCGCATCGTCAAAGTAAAAGACAGCCTGAAGATGCTCCAGGCACTGGCCTTGTATCACCGGCTCCAGATGACCAACCTGACGGTCCTCTCGATCACCGGCACCAACGGCAAGACCACCACCAAGGAACTGGTCTCAGCAGTGCTCAGCAAGAAATACAACACCATCTTCACCCAAGGTAACTTCAACAACCATATCGGCGTGCCGCTCACCCTGCTGCGCATCACCCCCGACACCGAGTTCGCCATCGTGGAGATGGGCGCCAACCACCCAGGTGAGATCAGGACCCTGGCCAGCCTCGCCTGCCCCGACTACGGCATCATCACCAATATCGGTAAGGCACATCTGGAAGGCTTCGGAAGCTTCGAAGGCGTCATCAAGACCAAAAACGAACTCTACGAAAACCTCAAAGCCTCCAACGGGACTGTCTTCGTCAACGGCGACAACAAATTGCTGATGGACCTGTCGAAAGACCTTTGCCGACACACCTATGGCGACAACGATGCCAACGAATGCAAAGTCCACATCGTCTCATGCGACCCCTATCTCAAGGTTAACGCACAAGGCATCGGCGACATCCAAACCCATCTGGTGGGCGCCTATAACTTCGAGAACGTAGCCGCCGCCATCGCCGTCGGGACCCATTTCGGAGTCGAGAGCCACGACATCAAAGCCGCCCTCGAAGATTACGAACCCACCAACAGCCGCTCTCAGGTAATCGAAGGCCGTAACCGCATCATCATGGACGCCTACAACGCCAACCCCACCAGCATGAACGCCTCCGTAAGGAACTTCAGGCAAATCAGCGGCGACAACGCCCTGCTTATCCTCGGCGACATGCGCGAACTGGGCGACGCCTCCGAACAAGAGCACCGCACCATTCTCGAACTCCTCAAGAGCTCAGGCTTCCACGAGGCCTTCCTCGTAGGCCCCTGCTTCAGCAAATATAACGACAACCCCGAGTATCACACCTTTGCCACCGTTGACGACCTCGTGACCTACCTCAGCCAGCACCCCGTCGCAGGCCGCACCATCCTCGTCAAAGGCTCCAGAGGCATCCAACTCGAAAAAGCACTCCCCTGCATCCAATGAAGACCTGGCTCGCCATTGGACTGATGTCGGGCAGCTCGCTCGACGGCCTCGACATTGCCTTGGTACGCCTTGCCGAAAAGGAAGGACAATACACCTTTATTATTGAAGCAGCCGAGACCCTGCCCTACCCAAAATACTGGCACGACCAGCTCGCCAACGCCTTCCTTTCCACACCCGAAGCGCTGATGCCCCTCGACAAGGAATACGGCACCTATCTCGGGAAGCAGGTCAAAGACTTCATCGCAAAAAACGGCGTGAACCCTGATTTCGTGGCTTCACACGGACACACCGTATTTCATAAGCCGGAACAACGTTTCACGCTCCAGATCGGCGACGGACAAGCCCTTGCCGATGCTTGCGGATACACTGTCGTCAACGACTTCCGAACCGAAGACGTTAGCAAAGGCGGTCAGGGCGCACCCCTGGTGCCCATCGGCGACAAACTGCTCTTCGCCGAATACGACATCTGCCTCAACGTCGGAGGCATCGCCAACGTCTCATACGAAGTCGACGGCAAACGCATCGCCTACGACATCTGCATCGCCAACCAAGCCCTCAACTGGCTCGCCCAACGTGAAGGACTCGACTACGACAAGGACGGACTCTTGGCCCGCAACGGAAAGGTCGACATGGACCTGCTGAAAAGGCTGAATGGGCACCCATTCTACGGAATGACGCCTCCAAAATCGTTGGGTCGTGAGTTCTTCGAACAACACCAGAAAAGCCTGCTCAAGGGCCTATCCACCTCCGACCTCCTAGCCACCTTCACAGAACACATCGCTCTGCAAGTGGCCTTGGCCGTCAGCACACTGCCAAAAGGGAAACTGTTGGTCACCGGCGGCGGTGCAAGAAACAAATATCTCATCGAGCGACTACAAGCCCGTAGCGCCCACGACATCGTTGTCCCCGACAACACGACCATCGACTACAAGGAAGCCCTGATCTTCGCACTCCTCGGACTGCTCCGCCTCGAAGGCAAGACAAACGTACTCTGCTCCGTCACCGGCGCCCCCTCCGACTCATGCAGCGGAAAAATCTGGCATCCTCTCACCCCCTCGCAATAAATTGGTACAATTTTGGTTATTTTATATATTTTTGTCCCTCTCTAAATTCTAAATTCTAAATTCTTAATTCTTAATTCCGCATTCCGCATTCTAAATTCTAAAAGCCATGGAAGAAGCAACTGAAATCAAACTCTCCATCCTCGACCTCGCCATGAAAGGCGGTTGGATCATGGCCGTATTGGCCGTCCTTTCCGTAATTGCGGTTTACATCTTCATCGAACGCTACATCGTGGTGAAACGCGCCACCCGTTACGACAAGAGTTTCATGGACCGCATCCGTGAATACATCAAAGACGGCAAGGTTGACAGCGCCCGCGCCCTGTGCAATGGCAGCAACTCCCCCATCGCCCGTATGATCGAGAAGGGACTCTCCCGCCTCGGACGCCCGCTGAGCGACATCAACACCGCCATCGAAAACGTGGGCACCCTCGAAGTCGCCAAGCTGGAAAGAGGTGTCACTCTGCTCTCCATGATCGCCAGCGCAGCCCCGATGATAGGCTTCCTTGGCACCGTCACCGGCATGATCCGCGCCTTCTACAACATGTCGATGGCTGGCAACAATATCGACATTGAGCTACTCTCGTCAGGCATCTACGAGGCTATGGTCACCACCGTAGGCGGTCTGATCGTGGGTATCATCGCCTACATCTTCTACACCATCATCGTAGCCAAGATCCAAGACGTGGTCAACCTCCTCGAGGCCAAAGCCACCGAATTCATGGACGTCCTCAACGAACCCGCCTAAAAACAAAAGCCATGGCTATCAAGACAAGAAACAAGATCGGTGTGAACTTCAACACCTCGTCCATGTCGGACCTGGTGTTCCTGTTGCTGATCTTCTTTATGCTGACATCCACCCTGGTGGCCCCCAACGCCATCAAGCTCTTGCTGCCCTCCAGCAGCAGCAAGACGATGGCCAAGCAGACCGTCACCGTGTATATCAACGACCTCTTTCAATACTATGTTGACGAGACCCCTGTCACCGACGAGGATCTGACTAGCGTGATCAACTCACGCATCGACGGACAAGCCGACGCCACCATCGTGCTGAGGTCCGACAAGAGCGTCCCCGTGCAGTACGTGGTCAACGTGATCGACGCCGTCAACGACATCAACAACGCAACACAACAAAACCACAAGGTCATCTTGGCCACCTCACCAAAGAAATGAGCAACCAAAAGAAAGATAGAGCCATCGCCGTCGCAGGCACCATCCTGGTCCACGCCATGGTGCTGCTGGTGCTGTTCCTGATGGCCTTCCGCACCCCACTCCCACTCCCCGGCGAGGAAGGCGTGGAAGTCGACCTGGGCATGTACAACCAAGGCATGGGACAGGTGCAGCCCGACAAACCAACTGTGCCACAACAGTCGAGTCCCGCCATGCCACAAGAAGACGAGACCACCAAGAGCAAAGACGACATCGTGACCCAAGACACCGAAGAAGCCCCGTCGATTAAGACAGAGAAAAAGAAAGAACCCAAAGAGGAATCAACGACCAAACCCAGCGAACCTGCAGAGACCACCCAACCCACCGTCAACCCAAAGGCCTTGTTCAAAGGCTCCGACAAATCACAAGACGGCGGCTTGGAAGGCATCACCGGTCAGCCTGGCGACCAAGGCAACCCCAACGGACTGGCAGGCGTGAAGAAATACGACGGTCAAGGCGGTCAGGGCAACGGCCCGGGCTACGACCTCGGAGGACGCGGCGCCACCACCCTGCAACGCCCACCCAGAGAATTCCCCGAAGAAGGCCATATCGTGGTGGAGATATGGGTCGACCAACAAGGCAACGTGGTCAGGACCAACATCGGCAAAGGCACCGACATCACCAACAGCGAGATGCGCCGTACCGCCCTGGAAGCCGCCGGACGCTCCAAGTTCGCCCCCGACCCCAACGCCCCTGAAGAACAAAAAGGCACCATCACCTATACCTTCGTTCAAAACCAATAAAAGATGAACTACCAAGAAACCCTCGATTGGATGTTCAAGCAGCTGCCGATGTACCAACGTATCGGCGCCGCCGCCTACAAGCCCAACCTCAACAACACCATAGCCCTGCTCGACCTGCTGGGCAACCCCCAACACAACTTCAAATCGGTCCACGTGGCCGGCACCAACGGCAAAGGCTCCACCTCGCACATGCTGGCCTCCATCTTCCAGGAAGCTGGCTATAAGACCGGTCTATACACCTCGCCCCATCTGCGCGACTTCCGTGAACGCATCCGCATCAACGGAGAGATGATCCCCGAAGACAACGTGACCCAATTCATCGAGAAATACCACGACGAATTCCAGAAGATCGGACTATCCTTCTTCGAGATGACCGTGGGCATGGCCTTCCAATACTTCGCCGACGAACAGGTCGACATCGCCATCGTGGAAGTGGGCATGGGAGGACGTCTCGACTCCACCAACCTCATCACCCCCGAACTCAGCGTCATCACCAACATCGGATACGACCACATGCAGTTCCTGGGCGATACCCTCGAGAAAATCGCCGGCGAGAAGGCTGGCATCATCAAGGAAGGCATCCCCGTCGTCATCGGCGAGACCCAACCCGAGACCCACCAGGTGTTTGAGGACAAGGCCCAGGAGCTCCACAGCCCCATTTTCTTTGCAGACCAGACCTTCGATTGCGACGAGATACATATCGATGAGCTCCAGACCAAGAAATACGACATCTGGAAAAACAGCGAACTTTACCTCGAAGCCTGCGAGATCCCGCTGACAGGCAACTACCAGAAGAAAAACCTCACCACCGTGATGTGTGCCGCCGACTTGCTGCGCGGCAAGTTCGATCTCAGCGACGACAACATCCGCGACGGCGTCGCCAACGTGATTCGCAACACCCATCTCATGGGCCGCTGGCAGATCCTCAGCCATGACCCCCTGACCATCGCCGACACCGGCCACAACGTCGACGGCATCCGCGAAGTGGTCAGCCAACTGGCCGAGATGACCTACAACAAGCTCCACTTCGTCATCGGAACCGTCAACGACAAGGACATCGACCATATCCTTCAACTGCTGCCGCATAACTGCGAGTATTATTTCTGCAAAGCCGACATCCCACGAGGACTCGATGCCAATATCCTTGCCCAAAAAGCCTTCGATTTCGGATTAAGAGGCAACGTATATAGCTCAGTAAGAGACGCTTACCTATCCGCTCAGAATGCCGCCAGCTTCGATGACGTAGTATTTATCGGCGGATCAAACTTTACTGTTGCCGAAGTAATCTGATTTTTATTACCTTTGCGCAATAATTCTTTTTAGGTTTGCGCAAACGATTTTTTAACATCATCCTCATCGGCTTGACCGCCCTGCTGCTCACCTCGTGCCGCGTGGGACGTTTTGTGCCCGAAGGGAAGTATTTCCTTGACAAAAACGTGGTCGAGATAGAGGGGAAAAAGACTGAGTTCTCCAAATCGGATGTGTCGTCATACACCACCCAAAAGCCCCACCGCGTTAGGTTCCCCTTCAGATTCTCCACCTGGCTCTATTACGTCACCGAAGAGAACAAAGGGACCGGCTTCAAGCACTGGGTGAATGAGCATCTGACCAAGAAACCGGTTTACTTCGAACCCTCAGAGGTGAAAGTGTCGGCCCAACAGATGGAACAATACCTCAACAACAGGGGCTATTTCCATTCCAAAGTGACCACCAACACCACCTACTCAAAGTACCGTGCCAAGGTCACCTATACGGTCCATCCTTCAACACCGTACCGCATCAGCCAAATCAATTACAACATTGAGGACTCGGTGCTCCGACAATACGTGGAACGCCTCGAGAGTCGCCTTCCAGCCCAGCCCGGACAGATTTATAACGCCTACACCCTCGACGAGCAACGTACCTTCGTCACCAACTACCTGCGCAACCTGGGTTATTATTTCTTCACCCGAAACTACATCACCTTTGAGGTCGACAGCAGCTTCCACAACCACACGCTGGAAGTCACCATGAAAATCGCCAACGCCGAGGATCGCAACACCGGCAAGGAACATCCGCACAAGCTTTACACCATCAACAAGATAAGCATCTACCCCAACTACCGTCCATCGGTCGCCTACCAAGCGCCAACCGACTCCACCAGCATCACCTTCTCCACCGGCTTCAGGAATTTGCCCAACACCCTCAACTTCTATTACCACGAAAAGCCCCAAGTGAGGCCGAGCACCTTCTCCCAGATGATCATGATTATGAAAGGAAGACCCTTCCGCCAGCGTCAGGTGGAACTCACCTACAGTGCCCTCTCAAGCCTGAAGCTGTTCGCCAACTCAAGCATCGAATTCGATACTGTGGCATGCGATACAGCCAACCTGCTCAACTGCCGGATCATGCTTCGCCGCGGCAACACCCACTCCCTTAAGCTTCAGACCGAGGCCACCAACTCCGGTGGCGACCTGGGTATCAACGGTAGCATCACCTACACCAACAAAAACATCTTCAAGGGAGCCGAGGTGCTCACCCTCAGCCTCCGAGGTGGTCTGGAAGCCCAAGAGATCATCAACTTGGGCGATATAGCACAAGAAGAAGGTGTTTTCAACACAAGTGAGCTAATATTTAATTCAAGCATCTATTTCCCGAAATTCCTCAGTCCCATACCGTTGAAGACCTTTGCAAGGGATTACCAGCCACGCACCAACCTCAATATCGGCGGCAGCGTACAAAAGCGCTATGCCTATTCGCGGTACATCACCATGGCTTCGTTCGGTTACGACTGGAAAGCCAATCCCAGGCTCCAGTTTGTTTTGACCCCCATATATCTCAACTACGTCAAAGTCAACCCCATACCCGAGTTCCAGGCCATCCTCGACGAGGAGAGCAACCAGCGCATCAAGGACCAATACACCAGCCATTTCGTGTTGGGAGGACGCTATTCGGTGATCTACAACACACAGAACATCTCCAAGACCAACAACTACATCTACATCCGTGGCAACCTCGAGTCGAGCGGCGGCTTAACCTCATTGCTCAACAACACCTCAATTGTCACCAATAATGCGGACCATTACGAGCTATTTGGCATCCGCTATGCGCAATATCTCCGGGCTGACGTCGACTTTCGCCAATATCTGAAGTTAGGTGATAAGACATGGTTTGTCAGCCGTCAACTCGTCGGTGTAGGCATTCCCTACGGCAACTCCTACGACATGCCTTTTGAGCGCAGCTTCTATTCAGGGGGCTCCGTGGGTATGCGAGGCTGGGGCTACCGCAAATTAGGTCCTGGCGCCTATCAGTTCACTCCCGGAGACGAGAACATCGAACGTATTGGCGACATACAGTTGGAATGCAATGCCGAACTCAGATTTCCCATCCACGGTTCCTTCAACGGTGCCTTGTTTGCCGATGCCGGCAACATCTGGAACTATCATGCCAACGAGTTGCTTCCTGGTGGTGAATTCCACTTCAACACCTTCTACGACCAGATCGCCGTGGATGCCGGCATAGGACTTCGCCTCGACTTCAACATCGCCATCGTCCGCCTTGACTGGGCATTCCCCCTTAGGAACCCCTACCCCAACGCCAATGGCGACCATTGGTTGTTCGACGATTTCTCCCTCCTCAACTCACACCTGGTATTCAACCTCGGTTACCCCTTCTAAGCCATGGACAGAGCCACCCTTTACCATGGACTCATCGGCTCCTTTGGCTTCACGCCTACCGAAGGACAAGCTACAGCGATGCGGCATCTTGCGGCATTCCTTCTCTCACAGAAACCCAACCCCACTTATATCCTCAGAGGCTATGCCGGAACAGGAAAGACCACTTTGGTGACCACTTTGGTGAAGGTGCTGCCTCAGATCGGGATGAACTACATACTCATGGCTCCCACTGGTCGCGCCGCCAAGGTGATGAGTGGCTATACGCATCGCTCCGTCTCCACCATCCACAAGAAAATATATCAGACCCAGGCCTACCCCGATGGCAGCCTTCGGATGGCACGTGCCGAGAACAAGCACAAGAACACCCTTTTCATCGTTGACGAGGCCTCCATGATTGGCGAGGACCACGAGTTTGGTAGCCGCAGCCTCCTCGACGACCTGCTGAGTTACGTGTTCAGCGGAGAGCAATGCCGGCTGTTGCTCATCGGCGACACCGCCCAATTGCCACCCGTGGGTAACGACGAGAGCCCTGCTCTGGACATTGAATACCTACAAGGCCAGTTCCCGCTTACCATCGCCACCTTCGAACTCACCGAGGTGAAACGCCAGGCGTTGGAGTCGGGCATCCTAAGCAATGCCACCCAACTGAGGGAACTGCTCACCAACGACCAGATGGTCTATCCCCTTCCCCTCTTCGACCTCCATTTCAGCGACACCACCCGTATCGACCCTGAGACCTTCGAGGAGATGCTTTTCCGAGCCTTCGACGGTGAGAATGGCAACGACTCAGTCATCATCTGCAAGTCGAACAAAAGGGCCAACCTATTCAACCAGGCTGTCAGAAGCCGCATCTTGAACATCGAAGGCGAGATTGCCACAGGCGACCGCTTGATGGTCGTGAAGAACAACTACTTCTGGGCCGACGGCAACCAGCAGGTCAGTTTCATCGCCAACGGCGACATGGCCGAGATCCTGAAGATTGCCCGTTACGAGGAACTCTACGGTTTCCGCTTTGCCGATGTCACCTTGTCTTTCCCCGACTATCCCGAATCGCCCAACCTCGACGTGAAGATCATCCTGGACACCTTGAACAGCAACAGCGCCTCGCTCAGCGAAGAGGAACATTCTCGTTTGAGGGAAGCGGTCGAGGCCGATTACATGGACATCCCCAACCGCCGCGAGCGTTACAGGGCCATGAAACAGAACCCTTGGTTCAACGCCCTGCAGGTGAAGTTCGCCTACGCCCTTACCTGCCACAAGACCCAGGGCGGGCAATGGAAGCAGGTGTTTGTCGACTCGTCGCTCAACCAAAAGGACGAGTTGGAAAAGGAAGACCTCCGCTGGCTTTACACGGCCGTCACCCGCGCCCAGGAACGGCTTTACTTCGTCAATTTCAAGGAGGAGTTTTTTAAAAAATAAAAACAGGGACACCCTTGGTAGGATGTCCCTGTTTGATTTTCGGTGCCTGACACCAATTACTCGGCAGGAGTCTCGGCGGGAGCCTCAGCCACAGGAGCCTCAGCTGCAGGAGCTTCGGCGACGGGAGCGGCTTCCTTCTTGCCACGGCCACGACGAGTGGTCTTGGCCTTCGGAGCCTTCTTGCCCTCGTTGGTGTAGATCTCGTTGTAGTCAACGAGCTCCATCATGCACATGTCGGCGGCATCGCCAGCACGCATGTTGGGCATGCGGATGATACGGGTGTATCCGCCAGGACGCTCAGCCACCTTGGTGCTGACTTCGCGGAACAACTCGGTGACAGCATACTTGTTTTGCAGATAACTGAAAACAAGACGGCGGTTGGAGGTGTTGTCCTCCTTCGAACGAGTGATCAACGGTTCAACATACATCCTCAAGGCCTTGGCCTTGGCAACGGTGGTTATGATGCGTTTGTTAAGAATCAGCGACGAAGCCATGTTCGACAACATAGCCTTGCGATGGGCGCTTTTTCTTCCCAAGTGATTGATTTTCTTGTTGTGTCTCATCTTTCTTAATCCTTATCTAATTTATACTTGCTGACATTCATACCGAACTCAAGGCCTCTGCTGCGGACCAGTTCTTCCAGCTCGGTGAGTGATTTCTTACCGAAGTTACGGAACTTGAGCAGGTCTTGCTTGTTGAAGGCGACGAGATCGCCCAGCGTTTCAACTTCAGCGGCTTTCAAGCAGTTGAGGGCACGGACCGAAAGGTCGAGGTCAACAAGCTTGGTCTTCAGCAGCTGACGGATATGCAACGAGCCTTCGTCGAATTCTTCGGTCACCTCTTTCTCATCGAGCACCGGGGTGATCTTCTCATCGGAGAAGAGCATGAAGTGGTAGATGAGGATCTTGGCGGCTTCCTTCAGGGCATCCTTGGGGTTGATGGAACCATCGGTCAGAATCTCGATCACGAGCTTCTCGTAGTCAGTCTTCTGCTCCACACGGTAGTTCTCAACCTTGAAGCTCACGTTGCGGATAGGAGTGTATATGGAGTCGATGGCGATGGTATCCACCGGAGCGCCAACCACCTTGTTCTCGTCAGCGGGAACATAACCACGGCCTTTGCCGATGGTCATTTCGATGTTCAGCTTGACGGAGGGTTCCATGTGGCAGATCACCAGTTCGGGGTTCAGCACCTGAAACACGTTGAGGAACTTGTTGATGTCACCGGCCTTGAATTCTTCTTGACCGCTGATCACGATGTTCACCTTCTCGTGGGTCTCTTCAACGACTTGTTGCTTGAAGCGGACCTGCTTGAAGTTCAGCACCATGTCGGCAACATCTTCGATGACGCCTTCGATGGATGCAAATTCGTGGCTGACACCGTCAATGCGAATCGAAGTGATGGCGAAGCCTTCCAGTGAGGAAAGCAGGATCCTTCTCAGCGCATTGCCGATGGTAGTACCGAAACCTGGTTCAAGAGGACGAAACTCGAACACGCCTTTGGTGTCGGTTGATTCGACCATCACTACCTCTTCGGGTTTTTGAAACGCTAATATTGACATGGGTCTAGTGTTATTTAATTTGTTTTACCAGGTTAAAAATCAACAATTACTTAGAATACAATTCGACGATGAGCTGCTCGTTGATGTTTTCCGGAATCTCTTCGCGGACGGGGTAGTTCATGAACTTACCGCACATCTTCTCGCCATCCCATTCCAGCCAGCTGAAACGGTTGGTGTGGCCTTCGAGTGAATTGGTGATGACTTCCAAGCTCTTTGATTTCTCACGGACGCCAACGATGTCGCCAACTTTCACAAGGTACGACGGAATGCCGAGGGTCTGTCCGTTGACGGTGATATGACGGTGGCTCACCAGCTGACGGGCGGCGTTGCGGGTCGGGGCGATGCCGAGACGATACACGACATTGTCGAGACGCGATTCAAGCAGCTGCATCAGGATCAAACCGGTGACACCTTCTTTTCTACGGGCCAGTTCGAAAGTCTTGTGGAACTGACGTTCGAGCACGCCGTAGGTATATTTGGCTTTCTGCTTCTCCTGGAGCTGGGTGCCGTACTCAGAGACTTTCTTTCTTCTCTTGTTGAGGCCATGCATTCCAGGGGGATAGTTTCTCTTTTCTAAATACTTGTCGGGACCATAGATGGGTTCACCGAACTTACGAGCAATCTTCGTTTTTGGACCTGTATATCTTGCCATAGTACTTACTTATTAAATGTTCAACGATTATACTCTTCTGCGTTTTGGAGGACGGCATCCGTTGTGCGGCAGCGGGGTAACGTCGATGATCTCGGTCACCTCAACACCCATGGAGTGGATGGCACGGATGGCTGATTCACGTCCTGCGCCAGGTCCCTTAACATAAACTTTAACTTTGCGTAATCCCAAGTCATAGGCGGTCTTGGCACATTCCTCAGCGGCCATTTGTGCGGCATAAGGGGTGTTCTTCTTGGAGCCCTTGAAGCCCATTTTGCCTGCTGATGCCCAAGAGATGACTTGTCCTTCATTGTTGGTCAAGGAAATGATGATGTTATTGAAAGAAGCTTTCACAAAGGCCATGCCTGTGGCTTCGATCTTAACAACACGTTTCTTGGTAACTTTACTGGTCTTTGCCATTTGTTGTTTTGTGATTTGTTAGATTAAATATGATCCAACTACCCTAATTACTTGGTAGCTTTCTTCTTGTTGGCGACAGTCTTCTTACGGCCCTTACGGGTACGTGCGTTGTTTTTAGTGCTCTGTCCGCGCACTGGTAAACCGGCACGGTGACGAACGCCACGGTAGCAGCCGATGTCCATCAAACGCTTGATGTTCATCTGAACTTCACCGCGAAGCTCACCTTCAGTCTTATACTCGTCAGCAATGATGTTACGGACGGTATTCTGCTCTTCGTCAGTCCACTCCTGAACCTTCTTTGCCGGATCCACTCCAGCCTTGCCCAGGATTTCCTTTGCCAAAGATCTTCCGATGCCGAAAATGTAGGTTAAAGAGATTTCACCGGCCTTGTTGCTCGGGATATCTACACCAGCGATTCTTGCCATAGTATTCTTTTTACTTTAATTAATTTCTAAATCAACCCTGACGTTGTTTTTCCTTAGGGTTCTTCTTGTTGATAACATAGACTCTGCCCTTGCGCTTCACAATTTTGCAATCGGCAGATCTTTTCTTAACGGATGCTTGTACTTTCATAATATTAATTCTTGTATCTGAACGTAATACGGCCTTTGGTCAAATCGTAGGGCGACATCTCAAGCTTCACCTTGTCGCCAGGGAGAATCCTGATGTAATGCATGCGCATCTTGCCGGAGATGGTCGCGGTGATAACCAGGCCGTTCTCGAGCTCAACGCGGAACATGGCATTGCCCAGCGCCTCGATCACTGTTCCTTCTTGTTCGATGGAGAGTTGTTTTACCATATACGATTCAAATATAATTTCTATTCTCTTGTGTCCGAAAATTTTCGGGCTGCAAAATTAGCAATATTTTTTTAATTAGCAAGCAAGTTTTCCAGGAAATCCACGGCTTACGCCTCAAAAAGACCCGCTATGGATCCCCTGGAAAGCTTTACCATTACATCCTGCCAACACGTCCTTTGATGCGACCTGACTTGGTGAGGCCGTCGTAGTGACGCATCAACAGATGGCTTTCGATCTGCTGCAGCGTGTCAAGCACAACACCCACAAGAATCAGCAACGAGGTGCCACCGTAGAAGTGAGCGAACGAGGTCGTCACTCCCATGAGGCTGACCAAAGCGGGCATGATAGCCACGATGGCCAGGAAAATGGAACCCGGAAGGGTGATTCTTGACATGATGGTGTCGAGGTACTCAGCGGTCTTCTTACCAGGCTTCACGCCAGGGATGAAACCACCGTTCTTCTTGATGTCTTCAGCCATCTGGTTCGAGTTGATCGTCACAGCGGTGTAGAAGTAAGTGAAGGCGATGATCAGGAGGAAGAACACGAAGTTGTACCAGAAACCATTGATGTTGGTGAATGCGGCAGTGAATCCACTGAGGTTCTCGGTTTGACGGAAACCGGCGATGGTGATGGGCAGGAACATGATGGCCTGCGCGAAGATGATAGGCATCACACCGGCTGCGTTGACCTTCAGCGGGATGTACTGGCGGACGCCGCCGTACTGGCGGTTGCCAACAACACGTTTCGCATACTGTACCGGGATCTTACGGGTACCCTGTACCAGAGCGATGGTGCCAACCATGACGAAGAACAGGACGATGAGCTCGATGACGAGGATCAGCAAGCCGGCACCACCTTGGGTGAAGCGGGCAGCGCACTCGCCAACGAAAGCACCAGGCAGACGGGCAATGATACCGATCATGATGATCAGCGAGATGCCGTTGCCAATGCCCTTGTCGGTGATCTTCTCACCCAGCCACATGATGAACAGGGTGCCTGCGGCAAGCAGGATGATGGATGAAATCCAGAAGAACACGCCGGGGTTGGACACGTATGGATCGAACGGAGTCACAGCCTGATTGGGAAGCTGATAGATGACGTTGCGGATGTAACCCGGGGCCTGGACGACCACGATACCCACAGTGAGGTAACGCATCACCTGGTTCAGCTTCTTACGGCCACTTTCACCTTCACGCTGCAGGCGCTGGAAGTACGGAATGACCATACCCAGCAGCTGGATGATAATCGATGCCGTGATGTAAGGCATGATACCCAGTGCGAAGATGGAGGCATTGCCGAAAGCGCCGCCCGAGAACATGTTCAACAGACCGAGAAGACCGGTGTTGGAGGAGTTCTGCAGGTTAGCCAGTTCGTTCGGGTTGATACCTGGAATGACCACGAAGGAGCCGAAACGATACACAAGGATCATCAGCAGCGTAAAGAGGATACGCTGACGCAGCTCTTCAATCTTCCAGATATTCTGAATGGTCTCAATCAATTTACGCATATCGATCAGATTTTTTCGCAAGTGCCGCCGGCAGCCTCAATGGCTTGCTGGGCCTTGGCGGAAAATGCATTGGCTTTGACTTCAAGTTTAGCGGTGAGTTCGCCCTTGGCAAGGATCTTCACGAGCTCCTTGGGATGGGTCACACCCTTTTCAACCAGGACCTCAGGTGTAATCACCGTGACGCCTGTTTCAGCAAGTTTCTGCAAAGTGGCGAGGTTGACAGGAGTATATTCCACGCGGTTGCGGTTGGTGAAACCGAACTTGGGGACGATACGCTGCAGAGGCATCTGACCGCCCTGGAAACCGACCTTGCGCTTGGCACCTGAACGGGCCTGGGCACCTTTGTGACCACGTGTTGACGTGCCACCCTTGCCCGAACCCTGGCCACGGCCTTTTCTTGTCTTTTCCTTTACGGAACCCTTTGCTGGTTTGAGATTACTTAAATCCATATATACGCAGATTTATTAGTTCAACATTAAATTTCTTCGATCTTGAGGAGGTGTGCCACCTTCTTCACCATGCCGGCTTTCGACGGGTTGTCCATGTCAACTTCAACTGACTGGTGCATCTTTCTGAGGCCGAGTGCCACGAGGGTGTCCTTCTGATCTTGTGGTCTTCCGATACCACTTCTGATTTGGGTGATTCTTACTTTTTTCATCGTTTCAAAAGTTTTATCCGTTAAACACAGTGTCCAGATCAACGCCTCTCAGTTGGGCGACAGTGTAGGCATCACGCATCTTGGTGAGTGCGTCGAAGGTAGCCTTCACCACCGAGTGGGGGTTCGAGGAACCTTTCGACTTGGCCATCACGTTCTTCACGCCAACGCTCTCCAAAACAGCACGCATGGCACCACCGGCGATGACACCGGTACCAGGGGTAGCGGGTTGGATGTAGACGTAAGCGCCGCTGTACTTGCCGTACTGCTCGTGAGGCAGGGTGCCGTTCAGAACCGGAACCTTGACCAGGTTCTTCTTGGCATCGTCGATGCCCTTCTGGATGGCGGCGGTGGCTTCCTTGGCCTTACCGAGACCGTAACCGACAACACCATTCTCATTGCCTACGACAACCAATGCTGCGAAAGTGAAAGTACGACCACCTTTGGTCACCTTGGTGACGCGGTTGATGCTAACGAGGCGTTCTTTGAACTCGATTTCGCTAGACTTTACTCTTTTTACATTTACTTCTGCCATAACCAATTAGAATTTAAGTCCTCCATTACGAGCGGCGTCGGCCAGCGACTTCACTCTACCATGATACAAATAACCATTACGGTCGAACACAACGGCTTCGATGCCGGCGGCCTTGGCTCTCTCGGCGATCAAAGCGCCAACCTTGGCGGCCTGTTCGATCTTCGTGATCTTTTCAGTCTCGATTCCGTTTTCACGGGAACTTGCAGCTGCGAGAGTCCTTCCGGTCTCATCGTCGATGAGCTGCACATAAATCTGCTTGTTGCTTCTGAAGACCGACATTCTGGGACGAGCAGCCGTACCGGAGATTTTCCGACGGATTCTCTTCTTGATGTTCGCTCTTCTTTCTTCTTTATTAATTGCCATCTTACTGAGGTATTAACTATTTAATTAATGATTACTTACCAGCAGCTTTACCTGCCTTGCGTCTCAGGACTTCATCCTGGAACTTAATACCCTTACCCTTATAAGGTTCAGGCTTACGCATCGAGCGGATCTTTGCGGCCACCTGACCAAGAAGTTGTTTGTCGTATGAACGCATCTTCAAGATGGGGTTCTTACCTCTCTCGTTGATGGTTTCGATTTTGATCTCCGGAGGCATCTCCATGAAGATGGTGTGGGAGTATCCGAGGGCCATCTCAAGGATTTGTCCCTTGGCTTCGGCCTTGTAACCGACGCCGACGAATTCCTGGACGGTCTCGAAACCCTCGCTGACGCCTTTCACCATGTTGAAGATCAAGGCGCGGTACAGTCCGTGTTTGGCACCGGCTTCGGCAACAGCCTCGTTCGGTTTCACATGGATGTGGTCGCCTTCGACCTCCAAAATGACGTGGTCGGAGTATTTCTGAGTGAGCTCACCCAACTTACCTTTGACGGTGATGGTGTGTTCTTTGTCGTCGATGTTGACTGTAACGCCTGCCGGAATGGCGATGGGCATTTTACCTATTCTTGACATAATTCCAATCTCCTTTCCTTTGGTTGATTAGCTAACATAACATAACACTTCGCCACCGATATGGAGCTTGCGGGCTTCTTTGTCGGTCATCACACCCTGTGAAGTGGAAATGATGGCGATGCCGAGGCCGTTCATCACTCTTGGGAGGCTCTCGCTGTCGGCATATTTCCGGAGGCCAGGACGCGAAACGCGGTCGATGGTGGAAATGGCCGGCACTTTGGTCACAGGATGGTACTTAAGAGCGATCTTAATGACGTTCTGTGACTTCTTCTCTCCTTCTTCGAACTTGTAGTTCAGGATATAACCCTTCTCAAACAAGATCTTGGTCATGGCCTTCTTGATGTTCGAAGCGGGGATTTCAACGATTCTATGCTTTGCATTGACGGCATTGCGGATGCGGGTCAAATAATCTGCGATAGGGTCTGTATACATCTCTTACTGTTTTTAATGATTACCAACTAGCTTTCTTTACGCCTGGAATCAAGCCCTTCAGTGCCATCTCACGGAAGTTGATACGTGAAATACCGAACTGTCTCATATAGCCTTTCGGACGGCCGGTGAGTTGGCAGCGGTTGTGGAGGCGGACTGGGGAAGCGTTCTTCGGCAGTTTCTGCAGTGCTTCATAATCGCCAGCTTCTTTCAAGGCTGCACGTTTGGCAGCGTACTTGGCCACCATCTGTGCTCTTTTGCGCTCACGCGCTTTCATTGACTCTTTTGCCATGGTTTACTTTTTTTGATTTTTAAAAGGAAGACCAAAATGTTTCAACAAAGCCAAAGCCTCTTGATCAGTATTGGCTGAAGTGACGAAGGTGATGTTCATACCATTGATATGGTTGACCTTTTCGATGTCGATTTCCGGGAAGATGATCTGTTCGGTGATACCGAAACTGTAGTTGCCACGGCCATCGAAGCCTTTGTCGTTGATACCCCTGAAGTCGCGGACACGCGGGAGAGCGACGCAGACGAGACGTTCGAGAAATTCGTACATCTTGTCGCCGCGCAGTGTGACGTGGACGCCAATCGGGTTGCCGCGACGCAGTTTGAAGTTACTGACGTCGTGACGTGAGATAGTCGGAACGGCTTTCTGACCGGTGATGGCGGTCATTTCCTCCACACCATAGTCAATCAGTTTCTTGTCTGCCAAGGCAGCACCGATACCCTGATTGAGTGAAATTTTCAAAAGCCGTGGAACCTGCATCACGCTCTTATAGTGGAATTCCTCCATCAATGCAGGCACGATTTCACTCTTGTATTGAGTTCTAAGTCTGGGTTGATAGTTCATCTTACTTAATTATTTGACCGTTTTTCTTTGAGACGCGGACCAACTTGCCCGTTCTTTCGTCAATTTTACGTCCGACTCTCGTGGGATTGCCGTCAGTGTCGATCACCATGAGGTTGGAGATGTGGATAGGGGCTTCTTGCTTGATGATGCCACCTTGAGGATGCTCGGCGTTGGGACGGGTGTGCTTAGACATCATTCTGACGCCTTCGACGATAGCCCTTTGGGACTTTCTGTCAACGCTCATCACTTTGCCTCTTTTGCCTTTGTCATTGCCTGAGAGTACCAGGACAGTGTCGCCTTTCTTAACATGTAGTTTCATAGTCGTTCAATTTTAAATTACAACACTTCTGGAGCGAGTGAAACAATCTTCATAAACTGCTTTTCGCGCAACTCTCTGGCAACGGGACCAAAGATACGGGTTCCGACAAGTTCACCGGCGTTGTTCAGAAGAACGCAGGCGTTGTCGTCGAAACGGATGTAGGAACCGTCGGGACGGCGGGTTTCCTTCTTGGTGCGGACTACGACTGCCTTTGAAACGGTACCCTTCTTGATGTTACCGCTTGGGATGGCGCTTTTCACGGTGACGACGATGATGTCGCCGGTGTGGGCGTAACGCTTCTTGGTTCCGCCTAACACTCTGATGCAGAGGACTTCTTTTGCACCGCTATTGTCAGCTACTGCGAGTCTGGTTTCCTGTTGTATCATCTTACTTAGCCCTTTCGATAATTTCTACTAATCTCCAACATTTTCTTTTGCTCATAGGACGGGTTTCCATGATGCGCACGGTGTCACCGATGTTGCATTCATTCTTCTCGTCATGTGCCATAAACCGGTCAGTCTTCTTGATAAACTTACCGTAGATCGGGTGCTTCTCACGACGTTCGATAGCTACGACGATGGATTTGTCCATCTTATTGCTGACAACCACGCCGATTCTTTCTTTTCTCAAGTTTCTTGTTTCTTCCATTTCTCTTCGTCGTTAAAAGTTAGTTGTTCTGTTCAAGTTCGCGTCTCCTCAATTCAGTCAGAATGCGGGCAATGTCCTTGCGCGTGGCGCGAATCAGGTTGGGGTTCTCCAGCGGAGAAGCGGCATGGTTGAGTCTCATCTTCTGAAGCTGCATCTCAGCTTGCTCGAGGCGCTCGTTCAGGTCGGCGACGCTCAACTCTCTCAATGATTCTTTTTTCATAGCTTGTTCCAACTTAAATTATTCAACGTAATCTCTTCTTACCACAAACTTCGTCGTCACCGGCAGCTTCTGGGCTGCGAGGCGGAGGGCTTCCTTGGCAATGGCCAACGGCACACCGTCAGCTTCAAACAGCATGTGACCGGGGGTAACGCGAGCTACAAAGTATTCCGGATCACCTTTACCCTTACCCATACGGACGTCCAAAGGCTTCTTGGTGATGGGTTTGTCGGGATAGATGCGAATCCAGATCTGTCCTTCACGTTTCATATAACGTGTGACGGCCTGACGGGCAGCCTCAATCTGGCGAGCCGTGATCAAAGCCTCTTCCAATGTCTTGATTCCAAAAGATCCAAAAGCTAACTCATGGCCACGGAAAGCGTTGCCTTTCATCTTACCTTTTTGGGGTCTTCTGAATTTTTGTCTTTTCGGTTGTAACATCGTTACTTAACTTTTAAAGATTAAAAAATTATTTACGTTTTCCATTGCCACGACGTGGTGCTCCGGCGGGTTTCGGTGAAGCAGGACGCTTGCCGGCGGCACTGTTCACGCTGGTCGGAACCAGTTCAGGCTTTCCATAGATTTCACCTTTGCAGATCCACACCTTGATGCCAAGACGGCCGTAGGAAGTGTGGGCCTCAACGAGAGAGTAGTCGATGTCGGCACGCAGGGTGTGCAGCGGAATACGACCCTCTTTGAAGGATTCGGAACGAGCGATTTCAGCGCCTCCGACACGACCGGAGATCAAAATCTTGATACCCTCGGCACCGATTCTCATGGTACCTGAAGAAGCAGTCTTGATAGCGCGACGGTACGAAACACGGCCTTCAATCTGCTTGGCGATTGTGCTGGCGACGATGTAAGCGTCAAGCTCGGGTCTCTTGATCTCGTTGATGTTGATCTGGATCTCCTTGCCTGTCAGCTTGACGAGCTCTTTCTTCAACTTGTCAACCTCTTCACCACCCTTGCCGATGATCATGCCCGGACGTGCGGTGAAAATGGTGACGGTGACGTACTTCAAGGAACGTTCGATGGCGATCTTTGAGATGCCGGCCTTGCCGAGACGGGCGTTCAGATACTTGCGGATCTTGTCGTCCTCAACGAGCTTGCCTGAAAACTCTTTTCCACCATACCAATTGGAATCCCATCCTTTGATGATTCCCAATCTAAGACCTATAGGATTAGTTTTTTGTCCCATTTTTACTTATCTTATTATTACTTATTCTTCCTTTGCTATTCTGCTATCCACAATAATAGTCACATGATTCGAACGCTTGCGGATGTGGAAAGCGCGACCGTGAGGAGCGGCTTGGATGCGCTTCAGGGTACGACCTTCGTCAACCCAAATCTCCTTCACGTAAAGGTTGCTGTCCTCAACGCGCTTGCCTTCGTTCTTGGCTTCCCAGTTGGCGATGGCCGAACGGAGCAGCTTGTAAACCGGCTTGGCAGCGCTCTTGGTGGAATATTGCAAGGAGTGCAGTGCGAGTTCAACCTTCATGCCTCTGATCATGTCGGCCACAAGACGCATCTTGAATGGCGATGTGGGCACATTGTTCAGACTGGCGATGGCTACTGATTTGCGAGCTTCCTTCATGGCTTCAGCTCTGTTGTGTTTTCTAGCTCCCATTGTTGTCTCCTCCTATTACTTGTTACCTTTGTCTTTGTTACCGGCATGACCTCTGAAGATACGGGTCGGAGCAAATTCGCCAAGCTTGTGGCCAACCATGTTCTCAGTCACATAGACCGGGATGAACTTGTTGCCATTGTGGACGGCGATGGTCTGTCCGACGAAATCAGGAGAAATCATCGACGCTCTCGACCAAGTCTTGATGACGGTCTTCTTGCCGCTTTCTACATTTTCCATCACTCTCTGGTAGAGTTTGTAGTGGATGTACGGGCCTTTCTTTAATGATCTACTCATAGTTTTATGCGATTTTCCTGATGATTACTTCTTTCTTCTTTCGATGATGTACTTGCTCGAGGCAGCCTTCGGTGAACGGGTCTTGTAGCCCTTTGCCGGCAAACCCTTGCGTGAACGCGGATGACCGCCAGAAGCACGACCTTCACCACCACCCATCGGGTGATCGACAGGGTTCATGACAACACCACGGTTGTGGGGACGACGACCCAGCCAACGGCTACGGCCTGCCTTACCTGACTTCTCAAGGTTGTGGTCACCGTTCGAAACCGAACCGATGGTAGCCTTGCAAGCCTGGAGAATCATACGGGTCTCACCCGAGGGCATGCGGAGGATGGCATACTTGCCTTCACGCGACATCAGCTGTGCATAGCTGCCGGCGCTGCGAGCCATCTTGGCACCCTCGCCCGGGCGCAACTCGATGTTGTGAATAATGGTACCGAACGGAACCTCGCTGAGGAACAGGGTGTTGCCAACATTGGGCTGGACACCGGCGCCGCTCATGATCTCTTGACCGACCTTCAGGCCCGCGGGGGCGATGATGTAACGCTTCTCACCATCCTTGTAGAATACCAAGGCGATGCGAGCAGTGCGGTTCGGGTCGTACTCGATGGTCTTCACGATCCCCGGAATACCGTCCTTGTCGCGCTTGAAGTCGATGATTCTGTATCTCTGTTTGTGTCCGCCACCTCTGTAACGAACAGTCATTTTACCACTGGAGTTACGTCCACCGGTGCTCTTCATCGGAGCCAGCAATGACTTTTCCGGTCTGTCGGTCGTAATCTCGTCAAATGCGCTCAAAACCTTGAAACGCTGACCTGGTGTCGTAGGTTTATATTTCTTTAAAGCCATAATCAGATACTGCTAAAAAAGTCAATTGTTTCACCTTCAGCCAATGTCACAACAGCCTTCTTGATGTCCTTGGCCTTGCCAGTGATGACACCGCTCTTGGTGTAGCGTGACTTTGACTTTCCTTCGTAATTCATCGTGTTGACGGCGGTAACCTTCACACCATAGAGAGCCTCAACGGCTTGCTTGATCTGAAGCTTGTTGGCGCGCTTGTCAACAATGAACGCATAACGATTAAGCTTCTCGCTTATCGCGGTCATCTTCTCAGTGATGACGGGTTTCTGTATGATAATCATCTCTTTTCGTGTTTTTAAGGTTAAACATTATCCAAGGATCTCGTCGATAGGCTTCAGAGCACTCTCGGTGATGAAGATCTTCTTGGCGTTCAGAATATCATAAGTGTTCAGGTTACGGGCCAAAGCGACTTGAGTGCGCTGGATGTTGCGGGCCGAAAGCACCACGTTGCGGTTGGGCTCGGCAAACACAAACATGTTTCTCTTGCCATTGACCTTGAAGTTGTCAAGAATGCTGACCATCTGCTTCGTCTTGATCTCCTCAAAGCTGAAGTCCTCGACGATGACGATCTCGTTATCATTGACCTTGCAGGTGAGGGCCGAACGACGTGCGAGGGCCTTGACCTTCTTATTCAGTTTGAAACTATAGTCGCGGGGCTTGGGGCCGAACACGCGGGCACCACCTCTCAGCAAAGGAGAGTTGATGTCGCCACGACGAGCACCACCGGTACCCTTCTGACGGAACAATTTGCGGGTGCTGCCGGAGAGCTCGCTGCGCTCCTTCGACTTGTGCGTTCCTTGACGCTGGTCAGCGAGGTATTGCTTCACTGCCAGATACATGACATGCTCGTTAGGCTCAATAGCGTAAATGTTGTCATTCAGCTGCACCTTACGGCCAGTGTCTTCGCCTTTGATGTTATAAACTGTTAACTCCATCTCTCAATCATTAAATATCCGTTATTGTGGCCCGGAACGGCGCCCTTTACCACCAACAAATTTCTGCTTGCATCGATCTTCACGATCTGCAAGTTCGTGACTTTTACCTTATGGTTGCCCATCTGACCAGCCATACGCAAACCCTTGAACACTCTCGAAGGATATGCGCAAGCACCGATGGAACCCGGTTTTCTCAAACGGTTGTGCTGACCGTGAGTTGCTTGACCAACGCCATTGAAATGATGACGTTTCACAACGCCCTGGAAGCCTTTACCTTTGCTGATGCCACTGACATCCACAAACTCGCCTTCCATGAAGACGTCAACGGTTAACGTTTCGCCTAATTGTTTTCTGTGGCCTTGCTCGAAACGTGAAAATTCGCGCACCAGCTTCTTGGGAGTAGTACCGGCCTTGGCAAAGTGACCTTGCTCAGCCTTCGAAGTGTTCTTCAACTTCTTCTCGTCGAAACCCAACTGGATAGCGTCATAACCGTCATTTTCCTTTGTTCTGACTTGGGTGACCACGCACGGACCAGCCTCGATGACCGTAACCGGAATCATCTTGCCGCTCTCATCGTAGATGCTCGTCATCCCAATCTTTTTTCCTAGTAATCCTGACATTGCTACTTAGCTTTAATTTTTTGTACTAGATAGTTTGTTTTACAATTTGATTTCCACTTCCACACCGCTGGGGAGCTCCAGTTTCATCAATGCGTCAATCGTCTGTGAAGTCGAGTTGTAGATGTCGAGCAAACGCTTGTAGGTCGAAAGCTCGAACTGCTCTCTCGATTTCTTGTGAACGAAAGTCGAACGCAGCACGGTGTAGATCTTCTTGTTCGTAGGCAGCGGAATGGGACCACTGACAACTGCTCCAGTCAACTTAATAGTGTTCACGATCTTCTGGGCCGACTTGTCAACCAAGTTGTGATCGTGTGACTTCAATTTAATTCTAATTCTCTGGCTCACAATAGTTAATTATTAATTAGTTTGTCTTTTCTTATATAAAATACAATCCTTTCGCTTTCTTGATCACAATGTCGGCAAGAGCGTCAGGCACCGGGGCGTAATGGCTGAACTCCATGTTGAACGTGGCACGGCCCGAAGTGATCGAGCGCAGGGTGGTGATGTATCCGAACATCTCCGCCAGCGGCACATCCGCCTTGATAACCTGAAAGCCCATGTCGGCTGCGACCTCGCGCAGAATGGACCTCTTTTTGTTCAAATCACCCGTGACGTCACCAATGTACTCGTCAGGGCAATGGATCTCGACACGCATGATCGGCTCGGTAAGGACTGCTCCGGCCTTGAGGCCAGCCTCCTTGAAACCGATGCGCGCGGCCGATTCGAACGAGAGCGCGTCGCTGTCAACCGGATGGAACGAACCATCGGTGACGACGACCTTGGCGTTTTCGACAGGGAACCCTGCCAGCACACCATTGGACAAGGCTCCCTTGAAGCCCTTCTCAATGGCTTGAATGAATTCTCGCGGGATGGCACCGTTCTTGACTTCATCAACGAACTGAAGCCCGACGACTCCCTCGTCAGCTGGACCCATCGTGAACTCGATATCAGCGAATCTACCCTTGCCACCGGTCTGTTTTTTATAGACTTCACGGTGCTGAATTGTGAGTGTAAAGGTTTCCTTGTATGCGACCTGTGGACGACCCTGGTTGACTTCTATGCCAAATTCTCTTCTGAGACGGTCGATAATGATATCAAGGTGTAATTCGCCCATTCCTGAGAGAATGGTTTGTCCCGAGTTTTCATCGAGATGGACGAACAAAGTGGGATCTTCCTCGACCAACTTGGCCAGGGAGGCTTCCATCTTTTCAATGTCTGCTGTTGTCTTGGGCTCAACCGCCACATTCACCACCGGGTCGGGGAACTTGATGTTCTCGAGGACCAATGGCTTGTTCTCGACGGTCAAGGTGTCGCCTGTGCGGATGGCCTTGAACCCGATGGCAGCGCCGATGTCGCCCGCAGAGATCTCTTCCATGGGATTCTGCTTGTTGGCATGCATCTGAACGATCTTGGCAATGCGCTCGCGCTTGCCCGTGCCAGTGTTCAAGACGGTCTCGCCGGCTTTCAATGTGCCTGAATAGACGCGGAAGAAACAAAGACGACCGACAAAGGGATCAGTGGCAATCTTGAATGCCAAAGCGCAGAACGGCTCTTTCGGGTCGGCCTTGCGAATCTCCTCTTGTTCGGTCTTGGGGTTGATGCCGGTCACATGGTCGACATCCAACGGGCTGGGCAGATAGTTGACGATGGCGTCAAGCAACATCTGCACACCCTTGTTCTTGAACGAAGCGCCGCAGAACACAGGGCAGATGTTCAGACTCAAAGTCTCCTTGCGGATCTGGTCGATCAACTCCTGCTCGGTGATGCTGTCGGGATCATCCATGAACTTCTCAAATAGGGCCTCGTTGTCCTCGGCGGCACCCTCGATGATCATGGAGCGGTACTTGGCCACATCCTCTTTCATCTCCTCGGGAATCGCCACCTCTTTGTAATGCGACCCGTTGTCTTCCTCGTCCCACACAAACGCCTTGTTCTTGATCAAATCCACCACGCCGACGAAGGTATCTTCGACGCCGATGGGGAGCTGGAGCGGGATGGGGTTGCCGTGCAAGCGTTCACGGATCTGGTCCATGACCTTGAAATAATCGGCACCCGCGCGGTCCATCTTGTTCACAAAGCAAATGCGCGGCACTTTATACTTGTTCGCCTGACGCCAAACGGTTTCCGACTGAGGCTCCACACCACCGACAGCACAGAAAATGGCGATGGCACCGTCGAGAACGCGAAGCGAGCGCTCCACCTCAACAGTGAAATCGACATGACCTGGAGTGTCAATGATGTTGATCTTGTATGCCTCGTTGTTAAGGTGCCAGAACACCGTGGTAGCGGCAGAGGTGATGGTGATGCCACGTTCCTGCTCCTGGACCATCCAATCCATGGTGGCGGCGCCGTCGTGGACTTCACCGATCTTATGGCTGCGTCCCGTATAATAGAGGATACGCTCGGTCGTAGTCGTCTTACCAGCATCGATGTGAGCCATGATGCCGATATTACGAGTGAGGCTGAGGTTGTTCATATTTGCGGTGACGTTTGCCATCTGTTTCTTAACCCTTTCTAAAATTAGAATCTGAAGTGCGAGAAGGCCTTGTTGGCATCGGCCATACGGTGGATCTCCTCCTTCTTCTTGAAGGCTGCACCCTCTTCCTTGTAGGCTTGCATGATCTCAGAAGCGAGCTTCAGGGCCATCGACTTCTCGTGACGTTTACGAGCGTAGTTGATCAGGTTCTTCATGCCGATGCTCTGCTTACGGGCAGGACGGATCTCTGAAGGAATCTGGAAGGTGGCACCACCGATACGGCGGCTGCGGACCTCGACCTGAGGAGTGACGTTGGCAAGAGCCTTCTTCCACACCTCGACAGGATTCTCACCGAGCTTCTCCTCGATGATGTCCATAGCTTCGTAGAAAATCTCATAAGCCAGATTCTTCTTTCCTTTGAGCATGATGTTGTTCACGAATTTCGTGACCTGCACGTCATTGTACTTCGGATCCGGAAGGATGATTCTCTTTTTTGGTTTCGCTTTTCTCATTTCTCAAAAAGTCTTAATTGTTTACTTGCCTCTTACTTCTTAACGGCTGCTTTTTTAGGTCTCTTGGCTCCGTACTTGGATCTGCGCTGACGGCGTCCATCAACACCACTGGTATCCAAAGCTCCACGGATAATGTGATAGCGGACACCCGGAAGATCCTTAACACGGCCGCCTCTGATCATCACGATAGAGTGCTCCTGCAGGTTGTGGCCTTCGCCCGGAATGTAAGCGTTCACTTCCTTCTGGTTGGTCAGACGAACCCTGGCCACCTTTCTCATGGCTGAGTTAGGCTTCTTAGGAGTGGTCGTGTAAACACGAACGCATACACCGCGACGCTGAGGGCATGAATCCAAAGCCGGAGACTTGCTCTTGTCGATCAATTTCTGGCGCCCTTTGCGCACTAATTGTTGAATAGTCGGCATTTTGTTAGAATTTGTTTAACTGTTTGTTTTTAATCCTATTTTTTGGACAATATTTCTTTGCTCAAGCTGAACACAGCTCAAGATCCACGATTTTTCAAGATGTAGTCAGGGAAAACATTCGGCCATAATGCAGGCCTGAAGTCTATAAACCCACGATGCTTCCATTTCCTAAGGCACTTTCGCCCGCATCGTGCAGAGACCTATGATGGTTTAATTATCAGGTCCCTGACCATATCTATTCAAAAGGATAAACCTTTCACTAATTCAGCGGCGCAAAAGTACAACAATTTCTTTTACCGACAACACTTTTCCGTAAATTTTTTTGAAAATTTTAATAATCATTTATTTAATTGATTATCAATATTTTAAATGATTGAACAACGGAAAAGAACTCTCTCTAAGACGAAAAAAACATCCCATCAAGCCCGAAAAACTCGGTTTTTGATGGGATGTCTCATAAAAAAATCAATATCAAATAACGATTTTCTGTAGAAAAAAATTTCTCTAAACCTCAAAAATCTCTACTTCTCTACTTCTCTAATTCGTGACAACTCAATTCTAGTACTTGACAAACCGATCCTCACCATTGCTCAAGCCAAGCAACTCACTGCGACCGAAAAGCAAAAATACCTTGTGGTCCCAAATGAGCTCCCAAAGAATCCGGCTCACACGAACCTGGTCGTCGGCCGACAACTCTTCACTAGTGATGGTGGTGTTCTCATCAGCCTTCTTCACCTGATGCTCCTGAAACGCCATCTGCATGACCTGGTAACACAAGTTAACAAAAGTGATGCCCGTGGTGTGGTCGCGGCCCGACATCACCAAGTTGATTCTTTCTCTTAACTCCTCGTCATTATAAAGGAGTTGAACGGGGTTGGTGTCGTAATTCATAAGCTCAAATTTAGTTATCTGGGTACAAACATAAGAAAAAATCTTGATAATCCTACAACGGAACCCTAAAAATCATACTTTTTTCGTATTTTTGCAGCCTATATTATTAATAGGTATGTACGTAAAACTGTTTGCCGTCTGGTTTCTTGCCGTGGTCAGCTTCTTCGTCCTCTGGGCAATCCTGGCCAAAATCATCAAACGAATCAGCGATAAAAAACATTCTGACTCCTAACTTCTATATTCTGAATTCTAAAACTTTATAATAATGAAATACGACGTCATCGTTATCGGCAGCGGCCCTGGAGGCTACGTGGCTGCCATCAGAGCATCACAACTTGGAAAGAAAACCGCAGTGGTCGAGAAGGCCGAACTGGGCGGCATCTGCCTCAACTGGGGCTGCATCCCCACCAAGGCACTGCTAAAAAGCGCTCAGGTATATAACTACATCAAACACGCCGAGAACTACGGCATCAAAGTGGATGGCGAAGCCAAACCCGACATGGAAGCCGTCGTCGCCCGCAGCCGCGGCGTGGCCGAGACCATGAGCAAAGGCGTGCAGTTCCTCCTCAAGAAAAACAATGTCGAGGTCATCAACGGCTATGGCCGCCTCACCGCCGACAGCGGTAAAGACGCAATGCATTGCGTCTCCGTCACCGACGCCGAAGGCAACGTCACCCTGCATGAAGCCGACCACATCATCCTCGCCACAGGCTCACGCGTCCGCGAACTGCCCGCACTACCCATCGACGGAAAGAAAATCATCGGCTATCGCCAAGCCCTCGTCCTCGACAAACTCCCCGAGAGCATGGTCGTGGTGGGCTCAGGCGCCATCGGATCAGAGTTCGCATTCTTCTTCACTAGCATGGGCGTCCAAGTCACCCTCGTGGAGTTCCTTCCCAACGTGGTGCCCAACGAAGACGAAGACGTATCGAAACAAGTGGAACGCTCCTTCAAGAAACTGAAGATGACCGTCATGACCGAAGCCTCAGTGACCCACGTGGACACCTCCGGCGAGAAGTGCATCTGCACCATCAACACCAAGAGAGGCGAAAAGACCGTCGAAGCCGACATCGTGCTCTCCGCCGTCGGCGTGCAAACCAACATCGACGACCTCGGACTGGAAACCCTGGGCATCACCACCGAACGCGGCAAGATCAACGTGGACGAATGGTACCGCACCAACGTGCCAGGCATCTATGCCATCGGCGACATCGTGCACGGTCCCGCCCTGGCCCACAAAGCCGACCACGAAGCCACCATCTGCGTGGAGAAGCTCTGCGGCCTCGACCCGAAACCCCTGAACTATGCCAACATCCCCGGCTGCACCTACACCACCCCCGAAATCGCCTCCGTCGGCCTCAGCGAAGCCAAAGCCATCGCCGCAGGCTACGAAGTGAAAATCGGCAAGTTCCCCTTCACCGCCTCGGGTAAAGCCACCGCGGCCGGAAACAAAGACGGATTCATCAAAGTGGTGTTCGACGCCAAGACCGGCGACTGGTTGGGCTGCCACATGGTCGGCGACAACGTAACCGAAATGGTCGCCTCCGCCGTGCTCTGCCGTGAACTGGGCGCCAAAGGCGAAGACATCATCCACGCCGTGTTCCCCCACCCCACCATGTCCGAAGGCATCATGGAAGCGGCAGCCGCTGCCTACAACGAATGTGTTCATCTTTAATGAAGAATGCGGAATTAGGAATGCGGAATGCGGAATTAACTTATGGGAACTACTAATTCCGCATTCCTAATTCCTAATTCCGCATTCCAAATTAATCTACTATGGAGATTATAGAGACCAAAATAAAAGACCTATTAATCATTAAGCCAGACGTGTTTCTGGATGAACGGGGATATTTCTTCGAGAGCTATAACCGTCAACGATTCCTCGAACACGGACTCGACATGACCTTTGTGCAAGACAACGAGTCACAGTCGATGCGAGGCGTGCTTCGTGGGTTGCATTTCCAAAAACCACCCTACACCCAAGGAAAACTGGTGCGTGTGGTAAAAGGCGCCGTCTTGGATGTGGCCGTTGACCTCCGCAAAGACTCCCCCACCTACGGACAGTGGGAGTCGGTGGAACTCACCGAAGGCAACAAGTTCATGTACTGGATCCCCGAAGGCTTCGCCCATGGATTCGTGTGCCTCGAAGACCACTCGGTGTTCACATACAAATGCACCAACGTCTATCACAAAGCCTCCGAAGGCAGCATCCGGTGGAACGACCCCGTCCTGAACATCCAATGGAACATCGACAACCCCATCCTCTCGGAAAAGGACAAAGTGTCGCCCATGTTCAAGGACTTTGTCACACCATTTTAAAACGGAAAACGGAAAGTGAAAACTAAAAAGAACGAATATATGAGAAAACGAAACGTACTGCTTGCCTGCGGCTTCGCTATTATATTAATAGGTGTCACAGCCGCCCTCACCTTCAGCATCGCACAAAATACCACTACTGAAGACGACAGCGGTTTCTATGACGGCCTTCAACCCGATGTGCTGAGCTTCGACCACATGGCTCAGTATGTGAACGACATCGAGCTGCCCGAGACCCTGGAGTTCTGCGGCGAAAAGGTGCCGTTGAACCGTTTCTATGTCCGCGAAAGCCTGGAGCGCGAGCTGCTGGTGAATTCATACCGCCATGCCAGCACCATCCTGCTGCTGAAGAGGACCACCCGTTGGTTCCCCGTCATCGAACCCATCCTGAGGAAAAACAACCTCCCTGAGGACTTCAAGTACCTCGCCATGATCGAGAGCGACCTCACCAACGCCGTCTCCCCCTCCAAAGCCGTGGGCTTCTGGCAGTTCCTCGAAGGCACCGGCAAACAATACGGGCTGGAAATCTACAAGGAAGTCGATATGCGCTATAACCAGGAATTGGAGACCCAAGCCGCTTGCAGTTTTCTCAAGGACCTTTACAAACGCTTCGGCAGCTGGACCTTGGCCGCAGCCGCTTACAACTGCGGCGGAGGACGCGTGTCGCGTACCATCGAGGAACAGCACGTCAACTCGTACTACGACATGCTGCTGCCTAACGAGACCGAACGCTATGTCTACCGCATCCTGGCCTTCAAGCTCATCACCGAGAACCCCGCCAAGTACGGCTTCCACATCAGCGACGAAGGCTGGTACCAACCTCTTGATTACAAGACCATCACGGTCACCGAGACCATCGAAAACCTGGCCGATTTCGCCATCGAACAAGGCACCAACCTCAAGATTCTCAAATACTACAACCCTTGGCTCCGCAGCGAAAAACTGACCATTTCACAAGGTAACAGCTATGAGATTAAGCTTCCGAGATAAGGAGAAAAATAGAAGTAAGAAGTAAGAAGCAAGAAGGGCATGAACGAATTCTCTGAGGATAAAACACTTGAGATTTTAGGGGCTCGGGAGAACAACCTGAAAAACATCGACCTCTCCATCCCTCGCAATGCCTTGGTAGTCATTACCGGCATCAGCGGCAGCGGCAAGTCGTCATTGGCCTTCGACACCATTTACGCCGAGGGACAGCGACGTTACATGGAGAGCTTCTCTGCCTATGCAAGACAATTCGTGGGCAACATGGAACGCCCAGATGTCGACAAAATCACTGGCTTGAGCCCCGTGATCAGCATCGAACAGAAGTCGGTGAACAAAAACCCCCGCTCCACCGTGGGCACCATCACCGAGATCTACGACTTCCTTCGTCTGCTCTACGCCCGTATAGGCGAAGCCTACTCCTACAACACCGGCGAACGCATGGTGCGTTACTCCGAAGAACAGATCACTGACCTCATCCTCAAAGACTACCAAGGAAAACGCATCAGCATATTAGCTCCCACAGTCAGAGGCCGTAAAGGCCATTACCGAGAGCTGTTTGAGCATATCCGCCAGGCAGGATTCACCCGAGTCCGCGTCGACGGCGAGATGCGCGAGATAGAGTTCGGCATGATGCTCGACCGCTACAAGACCCACGACATCGAGATCGTCATCGACCGCATCCAAGTCAGCGACGACAGCAAGACACGCATCGGCAAGTCGGTGCAAGTCGCCTTCCGCTACGGCAAAGGCCTGCTGATGGTGATGGACCACGACACTGAGCATCTGCGCTACTTCAGCCGCCTGCTCATGTGTCCCACCACCGGCCTCTCCTACGAAGACCCTGAGCCCAACACCTTCTCGTTCAACTCACCCCACGGCGCCTGCCCAAAATGCAACGGCATGGGCGAGATCACCGAAGTCGACAAGGAGAAACTCATCCCCAACCCCGACCTCAGCATCCGGAAAGGAGGACTCGCCCCAGCCGGAGAATACAAGGCGGGCAGCTGGATCTTCAAACAACTGGAAGCCATCGGCCTGAAATACGGCTTCACCCTCGACACCCCAATGAAGGAAATCTCCGACGAGGCCTTGGATGTCATCCTCTACGGCACTAACGAGACCTTCGAGGTGAAGCGCGAATACATCGGCATCAACAGCATCTATAAAATCAACTTCGAAGGCATCATCCGATTCATCGAGAGCCAAAACACCGAGGAAGCCCCCGCCAGCATCGCACGCTGGGCCGGATCCTTCATGAACCACGTCCCCTGCCCCGTCTGCCACGGCACCCGCCTCAAGAAAGAGTCGCGGTATTTCCTCATCGACGGAAAAAACATCGCCGAGGTTGCAGAGATGGACACCTTTGCCCTATCCAAGTGGATTGAAGAACTACCCTCGAAACTCAACGAACGCCAGTATGAAATCGGCAAGGAAATCCTCCGCGAGATCGACAAAAGGGTGCACTTCCTACTCGACATCGGCATCGACTACCTGAGCCTGAACCGACCGGCAGCCTCCCTGTCAGGAGGTGAGGCACAGCGCATCCGTCTCGCCACCCAGATAGGCTCGCAGCTCACTGGCGTGCTCTACATCCTCGACGAACCCAGCATCGGACTCCACCAACGCGACAACCACCGACTCATCCAATCGCTAAAGGAGCTGCGCGACATCGGCAACTCAGTCATCGTGGTGGAACACGACAAAGACACCATGCTCAACGCCGACTACCTGGTGGACATCGGCCCCGGCGCCGGTCGCCACGGCGGCGAAGTGGTCTTCGCCGGCACACCCCAAGAGGCGATGCACGGCCATTCCATCACATGCGACTTTCTCAACGGGACAAGGACTATCGAGTTGCCCAATGAACGCCGAAGACCTGAAAAGGGGCAGTACCTTATCATAAAAGGCGCCTCAGGACATAACCTGAAAAACGTCAACTTCAAGCTGCCATTGGGCATCATGACCTGCATCACGGGCGTCTCCGGCTCAGGCAAATCCACCCTGGTCAACGAGACACTCACCCCCATCCTCAGCAAGAAGTTCTACCGCTCGGTGAAAGAACCCCTCCCCTACGACAGCATCGAAGGCATTGAACTCATCGACAAGATCATCCAAATCGACCAGGCTCCCATCGGCAGGACCCCTCGTTCCAATCCCGCCACCTACACCAAGGTGTTCGACGACATCCGCAAGCTCTTCGGCGAGCTGCCCGAGGCCAAAATCCGAAACTACAAAGCCGGACGCTTCTCGTTTAACGTGAAAGGCGGACGCTGCGAGGCCTGCAAGGGCGCCGGCGTGAACCTCATAGAGATGAACTTCCTTCCCGACGTATCAGTGGTGTGCCCCGAATGCCAAGGCAAACGCTACAACCGCGAAACCCTGGAGGTGCGCTACAAAGGCAAGTCCATTAACGATGTGCTCAACATGACCATCAACGAGGCCGTGACCTTCTTCGAGAACATCCCTTCCATCATCCAGAAAATCAAAACTTTGCAGGATGTAGGCTTAGGCTATCTCACCCTGGGCCAAGCCTCTACCACCATCTCCGGCGGAGAAGCACAACGCGTGAAGCTTGCCACCGAACTCGCCAAACGCGACACGGGAAAAACCCTTTATGTGCTGGACGAACCGACCACCGGTCTTCATTTTGAAGACATCAAGGTACTCATGAACGTGCTGAACAAACTTGTCGACAAAGGCAATACCGTCGTCATCATCGAACACAACATGGACGTAATCAAACTCGCCGACTGGATTATTGACATGGGACCCGAAGGCGGTGAACGCGGCGGCTCCATCGTCTGCGAAGGCACCCCGGAAGAAGTGGCCGAGTGCGAGAGCAGTTATACGGGAAAGTATTTGAGAGAAGAGATAAAAGATAAGAGATAAGAGATAAAAGTTAAAAGTTAAAACAACTCTTATCTTTTATCTTTTAACTTTTATCTAAGCTTGATTTTCTGTCCCACTTCAAGAACAGCGCCTTCCTGAAGATCGTTTCTCTTGAGAATCTTCTCGGGTCGCACCGCGTAGCGCAAAGCAATGTCGCGAACGGTCTCACCTTCCTCCACGAAGTGTTTCTTGGCTTTCCAGTTGCGTTTGCGGAGTTGCTCAAGATAGATGATGTCGCCGCTGTGGAACATGGCCTCTTCGGGACGGGTGATCAGATTGTATTTGCACAACTTCTTAAGCTTGATGCCAAACTCTTGCGAGATGCTTTCGGGTGTCTCACCCTCCTTGGCGAACACGAAACGCACCTGGTTGTTCTCGTAGATGAAACGCTTATCCTCGGTCATGTCAACCAACTCGAACACCGAGCGGTCGGCCGGCGAGTAAGCCAGTTCCAACTCAACCGAGACAACAGGAGCGGGTTTGGAATCCTCATTCTTTGAAGGCGTCTCAGGAACGGTCTCCTCTCCATTCATCAGCTTCTTGAATTGTTTCTCTGTGATTTGGCCCATTGCCAGCTGGTCGTACAGATACAACTTGTTCATATTGATGCGGTTGATCAGTGCCGTGGCATAGCTGGGATTGGTGGCGTAACCCGCCGCCTTCAACCCTTTGGCCCATCCCTCATAATCCATGATGTCGAGTTTAAACAAGTCCGAATAACGAGGCCTGCTGGTCAAGAACTCTGAATGGTCGCGATACGACTCCTCTGCCTTCTTGTATTTTCGGAAACACTCATCCTTTTCGTCATCGTCCATGGTGTAGGTCTTGCCCTCCCATCCCTTGTGGCATTTGATGCCGAAGTGGTTTTTTGCCTCACGGGCCAGGGCGCTGTTGCCTGCACCCGACTCGATGATGCCTTGCGCCAAGGTGATGGAAGCCGGAATCTTATGTTTGCGCATCTCCTCCATGGCGATGTCCTTATAGGTCTCAATGTAGTCTTCCACAGTGATTTTCTGCGCCATCAAGGCTAGAGGCGCAAACAACAATAAAAAGATGAAGGGTTTCCGCATGATGATTTGAATTATGTTGTAAAGATACAAAACTTTTCATTATCCGCCAGTCGTATCCAATATTTTCCTATTTTTGTAAGTTTTAAAGCAAAATATGGACACAACAAGTATTTTTAAATACTTCAAGGACCTCTCCGAGACACAAAAGGAGCAGTTTAACCAACTGAAAAACTTGTACTTGGACTGGAATAGCAAGATCAACGTCATCTCACGGAAGGACATGGAGCACTTCTATGAGCATCATGTGCTTCACTCCCTTGCCATCGCAAAGTATTTCGACATCCTGCCTGGAATGAGGGTGATGGACCTCGGCACGGGAGGCGGTTTCCCCGGCATCCCGTTGGCCATCATGTTTCCTGACGCCGAGTTCTATCTCATCGATGGCACAGGCAAGAAAATCAACGTGGTGAACGCCGTGAAGGACGCCATCGGCTTGCAGAATGTGGTGGCCGAGCATAAGCGCGCCGAAGAGGTGAAGGAAAAGTTCGACATCGTCACAGGTCGCGCCGTAATGACCCTCCCAGAAATCGCCAATCTCGCAGGCAACAAACTGAGGATCAGGGGCGACATCGAAGCCGGCGGCATCCTCTACCTGAAAGGCGGTGACCTCACCGAGGAGTTCAAAGCCATCTCCAAATATTGGCATTATAAAAAGGTGTTGGTTTCAAAGTATTTTAAAGAAGAGTACTTTATTGAAAAATATATTATTCATTTATATTAATAATTAATACTAAAGACAATGACAGAAAAAATGACTTTGAGAGACAACGCCACCTATAGGTGGATTGCCTTGTTGCTTTTGGCTTTGGCCATGTTCTGTTCTTACATCTTCATGGACATCCTGTCCCCCATCAAGGACCTCATGGAAGAGACCCGTGGTTGGGACTCGAAGGCCTTTGGCACCATGGAAGGCGCCGAGACATTCCTTAACGTCTTTGTGTTCTTCCTCATTTTTGCCGGCATCATCCTCGACAAGATGGGCGTGCGTTTCACGGCGGTCCTCTCCGGTGCCGTGATGCTCGTTGGCGGCTTGATCAAGTACTACGCCATCAGCGAATCGTTCATCGGTGTTGACGAGCTTGGAAACCACACCGGCCTTTACAACTGGTTCACCAACAACTTGAACTACATCCCTGGCTTCGACGAGTTGGGCGTCTCGCCCTTCTACCGCGGCATGCCCGCTTCGGCCAAGCTGGCTGGCATCGGCTTCATGATCTTCGGCTGTGGCACTGAGATGGCTGGCATCACCGTGAGCCGTGGTATCGTGAAATGGTTCAAGGGTCGTGAGACCGCTTTGGCCATGGGTTCAGAGATGGCCCTCGCCCGTCTGGGTGTGGCTACCTGCATGATCTTCTCGCCTTTCTTCGCCAAGTTGGGCGGCAGCGTCAACGTGAGCCGTTCCGTGGCCTTCGGTATCGTGCTGCTCTGCATCGCCTTGATCATGTTCATCGTGTATTTCTTCATGGACAAGAAACTCGATGCCCAGACCGGTGAAGCTGAGGAGAAAGACGACCCCTTCAAGATCTCCGATATCGGCAAGATCCTCTCAAGTCTCGGATTCTGGCTGGTCGCCCTGCTCTGCGTGCTCTACTATTCAGCCATCTTCCCCTTCCAGAAGTACGCCGTCAACATGCTGCAGTGCAACCTCACCCTGACTGAGCCCGCTGCTGGTTCATTCTGGGCTGGCGACACCGTCACCATCATCCAATACATCATCATGCTCGTCGTTGCCGTGTGCTCCTTCGCAAGCAACTTCTCCAAGAAGAAAGGCATGAAGATCGGTCTGATGGCTATCGCTGTCGTGGCTCTCGTGGTATACTGCTACATGGGTTACATGCGTGGCACCGCCGAGACCATCTTCGCCGTGTTCCCGCTGCTGGCCGTGGCCATCACCCCCATCCTCGGCAGCTATGTCGACCACAAAGGCAAGGCCGCTTCGATGCTGATGATCGGCTCATTGCTGCTCATCATCTGCCACCTCACCTTCGCCTTCATCCTGCCCATGACCGCTGGTAGCGCCGTCGGTGGCGTGGTCGTAGCCTACCTCACCATCCTGGTGCTGGGCGCCTCCTTCTCATTGGTGCCCGCCGCCTTGTGGCCGAGCGTCCCGAAGCTCGTCGATGAAAAGATCATCGGTTCAGCCTACGCCCTGATCTTCTGGATCCAGAACATCGGTTTGTGGCTGTTCCCCATCCTCATCGGCAATGTGCTCACCAACACCAACGCCCCTGGCACTCCTCCCGACAAGCTCAACTACACCTGGGCTCTCGTCATGCTGGCATGCCTTGGCGTCGCCGCCCTCGTCATCGGCCTCATCCTGAAACGTGTTGACAACAAACGTCACCTCGGACTGGAAGAACCGAACATTAAGTAAAAGATAAAAGTTAAGAGATAAAAGATAAAAGTTGTTGTCGTAAAAGCTAACTTTTATCTTTTATCTCTTAACTCTTAACTAAAAAACGGCAGGTTTCCCTGCCGTTTTTTTTGTGGGAACTGTTGGACTCGAACCAACGATTATCGACCAGGTGTTTTCAAAAAATTATTTCGCTGATTGTCAATAATTTAACTTGGTTAATTACATGCTTTTCTCATGGTTTTTGTGCTGTTTTTGTGGCACCTCTAACAGGTCCTGTTGGGCCTATTTACAATAGAGTCACTTCTTCTCGACAATTCTCAATAGCCTGTCAATTTGTTTGTCCTTCTCCTTCAGCTGGTCTTTCAGCGCCTTGATAGCCTCATTGGAGTTTTGTGTGTTGTGGCCGGAAATATGCGCAGCATAGTTGCCGCTGCCTGACAGGCTTTCTTGTGGCCACCCCATAAACTCGTTTGGCGTAATATCGAGCAGCTGGCATATTCTACATATTTTTTCCTGTGTAAAAGACTGGTTGACGATTCCGGAATGAAATCCTTGACGTGTCATGCCCATCGCCTCTGCAAAAGAGGCGATGGTATAGTTTTTCTTCTTTACTAAAAGTGCTAATTCATTGTAATCCATATATTTATATTTTAGAATGAATATAAATTGCAATCTGTCGCTTTACAATATCAATTATTATATTACTTTTGCAACGAAAGTTCTTTACAAATATAAGAAATTAATAGAATTATGGAAGAGTTCGTCAAAACGATCAATCATTTCGAGTATTGCAGATTCCGAGACCTCTGCGTGGAAAGATGCAACATTACCACTGTAGCCTGGAATTACTGGGTAAAAGGCGGCGGCGTCTCCGCCAAGTACAAACCGATCATCAATAAGGTGGCCATGGAATTGTTTGGCAAGCCGGTATTCAATCAGGAAGGAGTCCAGGCATGATGTACTATATCGTTATTCCGAACACATGGAAAGCCGCCAACCGCAAGTGCGCCGAGCTCCATGAATACGTTCTCCAGTTCCGGTACTGCCTCATCGCCGACGACCTTTCACGCGACGCACTGATCGAGGAACTACGACACAAGGTGAAAGAATTGAACGAAGCATATCCGCGCACCAGGCGACTGAAGATTAATTTTAACTTCGACAACTTCATCTCTTGCCTTCCAGAGGATCAACACGTCGATGAATACGTTTTCACAATCAACCTTCATCCGGTCAATAGAACCTACCAGTTCGCAGAAAAAGCCAATATCTTGAAAGAAGCAGGTGAGAAATGAAATGGAAAGTACTACTGCTGAACTATGATTCGGAATGGGTTGAGTACTGCAACTCCCCAACGCTCTTCTATGCGACTGAAGCCTGCGCAGATCTTCGCCGGAGAGGCTTCCAGGAATTCCAAACCAAACTAGTAAAATGCGAATAATCATGGACGGCTATTTATTTGACCCGATCGAATTAACAGACCCTAAAGTCAGGGAAATTATGGAAAACAACACATGCCGACAGTGCGCAAACAGAATAACCTCAAACAACGGCTATTCCTATTGTGGACGCAGAAACAGCGGACAAACCAATAATGGTCATCTCAGGGTCAGGTGCAACCAACCCGCTTGCATCCTTTTCACCGTAAAAACAAACTAGAAATGAATTACCATGCGGAAATATCTCCTGACCAAGAGAACCGATTTGTCGTTGTCAACGACGACGGACAGATCATCATCAATTGCCGCTCGATGGAAAATGCCGAGTTTTACGCAAAGCTGCTTAATGCCAGGGAGAACAAACCAAAACCGGAATGACCGATGAAGAACGATATGAATATTACCAGCAACAGGAACGCTACCGGTGGAAGTGCGAGGAGTTCCGACAGCAGCTCGTCCTGTTCTTTGAAAACCGAAAAAACATCAAACATGTGACAAAATGACAAAAGACGCTTTTACACGGGAATGGATCATTGAACAGTCCATTGATATTCTGAGTAATTACGAACCGGGGGTGCTAACCATCCGCGGACTACACTATCAGCTGGTCAGCCGGGGAATGACCAACGACATCCAACACTACAAGAGGGTCGTGGCAGCCACGGGTGTGGCCAGGTGGGACGGAAGGATCGCTTTCGACGCTTTCAGCGACAGGGACCGATCCCTGGCAACGGAAACAGAAGCGGATCCCTCCGACCTGGACGAGAAAATAGACCTGGCCAAAGACCAGGTTGGATTGTGGATCAAGTCCTACTACTTAAACCGATGGGAAAACCAACCGTATTATCCCGAAGTGTTCATCGAGAAAAAAGCCCTGGAAGGCGTGTTTTACAAGCCGTGCAAGTTTCACGGTGTCGCCCTGGGAGCCTGTAAGGGATATCCTTCCCTCACCTTCCTCCACGACGCTTCAATTCGTTTTGTAGAAGCCGAGAATAGGGGACAAAAGCCCATCATCATCTATTTCGGCGACTACGATCCATCCGGAGAGGACATCCCCAGGGCCCTCAAAGAAAACCTCGTTGAACTCGGTTGCGAAACCATCGAAGTCCGACGCATCTGCCTCGTGGAAGAACAGGTCATCAATTGGCAGCTGCCGCCGGCGCCCACAAAAGTGACCGACAGCCGTTCAAGGCACTGGGACGGCCTTGGCCAGGTCGAACTGGATGCCGTAAAGCCCGAGAAGCTGATCTCACTGCTCGACAACGCAATCGAGGACATCTTCGATAGAGAACTGTTTGAAGAACTGCGGGAACGCGAATCAACCGAAAGAGTCGCTTTCCAAAACGAACTGAAGAGATATGTCAGAGAAGAACTGTAAGGCAAAAGACCTCAAGCTACACATATTCCTCAATGAGCGCTTTTACGGATCATTGACGGTCACTCGTTTTAGGGGGGGGGTATGGGAAGAAGACCTGATCGCCGAGATCGAGCAGAGGCTACCGCTGTTGAAAGGGAAAAAATACTCTATTGAGATATGAATATGGCAAACCAAACACTTAGTTACCACTGCCAGCATTGCGGTTTCAAATACGATCCCTGGTACTGGCAAGAATGTCCCAACTGCGGGAAAGAGAACGACATCGACGACGTGACACTGCGGCAATTATATTTTTGACATGAGCTACCTAACAGAGCGCCTTGCGCTATACCATATCACCGACAGGGAGAACGCCATCGACTTCGCTTACGGCAGCGACGCAGGAAAGATCATCCCGAATTTCCCCTTCTTCCAGGAGACCGACAAGGGGGATATCAGGATCAACTACCTCAGCCCGGACGGCAGCGTCGAGTACTACCTGCACGGCAACAGCCAGACACGCGACTTCTGCCGGATCAGGTACGCGGATCCGGAGAAGCACGGAGGGCACAAGTACCACCAGGAGAAGGGAACGGAGATGTGCCCCTTCTCCACCCCGGCACTGATCAAGGCCTACCGCGCCAAGGAGACGGTGAAGACCCTCTACATCGTGGAAGGCGAGTTCAAGGCCTTCGCCCTCTCGATGGAAGGCCTTCCGACCTTCGGCATCGGCGGCATCCACAACTTCAAGAACGCCGACAAGACCGGGCTGCACCCCTACATCACCGACGTCATCCAGACCCTCAAGGTCCAGAACGTCGTGCTGATCTTCGACGCCGACTGCATACAGGTGGAATGGAAGGAGGACAAGGACCTGGCCCTCAGGCCCATCAGCTTCTACACCGCCCTCAACGTGTTCAACGAGCTGCTGAAGCCCTACGACGTCCAGCTCTATTTCTCGCACGTGGCGGAGAGCTGCGGGCAGAAGGGCATCGACGACGCGCTGCTGAACCTCCCCGGCAACAAGGAGGACATCCTGGCAGAGCTCCAGAACCTGACAGTGGGAATGCCCAAGCGCTTCTACGTCCTCACCTACCAGATCACCGGGATATCGTCGTTCAAAATCATGCAGATCTTCGGACTGAACGACGTCAAGACCTTCTACGAGATGTATAAGGACACCCTGGCCGACCGCGACTTCAAGTGGAAGGGCACCGTCTATCACATCGAGGACGGAAAGCCGGTGGTCAGCTGGATGACCCGCACCCGGGAATACGTCCGCGTGGGCGTGGACTACTACCGCCGCGTGGCCGCGCCCTTCGGGCAGAACATCGAGATCAACCTGGTACCGTGGAAGTCGGGCGTGATCAAGGCCGACTACGGCGGCCCCTTCCTGGGACAGATACTCAAGTACGACGGATTCGCCAACATCCCCGAGAACGACCCCGACCGCTACATGCGGATCATCAAGGCCGGCAAGGACGACGTGGAGTCGGTGCTTTACAACATCTATTCACCCATATCGCACCGGCCCGCCGAAGGCGAGTGGAAGACCATCAACCGGCTGATCCACCACATCTTCGACTACAAGAACTGCCAGGGCGTCCCCATGTACGAGATGGCCCTGGACTATCTCCAGCTGATCTACCTGAAGCCCGAGCAGCACCTTCCCATCCTCTGCCTGGTGAGCCAGGAACAGGCCACCGGCAAAACCACCTTCCTCCAGCTGCTCAAGGCGATCTTCAACGAGAACATGCGCATCCTCGACAGCAAGCGCCTTTCGGGCAACTTCAACAGCCACTGGGCCGGCAAGCTGATTGTGGCCACCGACGAAGCTTTCCTCGACACCGAGAAGAAGGAGGTCAGCAACACCCTGAAGATGATCGCCACCAACGACACCGTTCCCATGGAGAGCAAGGGCAAGAACGCCGTGGAGGTGTCCAACTTCGCCAAGCTGATCATGTGCTCCAACGACGAGAAGAGCTTCGCCCGGATCGAGGCCGAGGACACCCGCTACTGGGTGATCAAGGTGCAGACCATCCCGCGCGACGAGCGCGATCCCCACATGCAGGGCAAGATGATGAAGGAGATACCGGCCTTCCTCTGGTTCCTGAAGCACCGGCAGCTCTACTACCAGGAGAGGACCCGTCTCTGGTTCGAGGTGGAGGACTACGACACCCCGGCGCACCGCGCCGTCCAGGAGCGCACCGAGCTGGGCCTGGTGAAGCACGTGAAGGATGTGGTCAAGACCCAGTTCTTCTACCAGCGCACCGACCAGATCAAGCTCTCCCTCGACAAGATCCACACCTTCGTGGCCAACCAGTACAAGTTCGCCGACAAGCAGAAGATCGCCGAATACCTCCACGACCGGGGACTCAAGACCTCGACGGCCACCAACTTCATGGTGGCCTACGGCTACGATCCCGACGAACGGCAGTGGTTCAAGGACCGCTGCTACATCTTCCTCGCCTCCGAATGGCTCTCGCCCGACGAGATCGAGGAACTCAAGCGGAACGACGACACCGACAACGCCACAACTTAATTTTGTTAAGTACTTAACATTGCAAACTATGAAAAATTTGTTATCTTTGCAGTCTGGAAACAAAATGCAAAATACCATGGCCACCTACACACTCACCATCAACGAACGCACCAACGCCGGAAAGGCGCTGCTCGAATACCTCCTTTCCCTCGGAGTGATCACCGCCAAACCGAAGGCAACACACAGCAAGGGTCTTGATGAAGCCATTGAAGATGTCAAACATGGCCGCACCACCCGGTGTGACAGCTTCGACGATTACCTGAAACAGATCAACGCCTGAGCCATGTACGCCATCGAATTCTCAAACAGGTACAAGAAGTCGTACAAACAGGCCGTAAAAAGAGGGCTCGACGTAAACCTACTTAACGACGTTGTGAAGCAGCTGTCCAATGGCAAGAAACTCGACCCTAAGCACAAAGACCACCAGCTTACAGGCAACTACAAGGACTATCGCGAATGCCACATCCAGTTCGACTGGCTGCTGGTGTACCGCATCGTCCGCAAGCGTTGTGTGCTCTATCTGCTCGACACCGGAACACACGAGGAGGTATTCTAATCACCGTTCCCTCCACTTTGTTGAAAACTTCCCGAAAATTTTCCTTGACTTTTCCAAAAAAGCCGTATCTTTGCATCGCTACAATCATGAAAGTGAGTCTTTCACGCGAGGGCGGCGGAAACAGCCCACGACATAGCGAGGGCTTTTTTTATTGCCCTCTCCGAGTAAGACCTCTGCGGTCGCCATACGTAATCATAAGTCCCCCACGTGGAAGACAGTCATGGTTGTAGCAGCGTATCGGCGGCCGCTTTTTTGCTGCCCTAACTAAAATGCTATAACCATGCAAAAAGAGAAGAAGACAGCCGGAGAGACGGCAACCGTCACCCTCGTAATGGTGAGATCATGCCACGTCAGGGACAACGTGGCCATCGAGAACGTGCGCCCCGGGGAGAAACCCATGTACGAGCGCTTCGCCACGAAGCACGGCTTCCTCGTGGCCGTGCGCAAGCCCAAGGAACCCACCTGCGACAACTGCGCCAACATGACCGTCCGACACACCCGCAGCGGCAACCACCGCCACTGCGACCTGATGGGCCTCTACATCCCCGACAACGAGCAGTCGCCCACGTGCGACCTGCACATGGCGATCTCGAAGTTCGAGCGCCTGATGTCGGCCAAGGGCAAGGTGAAGGAGAACACCTTCAGGAAAGGAGGCCTGTCATGACCAAGCTTGTGACCGACTCCGAGGTGCTGCACTACCTTCTGTTCGACGGCACCGCCCCCGACGACACCCCGCTTCACGACCTCATCGGCAAGCTGAAGGAAGCCACCCTCAACTGCGCCGAGATGCGCGTCATCGTCGATTTCGAGAAGCCGGAGGACATGCGCTCGCGCCTCAGCTCCGTCGAGCTTGCCCTTACCGAGGCCTGGCGGCAGCTGCTGTCGCTCCAGAACGAGTTCGGCGACCTCATAGAGAAGAATTTCGAGTAAGGCTCCGGCCCTTTTCGCCTACACGCCCCGTCCCCCATCCCGGAGGGCGGGGCCTTTTTTTTGCCTTTTTCGGACTGTTTTCCCGAATTTTTCGCGAAAACATTGTAGATGATTGTAGATTTGTAGATGGAAAAACGCAAAACACTGAAATTCAGTAGATTATGGGCATAATTCTTAAAAACGGCATTGTAGATGATTGTAGATGATTGTAGATAGAGTTCAATTATCTACAATCATCTACAAGCTGCTACAAGCCATTGTCGAACTTTAACGAACTGATTGCCAGCGCTTTAAATACCCAAATCTACAGAAATACACAAATCTACAATGGTTAGTGCATTTTGCGTGTTTTTTTCCGATCTACAGGCGTTCCGTCGCTTAACAATGATAAATACTTAATAGTATTAAGTAACTATTTGAAAATCAACATTTTATGTTGCATTTTCCGAAAAAAGCGCTTAATTTTGCATCGCTTACCACGGCCTTAGCATGGAAACCTGAGAAACCCGCAAGGAGGTCTTCGCATTGTCCAGCGGAAGCAGTGGGGATTCGTCATAAATTTGGTTTTATTAAAGCATCAGTTTTTGGTCCAAATTTTCCCTGCCTTTTCCGAATCCCCATCTGCTCCGTTGACCGGCTGGAAGCGAACTAAAAACCAAGAGACATGAAGAAACAATCAACAAAAGCAGGAGATTTCGGCCCGATCTACAATCAATTCGAGGGGAAACCAAAAGACGCCATCATTTATTTGAAGAAGATGAGAAAAGGAGAGTGTCCGGGAGCACTTTACCGCCCGGACATCGGGAAAATAGATATCGTTTGGGGTGAGGTGACCGATCCGGTGAAACACAAGGGTTATGGCCTCGCCCATATCATCGACAAACACGAGTCAGAAATCAAGCAGCTCGGCTTTGAGGTGGAGGATTTCATTCCCATCGTGGTCCAATTTGGCGAGTTAAAAGAGAAAAAATCAGACGAAAAGAAGATTACACTGGAGAGTCGTATGTTTAGGGTTGTGATTCAGAAGCAGTGGAACGGTAAGAAGAAGACCTTTCTGTTGTCAACCTTTGATCTACGAAAAAAGCCCAGATAAATCCGGGCTGTTTTCTTCGTTACCAGACAGTACGGCAATCATTGCCTGTTTTACCTGAAAGATACTCCCTTTCAGAACGACAGGCAAATATACGACTTTTTCTTGATTTCCAACGGAAAAACGAGAAAATCAAGGAAAAACACATGAAAATCGCCGGAAAAAGCAAAATAAAAGCAAAATAAAAGCACATAAAACAGAAAGAAACCATCATAAAACCTAAAAAAAACCGCAAAACAAAATGGAAAACGAAAAAGAAAACACAGGCGCCAGACAGAGAAACGCGCTGACCATCGGAATCCGCAGCCGCGAGACCGCCGACCGTTTCCTCGAAGAGAACCGCCGACGCGAAGAGAGCTACGAGAGAACCCTGGTCCATCTGCTCGACCGTGCGGCAACGAGCGAAAACGACTCAGCCAATGAGGGACTGCTGTCCCGTATCGAGGAACTGGAAGGAAAGCTCGAAGAGGCGAATCGTTTTATCACCAGAAGTGGGGAGATCGTGGAAGGCAAGGATCTTGAGATCGCCGACCTCCAGACGAAGCTCGAAGCCGCCGTCAAGGAGGCCAACGAGAACGCCGAGAGCGGCCTTGGCAAGCAGCTGAAGCTGGAGGAGCTCCAGCAGCTCACCGACGGCGCCATCATCATCAAGCCCAACCCGGTCGTGGCCTACTTCCTGAACGAGATGGCCGCCAAGACCGGATTGACACCGGGCCGCATCCTGGAAGAGCTCTTCCTCAACGACCTCCAGAACCCGACCGTCAACAACCTGCCCTACACCGTCAGCAGCGGAGAGATCCGCCAGGTGATGAGAAAACTGAAGGAGGAGGCCGGAATATGAGCGACGACAACAAACTGCGCACAGCCGGGCTTCGCATGGCCCTGAAGCTGATCCCCGACGACATGATGAAGGCCGCGCCGGCGCACCTGGAGAAGTTCCTCATCGAGCAGCTGGCCAAGGAGGAACCCGAGGAAGGCGAGGCCGGTACCGTGTTCCTGGTGGCACCGCAGATGGACGGATCCATAGCCGTCTTCACTGTCACCATCGACGAAGAGAACCGCATCCGGCGTGAGATCAGGAAGACCACTATGGCCGAACTGTTCGGCCAGATCGTCAAGAACCTAAAAGAACTGTAAAAGATGCGAAGATGGCATGTAACCGTTACGAAAGAAAAAACAAAAAGCAATAACCATGGATATATTCGGAAAAAACCAAGAAAACACCGGCGCTGTCACCCTTGAGGAGATCGAGTCAGCCTTCGGTCGCCCCACGCAGCGCCAGGAGTACTTCGAGCGTCCCGAACCCGAGACGTCCGATGCCATACCAGGCGAGCTGCTGAACCCCGAGGGGCCCGACCCGGAACCGCCTGGCATGGAGGAGGCACCCGTCGAGGTGTCACCCGAGAAGGCCATGCGAACCGGGATGCGGATCGCACGTCTGGCTGACGCGGGTATCGACTTCGCCCTGTCGAACTTCGTGGCCCACAACGACGAGACCTACAAGGCCGATCCAAAGGACCTGGAAGATATCGCCGAGTGCTGGGGCGAGATCGCCCAGGAACACGAGTGGAACATCGGCCCCGAGTGGCAACTGTTCATCTTATATATAATGGTGTACGGGCCGCTGGTGAAACAGGCCATGACCGACCGCCGCCTGGCGCAGATCGAGGCGACACAACTCGACCTGGCGCAGCGCGTGTCAAAGCTTGAGGAACAAAAACACGACGACGATGGAGACCAGAGACAAATCAACAAGCCCTTTGCCCGAGTCGGCAACGAGTCCGGCAGCGAATCCTAAGGCTGATCCACGCGAGGTGTTCAAGCTGGTGTTCGTCGGAAAACCGAACACCGGTAAGACAACAGCGATCCGAAAGCTTGTGCTATCATGTCTAAAGAACAAAAGGCGGGTTTTGATAGTAACACCACACGAAAACGAATGGCTGGATATCCCATTGGTACACCCAAGGTTCCACGAACGAATCGCTACATACAAAGGCGCCCGCCGGATCTATGTCCGCGAGCCCGAGGATTTCATCGACGTGTGCAACCTGTTCAAGCACGGTCTGCTGATTGCCGACGACTGTAGGGTTTACGTAGAGGACCATATCTCCAGGAAACTGAAAGCCATGCTGATTTCGTGCCGTCAGGACGACCGTGACCTAATTGCCGTAGGCCATGGCTTCACGGACATTCCTCCGAGGTTTTTCACCTACGCCACCCACTTCGTGATATTCGCCACAACAGACAATGTATCAAGTAGAAGAAATGTCGTCTGTAACTACGCCGCCGTTCTGGACGCTGTGCAGCGTGTAAACCAGAAAGCCATAGAGGAACCGCACTATTATGAGATCGTGAAAAATGAGTGAGCAGCAAACCATGTGCCTTTACGAGCTGGCCGACCGTTTCGGGGTCAGCCCCTCCACTTTGCGCCGGTGGATCCATCGGGAACTGCCCGACCTCGGACACCGGCCCCGCACCCGCTATACGCCCCAGCAGGTGAAGGCCATAATGGACTGTTTTGGATAATAATCGACCATTATCGACCATAATCGACCATTATGGAGCAGGCATTTTTCAGGCTGTCGTATGTTTGCTGCCTGAATTGTTCAATAAACCAAAAACCAAAATTTAAAACCATGATCGACAAAATCTTAAAAAACAGCAAACTCATGGGCGTTCTGGCCATCGCCACCTTCGCCATCGTCGCCTACGTACTCGTTTACAAGCCCTGGAAGGCCACCCAACAGCCTGCCGCCGTCTAAGGAGGACTGACCTATGGAACTGAAGATTAGCAAAAAGCACATCGTCATTGCCATCGTCGCCATCGTTGCCGTGTGGCTCCTGTGGAAAAAGGGGTTGTTCAGCAAACTGAAAGCCTCGGCTTCAGGCACCAGCGCACCCGCTACGGGAGACGCCTCCATCGATCTCGACTACATCCTGAGCCATGTCGTGATGGACGGTCGGGAACGCAACGCCATCAACACACTTGCGGAGAAATGCAAGACCAATGCCGAAACACGCCAGAATATCCAGGCAAAAGCCTACAAGAATGGAGTGAGCTTCGACCAACAGGTCGCTTTCGACGCCATCTGGATGCTTTACCGTGAATACAGCAACGGTAAATGGTCAGGTTGGACCTCCGACAGAGGATGGCAACTCATCGCCGAAATCAAGAAACTATAACAGAAACCAAAAAAACCTCAAAAAATGAAAGAAGAATTAAGACAAGCCCTCGGTTCATCGTGCACCTTCAATTTCGTCAACAACTCGGGTGCCGCCAAGAAACTCGCACTGCTTCCGGGCATCTACCCGACAATGAAGTCTGGCGTCGGAACCGGTAAGACCATCAACTACAGTGACCCGGCCAACCTGGTCAACGCAGGTTACACCGTCGACCAGGTAGCAGATGACTACGACTCTGGCGACGCCACCAACTACGTCCAAGTGTCCGGATCCAACCGAGTCAAGTACCGCGACCTCCGTCAAACCGTCATGTATGTCGGAATGCACGTCAAGAAGATCATCATCCAAAACAAGGCCACTGGCGCAACAGCCAACGATATCTTCGACCAGGAGATCGAGCTGTCAACCACCGCTATCGGCACGAATGGCGAGAAGAAGTACATCAGCCTGCAACAGTTCGTCAGCACCGCTGCCTACGACCGCAGCAAGATCACGATCGACATGAGCGAATCGCCGCTCTACCTCGGCCCTCAGACCTTTATGGCCATGAACATCCCGAACGGCGCCAACTTCTCGATGCAGTTCTGCTACGAGGATTGATCAAACGTGTTACTTTGTTCATAAATTTTGTATTGAAAGGCGGGCCTGAGAGAATCTCGCCCGCCTTTCTCTTTTAGAACCAAAAACCGAAAACCATGATCCAAAGCAAACAACCAATCGCCGCCCGCCGCCGTTACAGCAACTACGACGATACTTTCATTGGCCCGCCATCCATCGACGACATCGACCCGACGTTGCCGGGCGGGAGTTCTTACAACGACCCTGGTGGATCGTCTGGGTCCGTGTTCAACTGGGGAGGTCTTAACCAGACACTCGGAATCATCGGCAACGCCATAACCAGCATCTTCAGCCCGTCCTCGAAGTGGACGAGCCAGATGTATTCGGAACAGTACAAACAAGAGAAGCGCACCAACACGATCCTTTGGGTCGTTATCGGCCTTATGGCCGCCTTGGGAGTGGTGCTGCTTGTCAGAAAACACTAAGCCATGAACAATTCCATGAAACCATATTCGCAGCGTCGCTACAGCAACGCCACTGTCAACCAGCACGCCGACGTATCCGCGGTGCCCACCGGAACGCCATCGCCCGCACAGCTGTTCATCGTTTCCGTCCGCACCTCCAATCCCGCCATGGGATCGGTGAGGATCGAGGCGGTTTATGTTCCGAAGACCGAGGTGATCGACAGGTCTGCCTTGTCGGATAAAGGATATCCCGCAGGTACGGTTCTCCGTCTCGTCGCCGAAAACGCTGCCGGGTGCAGGTTTGCAGGATGGAACGACGGCATCCCGACACCAACCCGCGAGATCACCGTGAAGGCCAATGCGGAATACGTGGCCAACTTCATGAGCGCTGGTGGTGAGGAGCCCGTAATCGACCCCGCGAGCCCGTCCGCCGGATCAGGTGGAGGCGTTGCAGTGGATGCTGAAATCACCAACACGGAAAACACCGTCACAAGACAGTCGGGTATCATGGCCTTCGTCAAGAAGTGGTGGTGGGCCATCCTTATCATCGCCTTCATGATCCACGACATGAAAGGAGGCCAGTGATGGGAAACAGCGGATTGTTCGTTGAAAGCGGCTGGGACGGACCGATCGACGACATCAAGGAAGTCGGCGCCGCCGTTGACGAAATCATGAACACACAGACCGAAACGGACGCCGGCGGCCAACAGGCCCCCGACGCCGCCTCGTTGCTGATACTACAGGAATACGTGCGTCGTGTCCGTCTGCTCACATGGGCCGTCGGAATCATTGCACTGGTGCTGATACTGAAGGAAGTGGAATGACAAAAAAGCAAGAAAATGGGAAGACTGAAAGGAGAAAACATCGAGTTCTTTGCCAAGCACAAGGAAAGCTATAAAAGCGCATACAAGACGCAGATCTATTTCTGCTTCGACTCAAAGAGCCACGGCGAATCGGCGTTCAACATGCTGAAAAAAGCCTATGCCTCTGAGTGCAATTATGACGCTTACGGCTGGGATAAGCGCGACTTCTATCTCGGATTCACCTCCAGGGAAGTCAGGGACTGGGTGCTCTCGGACATCGAGGACAGCCTGTCGTCCTACCAAAAGGACCACGGGAACGACCCTGTTGAAACCGAAGACGAAGCTGTCACCACTTCATCGAATAACGAAACGGAAACTGACGACACGGGCACCTACATCGTCATCGGTGCCGCCGCTGCTATCATCATCCTTTTGCTGCTATGGAGAAAGTGATCATAAGGGAACAGAACGACCTGGGGCCCGTCATCGCGCGGGCAGACCACCAGGACGGGGCGATAGAGGTCAACAAGAAGATCTTCTACCGGCTCCCTCCTATGGTTCAGGAGTTCGTGCTGTGCCATGAGATCTGCCATCTGAAGTACGAGGAATGGGACGAGGCCGAGACCAACAGGCTCGCCTCCAAAGTATTCCTCGAACGGGCCTCCGACGCGAAAGACCTGGAACAGCGCCGTCGCTTCCTCTCCTACATGGAGGGAAAGGACGTGAGCAACTTAGGCGTTACGGCCATCCTCAGCATTGTCGGCGGCGTGTGGACCCTCGGCACCTCAATCTATGGTGTCATCAGGAACCGCAATGCCGGTTGGTATTCTTGGGACTCGTTCACACAGCAGTCAAACCTTGAGGTGATGCTCAAACAAGCTTTCGAGGAGAGCCGCAAGAGCTCGCAAAAGAGCGCCGCCGGCTTTTTCTGGGAATCCCTCTACAACTACACCAACAAGGACGACAGCCTGGAGAAGTTCCTTGGACGCTCCGGCAACGCCTGGGTGAAGGACTATATCGCACGGTACGAGAAAAAGTACGGCTTCGGCTTCTATGAGGTCACGCCAATCGACTGGATGGCCTTCCCGGCCGTCAAGGTCGCACTGGGCGTCCTGGTCGGTGTGGCAGTGGCCTTGGTCGTCAAACAATTAATCAAAAACCGAAAGAAATGAGCAAATCAAAGATTACATCGACAATAGACTACCTAAGTGATCCGAAAAAGGCCATAACAGCTGCCGTTTTGCTTGTGTTGGCCGTCGCAGTCGTCGCTTTCCTTTGGAAAAAGGTTAGCAGCCTTTGGAGCAATTCCACACTGCAAGGAAGCATGGAAGATGCAAACATCGAGTCTAACACCGGATCTAATATTACGGGATCGATCAATTTCCAGCAGCTGGCAAAAAGGATGTGGGACGCAACAGACCGTTTCGGCACGGACGAAAACGAAGTGTTTGCCGTATTGTCATGCCTGAACACCCAGGCCGACTACGTGAAGCTCTGCAACGCATGGTGCAGCCTCTATGTTGAGAAAGGATGGTTCAACAGGCTTACGGCAAAAGCGACCCTTCCCGGAACGCTTACATCCGAGCTTAGCACTGGAGAGCTGGCACGTGCCCGTGGAATACTCACAGACAAAGGAATAACGCCGGATTTCTAACATAAAACAACGATAACCATGAAACCAAAAACCCAAAAAATCCTCATCATCGCCGCGGCTGTCCTGGCGGTCGCATTCATCCTATGGCTTGTGTTCCGCAAAGGGACCAAGAAACTCATCGACAAACTGGGCCTGAGCTCCGACCTGAAGCTTCTTATGGAGCAGAAGGTGGCCGAGGTCGAGAACTACGCCGCATCGCATCCCAACGGATCTAACGACTGGAGCAAGGAAGGCATTGAGGCCAAGGCAGCCGAAAGAGGTGTCAGCTACACCCAGATGGTGCTTATCGAGGCCGCCTACGCACTCTATTTCTCGGATCAGGCGATCACCTATGCGCAATACACCGCGATCGAGCAAAGAATCAAAAGCCTGTAGCCATGAACGAGCAGATCACACAGCTTTTGGAGCGCTACAAGGACGGGGTGCCGGTCAAGATCGAGACCGGCACCATCCTCGGCCTTAGTGCGGCGACCATCCTCACCGTCGCCGTGTGCGCGGTGATTCTCAAGTACATCAAACAACTCTAAAAACGAACGACAATGATCAACGAAGCAGAAAGAGCCGCTTATGGCGTCGGTTTTTCCAGGACGGAAATCATCGAGTCCGCCGTGGGCAACGTCACCACCAAGACCATCTACTCAGGGCGTTCCCCTCTGGCTGAAGTCTCCGAGGCTACCTTGCGCAACCAAAGATGGGTGATCCGCAAAACCATCGTCACCGAGGACACCGACCACAACACCACCAACGTCGTCGAGCTCTGGGGAGTCGGAGCGTGGACCGAACGCGCTTCCATCGATTACAAGTACAAATAATAAAACACGAACAATCATGCCAGCATCAAAAGTAGAATTCAAGACAGGCACCAGGGCTCAGTATCTTGCCCTTCAGACGAAGCCTGATAACGTAATATATTTCCTCACCGACTCGGGCGAGATCTACAAGGGATCGGTCCTGATGTCGGGCCGCGAGCATTTCAAAGGCGTCATGACCGGATCGACCGACGAGGTTTGGCTTACGAGCGGCTACAAGGCCGGTGATTTCTCCTATGCCCAATCCGAATGCGCCAAGTCGATCGGCGGCACCAGCATCACCATCCCGACTGGAGGTGTGCTGCTGTGCGTCTCCGACTTCAACTCGTCCGCCAGCGCTTCCGATTTCGTCGTGCTCGCGCACGGCTCGGGATCGGGCGATGTCACCGCTTCCGGGACGCTGACCCTTGACACTATCATCCTGGGCGCCGGAAACAAAGTGGTGAAGTCGCTTGCCAATCCAAACGCCGTCAACAAAATACTGGCGTTCACCGGCAAGGGCATCGAATGGGTGGAACCGCTGTCGTCTCCGACGCCGAACGCCCTTGTGATCACTTTGAACGGAGGCAACACCGAAGGAACCGACAAGTTCACCTTCGATGGATCGTTGGCCAAATCGGTCAATATCGACACTTGCCCTGTTTGGGGAACCATTTAAATGCGTGAGCCATGGGAAAAGTGAAATTCGTGAAATGCACAGCCGCCCAATATGCGGAACTGTCGTCCGGGGGTCGCGTTGACAGCGACACCATCTATTTTGAGACGACGAACCACCGCATCTATCTTGAGGGGGCTTGCTATTCTAACTCGTCAACCGCCGAGCAGTCGCCTGTCGAAGCCGGCTAAAAACGCAACGCCATGGATGTCAAATATGATGCTTTACTATCGAAACTGAGGGAGAAGGAGAAGTCTTCCGGATCGGAAACCGTGATAGTCATTGGGAACCTCTGGGAACCGATCGAGGGTCCTACGCCGGACTTCACCGACGACTTCACCGACGACTTCACATGACCTAAAAACAAACGAACATGGATATTTACCACTATCTTGAACTGCTCCTGGTGCCAATCACAAGCGTGGTCACCTGGGCTGCCGCCAGGCGCAAGCGCCGCAACGATGCCATTGTCGAGATGCAGAAGACTATTGATATGCTGGTGCAAAAGAACGGCACCATGTATCAGGAGCTTATCGAAACGAGGAAAGAGCTTGCCGAGGCCCGAACGGAAATCAGCACCTTGAAATCCAACCAAGAGCAGTTGCTTTCCGAAAAAAGAGAACTGATAGAACTATTGGAAAAGAACGCAAAGAAATGAAACCGCAACCCGCAAAAGCAGCCCTCGTCGCCTTGATATCGTCGGCAGTAGTCGCCGTTGCGCTGTTGGTGTGGTGGATCACCCGCCGACGCGCCGAAAGGGGTATCATCGGCGTTTCCGGCACATCGTCTGAAGGTACCGGAAACATCGTCACAGGTGTCGTCCAGGCTGTCATCGACAAAGGAAAGGAGATAATAGGAATGAAGTACTTCACCATCAGTGAGCTCACCAGGAGCGCCACCGCCAGGCAACTCGGCATCGACAACACGCCGAACGCGACAGTCAGGGCCAACCTGGAAGCCCTTGTCATCAATTGTCTGGATCCCGTGAGGACCATTTACGGGAAACCCATCATCGTCACCAGCGGTTACCGCTGCCCGGAACTTAACGCAGCCGTGGGAGGCGTGGCAAACAGCCAGCACACCACCGGCAATGCCGCCGACATAAAACCCGCTTCAGGAGGCAGCCTGGAAGGCATCTTCCGCGCTGCTGTCCAGTTCGGCGACTTCGACCAAATGATTCTTGAGGAGAAGGGAGGCGGACGATGGATCCACCTCAGCTGGAGAACGTCGAACCGTCGCCATCGGATTCTCCTTTACAGAAACGGAACCTATTCCGACATCACCAACCGGTGGGAGCAGTATGTTTAACAAATAAAACTGAAAATCATGATCAAGATCAAGAAACCAATCGCCAGGCTCAAGAAAAACGAAGAGACCATGGCCGGCCCGAAGAAACAGCCCAAAAAGTGCAACCCTAAAAAGAAGTGCAGGAAATGAGAAAAAGTATTGACAAAAAGATAGTGGACAGCGACAGTGAGATCTCCACTGGCGGACGCCTGAGAGACTACTGGGCTCGTCGCGGCATGAGACAGAAGAGATCGGGGTTCGTCGTCTGGAACGGCGAGGACATCCCCCTTCAAGAGATCCTGAAACAGTACAACCTGGCAGGATTCGAGTTCGGCCGGTATGTCAACAACGAGGACCGAAACGATTTCCTTATCGCCGCAAAAGAATCGCTAGAGGATCTTTCCAGTCTTATCCACAGCAAAAACATCGGTTTTGACAAACACATCGGCGTCGCTTTCGGGGCTCGCGGCATGGGTGGTAGTGCCATTGCCCACTACGAGCCCACGCTGAACATGATCAACCTGACCAAAAACAAGGGATTCGGGGCCTTGGCCCACGAGTATGGCCACGCCCTGGACTACAATATCGGCATGTATGTCGATCAAAACAAGGGCTACGCCGCCCTCTCCGGTGGCCGCAGCATGGCCAAATTCCCAACGGATAACACAGGGGGCGACTGTCGTACCTTGATGGTAAGGCTGATCTATGAGATCAAAATGACCGCAAGCTTTGATCGCCTGAAAAAAGCGGGCGACTACTGGCATTATAACACTGAAGTATTTGCCAGATTTTTCGAGCAATGGGTCTGCTACAAGCTCAGGGAGAAAAAGAAACAGAACAGCTGCCTGACAAAATCTTGGAACTACTATACCGCTGTAGCATCCTATCTCACCGAGGCTGACTTCAGGAAGGTGCTGCCTACCGCCGAGAAGCTGATCAAGAATATGGGTCTCGTCCTGGAAGGAAAGAAGACCGAGCCGGCGACGCCTCTGGAGATTGTCAAGACCAAGGAGGAGAAACCGAAGGTGGAACAGCCTAAGAAGGCGGCCAAACCCAAGGCCGAACCGAAACCGAAGAAGGTTGCAAAGCCCAAAGCAAAGAAAACAAAAACTGCAAAGACAACCAAGCCAGTGCAGTTGGACCTGTTTTCTTGAAACCCGAACAAAAAAAACTTGAACCAATGACAATGGAAAAGAAAAAACTGAAATACGTCCTGTACCACAACAAGGTCAATTCCACCAGAGGCAAGATCGTGGACTCCGGAACGACTCCGAGCCCGACGACGGCCAAAAAGCTTGTTGACGAGATGAATGACATATATTGCAACGCCAAGCACCCGCTAAAGTACGACGGTCGCTGCGGTATATACACGATCTATAAAACAAGCGTGGATTCAACAGGCCGCTATTACGTATTGCATATTGAACGATAATTCCAGAAAACCTCGAAGAAGAAATGAAAAGACTGCTGAAGATATTCGTTTTGGCCATGACCCTTGTGGTGACGGCATCCTGTTCGGCCCAATACCGGGCCCAGAGGCACATGCGCCGTGCCATCGAGCTGTGTCCCGAGCTGGCCCAGATCCGGACGCATTCAATCGACACACTCTTGGTAGTGCCCGGATATCAGGATATCGCCCGCGTTCCCATGGAAAACGTGTTTCAATACGACACGTTGTACCTGGACACGGATCATGGAACGATTTCCCTGAGCTTCGACCAAACCGACAGCACCATCACCGTCGGATATACCGCCGATCCAGCCGAAATCCATTACCATGACACCATAAGCTATACCGAAGTGATAGTGCCGCCTGACCAGGACGGCAATGCCTTTTGGAAAAAAATCCTCACCTGGATCCTCGGCGTCGGCGCCGGCATGGCGCTGACATTGTGGCTGTTGAGGTACGCAACCAAGAAATAATACTATCATCAATCAAAAACAGTTAATATGAGTAAAGAAACAGTAAGAAACGCCATTATCCAGGCGATCAAAAACAATCCTGATCCAAAGATCAGCGGCGATGTGCTTCAGGGACACCTGCTGGCACTTCTCGATCTGATCCCCGACGAAGGAGGCGACACGAACGGAGCCGTGGTCTATAATATGGTCCAGGCGCTCACAGCCGTTCAAATGGCCCGCGCCCGCGCCAACATCGGATCGGCCCGCGCGGTCGGTGAAGAGCCTGGCCTGAAGGTCGCCGACCTGATCGGAAGCAACGACACTGTTACCGTCAAGGAAAAATTCCTGATCCGTACAACGGCGGGCGTCGCATCCATCGACAGCGAAAAGGACGCCCTGCTCCTGGAGATCACCGGCGGACACGGCTTCAAGATCAACGCCCTCCGATGGAATGGCGACAATGCCCTGAATCCCACTGCATGGGCCCAAGGAGACACTAGCGGTTACATTATCGGTGCCGTGGCCAGTGGTGCCATCGCAAAGGGATCGAACAAATTGGCTATCATACGCTGCCCAGAATGCAAGGTAGGCGAGTACGGCACCGCTGCCGAAAACAACGGCTACCTCATCACCGACGTCAATAACGTCAATCGCTATGTCGGCGACGGCACGGTTCTCGGCGTGTGGTATTCTCCCACCCTACCCGCCTCCGGATCGGAGGTCACGGCTGTCACCGAACATGTCTTCTCGGGACACACCGAGAAGTTCTATGTGCCAAACGAAGGCTATCTGGTGGTCGAGTTCGCCCCGGACACCGATCTGGAGGACTACGACGTCCATCTTGCCTGGTCGAAGGACTACAACGTGTTCAAGGCCTACACCGCCCCCGTCGAGCTTTCCCTTATCGTCAACCAGCTCACTTCCGTATTCGACACCGAGACGGTCAACGGGAAAGTCTGTCTCGTGCTTCGCGGCGGCGAACAGGTCGGCAAGGGTGTGTATGACCGCATCGTCATCAACCAGGAAGGAGGAGGCACCGCAGAGCGAAATCTGGCAGGCCTGTCGCTTATCACCCCCACGTGGACCGAAACCCCCATCACCCAGGAAAGCATCGAGGGAGAGGAACCGACGGTGAGCGGCTACCGATACACGGCAAGCTTACCGACTACGGGAACCTATGCGGCCATGCGGGACGGGTATATAGACTCGGATGTCGAAGGCATGGTCCTCCAGGGCTTCACCCTCGTTTACGAGAGCCCTACGCAGATCAACGTCGCCACCGAATTCGCCGGCAAGACCGTTGATTACCAGATCGCCACTCCGGTCACCGGAACCCACAGCATCAACCCGAACGGCAAGAAGCCGAACGACATGGGAACAGAGGAAGTCGTTGGCGGCGATGTCGCCACCGGCACCATCGTCATCGAGTACAAGCGTGGATTCTACGACACGGTACGCGCTCTTCTGTCCAGTTTCGCAAAAGTGGTCGAACAGCTGGAAGAGAGAGAATACACCAAGCCCAACTACTGCGTCGGCGCATGGCTGAAGAACGCCAACATTGCCAGCCCCACCGAACAGGAGAACCCGAACGCATTGGGTGTGCTGGGTAACAAGGCATGGGCTCTTGACTGGAGACCCGGACTCGTTGACATGACTTCCGTCGAGGGAGAGACCTTCAAGGAAGCGAAAGAGCTCAGAAGAAACAACTGGTTCAGAGATATCTTTGGCAACTGGTCCCCAGCTGTCGGCATCACCCAGGCGATGTACGACGAGTGCATGGCCAATGCCTTATACACCGATCCCGAATGCACTGTGCAGTACTGCGCCGCCGGCGCTTACAACCCCGAGGCCTTCCTTGCATTGTGCAGCATCGTCACCGTTGATGGCGTGAAGAAGCTCTCACATCCCACACTATACAAGGAAGCGAATACAGAGGTCGCCCACTATCTTATGCCCTGGGAGACCACCGAGACCAAGTACTCCATTTTCGTTGGCCGCAAGGACACTGTTCACACGCTCGACAACGTAGTGGGATCCTCCGGCAAGGAATGGAACGGCATCTTAGGTGTGAACCTTCCTGTTTGGGATGGCGTTGACCTGGAGGCCTACGCGCTGAAACCGACCGGCATCTGCCCGAGCCCGGTGACCACCATTGTCGAGGACCAGGTGGCGAAGCTTCGCTCCTTCTTCTTCAACTACAACGCCACCGACAGTTACTCCAAAGGCAACGCCGGAGCTTCGGGATGTGACATGTTCCGCAACAACGGACACTACCGCACCAACAACATTTCCCAGGTCGGAACGAAGACGAGGGCCCGCGCCAACAACCATGTTGTCACAGCTCCGGCCCCGGTTGCCGAGGGCGGCTATCACGCTCGCAACACGTTCCTGCGCTGCATCGAAACCGCACTTGGAACGAAGATGCTGTGCAACGCCTCCCGCTTCAGCAGCGGCGTAAGTTCAGTCGATGCCTGCGGCAACGAGACGCAATGGCTCGCCAACGGTGGCCTCCGTTACAAGGCCCAGGGAGCGGAGAGCTGGTCTTACTGCAAGCTTGACGGCAACCCGGCCATGTACTATGGATCGGGTGAGACCAAGACCACCACGAGCGCCAGCAGTTGGCTTAGCAGCTATGGTCCCCTGAGCAAGACCATGGAAGCCCAGATGGCCGTTTCGTTTGCCGTGGAGTTCGGTATCGCTGCCGGTGAAAAGTTCGAGTTCAACGGCTGCACCTGGTGGTACGAGAACCCGACAAGCTCCAGCTTCAACCCGCCCACCGTGGCCGACGGTTACATGAACGCCCGCGTCTATAAGATTGTCACCGGCACGTTCACCGGCTATGCCAGCGCCAGCGCCACAGAGACCACCACATTCGACCTTGAGGTGTGCGTCCGCACCGGTTTGATGCTCGGTTGCGACATGTCGGGCGACGGCGGTCCCTATTGGGGCGGAGGCTGTGAGATCGTGGGAGAGTGTGTCAATACGCCCTCCAGCGGGAGCTACGGCTACACATTGAAGGCTTATATCCAACCAGACCAGGAGAAATGGGTCAACGAGAACGACGTAAACGTCAACATCGGGACCAAGTTTGCCTCCGGCTTCGAGGACAAGTACCTTTATGCCGGGAGCATCGTCACCCGCCCCAACAACTACACACGCCGCCGGCTGGCCAACACCCCGTTGCCGGCATCGATGGGCGGAAACTACTCGAAAGGCGAGTGCGGCTACAGCTACATGGCCAACTACTGGGGCACCGCCGGGAAGAAGACCAGGGTCGGTGTTCGTTTCGGCCACCATGCCAGCAGTGGCTACTTGTCGGCGCGTTTTCTGGCTGCGCCGCACACGGCGGGCTCCTCGGCCTACTGCTATTGCGGTTCTGCTCAAGTTCTTTGGAGAATGCAATAAAGTGCAACGTGGCGCAGCCACTGCAAGGGCCATGCAATGGCCCGCCAAAAGACCGCCCTTCGGGGCGGTTTTTTTTTTTGATTTTTTTGATTTTTGCCTATTTTTGCAGCGTCGCAGCGCACAAGTCCGGCATAGTGACCGTGACCTCTGAGGGCGTGAGGACTATCAAGGGCGAATGGCGGTCGGTGTTCGTTTCGGCAACAATGCCAACAATGGCAACTTGTCGGCGCGTTATCTGAATGCGAACAACACGGCGGGCAACACGAACAACTACTATTGCGGTTCTGCTCCAGTCTGAGCGAGAAAGAAAAAATGGCCACTCGCCCGTGCCCGGAAGCGGCAGAAATACAAGACCAGCCGGCAGACCTTCGGGTGGAGGCCGGCGGCAAGACTTGGCTGAGATGCCAGGGGCTTGCCGAAAGCTCAAACTTGAATTTGAGTGCTATGGAAGTGACAAAGGAAATAGTGCTCCAAGCGATGGAAAATGCCGCCGAGGGGCACAGCAAAAAGGAGGAGGTGGATAAGATGATGGCCCATCCCGACACCTACTCGGAAATGGTGCTCGCCAGGATCAAATCCGGCGAGTACCCTCATCACTTCAAGTACCGCAAGCTAAAGAAAAAGAACCCCAACGGCAAAGAGCGGGACATCGACTCCCCGGAACTGTTTCTTTTTGTGCTGCAGCACCTTTTCATCCTGTTGGCAAAACCGATCTACGACAAGCACGACAATTTCAACGGGCTGAATTGCAAACCTGGGTGCGGCATAACCGCCTCAGACCCGGCAAAGTCAGTCATTAGGAAGATGAAGCATGTTTTATATGACAGGCGCGACCTCCACTACGGCCTGATCATCGACCAGCGGAAATGCTACGAGCATGTCCGGCCGAAGATATTCCGCAAGGAAATGAGGAAAATAACCAGCGATCGCGAACTGATAGAGTTCGGGATCAAGGTGGGCTTTGTGGACGGCCACCTGCCCATCGGCACCCCGACGTCGCCCCTCATGCACCATATCGTCATGCTGGAGTTCGACCATTGGTGCAAACAAGTTGCCCCTTTCTCCCTGCGCTATGCCGATGACTGCGCATTCGCCACCTACACCAAGGCGGACGCAAACCAACTGAAATGGAGGGTCCAAAACTTTTGGTGGTACAAGCTGCAGATACGTGCCAAGGCCTCGGCCATACGGCTGATACCGTTTGACGGGAAAAACGGAAGCGACGAAGAAAGAGAGGTTTCGTTCTGCGGTTATGTTGTCCGAAGAAACGACGGCAAAAAAGTCACGGACCACAACAAAGGGTACACTACGATCAGGAAAAACATCAGGAGCCGCGCTTCAAAATGCAAGAAAAACGAATCCTGGGCGAGCTATTACGGCCTTATGAGGCATGGTGACTGCTACGCCCTGATGAAAAAAATAGAAGAGAAAATGAAACTCAGACAACTAACGGAGAAAATCAGGATCAACAGGGCCCTGGACGCCCCGAACATCAACCCGAGGGATTTGGAGGGCAAAGTATTCACCATCCACAACTACGACATCAAATGCGACTCCAAGGGCACGCCGAATTGGATCAAGTGCCTAATAGGGATTGAAGAGAAGGACGAGGAAGGAAACCCGACCGGCAGAATGAAGGCGTACGAATTCCACGGATGCTATACCTATATCGTGGAGTTCATCACAATGGCGGAAAAGGCTTTCGGAAAACAAAACATGCTTCCTCTGGAGGAGATGGAGATAACAAACCAATGCGGATACATCTTCAAAGGATCGACAAACCAGCTGGAATACATCGAATAGCCGGTCAAAACTCCGGTGCATTCTGAGATATCGTCTCGACCAACTTTGGATCCACATGGTTAGCATACCTGGTCGTCATGGTCAGATCGTGATGGTCTGCGTGTTGCATGACAGTAAGAGGATCTATGCCGCCCTTGATCATCTCGTTGAAGCCTGTATCACGTAGCGAATAAAGCTGCATCTCCTTGGGGAGCCCGAGATCATCGCGCATCCTTTCCCACAACTCGCGGAAGTTCTGGTACCGGATGTGCTTCACTCCAGGCTTGAAACCAGGACCGAAAAGGTACATCGACGCCGGAAATCCTTCAACCATCACCGCAAGGTCACGAATAAGATCCGGAGTAAGCGAGGCCATGCGGCCATGGTGGGTTTTGGATATCTCCTCGCCGATCCAAATATAGCCATCTGAAAGGTGGAGATCGCTTATCCTAAGACGCCACGCCTCACGTGGACGTATAAGGGAATCGAAAACCAGTCGGCAAAGCACCGAGTAGTTCGGCGCGTTGGCCACACACCAGGCCGTGACCCTTGCACGGACATCGGGCGGAACAGGAACGCGCTTTTTCGGAAGCTCCCTCTTTGTCTTGAGGCCCTCGAAGGGGTTTTCCTTCGCATAGCATTTCGACACGGCCCAGCTGAACACGGCCCTTGCCGACTTCAACCTATTATTATAAGTACGTCCTGAAAGCCCGAGATCGTTCTGGATATGGTCCATAAACCGCACGGCCAGCACCTTGTTGAAGCCCGAGCACTGTACTCCAGGACACGTTTCAGAGACCCAGGCGAGAAGGCATTTGCAAAAAGACCGGTACGATCTCATTGAATCGGGCCTAAGCTCGCCTTCCTTCTCTTTGAGATAATCGCCGACGACCATCTCCAGTGGGGTGTATAGCCTGGTGTTCTGTTCCGACCCGAAAGGCGTCCACCCACCGGCGAGTCGGGCATTAATACTGCATACGACCTGATTGCAATACACCTTGAATTCGGAAGTCTTCCCAAAGCGTTTGCGAAGGGAGTTCATCCGGATCACCTTCCGGCGCATCACGCCGAGGCCATCCATAACATAGTACTCGACAGACCATCCATGCGACGGTTGATGACGCAGGACGGCAGGAAAATAATTGAAGTTTCCAAGGGACATTTTTTTTTCTCCTTTTGTCTTGAATGACAAACGGCGAAAATTTTTTGTGTCAATTTTGTGGCGTTTTTTCAATTCTGACGCTTATAACGTCTTTATTATCAACGCCTTGTGGGAACTGTTGGACTCGAACCAACGACCCCCGCCTTGTAAGGGCGATGCTCTGAACCAACTGAGCTAAGCTCCCTTTGCGCCTGCAAAAATAGTAAATATTGCGAAATGCAGAATGCACAATGCGGAATTTTTTCTAAAAACTAGTTTTTTAAAAATAAATATGATATCTTTGCTCTTCAAATTTTATACAGATGAAGAGACTTACACCAAAAAAACTCCAACGATATCTTCCTTTCCTATTAATGCTCATTGGCCTGTTGACTTGCACCTTCGCCTTTGGCGACGTGGGCAACCAAAACCGCTACAGCAGCGGAGGAGGAGGCTATGACGGCGGCGATGGAGATATCTCTGGGCTCATTTACTTCTTGATCGGACTGTTCTCGGGCGACCCAAACTCCATTTCAGTTGCTGTCATCGTGGCTATTTGCCTTCTTTATTTCTGGATCAAAGGCAAGCGAGCGAAGAAAAATAATTCAGATTCATCATTCGTCAACGAGCAAGTGCAGAACCAAGCAAACTCAAGCAACCCCTTCGACAACAGCGCCATGGTGGCCGCCCAAATCCAGGCCATCGACCCCGCCTTCTCCGCCGACAAGTTCATCGGCTTCGCCCGTGAGGTGTTCATGACCATCCAAGCCGCTTGGACCGCCAAAGACTGGAAGCCCATCCGTCCCTTCGAGAGCGAGGCTCTGTTTAACACGCACAAACAACAACTCGACGAATATATCCGTCTAGGCAAGACCAACGTGGTGGAGAAGATCGGTATCAAACACTGCTCGCTACACTCGTTCCAACAAGATGGCGATAAAGAGGTGCTTGTAGTATGGCTCAACGCCGTGATGCGCGACTATGTCATCGACGACGCCACCAAGAAAGTGCTTGAGAGCGACCCCAACCGCGACTGGTTCATGCAGTACGAGATGGTCTTCAACCGCAAGGCCGGCGTCAAGACCGACCCGGGCCGTAACGGCAACGCCATCACCAACTGCCCCAACTGCGGCGCACCCACCGAAATCACCTCTTCGGGACAATGCCCCTACTGCGGCAGCGTGGTCACCAACGGAGAACACGACTGGGTCTTAACTGATATCCACTCTAGAAACTAAAAATGGTAAAATCTCTAAAAAATTAATAATTATCAATTCTAAATTAATCAAAAATGGGACTTATTAGAGCAATTGGCGGTGCTATTGGCAGCACCATGAAAGATCAGTGGTTAGATCTTATCAAATGCGACAACATGGACATGGACACCTTGATGGTGAAACAGACCACCAAGTCTGGCCAGATTTCTAAAGGCAGCCGCATCATCGTGGCTCCCGGCCAAGCAGTCGTGATCTACGACAGCGGCGCGGTCCTCGACGCTTCGGCTGAGGAAGGCGTCTACACCTTCGACCAATCCTCGTCACCCTCCTTCTTCGGCGGCCAGTTCGGTCCCGTATTCAAGGAGATGTGGCAGCGTTTCACCTACGGTGGCACCCCCGCCAAGGAACAAGCCGTGTTCTTCTTCAACATCAAGGAGATTCTTGACAACAAGTTCGGCACCGCAACGCCGATTATGTTCCAAGACTGGAAACACCCCTCCTATACCGAAGACGGACAGAAAGACGGTACCTACATGAACATCCGCTGCTATGGCAAATACACCTTCCAGCTTGACGACATGGGCGTGTTCATGCGTAACCACGCCGGTACTGGCAACATTATCAAGAAAGACGCCATCACCGAACAGATGCGCAGCGAGGTGATCGCCGCCCTTCAGTCCATCATCAACGAACTCGGCAGCGGCGCTGAACCGATCGGCGCTCTTGAGTTGCCCAGCAAGACCCAGAAGATGAAAGAGATCATGGATGCCCGCGTGTTCGACGCTCCCATCCGTGCCCGTGGCGTCCGCCTGTTAAGCTTCACCATCGAGTCAGTCTCCCTCGACGAAGAAAGCAAGGAATTCCTCAGACAATACCAGACTGGTGGCTCAGCCAACCTTGCCAGAGGCAGCATGCTCGGCACCATGCGCGCTGCCGCTGAAAACGAAGGCGGCGCTGGCACCGGCTTCATGGGTATCGGCATGGCCGGCATGGGCTTCGGCACTGGCGGCAATATGATGGGCACCATGGTTCCTCCGCAGCAACAGCAACAACAGCAGCAAGCTACGCAACAACAAGCCCCTCAAGCACAAGGCGTTCCCTGCCCGAAGTGCGGCACACTCATCACCGGCAAGTTCTGCCCAGAATGCGGTACACCAGCTCCAGCCCCCAAGAAGGCTAAGAAATGCCCGAAGTGCGGCACCGAGACCACCGGTAAGTTCTGCCCCGAATGCGGCACACCCATCCCGGCCGACGAAGGTCCCAAGCACTGCACCAACTGCGGCGCCGAAGTGACCGGCAAGTTCTGCCCCGAATGCGGCACACCCGTGGAATAAAACACCCTATTAACACACGTAGAGACGCATCGCGATGCGTCTCTACCTTTTGTGCCGAGCGAATAACGGGGTTCGAACCCGCGACCCTCAGCTTGGGAAGCTGATGCTCTACCAACTGAGCTACATTCGCAATACGTTTGCAAAAATACAAAAAAAATTGTTATGCCTATCACCGAAAGAGAAGAAAAAATCATCCGCCAGAGTTTCCAACCCAAATCCTGGAACGATATCAAGACCCACGACTCATGGTCCGTCTTTAAAATCATGGCCGAGTTTGTGGATGGCATGGAGAAAATGTCGAAGATCGGCCCCTGCATCGCCATCTTCGGCTCAGCCCGCACCAAACCCGGAGAGAAATACTACAAGATGACCGAGGACATCGCCCGTGGCATCACCCAACTCGGATTCGGCGTCATCACCGGAGGCGGCCCCGGCATCATGGAAGCCGGCAACAAAGGTGCACAAGAAGCAGGTGGCACCAGCGTGGGACTCGAGATCCTACTGCCCTTCGAAGGCAAATGCAACGACTATGTCGACTTCGACAAGAACATACGATTCAACTACTTCTTTGTCCGTAAGAACATCTTCATGCGCTACGCCCAAGGCTATATCGCCATGCCCGGCGGTTTCGGCACCCTCGACGAGATGTCGGAAGCCCTCACCCTCATCCAAACCGAGAAACTGTCCGACTTCCCCGTAGTGCTCGTCGGCAAGGACTATTGGCAAGGACTCATCGACTGGTTCCGCAATACCATGCTGAAGGAAAACATGATCAAAGAAGAAGACTTCGACATCTTCCACGTGGTCGATACCGCTGAAGAAGCCGTCAAAATCATCGAAGACTTCTACCACCGCTTCAGCGTGAAACCTAACCTGGAACTCTGATGCAAATACCAATCCAACTATTGGATATCGAAGGAGAAGGCTTCCACGTCATGGTCAAAGGAATGATCAACGGCATGGAAGCCAACTTCTTGATCGACACAGGAGCATCACGCTCCGTGTTCGACCCCACCGTCATCGGAAAATTCATCGAAAACCCTGAATTCACAAAGAAACCCGGCATCACCGCTGGCGTGGGTAGCAGCGAACTCGAAAGCTCCACCTTCATCATACACACCCTCGCCTTCGGCGATATCGAAATCCACGACTACGAAGCCGTTGCCCTCGACCTCGAGAACATCCATGAATCCTACCGAAAACTGGGACTCCCCTCAATCGACGGCATCATCGGCGGCGACCTGCTCTATAAACTCCGCGCCACCCTCAACTACCGCTTGAGAAAGATACGGTTCACCAAACCGCGGTCACAATCCAAGACCAACAAATAAACACCAGGAGACATCCACCCTGTCTCCAACTCCACATCCCTTGCTCCAACCGACTTTTCCAACAATCTGCGACCGTACAAATCAATGATTGTCAATGATTTGATATAATCCTCTTTTGATACGATACTCATCAGGGATGATACTGGATTTGGGAATATCATTACCCGCCTATCTTCATATTGTTCCGATAATCCTATATGATTGACCGGAATAGCGACGTTGAACAATTGCAATCCTCCTCCAAAGTTTCCAACCACCACATCCAACATCCCGTCGGCATTCAAATCACCCACCGCCGCAGCCGAATGCATTCCAAAAGCGTCAGGCATATCAGGGCAAAGCTCTTTCCATAGATATCCCACTTCCTCAAAAACCTCATCATCCGTAACACGATACAAAAACAATTTTCCTTGTTCTGAACCCACGCAAAGCAACAGCTGTTCCTTATAATAAAACAGGGTGGGAACACTATAACCGTAATAGGAGCTTTGATAGTCACGCACATCCACCTCTCCCCAAAAGTCCGTGATCAATTCTAGGCCATCTTGACGGCCCTGATAAAAAGTCAGTCTTCCGTTGGCATTGCCTTCCACCTTGTCCATCATACCGTCTTGATCGACATCGAAATAACAACATGCCGACCAATCCGACCCACCTTCCACCACCTCAACAGTTGGTTCAAACACCGGCTGTTGCATTGTACCCACATTCTTGAATACAGTGGTGATCCCCTCAAAATCCTTTACCAACAAATCTGTCAGCCCGTCGCCATCCCAGTCGGTGAGCGAGGGATAGGCGCCCTTCCCCACATCAATCATCGTCTCCTGTAAAAACGACTTCGTATAGATTTGAAAATCAGGATTTTCATTTGTCCCATGATTCAGATATAGCCACACACTCTCTTTTCCTACCGATGCCATCGGGTTAGGGTCGAAAGGCGAGACCAGCAGGTCATCAACACCATCGTTATTAATATCCGTGAAGAAGGGCACAGGCATCGAGGGGAGATTCACTGGGAAAGAAGCTGGGAAGGCGTCTGTCTGGCTCACCATCAAGGCCTTTTCTTCATCCCCTCCATTAATGAGCAAAGTCAGTCCCGGATAATCCACATCGGCAAGCAGCAGGTCGAGAAGTCCGTCGCCGTTCATGTCGCGCACGGTGACTGTCGCACCTCGGTGACGAAAGTCATCTCTTTCCACTGTCAGTCCATAGCCAAACAAACAAGTATCTAGGTACATCACATTGTTTTCTTCGCTCTCTCCCACACGGCCCCAGCACAAGTCGGTCCGCTCAAACGCCAGCGAGTCGCGGTGTCCATAACGTTCCACCGAGAGGTTTTGGTGTTTCTCGATGAAGGTGCCCAACACACCGAAGGTCAATATATCGAGGTCGCCATCGCCGTCGATATCCACGATGGCCGGATAATCCGCATCCGTGGAGAGGATGTTCACCTCGCCCCCGCCCTGCCATGAGGTCAGATAAGGCGTCACAACCAATTCGAATCCTAAGCCCTCGGCGCTTGATATGTTGCGATACACCTTGATACCCGCCCAACCTTTGGAATAAGTAAAGATATCCTCACGGCCATCACCGTCGTAATCTGCGAACACCGCCCATCCGTTCAGTCTTGGAAACGCCTCGTCATAAGCACTGGAATATTCATATCGCATCTCTCCTTCACCGCCTTTATTGAGGAAGCACAGCAGTCGGTCGCCGTGTCGGTCGAACACCAGCAGGTCCTTCCTTCCATCGCCATCGAGGTCCATCCGCCCGAACTGGCAGGCATTAAGTCCCCCGGCCCAAGGGTTTTGGGCTGTCAAAGTCATTGCGGCGAGAAACAATATCACGAGAAAGAAACGCTTCATTTTGCAAAAATACGCATTTGGGGAATTTTTCTTCGTATTTTCGCAACTCAAATCATCAAATTGAATGAAGCGATTTTTCAGAAATAGCAAACAACCATAATACAATGTATATGAACCTCTCAAAGAAACAGAAATTCAGGCTAGTTCTAGCAGCATTGTTTTTCGTACTACTTCTGCTGGCCATTTTCAGTCATTATGATCATCTCTGGGTTAAACTACTCGCCATTCTTGCAAATGTCTTATTGATGGCAAGCATGCTAATCTCCTTTTTTGACGTCAAGAAACATCCCGAAAAGGATAAATGACCTTTTCGAAAGGTCCGTCAATTTTTTATTCCCTGTAAAACTGCTCTTTTTTCACCTTAACTCTTGCTCTTAATTCTAGGGTACATTATATTTCACTATTTTAGGGCGAAAAAGGGGACTAAAAAAGGGACTATGAGTTGAAAAAAAAACAAAAACCCGCTGATTTTCAGCGGGTTTTGCGTTCAAAAAGTGGAGATGGAGGGAGTCGAACCCTCGTCCAAACAAGGAACCCCCAAGGTTTCTACATGCTTATTCCGCTGTTGGTTTTCGTGCCAGGCAAGGGAACGAACGCCCTAAACCTGACCTTATCTCCTAAATCTCATCCGCATGTCGGAGCTCCATGCGAACTATCCCGAAATTGATTAGCACCCCGTGCTCAGGCCGGAATCAGGCATCTCCACCTGCGGGATGTTTCGTCCACCCACCTTGTGAGCGGATTAAGCCAGTGATCTACTGTACTTCGATCAGGCAGCGAAAGCGTAGTTATTTTCGCCAATTACTTTTTTGCAGTTAAGATTTACGAGCTTCGCTGCGAGGCTCGGCATGCTTCCGTGACGACTCATCTTGCTGTCAAAACCGGTCACCCCCAATAAAGTGCAAGTTGAAAACGGAAAACGGAAAGTTTTTGCTTTCAAAGAACACGGCGCAAAATTACAACAAATTTCGTTCCACCGCAAGGGCTTTTGAACGGAAAACGGAAAACGGAGAACTGATAATTTTCCGTTTTCCGTTCTCCGTTTTCCACTCACTTCAGCGGGTTCCCAAAATGGACCACATCATCCTTGGTAATCGTGCTGCCACAAAGAATCACCAAACGTTCCACAATGTTGTGTAACTCCCGGATATTACCCGTCCACTGGTAATTCTTCAGCTCTTCCATGGCCTCGTCAGTAAATTTCGGCACGGCTTGGCCCATGCTGGCAGCGATGGTTTCCACAAAACTGCCCACCAGCAAGGGAATGTCGTCCTTGCGCTCTCGCAACGGCGGCACATGGATGACGATGACACTCAGACGATGGTACAGGTCCTCACGAAAATCCCCCTGCTCAATCATCTTACGCAAGTCCTTGTTGGTGGCCGCTAGGATACGCACATCCACAGGAATCTCCTTCTCTCCTCCCACTCGCACAATCTTGTTCTCCTGCAAGGCACGCAGCACCTTGGCCTGGGCAGCCAGACTCATGTCGCCAATCTCATCTAAAAACAAGGTGCCACCATTAGCCAGCTCAAAGTCACCTTTCTTCTGCTTGATAGCCGAGGTAAAAGACCCTTTTTCATGGCCAAACAACTGACTCTCAATAAGCTCGGCAGGTATAGCAGCACAGTTAACCTCAATGAAAGGACCATAACGGCGAGGACTGAGTTCATGCAACTGACGGGCCACCAGCTCTTTTCCAGTGCCGTTCTCGCCAGTGATGAGCACACGGGCATTCGTCGGCGCCACCTTCTCAATCATGTCGCGCACTTCCATCATGGGTGCCGAGGCGCCTACCATCTCATTCTGGCGACTGACGGCCTTCTTCAACGCCTTGTTTTCAGTGCTGAGGCTCTGCTTGTCGAGGGCATTGCGCACAGTGATGAGCAGCCGGTTCAGATCAGGTGGTTTTTGGATGAAGTCGAACGCCCCTTTCTTGATGGCATCCACCGCAGTGTCGATGGTACCATGACCCGAAATCATAATGACAGGCGTGTCACAGATGGACTTCACCTGCTCCAGGACCTCAATGCCGTCCATGTCGGGCATCTTGATGTCACACAAGATGGCATCGTATTCCTGCTCCTTGATCATTTCAAGAGCAGTTGGGCCATTGGCGGCATCATCCACTTGATATTTCTCATTCTCCAGAATATCACGCAACACACGGCGAATGGCATCCTGGTCGTCGATGATCAAAATTCTTGACATATTGATTATTTCTTTCCTTGCAAAGATAAGGAAAAAAAACATACCTTTGTTTATCAAAACAAAAAGCCATTTTTATCATGAAGAAGTTTTTACCTGTTTTTTTATTTTTCATCAGTTTAACATCTGTTCTGAACGCCCAATGGGTCAGCCCCGGCAACGGCACCTCCTATACCTTGCCCGATCTGGTTAACGTCACCGACGGCGCGGTCACCCAAGGCCCAGACGGTTTTCTCATCAATACCGACCTTACCATCTCCACCAACGACGTGTTGGTCATCGACAACCAAGTTTCGCGTATCGATGCCGCCGCAATCCTCCTCACCATCAACGGATCCATGGTTTGTACCAATACCGGAAGCAACAGGGTGAAGTTCTACGGTCTCAATGAAACGGAACATTTCAAAATAAGGTTTGAGAACGCTGTGGGATGCAACATAAAAAAGATGTATTTCTCCGACGGCGCTGGCATCAAAGTCATCGAATCCGAAGTGACATTCGACGATGTGAAGTTCGTGTATTTCACTCGTGACTACTGCAATGCAGTGATCGACGTGTTCAACTGCGACCCCGTCATAAAGAACTGCTACTTCATGCTGAACCAAAGCGCTGCCATCAGCTCGCCCGCCAATGGACAGGCCTCGCCACAAATCCTGAACTGCGACTTCGACACCAACGTCACAGATATCAACTCCCCACAAATCAACCTCGGTCCCGGCGGCCAAGACACCATCCGCATCGTCGGCAACGAAGTCTACACCATCATGGCCCAATGGTATGTGGGAGGCATCTCCGTAGCCGACCTCATGGGCACCGGATCCACCAAAGTCCTGCTCAAAGACAACATCATCCGCGAAGGCCGCTATGGCTACAACCAACAAGGCCAGACCATCTCATCCGTGATCGAAGGCAACCAATTCCTCAACAACTTCCATGAAGAAAACCCCATGAACGGTGGCAGCGGCATCTCCATCTACGGAAGCTCCACCAACAACAAGGCCATACTCCGCAACAACGTGATTACCGGCAACCTCTGGGGCATCACCGCCATCTATCTCCACGACATCGACCTCGGCACCGAAGACGACTGGGGCAACAACGAAATCCACGACAATTACAACAGCGGGGTGATCTACGACTTATACAATAACTCCGCCTGCGACATCACGGCCGTCGGAAACAAATGGGGCACCATCCATGAGTCGGATATTGAAGACCATATCGTTCATCAAACCGACGACCCAAGCCTTGGCCTCGTCACCTACATACCCTTCGTAGGCTACGACCAAATCGAAGAGACTGTCGACAGCAATGATATCAACCTCTCCGAAGCCACCATTTATACCATCGCCGGACAACGAGTCAACCATTCCGAGACGCTTAATCCCGGCGTTTATATTGTCATTACCGACCAGGGCGCTAAAAAAATTGTTATTCGATAATCCTACCGATGTGGCACCCCGATGGGGTGCGGATAGTTCAATTCCTAATTCCTAATTCTTAATTCCTAATTCTTAATTCATAATTCCTAATTCATAATTCATAATTCCTAATTCCCAACTTATGCTAAAAAAGCTCCGAATCACCCTCGCCGTCATCATGATCCTGCTGGTTACCGCCCTCTTCATTGGAGCCGGCTACGGCATCAGCCAATGGATCGGTTGGGCGGCTAAGATCCAGTTCCTGCCCGCAGTGCTTTCCTTGTCGCTCATCGCAGTGGCCATCATTGTCGTAGCATTGCTTTTCGGCAGGATCTATTGCAGCATCGTCTGCCCCTTGGGCGTCATGCAGGACATCTACAGCTGGCTTGGCGGCAAGATCAAGAAAAACCGTTTCAGCTACGTGAAAGAACACAAATGGCTACGTTACACGGTCTGCGCCATTTTTGTCGTCTGCCTCATCTTTGGCTTCACCCCTGTGATCACCTTACTGGAACCCTACGGCAACTTCGGACGTATCGTCACCAGCTTCTACATGCGCAACGTCACTCTCTCAATCATCGCTTGGGTTATGATGCTCATCCTCGGCGTGCTGGCCTTCCTTTATGGTCGCGCCTATTGCAACTCCATCTGCCCCGTAGGCACCATCCTCAGCTTCTTCTCCAGGTTCTCGCTGTTCCGTGTCAGGTTCGACCAGGACAAGTGCAAGCACTGCGGTCTCTGCGAGAAGAACTGCAAGGCCCGCGCCATCGATGCCAAGGCAGGTACCGTTGACTATTCGAGATGCGTGGTATGCGGCGACTGTACCGCACAATGCAAGTTCGATGCACTGCATTACACCGCCAAACGCCCTATTTCAAAAACTGAAACAGCTTCTTCAGAACCCGACCTGGGTCGCCGTTCGTTCCTGGTCGGCTCCGCCATCGCCGCTGGAACCGCGGCCGTGGCTCAGGCTCAGATGAAGGTAGACGGCGGACTGGCTGTCATCACTGAGAAAGAAGCTCCCAAACGCCAGACGCTCATCACGCCCCCAGGCTCCGTCTCCGCACGTCACATGCAGAAACACTGTACCGGATGCCAGCTCTGCGTGTCGGCTTGCCCGAACAACGTCTTGCGCCCCTCGACCGACCTCATGCATTTCATGCAGCCTACCATGTCGTTCGAGATAGGCTACTGCCGCCCCGAATGCACCCGCTGCGGCGAGGTCTGCCCCACCGGCGCCATCAAACCCATCACCAAGGAAGAGAAGACCGCCATCCATGCCGGTCACGCCGTGTGGGTGAAGGACAACTGCGTGGTACTCACCGACGGGGTCAGCTGCGGCAACTGCCAACGCCACTGCCCCACCGGCGCCATCCAAATGGTGGAATACCAACACAACGGCCAGACCGTGATGATTCCCACCATCAACGAAAGCCGCTGCATCGGCTGCGGCGCCTGCGAGAATCTCTGCCCCTCAAGGCCGTTCAGCGCAATCTATGTAGAAGGAAACGTAATGCATCGAATGGATTAGAAGTAAGAAGTAAGATGAAAAGAAGAGAATTCATAAAGAAAATGGGCGGCGCTGCCGTGGCAACCTCGGTGGTGCTCTCCGCCTGCAAATCGAATAATAACAACGAAATCATCCCCGCCAACGTCATCGACGGACAAGGGGAGATGACCTATCGTGTCAATCCCAACAGCGGCGACAAAGTGTCGTTACTGGGTTATGGCATGATGCGTCTTCCCATCGAAGGCGGAGCCGACCTGCGCCAGAATCCAGATGCACAGGTGGATCAAGAAATGGTCAACGAAGAAATCGACTACGCCCTCGAGCATGGTGTCAACTACTTCGATACCGCTCCAGTATATACCCGAGGTCGCTCCGAAGGCGTCACAGGTATCGCCCTGTCGAGACATCCGCGCAATAGTTATTATATCGCAACAAAACTATCGAATTTCAGTCCCTCTACTTGGAGCACCGAGGCTTCCAAGGCCATGTTCGAACACTCGCTCAGCGAACTGCGAACCGAGTATGTCGATTACCTGTTGCTTCACAGTATCGGCGGTGGTGGGAAAGACATGACCGGCATGGACATGTTCAACGCCCGATTCATTGAGAACGGCATCCTCGACTGGCTCGTGGAGCAAAAAGAAGCTGGCCGCATCCGCAACCTGGGCTTCTCCTTCCATGGCGAACAGGAGGTGTTCGACACCATGCTGCGCTGGCATGACGAAGGCAAATACCATTGGGACTTCGTCCAGATTCAGATGAACTATGCCGACTGGAACTATGCCAACCGCATCGACCCTGACAACGTCAACGCCAACTACCTCTACGAGGAGCTTCACCGTCGCGGCATCCCCGTGGTCATCATGGAGCCTCTGCTCGGCGGTCGTCTCGCCAAACAGCCCGACTTCATCGTGAAACAGATGAAAGAACGTGAGCCTGAGACCCCCGTGGCACGCTGGGCCTTCCGCTTCGCCGGCACCCCCGAAGGCGTGTTGGTCGTATTAAGCGGCATGACCTATATGGAACACCTCATGGAAAACGTGGCCACCTACTCGCCCTTGAGACCCATCACACCCGACGAAAACGAGTTCCTGATGAAAGTCGCCGAAGAGTTTGTGGAGCTCAAGACCGTGCCCTGCACCGCCTGCAACTACTGCATGCCCTGCCCCTACGGCCTGAACATCCCTGCCATCTTCGCTCATTACAACGACTGCATCACCGAAGGCAACATGCCGGCAGGCAACCCCGAAGCCGAGGAATACCGCCGCAACCGCCGTGCATTCCTTTTAGGCTACGACAGCAAGGTACCTTACGAGCGACAAGCCAGTCACTGCATCGGCTGCCACCAATGCGAAGAGCACTGCCCACAAAAGATCGCCATCGCAAACGAGATGCGACGCATCGACGAGTTCGTGGAACACCTGAAACAACAGGGTTGATTACTGTTCGGGATACTTGGCGAAATAGGCATCCACCTCCGCCTTGTATTCATCGAGCCATGAGACTATATCTTCCTCGGGGACATAAGCTTTGTTGTCCTCTATCGTCGCTTCGTAGTATTGCTGCCAATCAATGCTACGCAGATGCTCACGCTGGCTTCTGATGTATCGAATCATCTGATCTTTGGTGCCGTCAAAATTGGATATCACCCAGTCGCCGTTCTCGAAATGCATCACGATATCATGGACATTGCCCAGGTAATCCATCTGCACCCAAGCATTGTAGTCGTCCATAGCCACACTCTCAAGAATGTTCTTGGAATGGTCGAGTGATTCGTCACCATCGTTTCCGGTCAAGAAATAATACAGCCACTCGTTTTCACCGATGCCCATGATGTCGTCGACAGGAATAGCCCACGACTCTTCAAGCAGTTTATAATACTCTTCGTTAAAATACGGCTTGATGGAAGGATTGAACTCATGGTCAGGTATATAGTCGACCAGTTTCATCGCACTTTGATTGATGTAGTCGGTAGTGAATTTCTCAGGATACTGCTCACGAGGTGTTGCAGGTCGTTTTTCACGTGTGACAGGGCTGCATTGGCATACCACCAACACCAGCAAAAGGATTGGTAATAACTTTTTCATAGCTGTTCGATTTGGTTTGCTTCAGCAAAAATAACAAATCCAACGAACACCCTAACTATTTTTTCGTATTTTTGCACCGCCGAAAGGCTACTGGACCCGTAGTTTAATGGATAGAATAAAGGATTCCGGTTCCTTCGATCAGGGTTCGATTCCCTGCGGGTTCACATAAAAGACCTCTACCTTCCCCAGCGGAGTGGAGGTCTCTGTCATTAATACCCCGTCTCGGATCGTCCCAAAAACGATGCCATCACAATAGAGCGACTCCCCCTTCAGCGAGCACCGTCCCCTCATGGTATCTCCGTCTGAAATGAAAGTCAGAAGCGAATCACGACTGATCTCGATGACGTTGCCCTTCTCCATCTCTCCAAACTGACGCACCATCTCAGGGGTGGCCTTGCTTTCATCGAACTCCACATTGACACGCTCCACCGTCCATCGGCCAACAATGGAATCGCCCTTACGGCCACATGCCGACAGCAATAAGACCGTCATCAAAACAATCATCCTTCCGTTTTTCATTCCTTATCCTTGATAACCACATCGATGGCCCCCACGCCGAATTTGGCGACAGAAGCCATCCTATTCTCCGTGTTCTTATACTTTTTCAACTCCTCGATGATGGCATTCTTCAAAACGCCATTGCCCACCCCGTGGATAAAGGTAACCTTGGTGTATTCTGCGGCGATGGCACTCTCAAGCATCTTGCGGAAGTAATCCATCTGGATTTTGAACATGTCGTGACTCGACAACCCAGCGATATTCTCCACCAACTCGCCAATATGCAGGTCGACCGTGGCCTCTCCTGGCCCTACGCGATGCTTGTCGATAGGAACCTCCTTCTGAACAAGTTCCTTCTTGGGAGCCTGTGAGCCAACACCTTCCTTGGCAATCTTCATCAGATCAGCCTCACCGGTCTTCAAGGCCGCCAACTCCGAAAGGCAGACCATCACCGCTTTCTCTCCCAAGAGGCCCGACATCAGATAGCTGCCTTCCTTGAAAAAACGGTTGGTTCGCAACGAGAACGGGGCGTTCAATGGCATTAGGACCATATCGGAAGTCTCACTCGTGAAGATGCACTGAATGACGCCATTGCACCAATACTCCAAGTCCTCCCGTGAAATGGTCTCCACAACCACCTTCTCGTGCTTCTCCAACTGACCGTAGTCAACATTCACAAATTGGCTTTCCTCCTTGATGGTAAAGGTATACAACATCTCGAACGGGGTATGGTTCACCAAAACCACATCCATGGCACCCGTCAGCAGCCATTGTTGCTCGTGAGGCACGAAAGCCAAATAAACACCCTCTCTCTCCGCATCCTTGGCAAAACGCCGCAGACCGCCATGGCGAGCGTCCTCCTGTTGCTGTTGCTGAAGGAGTTCCTTTTCTTTGACCTCTTGCTGTACCACCTCAGTGATTTGCTGTTGTCTTGCGGGTTGGGAACGGTAATCGATTACCAAGTCGCTTATGAGGCACGGTATCTCAAATCCGTCCTCAATCTCCACCATTACCATCCTCGAATCAATGATTTTCGTCACCACGCCTCCTCCGGTGCTACTGAGGAAACTCACATGGTCGCCAATTTTAAATCCTGCCATAGTCGTTATATTTTATAATGTGCAAAAATACGCAAAATTGGTAGGATTTTTGTATCATTGCAGCGGAATTTCTAAAAACCATGAGAATAAAACCTTTCCTTACCATCATTATGGCGTTGGTTTTTGCCACCACTGCCTGTTCCGACCCTGCCGGCAGCGTTACCATCATCGCTTCGCACGAGGTGGATGGTACGCCATTGGTCATTGACAATCTGCGCTACACCAACGAGGCAGGCAACTCCTACCTCGTCAACGAAGTGCAGTGGTTCCTCTCGAATGTGGAGCTGGAGGATTGCTCTGGCAACCGCGTCATGTTGGCGGAGACCTGGTATATCGACACCAACCTCCCCGAGACCCAAACCTTGCGGGTTTCCAAAGTACCGGCAGCCTCCTACACCATCCTTCGCTTCACTTTCGGTTTCAACGACGCCGACAACCAATCAGGCCGTTTCAGCAATCCCCCTGAAAGCAACATGTTCTGGCCCGATGAACTGGGAGGCGGCTATCATTACATGAAACTCAACGGCAAATACCAAAACCCCGAAAGCCTTCTCGCACCGCTCGCCATACACTTAGGCAGAGGACAGAACGAAGGACATACCGAGTTCTACGACAACAGCTTCACTGTTGAACTGCCCATCGAACTCGATATCTACGACGGCCACGACTACCCCCTCGGCCTCGTCATGAACATCAACCAATGGTTCCGCGACCCAGTAACCTACGACTTCAACACCTTCGGCTCGGCCATCATGCAGAACCAACAAGCCCAACAAACCCTCAAACGCAACGGACATAACGTATTCAGCACCAAAAACCCGGAAGATATGAAATCAGCACTCGAAACCACCATGGAACTGCTCCACAAAGCCGCTCCCAAGCCTCATTTCATGACTTGGAAAAACATCAAGAACACCTTCTCAAACATCAAAAAGCCCAAAAACAATTGATGAGAAGTCTGGCCATTCTCGGAACACTGTCGTTGCTGTTGCTCCTCTCCTGCAAGCCCACCGAGGAGGAGCCTTGGCAACCCACACCCTATGAATTGCCATCCCCTCTGTTTTTCCCTACACGGAACAACATCCCTACCGACAATCCCATGACCGTCGAAGGCGTCGCCCTCGGCGAGAAACTGTTCCACGAAGAAAACAGTTGCGCCATGTGCCATCATAAGGAATACAGTTTTGAAGGCGGACCCGATGCCACCCTGGAGCATCTTGGAACAGAACACACCATGCTCCCCTTGATTAATCTGGTGTGGAACACCACCGGCTTGGGTTGGAAAGGCCAAGTCGAGACCCTTGAAGACATGGTGTATGCCGCCTATACCGACCCGTTGGAAATCAATGCCGATACCGCCGAAGTAGCCAAGCGGCTCCGACAGTCCGAGATCTATCCCGAGCTCTTCAAGAAGGCCTTCGGTACCGACGAGATTAGCTTTGTCCTAGTGGAGAAGGCCATCGCACAATACATAAGAAGCCTGGTGTTCGCCAACAGCAAGTTCGACCGATACCTTAAGGGCGAGGAACAACTCAACCAGGATGAACTGAACGGCTATCTCCTTTTCATCACCGAGGAAGGAGCCGACTGTTTCCACTGCCACGGCGGAGGCACCAACGCCCTGTTTACGACCAACTTGCGGTACAACAATGGTTTAGATGCCGCTTCGAAAGGTGAATTCAAAGCTCCCACACTACGCAACATTACACTCACCGCCCCTTACATGCACGACGGTCGTTTCAGCACCCTAGATGAGGTCATCGACTTCTACTCCGAAGGTGTCCAGTACTCCGAACAGATCAGCCCACTGATGCACCATGTCATGGAAGGCGGTGTCCGTCTCACCATCGAAGAAAAAGCGCAACTCAAGGCTTTTCTACATACCCTAACCGACACCACTCCTCTAACCCCTAACCCGCAACCCCATGTCGTACCTTAAATCAAACGACCTTTTCGAACGCATACCCACAGAGGACCTCTACCATCTCGTCCCCCACCCCATGCTCATCGCCGACCACCTGATGACACCCGACAACCTTGGAGCCATCATCCGTTTGGCCGACAACATCGGGGCCACCGAAGTATGTTTTCTAGGCAACGAGGACGAACATCGTTTGGGAAAGGTGCGCCGGTCAGCCGCCTCAAGCCGCGACAACATACGATGGTATTTCAGTGAAGAGACCGACCTACGTAAAATCGTCCCCGAAGGCAAGAGCATCGTCGCCATCGAAACCGCCGACAACGCAACCTGCATCTACGACACCCAGCTCCCCGAAAATGCTGCTTTCATCGTGGGCAGCGAACGCCATGGCATCAGGGAAGAACTCTTAAAACAATGCGACATGGTGGTTTATATCCCCGTTCCCGGTCCCACCCGCTCGCTCAATGTCAGTCACGCCGCTGCAGTCGCCTTGTTTGAGTGGCAACGACAAATGAGAATGAGAAGTAAGAAAGGAGAAGTAAGAAGTAAGAAGTGCTATCGCCACCTGTTTTTCGATCTTGACCGTACCCTTTGGGATTTCGACGCCGCCGCCGAAGTTGCCTTTGAACGGATTTATGAGCAATACCACCTCAGAGAACTCGGCATCCCCAGTGCACACGAGTTCCACATGGTTTATCACCCCTTGAACGAAAAACTCTGGGAGCTGTATCGGGCCGACCAAATCACCAAAGACGAATTGAACCGCACCCGTTTCCTGAAGCCTCTGGAACACTACGGCATCCACGACGTAGAACTGGCCGACCATTTGAGCGAAGATTACGTATATTGGTCACCACGTATTGTAAGACTAGTCCCCGGCACCATGGAGCTGTTGGAATACCTGAAGCCGAAATACCATCTACACCTGATCACCAACGGTTTCGAGGAAGTGCAACACACCAAACTGAGCGGTTCAGGCATGGAACCCTATTTCGAGACCCTCACCGTTTCAGAGGAGGTCGGCGTGAAGAAGCCCAACCCAGAAATCTTCCGATATGCCTTAAAGAAAGCAGGAGCCACCCCTGAAGAAAGCCTGATGATCGGCGATGAGATGGCTGTTGACATCGACGGAGCACGTGCCGCAGGCATCGATCAGGTCTTCTTCAACGCCACAGGTCAACCCACCCAAGGCCAATGCACCTTCGAAGTAAACAGCCTATTAGAAATCAAAGGAATCTTATAATCTTTCCACTCTCCACTCTCAACTTTCCACTTTAAACATCGCCAACACCGATGTCTTTGCGCGTACGACCTGTCCGATATGGACATCCACCTCGGCATCCAACGGGAGAAACACATCCACACGGGAACCAAAGCGAATCATTCCAAACTCCTCACCCACCACAGAAGCGTCGCCAGGCTCCAAGTCACACACAATACGACGTGCGACAAAACCTGCTATCTGTCGCACCAACACCTCCCGACCTTGATGGTCCTGAATAGCGATGCTGTTGTGTTCGTTGTCAACAGACGACTTTGGCTTAAACGCCACGAGGTATTTGCCCGGATGGTATTTATAATAGGTGACCGTTCCGTCAAACGGGAAAAAGTTGATATGCACGTTGTAGATCGACATGAAGATTGACAGTTTGCGACGCTTCTCATGAAAATACTCATCCTCCATCACCACCTCGTCGGCCGAAATGATGCCGTCGGCAGGAGAGACCACCGCATTGTCCAAGATAGTGGTCTTACGGGTGATAGGCACTCTAAAGAAACGCACCACTAGGAAAAAGACAATGGCAAAAGCCACATACACCATCACATGCCAAAACGTCTGATGAGGCCATAGCAAGTTCAACCCTACCACAACAATAATGGCAATCGAAAGAGCGACAATGATCGCTCGTGTTCCTTCCTCATGTATCCGTTTGTGAATTTGTCTCATAAAAACATCAACAGAAATATGCTAATAAATGGCAATGTAAACAAAACCGAATCGAAGCGATCCAAAATACCCCCATGGCCTGGGATAAGGTTTCCCGAGTCCTTGACTCCCGCCTGACGTTTCAGCATCGACTCGCACAGGTCGCCCAGAGTGCCAAACACCACGGCGATCAAGCCCATGCCTATCGCCACATCCATGGGAAGCCAATCCACATAATGGCTGAACACGGCAACACCCACCATGGTGAACACCAGTCCCCCGAGGCTCCCTTCAATGGTCTTTCCTGGAGAGATGCGTTCGAAAAGCTTGTTTTTCCCGAGCAGACGACCAGTGAGGTAGGCGAAGGTGTCGTTGGCCCAAAGCAGGACGAACACGAGCATCAGCATTTTGGGTGAATAGACATTGTGGAGCCACACCATAAAGAAACAAGGAAAGCTGAGCAAAATGACCGACCCGAAGTCGAAGGCTGCTATCGACTTGAAATCATCGGCAGTGGAAAAAAGCGCCAACAGAAAAGGCAACATGGGGAGTACAAACACCAGACTTGACAAAGGAGTGGCGCTAAGCATCCCCAAAGAAGTGGCAGCGAACGCTCCAACGGCTATCAATTCTCCGAAAACCAGTTGCCAACGGCTTTTGACATGCATCAGCTTACTCATCTCATAGGTGCCCATGCCAACAATGAACAAGGCCAACGCCCATAAGGTCCAGGGCGAAACGAAGATGCAGGCGACGATGACGGCCACCAGCACAGCTCCTGAGAGTGTTCTAACCAATAATTCTTTCATGATGATGCAAAGATAATAAAAAAAGCCGCCCGAAACCGGACGGCTTTTTCAAAAATCTTTTATGAAAGATTATTTGGCGATGACTACGCGGGTGACGTTGTTGCCACCGTTGTTGTCATAGATGCTGAAGAAGTAAACACCAGCTTCGACGTTCATGTCGATGGTGTTGACAACATCATTCAGCTTCACCACGCGGACGAGCTGGCCAGCCACGTTGTAGATGGCGACATGGCTCAGGTTCTCACCCTTCAGGGTCACTGAAGTGGTAGCGGGGTTAGGATAGATTTCGTAAGCCTCGGTGTTGTTTTCAGCCACTGAGGTGTAGTCAACTGTCATGTGAACCGGGACACGATACTCTTCGTTATTGGGATCGTTGGTCTTGAAGATGACGACAGCTTCCATTGAGGTCTGATCATCGAAGCCGATGGAGTTGAAGTTCACGGTAACGACGTCGGTTTGACCGATGGCGATGGAACCTTCGGGTTTGCTCAAGGTAGCCCAAGTGGCGGGAACAGGACTACCCTGGGTGTTGGCACGCAGATGGAGGCAACCATAGTCGTCGCTCATGTTGTCAGGTGACAGAGGATTGAAGGCGCCACCACCGTTGGTACGATAGAAGCCGCTATTGGGCTGGTAGGCGGTACCGTCGAAGGCCATGGCATAACCACCAACAGCCTGGGTGTATTCAACAGCAACCCAAACATTGTAACCAGTCAACTCAACAGGAGTATCGAAGGTGGCAATAGTCCAGTCTTCTTGGTTGATCTGAGCATAAGGAATGACCTTTTCAGCGAGAACTTCGCCAGGTTGGCCGTTCATGCCTTGGCCGTAGATACGGAAGGTCAGAGGAGTGCCAGCCTCAATGCCGAAGCCCGAGGTGGTAGGAACGATGTAATACTGAGCGCTCACGATCTTTGCACCCATGGCAGCGCCGGCGTAGGCTGAGCCAGGGAACATAGCGGCAACCTCAACCAATCTGGTCTCTTCCCAGTTGAAGCCGACGAATGAAGATTCAGTGCCGGGCTCTTGGTCGTAGTTGATCTGAGAAGTGGCGGTGCCACCATCACCCATACCGAAGTCAATCCAACCGGTCCAGTCACCGATGGAGGTACCATTGGCGTTGCTGATCTCGATGTCGATGGATTCGCCATCGTCTTCCATCAGTTCAACGAAGATCTCGTCCGTGTCAAACTCGAGAGAAGCGGCTGATTCAGCACCGATTCTGGTGAAGGTGAAGTTGTCGAGATAGTACTCTGAAGTGGCGGCGTTTTGGGGAGGGAAGAAGTCCATGGCGTCGAGTTTACGACCCACGGTGTTCTCACCAAAGCTGTCGAGGCTCCACTGCCAAGTGCAGAGGCTCTGCTCTTCAGGATAGGTGGTCTCGCTTGAGTAGAAGAACTCAGCAACATCCATATCGGTGTCGACATGGAGACGGAAGTGCATCCATTCATCATAGACACAAGGGATGTCGGCAGTGCCGTTGCTACCAGCGTGGATGGTGCCATGGTTAGGAGCGGCTGTCGAGTTCTGACCATCGTTGGTCATGTGGAGGTAGGCTTGCATAGCCCAGGTTGAGCCACCGCCATTGAATTCGTGAAGGATGTTGAAATAACCGTTCTTGCCTTCAGGAACCAAGATGTCGAATTCAAGGTCGTAAGTGCCAGACTCAACACCACCGAGCAGAAGGACCTGGTCGTTGTTGTAGGTGAGGTGACCGCACTTTGAACCACCGGCTTCACCGACGACGCCGTCTTCAGCACCACCGGGAGCGTTGCTCCAAGTTGTCCACCAGTCGTTACCAGCGGCAATAGCCTCAGAGGCAATCTTGTTACCGACAGTGTAGGCTTCGAAGCTATCGTCGATCAGCACTTGGTCATCAGCACCGCTGATGATACCGATGTTGTCGATGTAGAATTCTGAAGTGGCGGCATTCTCCGGAGGATAGAAGTCCATGGCATCGAGTTTACGACCCACGGTGTTCTCACCGAAGCTGTCGAGTGACCACTGCCAGGAGCAAATTTCCTGTTCTTCGTCACCAGCGATATTCCAGTAAAGGGTAGCCAGGTCTTGGTCCATGTCGATATGCACTCTGTACTTCATCCATTCATCATAGACGCAAGGGATGTCAGCAGTGCCGTTGCTACCAGCGTGGACTGTGCCGTGACCGACACCAGGAGTGGTGTTTTGGCCATCGTTGGAGGCGCAGAGATAGAACTGAGCTGCCCAAGTGGAACCACTACCATTGAATTCGTGAAGCACGTTGAAGTAACCGTTCTTGCCTTCCGGGACATAAGCGTCGAAAACGAGATCGAAGACACCGGCCTCGATGCCACCGAGTCTCAGGACTTGGTCGTTGCCATAAGTGAAGTGAGCAGCCATCGAACCATCGGCCATGTCGAAGACACCGTCTTCAGCACCACCAGGGGCGTTGCTCCAAGTTGTCCAAGGATCGCCAAGAGTCTGAGCGATCTTGTTACCAGCAGTCTGACCTTCGAAATCGAAGTACATCGACTGAGCGAAAACATTGCCACAAACGAAGGCAATCATCGCAATGAGTAAAGATAATTTCTTCATAATGAATGATTTAGTTAATAATTAATAGTTTTAAGATGTTTATTCAGTTCTATTTTCGGGCTACAAATATAACAATTTTTCAAAAATGCCACCTTGTTTTTATAACTTTTTATCTCTAATCTTTTATCTTCTCTTTCGCTTCTTTCCAAAACCCGATCATTTCCTCCAACGTCAGATGCTGCACGCCCTTGCCCATCTCTCGGGCTCTCTGTTCAACATGGCTGAAACGGCTTTTGAACTTTTTGTTGGTTTTCTCCAAGGCATCATCGGGATTCACACCTATATAAACACCGTAGGCCGCAAGTGCAAACAGAAGGTCGCCGTATTCCGCTTCGATGTTATCCTGATTGTCGCTCTTACGGAGCTCGTCAAACAGCTCTTTCTTTTCTTCCTCCACCTTGTTCCAGGCTTCTTCGGCGCTGGACCATTTGAAGCCCACACCAGCGGTTTTCTGGTGCATCCTATAAGCCTTCAGCAGCGATGGAAGTCCTTGAGGAACACCGCCCAACACGCTACGGTTATGCTCGCGTTCCAGCTTGATCTTCTCCCAGTTTTGCTCCACTTGTTCGGCATTCTCCACCTTCTCGTCGCCAAAGATATGAGGATGGCGCACCACCATCTTGTCACAAATACCATTGAGCACATCGGTGATGTCGAAGGCCCCCTTCTCGCTCCCGATTTTGGCGTAAAATACCAGATGCAGCATCAGGTCGCCCAATTCTTTCTTTACCTCGTTAAGGTCCTCAGCCAGAATGGCCTCGCTCAGTTCGTATGTCTCTTCAATAGTCAGATGCCGCAGACTTTCAATGGTCTGGGTGCTGTCCCAAGGGCAACCTTCCCTCACCTTGTCCATGATATCCAATAATCGCTTAAATGCTTCTAGTCGCTCGTCCATAGTAATAGGTTTTAGGCCGCAAAAATAATCATTTAAAAATAAAATGAGTAATTTTGCAGTTTATATTGGAATGAAATTCTCGAAAGCATATAGTGCCGTCTTATTGCTGATGATGCTATCGGTCTCCTTCAAAGGATGGAGCCAGGACTACCCATGGTTGTCACACAACAACATCATGGTGGAGGCCCGTGGTCATGTGGGCATCTTCTGGCATCATCATTTCGAGATGCAGAAGTTCAACGCCTCCTACCCTGCCTTTGAGGCTTCCATTTACCAGCACACCTTTGGAAAGAAAGAGTGGGAAACCGTTTATCTTTACCCTTATATCGGCGTCACCTTCTATCATGCCAATTTCGGCATCAATTTCGAAAACAACCACGAAGTCGGCGAAGCTTTAGGCAGCGCCTATGCCTTGTATCCGTTCATCAACTACCCTCTTAACCCAAACGAGCACAGCCAACTAACCTTCAAGCTAGGCGTCGGATTAGGTTACCTGACCAAGTGTTTCGATAATTTTGAAAACTACCAGAACTTCTCTATCGGCTCCCATGTGAACGCCGCCGTCAACCTCTCGTTCGAATACCGGCAACGCATCACTCCCCGATTCATGGGCGTGGCTTCCCTCGGTCTCACCCATTTTTCCAATGGCTCCACCAAGCTTCCCAACTACGGTTTGAACACTTTCAGCACCGCCCTGGGACTGGCATACTATCTCAGAGATCCCCGAATCAACATGACGCCAACCCGCCGACCCGAATACAAGCCTTTTGAGTTCGACCACAAACATTGGCTCTGTCTCGACCTTAACTACGGCATCGGATTCAAGAACGTGTCGCAGACCTTGGGGGGCGACTCCACGGAGTATTACCATGTCCACGACATCTCCGCCTACCTGCTCGCCCAGTTCACCCAATACAGCCGCGCCGGAGTAGGCCTCTCGCTGGTCCTCGACCTCTCAGACCAGACGCTTCCCGACCATTACGTTGACCAAAACGGAATCCATATTAAAAAGGTGGACCCCGAGACCCAACAGCAACAGGTTTATGACATTCACGCCCTTCAGATGACCAAACTCAACTTCAACCTATGTTATGCCATGACCATGGACCGTCTGTCATACTACTTCGAGTTCGGCTGGCATCTGAAGTACAACCCTTTCACCGACCTCAGCAAAGGAAACATCTACCAAAAGGTAAGCGCACGCTACCAGATTCACGACAACATATACGCCCATCTAGGCCTGATGACTCATTTCGGAAGAGCCGACTACCTTTGCTTCGGCCTGGGCTATCGCTTCAATCAAAAATACTATCTGAACCATGAAAAAGGCACCCGTCATCATCCTCCTGGCTTGCATTAGCGTATGGCTTTGTTCATGCAACAAGTTCACCGTCGGCGAAATCATCGAGGAGACCCGGCACCTCGACGAGTCATTTCAGGTCATTGAGATCCGCGACGATATCGATGTGTCGCTTCGCCATTGCACTGCCGACAACGCCGCGGGAACCATCCATATCAAAACCGGAGAGAACCTTATCGACGAACTCAACACGACAACCGTTCCTCACACCGAAATCAACGATGGCGACACCTTATCTTTCACCAAACTCGTCATCACCAACGATAACGTCTACAACAACCTCAGGCCGCACAACCATGCACCTCAAATGACGGTCTATTACGACACCTTGCTTAAAATCATTCTTTACTCCAACGCCCAGAATGTAAGCACCGATACACTGAGAGGGTATAATTTCTCCACCCATTTCATCTCCCAAGACACCATCGAATGGGACTCCTTGGCACCCAATCTATTACTTGAAGTAGAGGGAGGCTCTGGAAACTTCAACGCTCTGGCCAACTGTTACAAACTGACAGCAAAATGCACCCATGGAACCTCTAACCTCACCATCAAAGGCAAAGCCACTCTGGCTTCAACCTATGCCGATTACGACTGCCATGGCGTTATCGACTGCAAAGAACTTGACACGCACATTCACTATATCACCACCTACGGAACCAACATCATAAAAGCAAGGGCTTATCATTTGCTGGACGTTAAAAACAGTAATATAGGAAGCGTGCAATACACAAAATATCGCACCACGAGAGAAGTGTACCAATGGAACGACACTCTCCATCAAGTTGACACCATCATCCAAAGAATCCTTTGTCCAGAAGTCATCTACTACAATGGTGAATACATCGACATCTGGACTTACAACAATGACGAGAACAGTGTTCCTGGCCTTGTGGTCGAGCCTTAGATATCAGGTCAATACGCTTTTGCAAAGTAAACGCGCATCTTGGCGGGTTTACCGGAATAGACATCCACGCCCTCTTCTTCCTTGACATCAAGCGGGATAAAGCGCAAGGTTGCCTTGGTCTCTTCCTTGATCTTCAGCTCAGTCTCAGTAGTTCCATCCCAGAAGGCATGCACAAAGCCACCTTTCTCAATCTGGGCCTTGAACTCGTCCCAGGTATTGACATCGTATGTATTGTCGTTACGATACTTCAGAGCTTTCTGATAGAGGTTGACCTGTATCTCGTCCATCAGGCCGAGCACGGTAGCCACGATGCCTTCATACGAAGCCGACTCCTTGGTCATAGTGTCGCGACGGGCAAGCTCAACGGTGTTGTTGGTCACATCACGAGGTCCTACGACCAAACGCACCGGAACGCCTTTGAGTTCCCATTCGTGGAACTTGAACCCCGGCTTCTGGGTGTCGCGGTCGTCGAACTTCACACGGAGACCGGCGTTGACGAGCTGTTGTTTCATCTCCTCGCAACGGGCGAAGGTGAGCGCTTTCTCCTCGTCATTCTTATAAATAGGTACGATGACCACCTGAATCGGAGCGATCTTGGGAGGCAGCACCAACCCATCGTCGTCAGAGTGCGACATGATGAGGGCACCCATCAAGCGGGTGGAAACGCCCCAAGAGGTGGCCCACACATATTCCAGCTTGTTCTCCTTGTTGAGGAACTTCACGTCGAAAGCCTTGGCAAAGTTCTGTCCCAAGAAGTGCGAGGTGCCGGCTTGCAGTGCCTTGCCGTCCTGCATCATAGCTTCGATGCAATAAGTGTTGAGGGCACCGGCAAAACGCTCATTGGCTGATTTCACGCCTTGATAGACGGGGATGGCAAGCCATTTCTCAGCGAAGTCAGTGTAAACACCCAACATCTTCTTGGCTTCCTCTTCGGCCTCTTCCATGGTGGCGTGAGCGGTATGGCCCTCTTGCCAAAGGAACTCGGCGGTACGAAGGAACAAACGGGTACGCATCTCCCAGCGCACCACGTTGGCCCACTGGTTGCAGAGGATGGGAAGGTCGCGATAGCTCTTCACCCAGTTGCGGTAGGTATCCCAGATAATGGTCTCCGAGGTGGGACGCACAATCAGTTCCTCTTCCAGTTTGGCGGAGGGATCGACCACCACTCCGTTTCCGTTGGGGTCGTTCATCAGACGGTGGTGGGTCACCACGGCACATTCTTTGGCGAAGCCTTCCACGTGGTCGGCCTCACGGCTGAAGAAACTCTTGGGGATAAACAGGGGGAAGTAGGCATTCACGTGACCGGTTTCTTTGAACATCTTGTCCAAGGCATCGTGCATGAATTCCCATATAGCATAGCCGTATGGCTTAATCACCATGCAACCTCTCACAGCGGATTGCTCGGCTAAATCGGCCTTCACAACAAGGTCGTTGTACCATTGCGAATAATTTTCTTGACGAGTCGTAAGTTCTTTTGCCATCTTGGTATAGTATTTGTATATTTCTCTTTGTTATTTCAGTTTGCAAAAATAGAAAATTTAATCAATACACAACAAAATGAAAGCAATTAGAATCATTCCCATCATGCTGGCAGTCCTCGCCATCGCCGGTTGTTCCTCAAACAAGAGGATGGCTTACGACGACACCTACTACTCGCCTTACAACCCTCCGCGCAGCCAACGTGCCGACAACACCGTCTCGCCGAGCATCAGCAGCAGTGGTACTTACGACTACCAGGCTTATTATTCCGACAGCAAGAACTACGTGTCGAATACCAATCCCGTGTACCAATCAACTGAATCGGTGACCGACACCAACGGCGTGGTTTACACCACCACCGAGACCTACTACGATGCCGACTTCGCTGCCCGCATCAAGCGTTTCGGAACAAACGCCAGTTCCACCATGGACTATTACGACGATTACTATACGGGTAGCACCTACAGCGGTGGAAACACCTATATTTATGTAAACGACTCGTGGAACTGGGGATTCTATCCGTATCACTACAGCTACTACTATTACCCGCATTACTACTACGGATATTACAACCCGTGGTATTACGACTATTACTGGTACCGTCCCTACTACTGGTACGGCTATCACTGGGGCTGGTACGACCACTATTGGTATCATCCCTGGCATCATCATCACCATCATCACCACCATCACGACTACTATGGTCATGGCTACGGTTACGGCGGTCACAACGACTTCTCCAACTATGTGGCAACAGTGCGTCGCAACAACACTCCGGGCTCGATGAGCTACCGCACGCCTCAGAACAACAACACAAGAGGTGCCAGTGCAGGAGTCTCAGGACGCCCCAGCACAGGAAACAGCACCAGACCTACCGTCTCCAGCCGTCCCACCATAAGCTCTCGTCCGACCAATACAAACGCAAGCAGCGTGCGTCCCAACGCAGGAACCGCCAGCGCTCGTCCTAACACCGGCACCGCCAGCGCCCGCCCCAGCACAAGCAACGCCTCATCGAGCCGCAGCACCTACACCTCGCCTTCCGAAACCCGTCAACCACGCTCCAGCTCTGAATATGTACGTCCGCAGTCATCGACCAGCAGACCTTCAACGACTACCACCAGACCCTCTTCCTCGAGCAACGGAAGCATCAACCGCGGATCCAGCAGCAACTCCAGCAGCCGTAGTGTTTCCACTCCTAGCAGAAACCACTCCTCCAGCGGCAGCTTCAACCAAAGCAGCTCTTCTTCAAGAAGCAGTTCGAGCAGCAGCCGTAGCAGCGGCAGCAGCTACAGCGGCGGTGGCAGCAGCCGAGGCAGCAGCGGCGGTGGCAGCCATAGCAGTGGCGGCGGCCGTAGCGGCGGAGGGAGAAGATAAAAGATAAAAGATAAAAGTTATAGAGACAAGTCGAAAAGGACTATCTTTGCAGGACAAAGGTAGTCCTTTTAATTTTCCTCATGAAGAAGTTTATACTCATATCAGCACTATTTCTACTATCCTTGGGACTCCATTCCCAAGGTGTTGACGATGCCATCCTCAACTCTCAGACCTATTATGAAGGGACCGCTCGCAGCATGGCCATGGGCAATGCCACAGGAGCGATCGGCGGCGATTTCACCGCCCTCTGCATCAACCCCGCAGGGCTCGGCCTGTACCGAAGCCATGAGTTCACCTTCTCTTTAGGTCCCCAATACCACAACTGTCTGTCTGACTATTACGGATCCAGCGAATATGCAAGCAGATTCAGAGTCACCTTGCCCAACATGGGCCTGGTGGGCGGCGGACAAGTCAGCAACTTCAACCCCTTGAGGTACCTCATGTTCGCCGTTGGGATGACCCGCACCAACGACTTCAACTATCACCAAACTGCCACGGGACTCAACCCAAATAGCTCCATGGTCGACTCCTACCTTCAGACCGTCAATGGAATCGATCAACTGTTCAATCCTTCAAGCGACCCGGGAACCTATTTCAGCGAGAACCATCCATACGACCTCAACCCAGCCTGGGAAACTTATCTCATCGACCGTTACACCGACTCGTTGGGCAACATCTATTTCGACAGCCCTGTGCCGCCAGGCAATGTTTGGCAAACCGACAACGTCACTTCCAAAGGGCGCACCGAAGAGTGGACCATCGCCGCAGCAGCCAATTACTACGACAAACTGTTTATCGGCGCCAGCCTCGGCCTGACTCACATGAAACGTATCAGCACCCGCACTTACCAAGAGACCCCCAACGACCCCAACGGCAGTTTCTACGACTGGAGACTCGAACAAGAACTGGGCGACACCGCTTGGGGTGTCAACTTCAAGACCGGTCTTATCTATTACCCCACCTCTTGGCTGCGTGTCGGGGCCGCATGGCACACACGCACCATTTACGTCATCGGCGAGCAATGGTCCACCGATTACCAAACCACCCTGAAAGGCAGCCACAGCCAACGCGAGACCCACCGCTACCTCTCCCCTGTCTTGTATCAGAACTACGAGTTCCACACCCCACACACTTTCATCGGCAGCCTCGCCTTCATCTTGGGGCAACGAGGCATGATCTCTGCGGATGTGGAATACATGGACTACGGCAGTTCTTGGTTCAGTTTCGACGGTGTTGACATTCGAGGTGTTCTCAAGCCCACCTACAACTTACGCCTCGGCACTGAATGGCGGCTCCGTCAATACTATCTGCGCGGCGGACTCGCCTATTACGGCAGCCCTTACGGCTTCGGAGAGAAATATGGTAGCTTGAAGAAATTGGGGCTGGGGTTCGGCTATGCTGTGAGTCAGGAGACTTCATGGGATTTTGCATACGAGCTCACCCAGTCGACCACAGGGTTCACCCCTTATCAGGTTTATGATGACGGGCAGAACATTGTGGAAGACGCTGTTCGGCACCAATGGCGGAACAAAGTGGTAGTTACCTTGAAGATCAAGATAAAAGAATAGAAAAAGCCGCTCGGTCGAGCGGCTTTTTCTTTATTCCTTATAGTTGTCGATGATCTCTTTATCGACCAGGATGCGTCCGCAATACTCGCAGACGATGATTTTCTTGTGTGTGCAGATGTCAAGTTGGTGTTGCGGGGGAATCTTGTTGAAGCAACCGCCGCAGGCGTCACGGTTGATACCCACCACAGCAAGGCCATTACGCGCGTTCTTGCGAATGCGTTTGTAGGCCACCAACAGACGTTCCTCTATCATGCCTTCACACTCTGAAGAACGTTTCAGCAGGGCTTCCTCTTCTTTTTGAGTGTCTTCAATGATCGACTGAAGTTCTTCCTTCTTGGCAGCGAGGTCGGCTTTCCGTTCTTCAAGACGTTGCTGGGCAGCGGCGATCTTGGCGGTAATCTCCTCAGTCTTGGCCGTCGCCTCCTTAATCCTCTTCTCGCAAAGCGTGATGTCGAGCTGCTGATATTCAATTTCCTTGCTTATCGACTCGTACTCGCGGTTGTTACGAACGTTGTTCTGCTGCTCTTCGTATTTCTTAATCAGCGCCTCAGCTTCCTTGATCCTGATCTTGTAGTTTGCGATTTCCGATGCCAACTTCTTGGCGTCTTCTTGCAGATTTCCGATACGGGTTTCCAAGCCAGCCACTTCATCCTCAAGGTCTTGAACCTCTAACGGCAACTCGCCGCGATAAGCACGGATCTTATCGATCTTCGAGTCCACTTGCTGCAAGGTATATAACGCCTCTAACTTCTGTTCGATGCTGATTTCAACCTGTTCTTCGTTGGTTGTTGCTTTCTTGACTTCTTTCTTTGTCATAATATGCTCAATTGTTTATTTCTTGCAATAGTAATGAACCGCATTGGTATTGGTTACGGCAATTTCGGCTGCAAAGGTAGGAAATTTTTTCTTAATGATGTCCCTAATTAATTCTTTTGTAAATTGTTCAGTCTCAAAATGTCCTCCATCCACCAGAAGGATGTTGCCTTCGGGCACGAAAAAGTCGTGGTATTTGATGTCGGCAGTGAGATAAGCATCGGCTTTTTGGCGCAGTGCATCAGACATAAAGGGTGTGCCAGAGCCGCCACATAAAGCCACCTTGGTGATTTTACGACCTGTCAGGGCGGAGTGGCGGAGACAAGGTGAATTGATTGTGTTTGCCACAAGCCCCAGGAAATCCTCCTCACCCATCGGAGTGCTGAATTCACCGACCATGCCGGCGCCACAAATCTCAGGTTCGCCCGCTGATGGCTGCAGGATATGCAGGTTGACCAATCCGAGACGCTCCGCCAAGATACGGCTGACTCCCAGATAACTGTTGTCGAGGTTGGTATGCATTGAGATCATGGCGATGTCATGTTTCAACGCCTTGACCACAGCGCGTTCTATGTAGGTCTCCGGTGTGAGATGCTTCAACCCGTGAAAGATCAAAGGATGATGGCTGACGATGAGGTTGCACTGCTTGGCAACAGCCTCATCCACGACCTCCTCAGTGATGTCGAGGCTAATCAAGGCTTTGCTGACTTCCGCACCAATATCACCCACTTGGACGCCTGCGTTGTCATAATGTTCTTGCCATCTCAGAGGAGCTATCTCCGTGATGCAGTTCAAAATATCATTGACAATCATATTTTTAAATTTTGGCTCAAAATTAGAGAATTTTATTTAATTTTGACCCCATAATGAGAATTTTACTGCTTCCCATAGCATTAATTTATCGTATCGCACTGGTTATCAGGCATAAACTGTACGATTGGCACCTGCTTAAGTCAAAGGGTTTCGAACAGCCGGTGATCTGTGTGGGCAACCTGGCATTGGGTGGTACAGGCAAGACTCCCCACGTGGAATATTTGATCGACCTTCTTTCGGAACAATATCGCGTCTGTGTGGTCAGTCGGGGCTACGGACGCAAGACCAAAGGCTTTCAGCTGGCCAACATCAGCTGCGGTCCCGAGACCATCGGCGATGAGCCCATGCAATACATCAGCAGACACAGCGACCTTTTGGTGGCTGTGGATGAAAGCCGCAATCGCGCCATCGAGTTGATGGGCACCATGGACAGGCCTCCGGAGCTATATCTGCTTGACGACGCCTTCCAGCACCGCAGCACCCAAGCCGGCCTCAACATCCTGCTGACCGCCTACGACAAGCCCTATTGCGACGACCATCTGATTCCAGCGGGCACACTGCGTGACATAAAAAGCGCCGCCCGTCGCGCCGACATCATAGTGGTAACCAAGTCACCCGCAGGTCTAGATAATCTAGAAAAAGCAAAGATGATTGGAAGGTTGGACCCCCTGCCCTATCAAAAGGTGTATTTCTCTTCAGTGGAGTACGAGCCTTTCTATTCGGCCAACCAGGCGGCCAACGAGGTGGAACCCGACCAGGCCGACGCGGCGTTGCTGTTTTGCGGCATCGCCCGTCCCAAACCCCTCATAGAGGAATTGAGACGACGGTACCGTCATGTGGAAGTGATGGTCTTCTCCGACCATCATCCCTATACAAAAAACGATGTGGAGAACGTCCTCGACAAGTATCAAAAGATGGCTGGAGAGAGGAAAATCATCGTCACCACCGAAAAAGATGAGGCTCGTTTCACAAATTCTCCTTATCTTTGTAAGTTTGATACAGCTCCGCTCTTTGTGGCGCCAATCAGCGTCAAGATCGATGAAGAAGAAAAGTTTAATGAAGAAATATTGAGTTATGTACGAAAAAATGCTCACCACGGTTGATTATATCAACATGAAAACCAATGGGTTCAAACCTGAAGTCGGGGTCGTGTTAGGTTCCGGACTAGGTGGATTGGCCAATGGCATTGACATAGAGTATGCCCTGCCCTATTCAGAAATCCCTAACTTCCCTGTTTCCACCGTCAAAGGTCACCAGGGACAGTTGCTTTTTGGCACCATTGCCGGGCGCAAGGTCATCGCCATGCAAGGCCGTTTCCACTACTACGAAGGCTACCCAATGGAAGTTGTCGTTTTCCCCATCCGTTTGATGATGATGCTGGGCATCAAGTTCCTCATACTGAGCAATGCCGCTGGTGGACTCAACCCCGATTTTCACGTTGGCGACATCATGATCATCACGGATCAAATCCACGCCATGCCCAACCCGTTGATCGGGCCGCACGACGACCGTTTCGGAGAGCGTTTCCCCGACATGAGCGAGCCATACGACAAGCGCTTGATCAAGTTGGCTGACGAGATTGCCATGGACAAGAACATCTGGGTGCAGCACGGTGTGTACTGTTCCACCACTGGTCCCACCTACGAGACACCTGCTGAATGCCGTTACTTCCGCATCATCGGCGCCGACACCATCGGCATGTCCACCACCCCCGAGGTCATCGTGGCAAGGCAAGGCAAACTGCCCGTGTTTGGGTTGAGCATCGTCTCAGACATGGGGAACATCTACGGCATGAACCACACCAGCACCATCACCCACGAGGAGGTCATCAAGGCCGTCAACGCCGTTGAGCCCAAGCTCATCACCCTCATCACCGAGCTCATCCGCCGCAGCACCGAAATCCAGTTCTGATGGCCATCTATTTCATCACCGACTTCCATCTGGGCATCCCCACACTCGAGGACAGCCATGAGCGCGAGTTGAAGCTATTACGGTTTCTCGACTCCATCAAGGCCGACTGCGAGGAGCTATTTTTGATGGGCGACTTGTTCGACTTCTGGTTCGAATACAAGTCGGTGATTCCTAGAGGTTTTGTCAGAATCCAAGGCAAGTTGGCCGAATTCACCGACTCGGGCATTCCCGTGCATCTGTTCATCGGGAACCACGACCTATGGTGCTTTGGTTATCTACATGATGAGATCGGTCTACAGCTCCATCGGGAGCCGGAAGTCTTCAACTTGAAAGGCAAGAAGTTCTTCATGGTTCACGGCGACGGCTACGGTCCCGGCGACAAAGGCTACAAGTTCCTGAAGAAGGTGTTTTCGTGCAAGTTTAACCAGTTTTTGTTCCGCTGGATCCATCCCGACATCGGCGTCCGCTTGGCCCTCCGCTGGTCACACAACCATCGCTTGAAGAAGCTTAAGAACGAGGTGGAACGGGGCTATTACGACGACATCCCCAACACTCGCCTCTACCAATACGCTGCCGAGCAAGCTGCCTTGGATCCTTCCATCGATTTCTTTGTCTTCGGGCACCAGCACAAGCCGATGCAATACCCTTCAGGTGACCATGCCTTGACCACCGTAGTGGGCAATTGGATCTATGATTTCACCTACGCGGTTTTCGACGGGGAGACGATGGAATTAAAACGCAATGAATCATCCATAAAAGATTAATAATATGAAAAAAACCGACAAGTACATCAAAGACAACAAGGACCGTTTCCTTGAGGAATTGTTTGAACTGATCCGCATCCCCTCCATCAGCTCGGAGGCCGCACACAAACCCGACATGATCCGCTGCGCGGAGTGTTGGCGCAAGCATCTGCTGCAAGCCGGCGCCGACAAGGCCGAGGTGATGCCTACCGACGGCAACCCCATCGTGTATGGCGAAAAGATCATCGACCCGAAGAAGCCCACCGTGCTGGTGTATGGCCACTACGACGTGATGCCCGTGGATCCCATTGAATTGTGGAAGACCAAGCCCTTTGAGCCCGTGGTGAAAAACGGCCGCATCTGGGCCCGTGGCGCCGACGACGACAAAGGTCAGTCGTTCATGCACGCCAAGGCCTTTGAGACCATGGTCAAGACCGGCACCCTCCCCTGCAACGTGAAGTTCATGCTCGAAGGCGAAGAAGAGATCGGCTCCGGCAGCCTCGCCAAATGGATCGTGAAATACAAGAACCTCGTGAAGGCCGACGTCATCCTGGTTTCCGACACCTCCATGATCGCTACTGACGTTCCTTCCATCACCACTGGCTTGCGCGGTCTCGCCTACTGGGAGATTGAAGTCACCGGTCCGAATGCCGACCTCCACTCGGGCATCTTCGGCGGCAGCGTGGCCAACCCCTTGAACACACTCTGCGAACTGATCGCTGGCTGCATGGACGAAAACAACCACATCACCATCCCGCATTTCTATGATGACGTCATCAACTGCTCACGCAAGGAACGCCAACTGCTGAACATGGCTCCCTACGATGAAAAGGCTTATAAGGAAAGCTTGAACGTGAAGGCTCTCCGTGGCGAGAAAGGCTATACCAAGATCGAGCGTGTGGGCATCCGTCCGACCTTAGACCTTTGCGGAATGTGGGGTGGCTACACCGGCGAAGGCAGCAAGACCGTGTTGCCCTCCAAGGCTTACGCCAAGCTCTCCTGCCGTCTGGTGCCGAACCAGGACCACGAGAAGATCGCCAAGCTGGTGAAGAACTATTTTGAGAAGAAGGCGCCCAAGTACGTCACCGTGAAGGTCACTCCTTTGCACGGCGGTCAGGCCTACGGTTGCCCCATCGACTTGCCGGCCTACAAAGCCGCCGAGGCCGCTTACATGGACACCTACGGCAAGCAGCCCATCCCGATGCGTTCAGGCGGCTCCATCCCGATCATCTCAGAGTTCGAACGCGTGCTGGGCATCAAGTCCATCCTCATGGGCTTCGGCCTCGGCGAGGACGCTATCCACTCGCCCAACGAGAACTACCGCGTTGACCACTTCTACAAAGGGATTGAGACCATCATCGCGTTCTATCAGCATTTTGCTGAAAAAAGATAAAGAACGGCCTACATTGACATGAACCCCGAAAGTTTTTTTCCAACTTTCGGGGTTCATGTCAATAAGACGAATTGGATTCGAAAAAGGTACAGTTTTAAATTACCAAATGGCGGCTCGCTCCTCCGGCGCGATATACATCTTGCTTCCTTCCGGGATGTCGAAGGCCTCGTAGAAGTGCGACATCGAGCGGAGGGCGCAGTTCACACGGGCTTCGGCAGGAGAATGCACATCCTCCTTCAACTTGCGTTCAAGGGCTTTGTCACGGATATTGGTGCGCCATACGGTGCCGTAGCTGATAAAGAAGCGCTGGGCAGGCGTAAAACCGTCAATGGGTTTGTTGGCTTTGGCCTCGTCGGTCATCTGGTAGGCATCCCAAGCCACATTGAGGCCGCCGAGGTCGGCGATGTTTTCGCCTAAAGTCAGTTCGCCATTGATGTGATGTCCCCTCAGCTCGAATTCGTCGAACAGTTTCACGAGTTGCCTGGTGTGTTCGGTGAACTTGGTGTCATCGTCTTCGGTCCACCAGTTATTGAGGTTGCCCTTTTCGTCGAACATGCGACCCATGTTATCGAAGCCGTGGGTCATCTCGTGGCCGATGATCGCGCCGATAGCTCCGTAGTTGACGGCATCGTCAGCATCCATGTTAAAGAACGGAGGCTGAAGGATGGCTGCCGGGAACACGATCTCATTCAATTCAGGGTTGTAGTAAGCGTTGACTTCCTGCGGAGTCATATTCCATTTTTCCTTGTCAACAGGCTTGCCGATCTTGTCCATGTCTCTCTCATGAATGAAACGCTCAGCGCGGCGTACGTTTTGGAAGTAGGACTCGGGCGTGACTTCATACTTGCTGTAGTCCAACCACTTGTCGGGATAGCCTATCTTCACACTGTAGCAGTCGAGCTTGTGAATGGCTCGGGCTTTGGTCTCATCGCTCATCCAATCGACGTTCTTGATGCGCTCCCTCAATGCCAGGCGCAGGTTGCCGACAAGGTTCAGCATGCGTTCCTTAGCCTCCGGCGGGAAGTACTTTTCCACGTAGAGTTGGCCGATGGCTTCGCCCAAATAGTCCGAAGTCTTGTCAAGTATGCGGCGCCAGCGGGGGTTTTGTTCCTCTATGTCGTAGAGAAATTTTTTATAGAAATTGAAGTCTTCGGTGACAAGATCATCGCTAAGCCGAGGGGCGCTCTCTGTGATGACTACCCATCGCATGTAGTCCTTGATGGTGCCAAGGTCAGTGTTGAGGAGGATGCCATTGAGGGCAGTGAAGTAGTCGGGAGAGGCCACGTTGAGGCTGTCGAAGGCCGGTGCTCCAATGGCATGGAAGTAGTTATCCCAGCTGAAGTCGGACATGGAGGCCTGTAATTCTTGGCGACTTTTCAGATGATAGAGGTTGTTGGGATCGAGGCATTCCTCGATGGGCATGGAACTTTTGGCAAGTTCGGTCTCAAAGGCGAGGACGTGCTGGGCTTTTTGCGATGCAAGATCGGCCTCGGTACCGGTAAGTTGGAACATGTTGGCGATGTGTTCCACATACTTGTCGCGTATTTCCCGTGTTTCTTCAACGAGGTATAGATCGCGGTCGGGGAGTCCGAGGTCAGCCTGGAAGACCAGCATGATGACCCTGTCGGCGTTTTTCCAATCGGTGTAGCTGCCCGCTTGAAATAAAGGCCATCCAAATCCTTCATAGTGGAGCATCCCAATCAGTTCAGGAAGTTGCGACTTGTCACTCATTTGGTCAATTTGGTCGAAATAGGGCAACAACTCGCTGTAGCCGCGTTGGTTGATAGCTACGGTGTCCATGCCCGCATTGTAAAAGTCGCGGATCTTCTGGGCCACGCTGCCTTGCTCGGCATTTTTATCATGCGTAACCTCATCGATGATGGCTTTGATCTGCAACTCCGTGCGTTCGTCAACCTCGTAGGAGGCACTGTAGGCGGAATACGTCTCGGGTATCGGATTGTTTTTCAGCCAGTTGTTGTTACAATAGCGGAAGAAGTCGTCCGCAGGGTTGATGGTGGTATCCATGTTGCTCAGCTCAATAGCCGGGAAAACTTCTCTCTTTGATTCGGGAGTTTCGACTGCCTTTTGTCCGCAGCCTGCTGCCATTATACTTAATATCAGAATGGCGATGAATAACTTTTTCATGATGTAAGTATTTGATCGGTTTGACATTTGAATGTTGATGATGTTGAGCGTCTTCTTTGAGGAGGTTTAGAACAACGCCCTATAATGTTTTTTAAGATACGCATCCACCCAATCATAATAGGTTTCCACCACTAAGGTGTCATTGCTTTTACGAAACTCAGAAAGGGTCTCCTCACCATGACACATCACCTCTTCTTCGAGTGAAAGTATCTTTTGTAGAATGCCTGTCCCTTGCTTGTTAAAGAGGACGGCGATATTACAATAGTCTTGGGTGTTGCCACGCTTCAGGGAAAAAGCCCGCGACTTCAGCTTCAAACCTTTCTCGCAGAGCCAGGAATGACCTGTGCCGTCATCGGTGACAATGGCAGGCAACTTGCCCGAAGGAAGCAGTACCAGCGGCATGGCCACCGTGGTCAACGGCCAACCCATGATCGTCCAGCTGACCGTATTCAGCGGAGACTCGCCTGGCTTCACGCCCTGCACGAGAATGACCGAAGCCGTGCTATAACGGACGGTGTAATCGGCAAAAGGGAAAAATGTGGTATCAGATTCCTTTTCCGGCATGAAATCATAGATATTCATCTTGGTCAGGCCATGGGTCATGTAACGTGGAATGTGGGTCACCAAATAGTCATGGTCCAGAAGTCCTTCCCTACATGCCTCCTTCATGAAAGTGGTGATGGCTTGATACCGCTCCACACCGACATCCAGCTTATGGTTGCCTGTGGTGCCGAAGTTGGTTCGCATCAAGTAACCGTCGGGCGCCACTAAGGTATCATTGACATCAAACTTCACGAAACTATAGTTGCCCGTTTCGTAATAGGCGCATCCCCCTTGGGCATCGAGTACCGCAAAGTTGGAGTTGACATCCATTGGCTTCTTGACGGTGTCAATCAGGCGTTCAAAGTCCGCCAACGTGGCGCAAAGACCCAAGGCCTTACGGATCAGGATGCCATCGCCGTCGGTGTCGCCACCGTTACCGTTGAGGTTATAGGCGGCAGTGTTGACGATGGCGAAGCCCGCTTCGTTGTGACCGCCCCAGACATCCACGGGAGTGGTGTCTTCGGCATTTACAAGGCCCAAATAGCGATACCTTGGGCCTTGGACAACAAGGGTCATATTACTCAAGGTACGGGTGTCGCGATTCTTATAGATCAAGGGGCGACCGTCTTTGGTGACCCGGCCGGAGACGATGACCGATGTGCATGCCTTCGAAGGTTGCACACCGACCATCAAAAAGGCCAACGTTATCAAAGCCAGCGTCAGCTTTTTCATGGCTTTTCAATTTTAATCCAGCACATGTTGGTAGAACGTCCCTTCCTGGAAGTTCTTCAGTCCGTCCTTCAGGAATGCCACGAAGGCATCCTTATCCAGATCGTAGGCCCGGGGCTTCATCAGCAGGTTGCCGTTATGGTCCATCAGGCAGTAATACGGTTGGGCGTTGGTACCGAACTTGGCGATTTGGAAGTCGGCGTTCTTACGTCCGATGGTCTTCTTCTCCTTGCCGTCGTAGGCAGAGGTGTACCATTCCTCTTCGGGCAACGAGGTCTTGTCATCGACATACAAGGCGCAGAGGATAAAGTCGTTGCGCAGCATATCTTTCACACGGGGATCACTCCATACATTAGCTTCCATCTCACGGCAGTTCACGCAGCCGTGACCGGTGAAGTCGATGAAGATCGGCTTGCCTTGTGCCTTGGCGCAGGCCAGCGCCTGGTCGTAGTCGAAATAGCCTTTCAAGTTATGGGCCAGATGGAAGAGGTCGGCGTATTTGGGTTCCTCACAAGTGTAATTGGCATCGCCTTCCACGGCTTGGGTCTGGGCTTGCGATGCCACCGTCATGTTAGCGAACTTGGCATCCACGTATTCAATCACCTTTTCACTGTTCTCTTCGATGATACGATTGAGGTCGAAGTCGAGGGTTTGTTTGGGTGGCAGATAGCCTGAGAGGGCTTTCAGCGGAGCGCCCCACATGCCGGGGACCATATAGATGACGAAGGTGAAGTCGATGATGATGAGGATGAGACGGAACACGCCCAGCTCCTTGACTTCCTTCTCGCCTTTGAAGCGGATCTTGCCGAGGAGGTAAAGTCCCAGCAGGGCGAAGCACACGATCCAGATACCGAGATACACCTCACGGTCGAGCAGATGCCAGTGGTAGGTCTGGTCGGCGACGCTGAGGAACTTGAATCCCAGGGCGACTTCGACGAAGCCCAGCACCACCTTCACTGAGGTGAGCCAGCCGCCGCTCTTGGGCAGACGCTGGAGCAGGTTGGGGAAGAATGCGAACAGGGCAAACGGGAGGGCGAAGGCCACTGCGAAAGCAAACATCGTCACGATAGGAGCCCAGAACTCACCCGAGGTCGACTTGATGAGCACTGTACCCACGATGGGACCCGTGCAGGCAAATGAAACCAACACCAAGGTCAAGGCCATGAAGAAGATACCGCCCAGGCTCTTGGCGTTCTGTTTGCTATCGCTCTTGTTCACCATATTGCTGCCCAGTGTGATCTCGAAGGCGCCGAAGAACGAAGCCGCGAAGACCATGAACACCAGGAAGAAGATGATGTTCGGCAGCCAGTGTGTGGCAAGCCAGTTGAAGATATCCGCCGTGACGCTATTGCCACCCACGAGCCAGGTCACCAAGATAATGATGGCGATGGGCAGGGTGTAGAGCAACACGATGAAAAGGAAGTACATGAAAGCTTTGAAACGGCCTTGCGCCTTGCTCTCCCCTTCGCCGTGCATGAAGAACGACACCGTCATGGGGATCATCGGGAACACGCAAGGCGTCAACAAGGCGGCGAATCCCCAGAGGATGGCCTCGAGGATCATGGCCCAGATGTTCGATTTGCCGTGACCGCCAACACCTTCGTCAGCAGCTTTCAGCTCTCCAAATGTCTGGTTGATGTCTTCGGTAAGCGACACGCACATGCCGTCTTTGCATGCTTGGTAGTTCAGTTCACCCACGACCTGGAAGGGGCCGTCCTTAAGCTTACGGAACTTCTGCCCAAACGAGGCCATACCCGAAAATTGTTTGTATTCCACTTCGAAGATGTCGTCGTAGTACATCTCCACGTCGGTCAGGTCATAACCCTCGCCTATCGGTTCGTAATACTCAGTTTTCTCAAAGCTGAACACCGTTGGCAGCGGAGCCATGTCGGGCATGGTGGTGGAATAGATGTGGTACATCGGATCTATGGTTGCCGTAGCCACCAATTCAAACTCTTCATCATTCAAATCATTAATGGTGTAGCTCCACTTCACAGGATTGATGATTCCCTGGGCGCACAAAGAGAAGACTGTGGCAAACACCAAGAAAAGCGAAAGAAACAGTTTTTTCATATTTATTTAGGTATTGTTTCAGAATGAGGATGCAAAAATAAAAAAACATTAAGACTTCCGAACAATCAAAATGGTTTTTGTTTTTTCTGTTACTTTAAAACGGTCATCGATACGTCTTCCAACCACCCACACAATCGCATCGGTGGCGTCGGTGAGGACATGGCATTCCTCTTTCTGGCAGGTGGTGCACTTCAAATCCTTCAGGAAATCGCTTATCAGCCGAGAGCCTTTCATTCCCAAAGGATGGAACCGGTCACCCGCCTGCCATTTCCTCAGCTGTAGAGGGAATGTCAACTTATCGTAGTCCAGTTGAGCAACTTCGGGGGATTTATCCATTTCGAAGTTCTTGTCATGTTCGACTTGTTGATAAGATAATACAATATTTATATAGAATTTTTGATAAATCGGTGTCAATTCCAGGCCATCCCGTTCGACGGTCACCCGATGGGTTGGGGAGAAGAAGCAGGTGCCAGGTTGGCCGTTTTTTAAGGCTTCATGGATGAAGTGGACTTGGTCCTCATTAAAACCATAATCACGCAACCACTCGAAGAGGAGGTGAGAGGTTAGTGGTAAGAGGCGAGAGGTGAGAGAGAATCTAAGTCCCTCCGCATCCCGTAGGGATGCCAGATCGGTAGCATCAGACCCCACACAAGAATTCGCACCCCGAAGGGGTGCTACCATCTGCGACAGCTTCTCCATCACTAGCTCTCGATAAAGCTCGTTCTCTGAGGCCAAATGTTTGATGGATTTCAGGATAGCGCTCCTCCCTTCTTTGGAGATGCCATCAATTACTGGAAGCAGTTCGTGGCGAATCTTATTTCGGAGGAATTGGGTTTCAGCATTGGTATGGTCCTCACGCCATTGGATCCCATTATCAATGGCATATTGATGAATTTCTCCTCGTGATACATCAAGTAAAGGTCGGATAATATGTCCATTGACAGGCTGCATTCCTTTCAGTCCTCGAATTCCGGCGCCTCTTAATAGATTAATGAAGAAGGTTTCCAGTTGATCATCGGCATGATGGGCCACAGCGATATAATCATAGCCTAATTGTTGCCTCAATTCTTCAAACCAAGCGTAGCGCAGATCACGGGCGGCCATCTCGATGGAAACACCCTGTTTTTTTGCATAATCAACCGTATCGAACTGCTTCACATAGAGCGACAAGCCCTTCCGTTCGGCATAGTCTCGGACAAACTGTTCATCGCCATCGGACTCCTCTCCTCTCAGGTGGAAGTTACAATGGGCCAACACAAAATCCGCTTTGGCCTGCAATAGCATATCGGCCAGCACCATCGAATCGATGCCGCCGCTTAATGCCAAAACGATTTTACCCTTCAAGTCTTTCATTACTCTTTTAATGCTGAACCACAAAACGTCCCGTATAACAATCACCGACCTGAACAAAATACAGCCCATCAGGATATGATTCTGTGACAAGACGATACGTAGTACCTGTTGGCACAAACGAGTCCATCAACTGTCCCAAAACACTATAAACCCGCACCCAGGAAGCCTTTTCCACTTCCAACACCAGAAAACCATCGGCGGGATTGGGATAAACAGCCGTCATTTCCTTATCCGTCTCATCCAAATCGGCATTACAATCTTTCACATTAATTCCAAGCGGCTCAAATGCATCAATAATCGACTGTAAATTAAAAACATAAAAACCAGAAGAACCACCATCAAGCACTATGGAATGATCCGGAGCTATCAATAAAAAATGAGGTGCGGCATCAATGTGATAGAGGGCTGAAAACTTCCTTGCTCCGCCATCCGCGCTGATAGTGGGAAACTCAACACCAAATTCCTCGCACCATCTTTGGCACAGCTCGTCTCCATGAGTGGCATTAATCTCCACATAAAAAACATCGCCCGTGTTACACCCATAGCGGTAGTACGATTCAACGATAAACGGCATTGCTTCGCGACAGTTGAAACAATTATAACTGAAAAAATCAATGAAAACGAATTGACCCCTTTCCAGTTTTTCGAAAAGATCAAACGCATTCCCATGAATATCAACTACCGAAAAATTCAAGGCTTCATAGTTCTTACAAACTACGCTCGATGAAATCTCAGATCCGCCCTCCAACATGGCTGTCACATAATAGCAGTTTTCCATGGTAGGATGATAATTCTCACTATTGAAACAAGTCATTTCAGTACTGTCCGCAAGGACGAAAGGATTGTTGCCGTAACGTTCATATACTTTATAATACAATGCGTCATTAACCTCAGACCAACACAAACGCACTCCTCCGCTTGTGAGTTCAACTGTCAAGTTCTCAACAGCTTGAGGCGTTTGAGCCTTTATTCCCATGCTCAAAACGAGGAACAAAACCGCTGAAACCACTCTTTTCATCATCTTATGCATCTTTAGGCTATGTTATTTCTTTTTCTTCACCGAAAAACCAAAACCACCGATCTTCTCGCCCAACCCATAATACTTGCCATGGGAATAAGCCAAAGGCCGGGCGTGGTTGAGTTGGAAGGCCCCAGTACCTTTGTCAATCAAGTCCTCATCAGCATTAATGGCAACCACCTCGGCGATGAACATATCATGAGAACCCAATTCCTTCACCTCCACCACCTTGCATTCGATGTTCAGCGGGGATTCCTTTATTAATGGGGCCTTCACAATTTGCGCCGGCTCTGGGTGCAGGTGCATTTGCTTGAACTTATTGTAATCCCTTCCAGAGCGCACGCCACACCAGTCGGTAGCAGTGGCCAGTTCCTCCGTAGTTAGGTTGATCACAAACTCCATGCTTTTCATGATGAGTTCGTGAGAATGACGTTCCTTTCTCACGGAGATGTAGCACATCGGCGGGTCGGAGCATATCGTGCCCGTCCAGCCAATGGTGATGATATTATAGTTTTCCTCACAGTCGCCGCAAGTGACCATCACCGCAGGCAACGGGTAAATCAATGTGCCAGGTTTGAAGGGAACTTTCATTCAATTAAGAATTTAGAATTTAGAGTTACAAAAATAAAAAATCCCGCCCAATGGACGGGATTTTTATTACAAAAAACGCTTTGCGTTTATTCAATGTTCCAGGTAGAGCCGCTGTTCAGCAGGTCGTCCATGCAGTGGATCTTCGAGGCGGCCTTTTCCTTTTCGATGACCTCGTCGAGGCTGTCGTTGAAGGTCGGGGCTTTCACGTCACGGATGACGCCGATGGCGACTGGGAAGTGAGGCGGTTGCATGTGAGCCAGCATCATGTGGATACCAGTGTCCTCGGTGGTCTTGTCGTGGACCAGGAGGTCTTTCTCGGTGATGCCGTTTTCACCAATCTTAACCACTTCGAGGTGGTTGCCATTGAGGCGGATACCTTTGTCGCGGTTTTTGCCGAAGATCAGGGGTTGACCGTGGACGCACTTCACCTGCATGTCATCGCGGACGTCCTTGCCTGTGATGTTCTCATGCACACCATTGGAGAAGATCATGCAGTTTTGCAGGACCTCGGTCACGGCGATGCCGTCGTGGTGGTACGACTCCATGAAGATCTCGGTGAGTTCTTTGGGGTTGACATCCACACCACGGGCGAAGAAGGTCGCCTTGGCGCCGATGGCGAGTTCACCGGGGTTGAACGGATCCTCGTAGGTGCCTTGGGGCGAGGTCTTGGTCTTGGTACCGCGGAAGGTGCAAGGCGAGAACTGGCCCTTGGTCATACCATAGATACGGTTATTGAAGAGCACCAGGTTGATGTCGATATTACGGCGGCAGGCGTGGATGAAGTGGTTACCACCGATGGCGGTGCAGTCACCGTCGCCAGTGATCATCCACACACTCAGTTTCGGGTTGGCCAGCTTCACGCCAGTGGCGCAAGCGGCGGCACGACCGTGGATGCTGTGGAAGCCGTAGGTGTTCATATAATAAGGGAAGCGCGAGGAGCATCCGATGCCGGACACCACCACGATGTCTTCTTTCTTAACGCCCAACTTGGGAAATACGTCTTGCATGGCCTTCAGGATGGCATGGTCGCCACAGCCGGGGCACCATTTCACTACCTGGTCACTTGCAAAATCCTCTTTAGTCAGCATGACTTCTTGTTCGATATTCTGATTTTCCATGGTCGTATTATTTTAAGAGGTCGTTAAACTTGGTCTCCAGTTCGTTGATGGTGAACGGCAGACCCATCACCTTATTAAATTGCTCACACTTGTATTCCGGGAAGTTCATGCGGAGGTACTTGGCGAACTGGCCGCGGTTGATTTCGCAGACCACCATCTTCTTATGACCTTGCAGCACTTCTTCGGTGTTCTTGGGCAGTGGCATGATATAATCGAAGTGGGCATGAGCGATCGACTTGCCTTGTTCCATAAGGTTCTCGACAGCGGTACGGATGACACCGAAGGTGCCGCCCCAGCTGACGACGAGGAGGTCGGCGTTCTTGTCGCCGTAGATCTCTTGCAGCGGGATGTCGTCGGCCACGCGCATCACTTTCTCCTCACGGAGTTCGGTCATACGCTGGTGGTTCTCAGGATTGGTGGAGAGGTTACCCTTGCCGTCTTCCTTTTCGAGACCACCTACGCGGTGACGCAGGCCGGGGGTTCCCGGGATAGCCCATTCGCGACGGAGCCAGCGCTCGTCGCGGCGGAACGGCATGTAGTCGGGATCGTTGGCTTTGGCCAGCGGAGGAGTGATGGTCGGAAGGTCGGCCATCTTGGGGATGCGGAACACTTCGGAGCCGTTGCCGAGGGAGCCGTCGCTGAGGAGGATGACGGGGGTCATGTGCTCAAGGGCGAGACGGGCGGCCTCGAAGGCGGCGTAGAAGCATTGCGCAGAGCCGCGGGCGGCGATGACGATCAAGGGAGCGTCGCCGTTACGACCGTAGAGTGCCTGAAGAAGGTCGCTCTGCTCGAACTTGGTCGGAAGGCCGGTGGACGGGCCGCCACGTTGCACGTCGATGATGACGAGCGGGAGCTCGGTCATCACGGCGAGACCCATGGCTTCGCTCTTCAGCGAGAGGCCGGGACCTGAGGTGGTGGTGACGGCGAGGCATCCGGTGTAGGCAGCGCCGATGGATGACATGATGCCAGCGATTTCGTCTTCAGCTTGGTAAGCCTTGACGTTCAAGTTCTTGTATTTGGTCAGCTCTGCCAGAATGTCAGTGGCAGGAGTGATGGGATAGGAACCGAGGAACAACGGGCGTCCCGATTTCTCGGAAGCGGCCATCAAGCCCCAAGCGGCGGCGGTGTTACCAGTGATGTTGCGGTACTTGCCTTTCTCTAGGTCAGCGGCTTCGACCTTAAATGTATTGGTGAAGAGTTCCCAAGTGTCGGCATAGTGGTAACCGGCATCGAGGACGGTGCGGTTGGCCTTGATGACTTGGTCTTTGCCTTTGAACTTGGTTTCAAAATAAGCGTAAACGGTGTCGAGTTCGCGGTTGAAGAGGTACATCACGATACCGAGGGCGAACATGTTCTTCGATTTCAGCATGGCTTTGTTGTCCATGCCGAAGTCTTTCAGAGCCTCTTTGGTCAGTTCCGAGATAGGAGCCTTGACCACCTGATAATCAGCGAGGGTGCCGTCAACGGTAGGATCAGCTTCATAGCCAGCCTTCTCCAGAGCCTTTTCGGTGATGGAGTCGGTGTCGATGATGATGATGGTGCCGGGACGCAGCCAGCGCATGTTAGCCTTGATGGAGGCGGGGTTCATGGCCACGAGCACATCGCAAAGGTCGCCAGTGGAGTGAATCGGTTTGTGTCCGAAGTGGACTTGGAAACCTGACACGCCAGCCACGGTGCCTTGTGGAGGACGAATCTCAGCGGGATAGTCCGGGAAGGTGGCGAAATCGTTTCCGGCGAATGCCGTCGAGTCGGAGAAAAGATTTCCGGTAAGTTGCATACCATCGCCCGAGTCGCCCGCGAAGCGGATGACGACATGATCAAGGGCTACAACTTTACTTTTTCCTGTCATAACTTAATGGATTTAAAAATTTATATTTTCAAGAATGATTCAGTATCTATTTTGAAGCTGCAAAAGTACGCTTTTAATTCGGCATAACCTAATTAAAAAAGAAAAAGTTTTCACTCCGTTTTTTAGACTATTTCTAAATTGCGAGAACGTCTTTCGGATAACGAACAAACCAGTATATTTGCAACCTCATTTTAACACGAAACTAACATTTAAAATTAAAGATCATGGCTTACAAAATCACTGACAAATGCGTTGCTTGCGGTACTTGCATCGACGAATGCCCTGTGGGCGCTATTTCTGAAGGCGACATCTACGTCATCGACGCTGACAGCTGCGTCGGTTGCGGTACCTGCGCTGGTGCTTGCCCGAACGATGCTATCGTTGAAGACTAAATCTTAAGTCAACCAAAAAGAGAAAAAGCCTGTTTCACGACAGGCTTTTTTATTATTTTTTTCAGACAATCGCTCAAGTTTGGCAAATTATTTGATATATTTGCCCCGTTCTTTTTAAAACCACAACGAAGACAATTCACTTAACATTAATTTAAAATCATTAAACAATGAAGAAATTAGCTTTGGCACTCGTTTGCCTCGTCAGCGTTGCTTTCTTTGCTAGCTGCGACCCGACCATCCAGAATCCGGAACCCGTTATCTCCATCGTCGCAGAAGAAGGTTTCCTCACCGACGCTCAAGAAAACGTCCTTGACATGGATGTCGCTTATCCTTATGGCTTCATGGCCACCTCCAACACTCAAACCCTGAAAGAACTGTCCAGAATGGTCATCGTTTGCGGTGGTACCACCCTTTGCGACACTGCCATCAGCGGCACTGCCTTCACCTACAAAGGTGAGATCATCTTCACTGATTCAGATGATAGCAGAGAAATCGTCGACCATTACGAGATTGTCGCCACTGTGACTGACGTTGCCGGCCAGACCGCTAGCGCCACCATCAAGATCGCCCTCAACAAGGAAACCGCTCTTGTCACCACTCCTTTCGAATGGAGAAGAGACGGTGGTGCTGATGGCACTGGCCTTGAAGAGTTTGGCCTGCAATGGACCAGCAACACTTCCACCAACGCCATCATCAAACCCCTTGACGGCGCCGCTTTGTATCGTTTCGCCCCAGAGGTTTGGGGCAACACCAACACCGAGATTGAAAAGGCCACCCTGTTCAGCGAACAGCAAATTGGCATTGCCCAATTCAGCGACGTTTCCGTCACTGCCCAATCTCAAGAATACGACATCGTGCTGGGCACCACCTACAATGGCGTCAATCATCTGATTCACGTCACTGGTAGCACCGCCAACCAGAGATCATGGCACTTCACCATCACCGGCGAAGCCAAGTAAACAACGTTTCACACGGCAATAAAAAACGCTCCGAATGGAGCGTTTTTTATTACCATATAACATGCTATCTCTATGAAAAAACTGGCTTTGGCACTCGTTTGCCTCATCAGCGCAGCTTTTTTCGCTAGCTGCGACCCGACAATCACCAACCCCGAACCCACCATCGCCATCCTCAGCGATGAAGGTTGCCTCATCGGTGGTGAAGTCGTTGACATGGACGTCGTCTATCCTTTCGGCTTCATCGCCAATTCCAACCCTCAAACCCAGAAAGAACTGTCCAAGTTCGTCGTCATTTGCGGTTCAATCACCCTTTGTGACACTGCTATCAGCGGGACCGACTTCACATATAAAGGCGAGATCGTCTTCTCCGACGTTGAAGAAAGAGACATCGTAGGTTCAGCCGAAATCGTCGCCACTGTGACCGATGTCGCTGGCAACATCGCCACCGCCACCATCAAGGTCGACATCAACAAAGAGATTGCTCTAGTCCCCAAGGATTTCACTTGGAATAGACATGGCGGGGCCCCCGCTACCGGTCTCGATGTGTTTGGCCTGGAATGGAACAGCAACACCAAGGATGTTTTTGCTAACATCAAGCCCATGGATGGAGCTGTCCTTTATGAGTTTGAACCCGACGTTTGGGAAAACACCAACACCCAACTTGAAAAAGCCGAGCTATTTAACAACGAACAACTGGTTGGCATTGAGGCATTCCGTAAGGTTTCATGCTACTACCCTCACAATGATTACGATTTCGTGATCGGGACCACCTACAATGGCGAGAACTACCTGATCCACATCACCGCCAACGAACTCCACGATTTCAAAGGCACTGATGTCACCATCTACGGACAATACAAATAAGCTAATGTTAGCTTAATCATAAAAAACTCCGAGTACCTCGGAGCTTTTTTTGTTTCCATAAATCCAACAAATCCCACCGACGGAGCACCCCGATGGGGTGCGGAGGGTCGTGAGGTTCTCATTCCGCAAAGGCGTGAGCTATCTTCCTGTTGATCTTCAACAGTCTTTCAGAATTAAGTTTGACCACCTCACGGTCGTAGGTCATCAAGCCATTCAACTCAGTCTCGCAATCAGTCGTCTGCGTGTAGACGGCGGCAGAGAAGCCTTGGAAGGCCATCTTGTAAAGCAGCTCCGCATATTCCACATAGGTGTCTGTCACCTTTTCTTCGGTGTCGAACTCCACATAACCCCAGCCTTGGTCTTTCACCCACGTATGACCTTCCACCTTACGGCCGATGCCGCCGTACTCGCCCAGCACCGTGGCACGGGTAGGGTCGTAAAGCACCATCTTCGGCTCGGGATAATGATGCAGGTCGAGGATGTCGCCGCAGGCGTAGAAATTGCCGCCCGAAGCGGGGTTCACCAAACGGGAGGGGTCCAACTGTTTGGTCATCGCCACAATCTCAGGGGTCTTGAACTGGCCCCACGACTCGTTAAAGGGCACCCATACCCCAATGCAAGGTTGTGAGATCAAGCTCTCGATAATCTCTCTCCACTCCTTCTTATAACACGCTTCCGATTCCGCCGAACGCAGACTCTCAGGACCGTCAAAATACTGTTCGGTTTGCCAGCCCGGACCTCTGCCGCCGCTAGGCATGTCCTGCCACACGATCATCCCAAAGCGGTCGCAATGGTAGTACCAGCGGGCGGGTTCCACCTTCACATGTTTACGTATCATATTGAAGCCCAATTCCTTGGTCTTCTCTACATCGAATGCCAGGGCCTCGTCGGTAGGCGCGGTATAAAGTCCATCGGGCCACCAGCCTTGGTCGAGGGGACCAAACTGGAAGATGGGCCGACCGTTGAGCGTCAGGCGCATCATGCCACTCTCGTCTCGTTGGGTGCCAAAACAGCGCATGGCGAAGTAACTGCCCACTTCATCCACCATCCTTCCATTTTCGAGGACGCTCACCTTCATATCATAGAGATGCGGATGGTCGGGGGTCCAGGTAAGAAATCCCTCAGGCATAATCACCTCCACAGGCTGTCCGCCGAGGGCTTTGCCCGAGGCGACCGTCTTCCCTTCGATACTTACCTCCACCTGATACAACACCTCATCGGTAGCACCTTTGAATTCAGGTGTCACGGTCACAGTGCCTCTTTCGAGGTCAGGGGTGGTCTTCACCGCGGCGATATAGCTGGTCGGCACAGGCTCGAGCCACACTGTCTGCCAAATGCCGGTGACAGCGGTATAAAAGATTCCACGGGGCTTGTTCACCTGCTTTCCGTGAGGAATGTAAGAATCATCGGTAGGGTCCCACACACGGACCACCAAGGTATTGTCCTTTCCATTCAAGGCTTGTGTGATGTCAAAAGTGAAGGGCGTATAACCACCGGTGTGGCTGCCCACCTTGACGCCATTCACCCAGACGTCTGTCATCCAGTCGACTGCTCCGAAGTGAAGTAGCACCCGTTGGCCTTTCCAGCCTTTGGGCACGCTGAACTCCCGCTGGTACCACAAGGCGTTGTCGGCACCGACGGTCTTCTGAACCCCTGAGAGGGAGGATTCAATGCAGAAGGGCACCAATATCTCACCATCATAGGCGACAGGTTGTTTGCTGTCTTTTGGGGTGATGGCATAGTTCCACAGCCCATTGAGGTTCTGCCAGTTTTGGCGGGTCATCAAGGGGCGTGGATATTCAGGAAGCACCTTGTCAGGCTTCACTTCCGCAGCCCAGCGGGTCTTGATTTTGTCGCCTGCCGGAGCATATTGTGCCACTGCGCCGAGGCATGACAGCAGCATCACGGTCATCAGAAAAGTCTTCATATCTCAAGATTCTATTAGTGTTTGAAAACGTTCAGCAGCGTCGACCAATGCGGTGACGGCACGAGTGACAATCTCAGGATCATTCATTGAGCCGTCGAGCATTTGTTCGAAGCAGACCCACACGGAGGCACGGCGATGGCCCGACTCCTCATATTCATAGAGTGATGCCTTCACCACCTTGTGGTTCCAGTTAAGAGTGTTGCAAGCCAGCAGTGCCACGGCGTAGTTTTCGTCTGTGACATCCATGATGCCTGGCAAGGCGAGTCGGAAGAACATAGGGTCGTCGGCATCGTTCCAAAGTAGGAAGTTCCATCCGTCGTAAACGAAGTTGACTCCCACTTTGGAGTTCTTGGCTTTCACTTCATGTTGTTTCAGCCAAGAGGTCACCAGGTTCTTTGCTATGTGTTTGCCTGAAGTCATTTGTTGAAACCGATTTTCGTCTTGGTGGAATAGGTCGGGTTCTTGTATTTCAGCACATCCACAAGGATTTTCTGGGAGATGGGCACATCCATATATGCAGCGGTCATGGCTGCTTCGTTGACAGCCTCGGTGATGTCGCCAGCCACAAAGTCGTCAGACAGGCGAGCCAGTTCGTCATAGTCGATGGTATCGCAGGGACGGGTTCCGAGGTGTTTCTTGAAGATGTCCTTTCGAGCTTCGAAGTCGGGTTGCGAAACGAAGAACACCCTGTCGATGCAACCCGGGCGCATCAGGAATGGATCGACCATGTCCGGTTGGTTGGAGGTAGCCACTATCAGGATGCCTTTCTCCTGGCAGTTGGCCATCATGCTCAGCACAGCCACACGTTCCTTGGTGATGTTGTCGACGGTTGGGACGGGCATCAGATATTCAATCTCATCAATAATCAAGATGAAGGGGGCCTTCACCGTGCCTGCATCGAACACCCGCTGAAGGTTATCGATCACCCCAGGTTGATAGATACTACCGAATTCCGAGGCATCGAGGACGGTGTAGTTGAAGCCCACTTCTTCGGCAAAGCTTTTGGCTACCAGACTCTTTCCACATCCGGGAGGACCATAGAGGAGGATGCCGTTGACGGGTAGCAGTTGGTACAGTTTGGCTTTCTCAGGATTTTGCAAGGCGAATATCACCTCTTTGCGAAGCTGTTCCTTCAGCTCATCACGGCCGGCCACCTGGTCGAATCCGTTGCCAGCGCCTTTCTTGAACTCCTCTTCGAGTTGTTCGCCTGTAGGAAGATCCATGTCGTCGGGCATCAAACGGTCGATCAACACGTTGAAGAACTCGGCTGCGGAGGGGAAACGCGACACGGCTCGGAGCGAAAGTGCTTTCCTGAGTATCTCTTTCAGGAAGTCGGGGATATGCACTTTCTCGGTATCCAGCACCAGTTCTTCCTTTCGGGCTTCTCTCACTTTGGCCTTGATTTGGTTCTTGTCATTGCCGCATTCGGCAAGATCCACTTCCCACGGGGCTTTTCCAAAGATGAGATAATACAGCAGGGCACCCACCGAGAACACGTCAGATTTTGGGGTGAAGATGCCGCGGTAGGTCTCGGGAGCTCGGAAGAATGGTGCCAAGTCACCCATCATGAAGTTGGGCCGGCCCAACACCATGTACGACACATGACCAAGGTCGATGATGGTAGGCGACAGCATGCCGTCGTCGAGTTCTTTAAGCATGATATTGGAGGGACGGATGTCGTTGTGCAGCAAGGCTTTGGAGTGCATAAAGCTCAAGCCGTTCAGCACGCAGAGTGTGATTTGCACGGCATCATCGACATCGAACACGCCGTCTTTCTCTAGCGACTCGTTCAATAACATGCCTGAATAAAACTCTGTCACCAGATAATGATATTCTTTGTTGCCTTTTCGTACACCACCGTTGTCAACATAACGAATCACGTTGTCGTTGCGTTCTTCGTTGAGTTCCTTGCAGAACACAATCTCCGGCACCTCCTTGCCTTCGAGCAGCTGCGACTTGGGGATGCTGGCCATGTCGTACACCTTCATGAAATACAACATGTCGTCACCGCCATACACGGTATAGGATTCCGCCGACGCGCCTTTCTTGATGAAGTCGTTGACGGTATATTTCCCGATTTTTTCTCCTTTTTTAAATAGTTCCATATTAATATATTAATTTTTTAAATGATATACAATTCCTAAATAAAAGCGATCCAATGGTTCCCTCACTTGGATTTCGTTATCCATGCGGGCAATAAATTCCAGCGATTGGCGTCTGCTGAGGCGGTAGTCCATAGAAACCGTGGTCCTGACATGGTCCACGAAGGTCTCGGAAGGATTCTCGCGCAACCTCAGGAAGAGTTCAGCCGAGAGGGTGTATTTCCATCTGCTGTTCGGTCTTTGGTAGGTAGCTTGAAGTTTGTTACGCCAATACCATTTGGGGTTGAGGCTGTATTCGCCTGTACGTTCATCGCGATAGGTGAACATCAGGCGGCTGCGACAGGCCAGTTTCCATCTCCTGACAGATTCCCGATAGGAGAAATCCACGCCAAAACGGAGGCGGTTGTCGAAATATCCTTTCTTGTCGTAATGCCTCACATATCCCAAGAAGCAACCTCCATGCAAACGGTTACCCAAGCCGGGGATGCTCATGGGTGTCTCCAATGATACCTCATTGAGCCAACGTTCCATGTGGGTTCCACCAAACTCTCCAAAACGGAACTCCTCCTCCACTTTAAGCTCAATGCCGTTCCTGAACCCATTGCTGAAGTCCATCCCGACGATACCGCCAAAACTGGTGTTTCTCTCACTTTGGGCGAAGGCCGGAAGAGCATTTGCCATCAAGAGGAATAAAACGAAAAGTGGAAAGTGAAGAGTGGAAAGTGGAAAGTTTTCCGTTTTCCGTTTTACGTTTTTCGTTCTCCGTTTTACGTTTTTCGTTTTCCGTTTTCCGTTTTCCACTTAAAAATCCTTTAGTTTGGTAAACGTTCCTATGGTGCTGGTCTCTCCAGGATTTGGCTTGTACCAGATCTTGATAAATGCGGCGTCGCGCAGGTAATCGATATGGCCGACTTCCATCTTCTCGATGGCGATGCCAGTACGTGCCTCCAAGTCGGCTTTCAGTTCTGTTTCTTTTCCTTGCTGCACCAAGTCGATCTTATCGTAAAGGATGACTTTTTCCGACATCTGCTTGGAGTGTTTGTTGCCTTCGAAAAGCCAGATGGCGAGGATGACCAATGCGTTAGTGATAAGCAGTTCCAAGAGGCTGGTGGTGAGTGCCTGACCGTTGATGATAGACAGGCCCATGACAACGAAGAGATAGGTCATCTCACGGATGCGCAGGGTCTCTGTCCTATAGCGTATCATGCCGAAGATGGCGAATAGGCCGAGGGCATAGGCGACGTTCATCTTCATATTATCCATCAGTGTGATAATCAGGAAGATGACTACGGCGAACATCATAAAGGTGAAGTAATAGTCTCGGCGTTGTGACTTCTTGTAATAGAATAGCCGGATGATGATCCAGCACACCAGGAAGTTGAGTGCAAATCGGAACAGGAGGGTCCAGAGGCTGGTTGCATCGAAAAGCGGGACGCCCAAGAAATTAATATCGGCGGCACCGCCTCCATTGCCGAATTCACGGGCAATGTCGGGATCGAATTGTGGGGCGGATTGGAGGAGGAACATGGTTGGTTATAGTTAAGAGATAAGAGATAAAAGATAAAAGATAAAAGTTAAAAGTTAGGGGGGTACACACCACTTAGGGGTGTGGGATCAGTAGATTTCAGTTTATCGATTCTGCGTAGTTTCTTCTTAAAGCGGTTTTGTTTGACGTCGGGGCGGGTCATGGCGGTGCCGATGCAGTATTTGCTGATTTTGTAGGGCTTGATGCGGAGGTCGAAAAGCACCTCTTTCAGCAGGGAGCGGGCGCGCCCGTCCTGTTTAAGTTCCATGATCACAAGCGGTTCCAAGGAGGCCGAGGTGCCGGAGACAAAGTTACGGAAGTGAAGGTTACAGTCGATGGTCAGGCGTTCGGTCTTTTCGTAGTTGACCAGGGTGAAGCGGTCGAATGCCGTCTCCAGGTTAGGGCTGAGGCTATCCACGGGATAGGGTTGCTTCTCAGCGAGGAAGGCGGCTGTTTCGGCGTCATGGATGATATCGGTGCCGGGTTCTATCTCAATTCGTTTCTTTTTCGTCCGGCCCTTGTTGGTTTTATGTTTCACCTCGCAGAAGGTCAGATGCGAATCCACGTAGGTGCGCACCCTCACCTTGTCGCGGACCAAATGTCGGTCGTGGTGGATGATGTACATCTTGAGGTCGGGGGTGTCGTAATAAACGGTGCTATAGGGAGACATGCGGTTCCCTTCCACCTCTTGTGCGTAGTAATGCTCACGGATCCCCTTGAGGATGGCAAGAAGCTGTTCGGAGGTCACCAGAAATTTGGTGTCCACCCGATTCATGAGCTTCACTTCCTTCATCTCCCCAAGGGTGATGGGGCTCATAGTGTTGACAATATCGAGGATCTCGGGGTTCACTTAGCCACGTATTCGTAAACCTTGACCGATTCCAGCTTACCGTTGGGATAGTAGTTGAGTTGGCGGCTCTTTGAGCCGTCTTCGTTGTACTCGAACTTACGGATGCGCACCACTCTGTCGCGGTCGTTGTATTCGATCTCTCTCACCACTTTGGCGGTGACGTCGCTGTCGGGCGGGTATTCGCTCACCACGCGCGACTTCTGTCCATAGCTGGCGTACTCAATCTCTTCGATCTTGCGGCCCAACTCGTCGTAAGTGGTGACATGATCGAGGAAGGGTATCTTGGATCCAACGGCGGTATTCCATTCTTTCAACACCATGCCGCGACGGTTTTCGCGCTTTTGAATGGTGGCGTCAGAGACTGATTGGGAGAACAGCGGAACAGCCATTAATCCCAACAGAGCAATTAAAAACAGCTTTTTCATATCAATTACACTTGGATTCGAACAATAAAAGTAGTATCAGGTTCCATTTGGAGGATTTCATCGGCTTTCACGGTGACTGTGTCGATGAGAGGTGAAGGCACCTCTTGGGCGTCCTGGGTATAGGTGACCACCTCATAGGTACCGGGAAGCACTTTCTGAAAAGCGAAGATGCCATCGAGACCGACGCGGACGTCGTCAATATGATAGCTGTCGCCCAGTTTACGGAGATAGACCCTATGTTCGTAGGCCCATCCCTCGCCACGGTATTCGTTGTTATGGAAATACCAGGCCCACACCCTGCCGGTGATGACGGAGGTGCCGTAGGCTTTTCCGTCGTGAATATAGATGGTAGGCACCTCAGCCACTTGTCCCCTCTCTAGTTTCACCGTCTGGGCCACAGCCACTTTCTCCCCTGTTGCCAAGGTGGAATAGGCGAAAACGGTGTAGTCGCCCGGAGTGAGATATTCGAATTGATAGAGGCCGTCGGGGTCGGTCTCGATATCGTCGCCATAGAACTCATCGTTACCATAGACGATGAACACATCGGTTTTGGCAGCATTGAGGGTATCGACGTTCAGCTGATAGTCATCGTCGGGATGATGGACCAGCTTGACATATCCGCGAATGGTGCCTGTGCCACCTTCGCCTTCCTTGTTATTACAAGATGACAAGGCGAAGCACATCACCAAAAAAGCGATAATAATTCTTCCGTACTTCATATTTAAAAACAATTAAGGGGTAAAATTACGGTTTTTACCCCGAACAAGAAGAAGAAAAAAGCAAAAATCTTTCCAAAACCGCAAAAAAGCGGTCTTAAATCACTCGTTTACCTTTTCGATGTTATCACAAGCCTTATTCAGCACCTTGACGAAGGTCTTCAGTTCTTCTTCCGGGATACCTTTGAGGATGTCGCTGATGGCATCGATGGCGACTTTCTTGGTATAGTCTTTCATAGCCAGGCCTGTTTTTGACAGCTTGATGTTGTTGACTCGGCGGTCCGCCGAGTCAACAACACGCTGCACCAGGCCTTTCTTCTCCAGGTTGTCGATAAACTGGGTCACCGAATTCTTGTCCTTCTGGATGATGTAAGCGATGGTCTGTTGAGTCATCTCGCCCTGATTCCAAAGCGTGTCCATCACCAGAAACTGTTCGGCAGTAAGGTTGATCCCCTCTTTCTTAAAGACGGAGGCGATATGTTTCTTCATTTTGCAATTGAAGATGTTGACCCAGACGCCAACCTGTTTGACGAGTATCATGGCTATTAGTAGTTATAAGGAATGCACATGTTCGGCACTTCCGTACCGTCATAGACGCCCTTGGCGAGTTTTTCCTTCACTTCCTTGAAGGCGTTGAGGGTGTATTCCACGTCTTCCATGCTGTGAGCGGCAGTGGGGATGATGCGGAAGATGATCATGCCCTTGGGGATGACAGGATAAGTCACCACAGAGCAGAAGATGCGGTAGTTCTCGCGGAGGTCCATGGCGATGTTGGTGGCTTGAACCACGTCGCCTTTGACGTGCACCGGGGTGACACAAGCCTCAGCGGGGCCGATGTCGAAGCCCATCTCGCGGAAACCGTTCTGCAAGGCGCGGGTCACCTTCCAGAGTTGGGCGCGCAGACGGTCGCCTTCCTCACCGCGGATGATCTCGAGACGTTTCTCGCAGCCTTCCACAATAGCGAGGGGAAGACTCTTTGCGTACATCTGCGAGCGCATGTTGTAGCGCAGGTACTCGATGACGTGTCTCGGACCAGCGACGAAGCCACCTATGATGGCCATGGCCTTGGCATAGGCGCCGATATAGATGTCCACCTCGTCCATCACACCGAAGTGTTCGGAAGTACCGCGGCCAGTGGGTCCCATCACGCCGAAGCCGTGGGCGTCGTCAATCAAGATGCGGAAGCTATACTTTTGTTTCAGTTTGACGATACCTGCGAGGTCGCCTAGAGCGCCAGTCATGCCATACACACCCTCGGTGATGACAAGGATGCCGCCTCCAGTCTTCTCCACCACCTCGGTAGCCACCTGAAGCTTCTTCTCCAGGTCGCCCATATCGTTATGGCGATACTTGTATTTGTTGCCGAGATGAAGGCGGATGCCGTCGAGAAGACAGGCATGGGCCTCGTTGTCGTAAACGATGACATCATGAGGACTGGTCAAGGTATCGATGGTCGAGAAGATGCCTTGGTAGCCGAAGTTGAAGAGGTAGGCTGCTTCCTTTCTCTCGAAGTCGGCCAGCTCTTTTTCAAAATGCTCGTGCATACGGGTCTGACCCGACATCATGCGGGCACCCATCGGAGCAGCGAGACCCCAGCGGGCGGCGCCTTCAGCGTCGGCTTTGCGGATGGCTGGATGATTGGCCAAGCCAAGATAATTGTTCAAACTCCAGCAAAGCACTTCTTTGCCGTTGAAAACCATACGGGGACCCAGTTCACCCTCCAGACGAGGAAATGCAAAGTAACCATCGGCACGCTCACGGTACTGTCCAATCGGACCACCGGAGTCTTTTGCTATTCTTTCAAAAATATCCATCTTTTTTAGAATTAAGAATTTAGAATTAGGAATTAAGAATTAAGAAGCTTCAGACTTCTGACTCCCGTCTTCCACCAAAGCACAAAATTAGTAAATATATCGATTATATAAACATTTACTTTTATTACTTTTGCAAAAAAGTTTGACAACATGTTGGATTTGAAAGGCAAGCATGCCATTGTCACCGGAGGAGGAACGGGCATCGGACGTTCCATAGCGATTCATCTCGCCAAAGAAGGCTGTAATTTGATACTGACAGGGTTAGGCAACGAAGACCTTTTGAAGGTCAAGGAAGAATGCGAGAAGCTGGGCGTGAAAGCCTGGGCCAAGGAGACACGTCTTGACGACTATGGTTCCATCGACGAGTTCCATGATTTTGTCATGGGGCTTGGTGTTACCGTTGACCTCTTTGTCTTGAATGCCGGCATCTCCCAACGCGAGAAGGCCCTCGACACTGATTTCAGCGTAGATGAAAAGATCCTCAAGGTTGACTTCATGAGTGGTGTTTATATGGTGAAGAAGTTCGGCGACATGATTAAGGCTGCGGAACACGTGCAGTTTTCGGTGACCACTTCCCTATCGGGTTTGTTTGGGTTTCCACTGCGTTCAGCTTATTGCGCCGCCAAGCACGCCCTGTTCGGTTTCTATGAGTCGCTGGAGTTGGAATACCCCAACATCAACGTCACCTTCCTCATCCCTGGGCGCATCAACACACAGATCAGCAAGAGTGCCTTGATGGGTGACGGCACGGCTCATGCCAAGATGGATGCGGGACAGGCCAACGGCCTTGATGTGGACAAATGCGGCGCCATCGCCGTAAAAGCCATCAAGCGTCAGAAACACCGTAAGCTCATCGGCAAGACCGAATTGCTGATGGCACATATCCATAAATGGTGTTTACCGCTCTACTATAGATTATCGAAAAGAATTTCGGCGACTTGACAATTAATTAATAATTTAGAATTTAGAGATGAAAGGAAAAGTGATTTGCGGCATACAGCAGGTAGGCATTGGAGTCAGCGACTTCGTGGAGGCCTGGAAATGGTATTACGACCAGTTCGGTTTCGAAGTGAAAATCGTCGATGACGAGGGCGTGGCCGAGCGCATGCTCCCCTACACGGGAGGCAAGCCCCAGCCTCGGCGTTCGGGCATCGCCATCAACATCCGCGGTGGCGGTGGGTTCGAGATATGGCAGCCTAAAGGCCGAGAGCTCAACTACCTGAAAGAGCCTCTCCGTTTAGGCGACCTAGGCATCCTCATCGCCAAGGTGAAGACCTCCAACATCGAGCACGTCTACAACACCTTTATAAATAGGGGTCTCGACATCATCAGCGAGATTGTGTTCACGCCTACTGGGCAAAAGCACTTCTACATGAAGGACCCTTACGGCAACCTCTTTGATATTGAGGACGACCGCTATGTATTCATCGACGAAGACAAGCTGACTGGTGGAGCCAACGGTGTGACGATTGGGGTGAGCGACATGGAACGTTCCCTCCCCTTCTACATGAAGCTTTTGGAATATGACAAGGTCGTTTGCGATGAGACCCGCGTGTTCGAGGACTTCCAATGTCTCCCTGGCGGCGACCATCAGGTGCGCCGGGTGATTTTGGAACGCAGCAAGCCCATCGAGGGACCGCTATCGGCCATCATGGGCACCTCGCATCTTGAGCTCGTCCAAAGCATGGAAGGCGCAGGCAAAAAACTATATGAAGGCCGTTACTGGGGCGACCCTGGCTATATCCATCTCTGCTTCGATGTGCGAAACATGGAAGCCGTGAAAGCAGAGACAGAGGCCATGGGACATCCTTTTGTTTGTGATAGCGGAGCCGATTTCGGTATGGGCGAGGCCAACGGCCATTTCACCTATATTGAAGACCCCGACGGCACCTTGATTGAGTTTGTGGAGACTTTCCGAATCCCCATCATCAAGAAGTTGGGGCTCTACCTCAACCTGGCCAAGAAAGACGACCACAAACAGTTGGGTATCTTGAAGCTGTTGAGGTTTGCCAAAGTCAAAAGGGACAACATCAAATGAAAAAAGCCGCGTTTTAGCGCGGCTTTTTTCATTCTCAAGCTGAAAGCTTATTTCTTGATACCAAGTTTTGCCTTCACGTCCTTGGTGATATCGATGGCGTCGGTTCCCACGTAGACAGCGGTGCCGGTGGCCAGGTCGATGATATAGGTGTAGCCCTTTTCCTTACCCACGGCGTTGATGGCGTTCTGAATCTTCTCGAGCAGGGGTTGGAGCAGTTCGGCACGCTTGGCGTCGAATTCGTTTTCGGCATTGGCTTGGAAAGCGGAGATGCGGCTTTCGAGGTCCACCAATTCCTTTTCCTTCGACTGTTTCACGAGGTTCGACATGGTCTCGGCGTTGTTCTGATAGTCCTGAAGTTTGGAAGAATACTCGGCATACATGACTCTGAGCTGTTCTTGAAGCTCGTTGTAATAGGTCTCAAGGTCTTTTTCAGCCTTGGGTCTGTCGGGCATGTCATTCATAATTTCGCTAGTGTTGACATGAGCGATCTTCAGGGTTTGGGCACTGACGAAGCCATTCATGAGGAACAGAGCTGCGACCAGAAATAATACTTTGGTGATCTTGTTCATTTTATAAAGGATTTAATTGATTGTTCTCTTTTTTTGAGGGTGCAAAGATAGTAAATAAAACTTTACTCTCTCTATTGAAGATTATTTTTTAACTGATTTTGGAGTTGGGCCAGAGCCTTTTGAACTCGAACCAGTGCCGGATGCGGCGTTGCTGCGTTTGCGGTCTTCACGGCGGACGGTCTGCATCACGTTGCTAAGTTGATCGAGCACATCGTCGCTGACATCGGCTTTGTCAGATGCATAGAGGATGGAGGTACCCGAAGCCAGGTCGAAAATGAAGGCATATCCTTTGGTTTGGGCGACTTCGGTAACGGCAGTATAGATCTTTTCCTGGATAGGTTGGATCAATTCGGTCTGTTTTTGGTAAATCTGTCCTTCGGAGCCGAAGTATTGCATCTGGAGGTTCTTAGCTTCTTGTTCCTTGTTGATGATTTCCTGCTCACGGGCATGTTTCTGGTCTTCAGAGAGCAGCACCATCTCGGTCTGGTACTTGCGGTACATACTCGAGACCTGGTCGTAGATGGCTTTGATTTCGTTTTCCCATTTGGTTGAGAGAGCGTTGAGTTCTTCCTGGGCATCGGCATATTCAGGGATGTTGCTCAGGATGTAATCTGAATCGACATAGGCGAATTTCTGTCCGCCGATTTGGGCATGGGCGCCCATGGTGCCGCAGAGGATGATGACAGCGGCGAGGAGCAATGATTTCAGTGTTTTCATATCGTTATTCATTATTTGTTTTCAAACAAAAATATACATTATATCAATAACCGTGCCGAGTTCACATTAATCGATGGAGCCTCCGATGGAGAAATGGAACTGGCTTCCAGAAGCGTCGGGAGCGCCTGGCACTTGGTCGAAGCCATAGCCCCAGTCGAGGCCCAGAAGTCCGAACATGGGCAGGAAGATACGGGCGCCCACACCAGCGGAGCGATACACCTTGAACGGGTTGAAGTTCTCGAAACCGAGCCAGCAGTTACCTGCTTCCAGGAAGCCCATGGCATAGACGGTAGCCGAGGGGTTAAGCGACAAGGGATAACGCAATTCCAGGGTATATTTGGCGAAGATGTTGCCGCCGATTGAAGTGCTTCCCGAGCCAGGGGTGAGTGACTCGTTCTTGTAACCACGCATGCCGATGATCTCACGGCTGTCGAAGTTATAGGTTCCGAGGCCGTCGCCACCAAGATAGAAGCGATGGAAAGGCGTAGGACCGATATCGTCGTTGTAATAGCCCAGATAGCCGAAGCGGACACGGGTCATCAGCACAAGTTTCTCATAGAGCTCGGAGTACCAAGCCGCCTTGAATTTCCACTTGTGCATCTCAATCCATTTATACTTTTCATCCTCTGTCATCGAAGAATAGTCCTTGTTGCCGAAGAGGGAGTATGGAGGAGTGATCTCAAGCGAGAGCTGGACTTCCGATCCGTTACGCGGATAAAGCGGTTGGCTCACGGAGTTGCGGCCGATGGTGAAGGTATAGCTGAACATGTTGAAATAGCCTGTACCCGTGCCAAAACTCAGCATGTTGGCATAGTTTTTCAGTCGATAGTTGATAAACGACACACCTTGATAGAGGGTGAAGTAGTCGTCAGGCCATGTCATTCTACGTCCAAGGCCCACCGAGGCGCCCGTCATACGGAAAAACCCGAAATTCTCTTCCGATCTCTTGTAGCCATTGGAGTAGAACGATTGGTACACTGAAGCGGTGAACGAGTTAGGCTTTCGACCTCCGAGCCATGGTTCGGTGAAGGAGGCGGAATAGCCAATATAACGGGTTCCGAAGGTGTTGAGGCTGAGCGACAGTTTCTGACCGTCACCACCAGGGATGGGTTTCCATGCATCCCCATTGAACAGGTTTCGCATGGAGAAGTTGTTGAACGACAAGCCTGCCTGAAGGATCAACATGTTATAGCCCCATCCTGCGGAGAATGACACTTGGTCGGCGCTTGCCTCTTCCACTTTGTATTCGATGTCAACGGTGTTGTCGGTGTAATTGGGTTGGACATCGGGAAAAATGGACTCTTGGTTGAAGAATCCCAGGGTAGCCAGTTCTCGGACGGTACGTGTGACGTCGCTACGGCTGAAGAGTTGTCCCGGACGGCTGTACATCTCACGGATCACCACGAAGTCGTTGGTCTTGGTGTTTCCTTTGAGGGTGACATTGCTAATACGGGCCTGCTTACCCTCGTTGAGACGTATCTCCAAGTCGATGGAGTCGTTCTCGACTTGCACTTCGACGGGATCGACGCGGAAGAAGAGATAACCGTCATCCATGTAAAGGGAGGACACGTCGAGAGTGGTCTCACTATAGGTTAGGTTGGTGTTGAGCAACTCCTTATTATAAACGTCGCCGCGTTTGATGCCGAGCACACCGTCCAGTGTTTCGCTGGAATACTTTGTATTGCCCGTCCAATTGATGTTGCGATAGTGGTAGAGGTTTCCTTCGTCGATCACGATGTCGATACCGATATTACCATCGTCAAGGTTATACACTGAGTCGCGCACGATGATGGCGTCGCGATAGCCTTTGGAGTTGTATTTGGCGATGATGTTTTGTTTGTCGTCCTCGTAGTTCGACTCAAGGAACATGGAGCTCTTGAAGATACGGGGGCGGTAGTTCTCGAAGAAGTATTCCTCGATGCCGTTGACGGCTCTGAGTGGGTGAAGGGTGACGACATCAGCGATGGCGTTGACCACAGCGGGGCCTAACGGATCTAGGGGGTTGAACACACCTTTCTGTTTGGTTTCCTTCATGGCAGAAAGGATCTGGACATCGGTGAGGTTCTCGTTTCCGATGAGATTAATCTCTCCGATCTTCACTTTTTTGCCTTTTTCAACATTGATAACCAGATCCACCGAGTTTTCCTTGGTGGTGTCGGGCACTTGTTGGATATCGACGATGGCGTTATAGTAGCCTTTCTCGGCGTAGAAGTCCTCTATGATGCGGCGGGTCTTGGTCTCAAGATGGTTGGTGGCGATGTCACCTCTCGAGAGGTTGATTTTATTGCGGATATCGTCGGCTTCGGATTTCTTGATGCCGTTGAATGAGAACTTGGAGACGCGGGGGCGTTCCTGCACTACAATTTGGAGGAATATCTTGTCGCCCACGATATTGGTGGTGTTGATGGCGACGTCTTCGAACATCCCTTGGTCCCAAATCTTACGGATGGCGTCGGCGATGTCGTCGCCTGGGACAGTGATCTCGGTGCCAGCGCGCAGTCCCGAGAGCATGGCAAGCACACCACCATCGACGTATTTGGTGCCTTCAACGGTGATGCCTGCGATCTCATAGGTCTTAGGATTGTTGTAGTCGATATCCGAAAGGTCGTCGCCGATTCGGATCTGTGCCACGGCGTTGAGGCCTATCATCAAAAGGGCTAGGAGTATATATTTCTTCATCATTGACATCATTTATTAAGTTGTTCGCTGGTTTTACCGAAGCGGCGTTCGCGATGTTGGTAGTCGAGGATGGCTTCGTAGAGGTCGTCTTTACGGAAGTCGGGCCAGTATTTGTTGGTGAAATAGAGTTCCGAGTAAGCCAGTTGCCACATCAGGAAGTTGCTGATGCGCAGTTCTCCGCTGGTACGGATGAGCAATTCGGGATCGGGTCGGCCTGCGGTGGAGAGGTAGCTGCTGACGACTTCCTCGGTAATGTTGTTTGGGTCGAGGTTTCCATCTTTGGCGGCTTGAGCCATACGGCGAGCGGCGTTGGTGATGTCCCAGCGGCCGGAGTAGCTCAAGGCTACGGTAAGCTCCATGCGTTCGCCTTTGCTGGTGCTGTCTATGGTACGGGACAGCTCGTCGCGGATGCTTTGCGACAAGCGGTCGATGTCGCCAATCACGTTGAGGCGGATACCGTTTTTAAGCAGGGTGGAAGTCTCCTTTTTGATGGTTTGCGAAAGCAGGGTCATCAGTCCGTTGACTTCATCGCCTGGGCGGTTCCAGTTCTCGGTCGAGAAGGCGTAAAGGGTGAGATAGCCCACACCCAGTTCGGCACAGGCTTCATTCACCTCGCGCACTGCTTGAATGGCGTTCTGGTGGCCGAAGATACGCTGTTTACCATGCTCTTTGGCCCAACGGCCGTTTCCGTCCATGATGACGGCGATGTGTTGGGGCAAGCGTTCTATATTGATTTGTTCCTTCAGTGTCATATCATTTGTCGGTAAGTTTACAAGCGGCGTTGTCGGGGATGACGAACTTCCAGGTGAGTGAGACGTTGAACATTCCGAACCAGTCGTTGTTACGGGCGTTACCTCGTTGGAAGCCTGCGGGAAAACCACTTTGGGGATCAGAAGGGTTGTAGGTGGGATCGGTAAAGTCGTATGTCACCCCTTGGGAGTCGACACCTGTGGCATGTTGGTTATTGGCGCGATCGGCATAGTCGCCCCGGACGCCGTCGAAGAAATCGGTGAACGTATAGTGCATCCTCCATTCGGCCGTGGCGGCAAGATGTTCCGAGATGGAAATCTTGCATCCGAGACCAAAGGGGAAGGATAGCGTCTTGTTTGGACTGCCTTTGCCGGCCTCAGCGGTGAAGGCATCCACTTCGTGTTGGGTTTGAGTATTGTTCTGGTCTACAGGAACGGTTTCCGCATGAAGATTGTTGAAATACATCGCATCCAAGGCCTCATCACCGGTAAAGGGTTGCACCCAATAAAGAAGTCCCGAGACACCTCCGAAGATGTAAGGAGAGAATCCTTTATCGTTCTTGCCGGTGTAGTAATCCAGGAAATTGAACTCGACCAGTAGGCTGAGGTCATGGGCGGTGGTCTTGAAGTTCAGACAGCCTTCAGGTCGCCATGCTGTGATTGTGTCGGCGGCACGGGCATGAAGATAAGTGTAGTCGAGGCGGAACGACCAACGCGAGTCGTAGTTGAAACGAACTACTCCACCAAGGTCATAATGAAACTGGTTAAGGTGTTTCCAATCCCACTGCGGGAGGTGGCGCCACACGTTGAGGTCGCCAATATATGAGGTGGCTCCCACATGGGGGCCTACTTCGATGGTCTGGGGACTTTGTGCCATTGCTCTTGAACCAGCGAGGCCAAGCAGGACAACGGTGCACATTATCAGCAAAAAACGCAATCTTTTCTTCATAGGTTTAAAAGTTTGCAAAGTTACGACATTTTTAATAATGTGTCAACGCAGAAAATCAATTTCTATTGTCTTTGCCCCATGATAGTTTGTTACGGATGGTGCTGAAGAAGTCGGCGCCTTCGAGTCGCACGGTGCGGATGCGGAAGTCGGCCTTGCGCACCACCAGCTCCACGGAAGTGTCGAGGGCGCAGGCATGTGAATCCATGCTGAACACGAATTGTCTCTCACGTCCCTCCACCTGGATGCGCACCACGCTGTCGTCGGTGATGACGATGGGACGTACAGTGAGGTTGTGGGCTGCGATAGGTGTGATGACGAAGCAGTGCGAGTCGGGGGTGAGGATGGGTCCTCCGGCGCTGAGCGAGTAGGCCGTGGAGCCTGTCGGGGTGGCGAGCAGGATTCCATCGCCCCAATAGGTGTTGAGATAGACGTCATCAACGAACACTTTGATTGAAAGGAGCGAGTGCTCGGGATTACGGATGATGTTGATCTCGTTAAGGGCATAGCGCACGTCGCCGAAGACATTGTTGGGAGAGACCAGTTCAAGCAAGGTGCGGTCCTCGGTGGTGTAGCGTCCTTCGAGGATTTGTCGGATGGCTTGTGGGATCTCTTCCTTTGCCACACTGGAGATGAATCCCAGCCGTCCCATGTTGATGCCAAGGATAGGAATACCCGAGGCGCCCACGAGCGGCACCGCGTCAAGCAAAGTGCCGTCGCCACCAATGGAAAGCAACAGGTCGATGTCGGCACCGACGGGTTCACGGCGGTTAAAGCAGTCCTCCACTTCCACGTGATTGTTTTTTAGCTCTTGGACCAGCTGCTTGAGGTAGCCCTCGTTTTCAGGGGCGATGGTCTTTCCAAATATGGCGATTTTCATGGTCAGGCTGTTTATACGTTCAGATAGCGCATCAGCAGCGAATAGCGGTCGAGCAGGTCGCTGTTTTCCTCTGGCGAGCTAAAGACGTTAATAATATTATAGTTATATCGATAAAAGCTCTGTATGATACCTGTGCATTCGGCTTTGTTGACAAGGATGCTGACGACGATGCGCCCAGGTTCTTCGGCAACGGCTTCGACGATAAGGCCGAGTATTTTGGCATCGTTTTCCTCCACGATGCGGGCAATCTCGGAGAGGCTATAGTCGTAGGATCCCATCTCAAGCTGGATGACACAAGTCTCTTGGGTTTCCAGTTGTTTCAGCAGCAAGTCCTTAATCGTCGGTTCCATAGCTCCAGTCTTCGTTGTTGTACATTCTGAGGTAGTTATTGTACCGCCAGTCGGCAATATCGCCGTTTTCGACGGCTTCTTTGACGGCGCATCCAGGTTCGTGAGTGTGTGTGCAGTTGGCGAAACGGCATTGGCTCATCAGCTCCCGCATCTCGGGGAAGCGTTGTGCGAGGGTCTCGGTCTCCATGTCATAGAGCGCAAACTCTTTAATACCTGGGGTGTCGACAATCCAGGAGCCGAAATCGAGGTGATGCATCTCGGCGAAAGTGGTGGTGTGCATGCCTTTGTTGTGCACATCGGAGATGGCGCCTATCTTGAGGTGTTGGCTTGGGTCGAGGGCGTTGACGAGCGCCGACTTCCCCACGCCGGAGTGACCCGAGAAAAGGCATATCTTATCCTGCATCAAGGCTTTCAGCTCATCGAGTTTGAAGCCTGTTTTGGCGGAGACGCCGAAGGAGGTGTATCCGATACTCGAGTAGTATTCGATAAGTTCGGCCATCTCCCCTATCTGGTCATCGGTATAGAGGTCACATTTGTTGAACACAAGGGCTGTAGGGATGTGATAGGCCTCGGCAGTGACCATGAAGCGGTCGATGAAGCCCGTGGAGGTGCGGGGTTGGGCGATGGTGGCCACGATGATGGCAAGGTCGATGTTGGCGGCGATGATATGGGAGGCTTTGCTGAGGTTGACTGACTTCCGGACAATAATATTGTTTCGGGGGTCGATTTTCTTAATGACTCCGGTATCTTTCCCTGGCTCCTGTTCAAACACCACGTTGTCGCCCACGGCCACAGGATTCGTGGAGCGCAGTCCGTCGAGGCGGATCTTACCTCGGAGACGGCATTCCCATTGGCGTCCTTGCTCATCAAGGACGATGTACCAGCTACCGGTGGATTTGATGACCTTTCCTTTCATAATAAGGTGCAAAGATAACGATTTAATGCTGAATTCGGAATATGATATGCAGAATTATTTTTAATTGAAAGAATTCATATATAAATAATTTTATTATTTTTGCTTCATCAATTAATTTATTTATGACACATCAATTAATATATCAAATTGCTGTCACTTTGATTCCTGGAATTGGTGACATCAGCGGGAAAAGATTTGTGACTTACTGCGGCGATGCCGAAGCCATCTTCAAGGAGCATCGCAAGTCGTTGGAGAAGATCAACGGCATGAGGGAAGTCACCATCGATGCCTTATGCAGCCCCAAAGACATCATGAAGAGAGCTGAAAAAGAGATGGAATTTATTGAAAAGAATGGCATCCGGCCCCTATTTTACCAAAATCCGGAATACCCTCGAAGACTGCTTCAATGTGACGACAGTCCGATGATGCTGTATTACAAGGGCAACGCCAACCTGAACGAGCAGCGGGTGGTGGCCATTGTGGGCACACGCAACATCACCGACTATGGAAAGGAGTGTTGCACCCAGCTGGTCAACGACCTCGTTGACGAACAGGTGCTCGTAGTCAGCGGTCTGGCTTACGGGGTGGACACGGTGGCGCATCGCTCCTCGGTGAAGGCAGGTATCCCCACTGTAGGAGTGCTGGGCAACGGACTTCAACAGGTATATCCCGCGGCGAACAAAAAGTTAGCGGTTGAGATGCAGGCCAATGGAGGGCTGCTCACGGAATGCATGAGCGGCACCCAGCCAGACAGAGAGAACTTCCCAAGAAGAAACCGCATCATCGCAGGCATGGCCGATGCCGTCATCGTCATCGAGTCGGCGCTGAAGGGAGGCTCGCTCATCACGGCAGACCTCGCCAACTCATACAGCCGCGACGTGTTCGCCTTTCCAGGGAGGGTACAAGACCTTTACAGCCAGGGATGCAATTACCTCATCCGCACCAACCGGGCGCATCTCATAGAGAACATCGCCAACCTGCGTTACATCATGCGCTGGGAACGGGAGAAGACGAGGGAAGAACGGCAGACGACCATCTTCCGGGAGTTTTCCGAGGAGGAGAAACGGATCATGGATTGTTTCGGCGACAAGAGCATGGTGAGCCTCGACGACCTCATCATAGGCACAGGGCTCCCTACCACCAAATTGGCGAGTCTTTTGTTAAACCTTGAGTTTGACGGTATCGTGATAGCTCTTCCTGGGAAGAGGTACCAACGTTGTTAATCCAGCTTCAGCACGGCGAGGAAGGCGGACTGGGGCACTTCGACGTTGCCAATCTGACGCATACGTTTCTTACCGGCTTTCTGCTTTTCGAGCAGCTTGCGCTTACGGGAGACGTCGCCGCCATAACACTTGGCGGTCACATCCTTACGCACCTGACGCACCGTCTCACGGGCGATGATCTTTGCGCCAATGGCGGCTTGGATGGCGATGTCGAACTGATGGCGTGGAATGAGTTCCTTGAGTTTCTCGCACATGCGGCGACCGAAGTCGTATGCATGGCCTCGGTGGATCAAGGTGGAGAGGGCGTCGACCGACTCGCCGTTGAGCATGATGTCGAGTTTCACCAGGTCGGCATCTTGATAACCTGCGATATGATAGTCGAACGAGGCATAGCCTTTGGAGATCGACTTGAGCTTGTCGTAGAAATCGAACACAATCTCGCTGAGTGGCATCTGGAAGGTGAGCTCCACACGGTCGGTGGAGAGATACACCTGGTTTTTGAGCACGCCGCGGCGCTCAATGCAGAGCGTCATGATAGGACCGGTGAAGTCGTTCTTGGAGATGATCTGGGCGATGATATAAGGCTCCTCGATATGGTCGATCTTGGTCACCTCGGGAAGTCCTGAAGGGTTGTGCACCTCGATCATCTCGCCGTCTGTCTTGAAGCATTTGAACGACACATTGGGAACGGTGGTGATCACATCCATGTCGAACTCACGGTCGAGGCGTTCTTGGACGATCTCCATGTGGAGCAGTCCGAGGAAGCCGCAACGGAAGCCGAAGCCCAGTGCGGCGGAGGACTCGGGTTCCCACACCAAGGAGGCGTCGTTGAGTTGAAGTTTCTCGAGAGAGGCACGGAGTTCCTCATAGTCGTCGGCATCGACGGGATAAATACCCGCAAACAGCATGGGTTTCACATTCTCGAAACCAGCCACAGGCTCATCGCAGGGGCGATCCACATGGGTGATGGTGTCGCCCACCTTGACTTCGCGTGAGGTCTTGATGCCCGATATGATGTATCCCACGTCGCCAGCTGAGAGCTGGGCTTTGGGCACTTGTTTGAGTTGCAGCACGCCCACTTCCTCTGCGTTGTATTCCTTGCCGGTGGCGAAGAACTTCACCAGGTCGTTGGTACGGATGGTGCCGTTCATGATGCGGTAGTAGGCGATGATGCCGCGGTAGGAGTTGAACACCGAGTCGAAGATCAGTGCTTGCAGCGGTGCATCGGGGTCGCCTTGGGGGCATGGCACTTTTTCCACGATGGCGTCGAGCACGGCAGGCACGCCTTCGCCGGTACGGGCGCTCACTTTGAGGATATCGGAGGGGTCGCAGCCGAGCAGGTCCACGATCTGGTCTTCCACGATGTCGATCATGGCGCTGTCCATGTCGATTTTGTTCATCACGGGGATGATTTCCAGGTCGTGTTCCAAGGCCGAATAGAGGTTGGCGATGGTCTGAGCCTGGATACCTTGGGTGGCGTCGACTACGAGGAGGGCTCCTTCGCAGGCGGCGATGGAACGAGACACCTCGTATGAGAAGTCGACATGTCCTGGAGTGTCGATGAGGTTGAGGGTATAGATCTCTCCCTTGTAGTTATATTTCATCTGGATGGCGTGGCTCTTGATGGTGATGCCGCGCTCACGTTCGAGGTCCATGTCGTCTAGCACCTGGTCGACGAGTTCTTTCTCGCTGACGGTCTTGGTAAGTTCAAGGAGGCGGTCGGCCAGGGTTGATTTGCCGTGGTCGATATGTGCGATGATGCAGAAGTTTCGGATGTTTTTCATGGGCGCAAAAATACAAAAGATTTTCATTCAATAGGATAATGCCCAAGATAAACCAGTCCTTGGCTTCCGTCGATGGCAATCTTGTCGCCTTCATGGAGGGGATGGCCGTTGATGGAACCGAACTCGTCGTCGACATCCACTTCGAGGCCGTCGCAGCTGACCACGCAGACCTTGCCGAGGCGCACTGCGGTGACCGCGGCATGCGAGGTGGCACCACCACGGGCAGTGAGCAAGCCGTCGCAGTCGAAGATCATGCCGATGTCATCAGGCACCGTGTCGGGACGAACCAAAATGACGTTCTCCTCAGGATATTGCTTACGAAGCTCTTCAATTTGGTTGGCGTTGAAGGCTGCCAAGCCATTCATGGCTCCGCCGCCGATGCCCATGCCATGGCCGACAGAAAGTTGGATTCTTTGCGTCGGATTCTCGAAAACAAAGGAACTTTCCGTTTTCCGTTTTCCGTTTTCCGTTGTCTTGAGGTCTTGGTCACGGGTTTGAAGGATATAGAAATCGTCAGGGTTGTCGCTCTCGAAGGTGAACTCGATCTCTTGGGGGCTGTAGCCCAGTTCCTCGGTAAGTTTCACGGCGATGTTATATATCTTGCGATACATGTCGGGCAGCATGGTCTGCATGGAGGGCCCTTCGAGGTTGGCTGTTTTGCGCTGGGTCTCCCCTATCGGCAAAGGTCTCACGAGGCCACCCACGATATCCTCGCCCTGACTACGCATGGTGAAGTCGCCATAGAGATGCACGCCAGGTCGCTCACGGTTGGGGTTCTGGGTGAATACCACACCCGTGCCCGAGGTGGCGCTGCGGTTGCCGAAGATCATCTGTTGCACGATGACGGCAGTACCCCAGTTTTCGGAGATGCCGAGATGACGGCGGTAAGCCAGGGCACGCTCGCTGTTCCAGGAGTCGATGACCATGTTGACGCACTCGATAAGTTGTTTAAACGAATCCTGCTCAAACACCACCTGGTGTTCGTCGAGGATGCGTTTGTAGGCCATGGCGATCTCACGCATTTGTTCCGCGGTGAAGTCGGCTTTCATGACCACGTTTGTCTTTTGCTTATAGGCGTTGATCTCATCGTCGAACACATCGCGCTCGATGCCCTTGGCCATGCCCCAACTTTGGAGCAGGCGTCGGTACGAGTCCCAGATGGCCCAGCCCTTGCCGCGTTCTTGAGCCACCGCCTCGGCAATCTCGTCGTTCAAGCCGACATTCAAGAGGGTATCCATTGCTCCCGGCATGGAGATGGCCGTTCCGGAACGGACAGAAAGAAGCAGCGGATTCGACGGGTCGCCGAACTTCCGTTTGGTAATTTCCTCCAATCCGTTGATGTACTTACGTATCATCCCGTGGATCTCGGAACGCAGCTCAGGAATGGTGTTGATGGTCTCGTTGCGGCGGAAGGTCTCGGTGGTGATCACGAAGCCCGGAGGTACGGGAAGGCCATTCAGATAAAGGTTTTTCAGATGATAGGCCTTGTTGCCGATAAACACTTGGTTGTCCATCTTGGGCGTGGCCTCCCAGAAGGGGCTGATCAGCATCTCGGAGTTGTACGACATGATATCCCTAATGAGTTTATCGTCAAGGTCGGCGGCCATGCCTCTCAAAGATTTCAAAATGCGGGTGATGAAATTGTCCAAAGGCTGCATCAGGAAGGCATCCGACAGAAGGTCGCGATGGAACTCCTCTGATTTCTTGCTAATCAAGGCAGCGGTCTCACGCTCGTCAAGCTTACCTTCGGGGTCAAAGAGTTGGGGAACGATGACTTTCAAAGGATACTCATACGATTTCAGGAAGTAACTGATGACGATACGCTTGACATCTTCCGAAATAAACTGGAAGATGTTGATGTATTGGTCGAACGAGAAACTTCGCGAAGTCAAAGCATATTTGAGCATCTTGAGTTTCGAGTTGAGGCCTTGGTTGGTGATGCCATCGAGTTCCAAGCCTTCGCGGAAGTATTCGAGGATGTCGTAGATCACTTCGAGTGTACGGGCGGAGATGTATTCTAGGTTGATGCCCTGCACCACCTGTTCCATCAACTGGGTAGCGACACGCTCGAGACGGAAGGTCAACCCCATGGCCTCAAACTTGTTCTCACGGTAGGTCCCGTACATCGAAGGGATACCAATAGCGATATGCCGTTTATGATATATGTTCTCCCAGCCTTCGCTTTCTTCAGGATTGAAGATAATCTGTTTTAGTTTTTCCATAAACATATAGATTAACTTCAACGACTTCCCGATTTCTTTGTTTTTATAGGCGTTCTCAAACTCATCGATATCCTTGTCCGCAAGGAAGGGGCAGCTTCGGAGCGAGTTGAAGATGTTGACGCTTTCGAACGAATATTTCTCACGGAGGAAGGCATAGAGGTCGCGGGTATCCATGAGGCGTGCATGCTCCCGGCTGCCGATGGTCGGGTCGAGTTCAAGTTTCTCGACAGCGCGGACGATGAGTTTGTCGAAGTCTTCACGAGAGAGCATAAGCAGGTCCTCGGGATCGAGACAGCTGATCTCGCTCATGGTAACGCTGATGTCATGGATATAGGTGAACCATTCGCTATTGACGTCGATGCTGTCATAAACGTTGTTTGGAAGGATAGAACGTAGGTTTTCCTTGACTCCGTCGCTCCAGAACTTGAACACACTGAGAGTGAGGCCTATGAGTGTATTATTGCTTTCGGTATGCACTTGTTTGCGAAGGAAGTGCACCAATTTGTCCTCACGACCGGAGATCTCATCCATGTTGGTGGTGACATTACGTATCTCGCCCTCGGCACCGATCTCGTTGAAATAGACCGGGAAGATGCGGGTGAGTTGCTTCACCTTCTTATAATAGGGACTAATATTGGAGTTCAGTATCTTGGTGATCTCGCGTTGGAAGAGATCGGTATCGCTGAGGAAGATGCCGCCCAGTTTGAGGTTTACGATCAAGGAGGAGAGCAGTTTCTCCATGGGGAACTTAGAGTGTTCGATCAACTCGAGCCAAACCCGGATATTTTTGATATGATTCTCATCTACAGAGAGTTGCCAGTCCTCGTTGACGAAAACTTTGCCTGGGGTGACAAAGCCGAAGTTAATGAGTTTCTTCTCGAAGTAGTTGACGATTTCTTTTTGTTCGGTCTGGTCGATGTCGATGATCTTGAGGCCGAGGGTCAGTTGGAAGTCGAGCACGGCCGACATATAGTCTTTTCGCAGTTCTTGGGCGAGGTCGAAGATAGTGTCGATAAAGGGCATGATTTGTTCCTGCGACATCTCGTCGACGGCATCGCGGAGCATGCGGTTCATGTTCCAGATGAGGCGTTCGCGCTGGCTCTCCATGCCTGGGAGATGGAGCAAGTAAAACACATAGTGGAACTTGGTGATGAAATGCGGGAAGGTCTCTTCCGACTTGGTGAAGCGTGAGGCAATCTGATCAAAGACCGGCATCTCTGCCAGTTTCTCCCAACTGTCGGCCTCAACATCAGCTTTCAACTGATTGAAATAAGGTTTACCAATGGTGGTAATCAAGGTCATCCTTTCTTCCTCTGTGACAAGGTTTTGTTTCTCGTCAAGCCAGTTCTCCACCACGGTGGTCTCCCTCCAAAAACGATAATTCTCCATCAAGATGGTCTTCACCAAATGCATCACCTCGAGGTGATATTTTTCATCGGAAGATAGTTTATCCAAATACTTGATAGCATATTTCGAAGCCAAAATATAGCAATCGCGGTTCGTGTCGAACTTGTCGTTCAAATCCGCAAAAACTTGATCGATCAGATGATGATGATTGGGGTATTTCTCATAAATCAGTTTCACGAACTCAAGCAACGTATTTACAATGCTCAGCCTCAATTTCTTAGGCACTTCGGGCTTCAGCAGGCTGTGCATCATCTCAATAGGGATAAGCAGGGCATCAGCTGGGACATCTTCGCGGGTATAAAACCAAAGATCGTCAATCAGCATCTTGCGGAGTTCCTCGGTGACGAAGGTATGGTTCGACAGGGGATGATGGTATTCGGTGATACATTCCTTGGCCCGCTTGTTGATGCCGAAGTATTTGGCCGACAGGTCGATAAAACGTTGGTGTTCTTCGGGGATGAAGATATCTTTGTAGCGCGTTTGCGCCAGATTGGCTTCGAGGGCCTGTGATTTGAAGGGTTCTGACATGTCTGTTTATTAAGGTTTGCAAAAATAGCAAAAATTCCCTGATTGGGAGATCTGCATATTCATGCACTTTTTCGTCTTCCAACACGAATTACCATTAATCTGCCATTCCGCGTCTGAAAAACGCAACCTCCCGTAACCGTAGGTCAGCGACCTACCGCAATAAAACACATAGAGACGCCACACTGTGACGTCTCTACGATCTTCATGCGGGAATGGCAAATCTCCCTTCCCCCGGCTTGCGGAATCGGAAATCCCGCCTCCTTGCGAACCGCTTAGTTGGCATCCCACACCAAACGGACACACATGCCTATCTCACGCATGTTAGGAACATTCTCCATCATATTATGTACTCCAAAGGTCTCTGTAGCAGTGGTCGTATTATTACTAAGAGCGTAATACGTTCCACCATTAACTCCAATCCAAAGGTATTTCGACCATGTTTCATAGCCGTCACACGATGCCGTCCAATAGTAGCCTTGGGGGATTATTGAGTACCCCGCTTCAGTTTCGTAGTAATCGTATATATAGTAATACGAGCTATTATATATATTAGTATTATAATCGGTACCACCAGCACGCATACCCACGGCAGGCAGGAACACGACTCCGGCATTCAGCAACTTATACATATTTGATTCTGGATCATCATAATCATCAACATCAATCACATGATAGGCATCCGTTTGGTTATACCAGGAAGTATTGAACCTACTGCTAAGCTGTAAGCCTGATTCATCAAAATTATCAGGGAACAACATAAGTCCACTGCAGTAGCTTGAGTATTCCTTTTTGCTGTTAGGATACATTTTGTGATAGCCAAATTTCACCATCATGAAACGTTTGTTTCCCCTCGCTGTGTTATTGAGCAGATAGTCCCACTCGCTTGCAGTGGGGGTGCGCCAATAGGTATTCGTTGGGAATGCACATCCCCAGTCGGTCCCAAAAGTACGGCTCAAATCCTTACGTCCTGTTATAAAATCCGTTTCAGACAATGTATTATCGACGTCGTTATATCCCCAGCAAAACCTATCCATGGAGGAAGTACTACCACCTTGAACCCATGCCTGGCCATATTTCGATTGCTCCGGTCTATAATTTGGGTAAGAACCAGTTCCCCCATTTCTCAATTGACCATAGCACTCATCAACCTGGCTGTCGTGGAATTCCCAAGTATTTGTACCAGGTGTGTACTTCAGGTTGGCCTTCGAGAAATAGACCTTCTGCGTAGGACTCACCGAGAACACGGACAAGTCAGTGCCATTATGGACAGCAACATCCGTACTTGGTGCTGGAAGCGAAGGATTGTGGATGAGGATGCCTGCGCCTACACCAGCATCGACATAGCCGTTGGCCACAATTGTAGGCATGCTACCAGTTCCCTTCCATTCCAGGTCTGAGTTGCCAGTAAGGGTGGTTCCGGGCAGCAGGATGCCCCATCTGTGGGTAATGACGCCTTCTTCGCCATAAAGGGTCATGGTGCCAGTGCTTGTTGTAATGGGCGTAATGGCGTGGTTGACAAAGTCGATGGTAGCCTCTGTCAGCACATTCGACAGGTTAACATTCATATACACCTGTTTTTCCAGGTTGAACCTCACCAAGGCGCACTTGTATTCCAAAACGGCAGAGTAGTTGGTGGCAGTCGCCGTGTACTCCTGAGTCGAGGCACCGTAGCAGAGCACGGGAAGGTTCTGGCTTTGGTCGGCAATGTTGATGTTGAAACTGGCTGTGGTTCCCGCAGTGATTTCGGTTTCGGGAGCCTTGCCGCCCAAGAAGTAGAAGTGCAGAAAGTCGTTACCTGTAGGGGGCTCAAGCTCGCCGCTGAAAGCACCGTTAGTGTAGGTCAGTTGGCCGATGTATCTGCCGTTGTTACCCACATAGAGGACATCGCCGTTGCGGAATTGGATCATGCCGAGGCTCGGGGCCACTGCGTGTCTGCCGCCGTTGTCGTTCACGTTCACATCGAGGCTTTCGCCGTTGTTCACGTTCAAGGTGATATGAACCTTTTCTCCACCATTGCCATTGGTGGGAATTTCTTGTTTCTTGCATTGGCTCATACCAAGCACGAGAGCCAAAGCCATGATGATTGTGCTAAGTTTCTTCATTGTATCTGATGTGTTTTTATTTGTTTTCCTGTTTTTTACGTTTTTTCGAGAATGCGTAGGCCGCGCCAGCCGCTGCCATGATGAAGAGTCCGCTGCCGAGCGGTGTAGGCTGAGGAGGATCTTCTCCAAACGTTCCGATGTTAATCCCGTAGTTGCCGCCTGCTTGGCCGCCGTTGCCGCCGAACTGTCCGGTCGTGATGTTGAAGCTGTTGGTGCCCGATGAGCTGCCTAAAAGGCCTCCGTCGCGCTGCACGCCGCTCTCCGCCTTGTTACCCAAGCCAAACAATCCGCCATTGCCATCGTATTGGGCCATCAGCGTAGTGGACGGCACCATCAAGGCTGCCAATCCGAGGAAAAGCACTGCGGCTTTCCGCTTTTTTGTGTTTTTGAACATTGGTTTGAAAATTTGTTTTAAATAAAATGTTAATAAAAATTAAATAATCATGTTTTTTTGATGCTGCAAAAATAGTCCATTTGACCCAACCCAAAACCTCCTTCCGAAGGTTTTGCAAATCCCAAAACAAATTTTGCAAAATCAGCAATAATTGCAGATTCTGAAACCGTTTTTGCAGATTCCACAGATCGGACTTTGCGGATTTTGAAAGTCAAACAAGAAGGTAATTGGGGGCTGTTATTCCACGCCAGTGGTGTCGCGCATCCAGGCCGTCACGGTCTGTCCAATGCGTTGTTTGAAGGCCGCACTGAAGGTGCTGTAGCTTCGGAAGCCGCTCTCGGAGGCCAGCTGCTGGGCAGTGAAAGAACGTTGCGTGGCGACGGCTTCATGGTAAAGGTTGATAAAATGGTTGATGCGCAGACCGTTGATGTAGGCGTTGTAGGTCAGGCCCTGCTGGGTGAAATACTGGCTGAGGTAATAGTGATTGGTGCCAATGGTCTGCGAGAGTTGGGAAAGTGAAAGGTCTTGCTTCAAGTAAAGTTGGGCATCCTCACAATGTCGCTTAAGCAGGGCTCCTATGCCGGAGAGCGTGGGTAATGGAGCCGTTTCTTCAGGTTCGGCAGGAAGGGGATCTTCCGTGTCGACGCCAGTCATGCCATCCAATTGTTGCAGCGTCTCCACCCTCCACAGCATGAGACCGAAGAAAGGAATCTCGAGAAATTGCACGATAAAGCCGATGACCTTGTAGCGGCTTTCGAACCCGAAAAAGAGGATGAGCAGCAGTGCGGTGATGAAGATCATTATATAGCTCGACCTTATCTCCTTATGCTCCAAGTCGGCATAGTTGTCGCACAGCCAGTGCCTGTATCGCCAGGCGGCAAACACCAGATAAACGGTTAAGAGCACACAGGACAACACCATGTATGCGATGGCCAAGTCGAGGAAAAGGCCATCAGGATAGGCAAGGTGCAACGCCCGTAGTACCGCGTATGGCATAGTCGCTATGACGACAGGCCAGAGAGGCCGCTTGCGGTCTTGGAGCATGGCTAACAGCGTGCCTGTAATCGTGGTGAGCATCCCCACGCAGTCGAGCACAGAAGCCACCATAACGCCAATCATGTTGAAATGCCTGATATCGAGCACAGAAGCCACCATAACGCCAATCATGTTGAAATGCCTGGAATAGAAGTACAAAAGAAGCCACCAAAAATGGCCCAGACATGACACGGCAAAGAATGCCGCAGCCCAGCGACGCAACGTCAGTGGTGGCGTGACATCGGGCGCGAAGGCATTGCCTTTGCGCAGCAACAAATAGAGGCAGGCGATGAGTGATGCCATGGTCGCTCCACCATAGAGCATGATATAAAGTAAATCACCAACACTATTCATTGTTTTTTTAATTTTGAAGCGGCAAAATTACAAAAAACATACACAAGCATCTTTTTAAGCGAAAAAAAAACGTAGTTTTGCAAAAAATATCCTATGGAAGCCATGTTTGATAGAAGAAATACGTGGACAACTTAAAAATTAGAAATCATAAATTTACAAAAATGGAAAAGATTAAAGTAGGTATCAATGGTTTCGGCCGTATCGGCCGCAACGTGTTCCGCATCATCTGCGAACGTCCGAATCTTGAAATCGTGGGCGTCAACGACCTGACGAGCACCAAGGTGCTGGCCCACCTGTTGAAATACGACTCCACCCAGGGCAAGTTCCCCG